>Ga0065711_1039635_pt1 | contig 17643 bp, 13 predicted proteins | sample Hoacrofraction12_FD_59098 | JGI IMG/M metagenome (GOLD analysis project Ga0065711, IMG submission 59098) | Hoatzin crop microbial communities from Cojedes, Venezuela - Epithelial fraction 12 v2 (version 2) | ecosystem: Host-associated > Birds > Digestive system > Esophagus > Crop | place...
GCTCGGCAGCGCCGCCAGCGGGAGACCCGCGACGGGCTGCTCGCCGCAGCGGTGCTTGAGCCTCCGCGGGCGGCTGGCCCCAGCTTCTCGGACTGTTGCGCTCGAACGCCTCGGCGGGGTCTACCCTGCCTTGACCTGCACGTGGGCAAAATGTCTGCTTTGTTCGTTGCGGCAGCTCGGCTGCTCCTCCTTGCTTCCGGCTAATGTCTCCTGCACGCACACTGCGATCTTCTCTGAGCCGGTGATACAGAGGCTGTTAAGAGCCACTACGTCAGCCCTACCAAATGCAAAGGTATGACAGCAGCTCCAACGGACCGCCGGGGTGAACTGCTGTAGCAAATGCTTTCCTGTACCAGCTGTTTACTACCTCACTTTTCACTAAATCACTGGAAGCTCTCCCAGAACAGCAGTCAAAATGATAGGAATCACCATGAGGATAAGAAACAGCTGTTGCACATTTCTACATGGGCTTCCAGGGGAGGGAAGGATCACCTCTGAAGGACGGAATGTGAGACTGGAAAACATTCATTGCATTTTCCAGTTCAAATCGCTGTTGTTCATCTGTGTCCAAGTGTGCTTGGTACGATGGCACAGGGAGAATTGATGCCGTTGAGTACCGATGAGCTAACCTTTCAGGTTAGTTCAAATTCCGCTTTAAAGAACACACACAAAAACTACCTTGGACTGCATCAACGTTTCTCATTCGCATTATCTGGGCTGGTGGATGTGAGGCCCAGAACAGAATGAGTTGAGACGGGCGCTGAGAAAAGTGCATCAGTGAAACAACACAAGCTCAAAAAACAGCGGAGCTTTCTACAGGGTAGGACTGGGGTTTGCTGCAGAACCAGATCAGAGACCTGAAATTTGTGCATCCTGCCTTTCATCTTTTCATTGACATTCTCTTTCAAGGTGTTTCATCCTCTCATTCATCCTGTAATGTTAGCAATGATTTGGCCTGTGTGCCAACAATTTGACTTGCTTATGTTTTCTAATGACAACTGGAAGAGGTGTTTCTATAAATGCATCAGCGCACAGGGCTGTGCCTGCCAAAGAAAAAGCTGGCAGGCTCTCAATGCACTTGTAAGATGTTTACGGAGCAATCCAAAGAGAAGCAGCTCGCAAAGCAATACTCACCTGCAGGGACTGAGAGAACTTCACGGATCTAATTCCTGCCCACCTAGAATAACTGTGCTCTGTCCATTCCACAGCACTGTGGTATCTGAGGAGCTACTGTTAATCATCTGAGAATGCCCCAATCCCTGGTCACGTGCATGATTTGAGATGGTTTAGATAAAGCAAGCATACACGGAAGTCCTACCCAGCACCAGTCACAGAAAGGGGCTGCCAGGCCTGTTGATTCCCTTTCTATCCTGGCAAACCAATTTGTCCTCTGGGATGGTTATGAACTTGACAGACTTGAAGGAGTGCACTCTGTTAATAACATTCATGGAGTTCAAGCAAAGGAATCCATAAAGTGTGATTTTCAGAAAGCTTTGGGAAAGGAGGTGGAACCTGGATTTCTCAGTGCTGCAAGGGTTCGAAGGGAGGTAACTACATCAGCATATTCCCTTAATTCCTGGAAATTCTTGGTGCCCCAGGGATAACAGAGGGTATCTGCCAGTTTGTCAGAGCAGGAAAACTCCAGCCTCAGGGCAGGATCTCTGTATAACAGGAATAGGATTAAAAACAGCTCTTAAGGTAGTGGACTACTGCCTGCATGGACACAGCACAGGCAGGGGCTAGGATTGCGTGCTGTTGAAGTACAGCTTTATAAACACACAGCATGGACTTTGCACTGGAGGGCATCTTTCTTCCCCTGCACTATTGATCTACAGCCCTGCCTTTGGTACTCTGGCTGGGTGCAATCAACACAACGTCGCACATGAACCTCTGACGCTGCCTTTCCCCCTCCCACCTCATCAAGAAAAAAGTAGTTTAAATAAGCGCAGCAATGGTGACAGAACTCTACCCACCGCCAGGGGTGGAGCAGCAGCAATGGGAGGCGTTTGCCATCTAGCGGCTTCGTGAGCTTTGGCATGAGCCTCCCTCTGCCTTCCCACAGCGCCGCAGCCCTGGTGCACAGCCCTTACTTCTCTCCCTTGTCTTTTTCCAAGACCTGTAAGGAAGGTGAAGAAAGGCCAGAGAGGAGATAAAGGTGGGTTGTTTGGACAAGAGTGAGTCAGCTTTGATTTGGTTCTGTTCTGTGTGGGCTGGCCTCCAGAACATCAGGAGTCAAAAAAGCAAAGCAAGTTTACAAATAGGAAGCATGGGCTTTCCTTCAAACCCTAGGGAACAAGTGCTCATTTTTTGCTCAAGGAAGTGGTTCAAAACATTCTCCAGGCTTCTCACAATGGAGCAATGTGAAAAGTCCAGAAGCCAGGAGGGGAAACCGTTCTGCTGGAAGCCTTCACCTTACATAGTGTTCCTAAAGGTAGAGCCTGCAAGTGAATCGCTATAGAGGGCTTCCCTCAACACACCTATCCACCTACACCTCAGAGTTCAAGAACTGTAGGAGCCTGGATGAGGAAACAAGCATTTGAGAGGGTGTTTGAGTGTGACCTGCTCAGCTTAAGAGCACAGGGATGTCAAGGCCACAATGGAGTTCATACTGAACTTGAATTGGAAGGCAGGAAATGTTAGCCATCAGAGCTGTATCCAGCTATGCTGTTTAAGCAGGAGCACGGTGGAGATGAGTCGTGCATGTCTACAAGACCATATATGTAATAAGGTGTGTGTCAAGGTTGGACCTGTTGCCTCTTGTAGCACACCACTAAGTTGGCCATGGGACTGATGAGGGCAGGGAAAGAAAGGAAGAAACTTCAGAAGGTTTTATTTGAGGGCACCATTAGTGTACAGAGAAAAGCACTACAAGTACAGCTTCTGTGAGTGTTTGCATCTACTTTCCACAGTTCATTGAAGGCAATCTTTATGCAGTGGGGGTGAAATTACATCCCTTCACAGGGCCTACATGTTATTAGTTGGTTTTACTCCTCTTTTCTGTTTCGCATTTCAGCCAAAGTCACTGCACTAAGCACCGATATTCTCTTCCCTTTAGAGTGCATTGCTACCAAGGGAAGGTAATGGTTTCCATCTTCTCCCTTGCAAGCCTTATGCATGGCAGCCTTTGTGAACTGCTACTAACTGGTCTATCAAGATAGTCAGAAAATTAAGATAAAGCTTCTGCCTTCCTCAGACCCTTTGCTGTATATTGTTAGGACTACAGCAGTAACTCAGAGGTTATGATAGAGAAAAAGCAGTTCCTTCATCCAGGGCATAATGCAAAGGTGGGAGGTAAAGAAAACAGAGGTTTTTTTCTGAGCCTGACCTGGCCCTGAGTTACAGGAGGTGACAAGTTCTTCAGTCAGTGAGGAGTAAAGATGCCATGGAATCCATAAGGCATTTGCACTGCGACTTCTGCTCGCCCCAGTTCTCTGAAGGTCTCTGCATCCAAGACAAGCAGGAAAGCACTTTGGTTCTGCAGGATGAAAAACAAGCCAGAGTGAATGCCCATTTTGAACTTCATTTCACTGCCCAACCCACTACATCTGTCGCACACAAGGGAGCCCAAATGTACAACCAGACCATACAGACTAAATATGTAAGACAGTTGGCCAGCAGCACTGATAGTCACAGATGCCACTCAAGAAACACTGACATTCCAAGGTACACTCCTACTTGAAGTTTGCCTGGCTGTGCTGGGCAGTTGCAGAGGCACACACCTTGGGGAGCACGGTGCTAGAATTATCTGCCAGAGCACCTCAAATTCAGTTTTGTGGTTTAGAAAGCATACCTAATACTATGTGACTTTGACAAACTAGTAGTAATAAGTTACCTCAGTGGGGGAGACCACAACAGACAAGATGACTCCACTGTCTTCTGCCATGGCACTAGGCACTGGCACAAACACAGGCTCTGATGGGTAGGATCCATCCTCCTGCCAAATCTAGCAAGCACAGTAACATATGGATGTGTATAATTTCATGAATACTCGCCTACTACAGTTAGCAGAATTGCAAGTTGTACTGCTCCCCACAAAGCTACTCAGGCATACTTTGTGCTCCAAGAAACCTACAGATCAACCTTTATTAATTCTTTTTATTCCAGTAGGATGATGGTACCATTGTTGTGACAGCATGCCCATTGTGCCAGGCATCACACAAACAGGCAGTAAAAAAGGTTCCTGTTACTCATTTCATCCAACAGTTTGCACTGGCACAGGTATAAGCTGCAAGCTCAGAAAACACCACCATCTTAGCCAGCACAGCCACCTTCACATCACCCTCGTGTAGATCATGTGCCCAGGTAGTGTGGGGAGAAAGGTGCCATGCCAGCAGAGAGGAGATTTATCACCGTCACCACCTGAGGGCATAGCTGCTGCTCGTATTGCAGGCAGAGCCATGGCACCCCAAAGCTGTGCTGACGGAAGGCACTCTTACTGCAAAATGAGTGTCCCAAGCAGAACAATTCAAATGGGCAAATCTTTCTGAGGATTCCTAGCCCTCTCTAGCCTGTGGCAAAGTCTCTGATTAATAAGTGTTAAACGCTTTGGAGATCATTATTCCCTGCTTAAGGGAGACACAGGAAAAATCCCAGCTTGTGCTTGTAGCTGGAAATATCCTAAACCTTGTTTCTTGATCAAGTCATAAATACTTTGGCAGTTCATCTCTAACTGCCTATGCCACTTGGGTATGTTCTGTACTGTCTGGTAAAAGATTACTATTGTTTGGCCTGGAAAACACATGTGTACTGTATCCAACCCTTTCTGTTCCATCATCTATCGAGGCACCTGGAGTGATATACTCTCCTGTTTGGTAAGTGTACCACATTCATAAGGTGCTAGGTGAGAGATGAAATTAGGAATCTCATCTCAGATCCATTTGAAAGACGACCCCTAAAGAGTAAATTGCCTAGTAAATAACATATGTGCAAGCCTAGTCCGGTGGAATGACTACCATTGCTGAAAAAAGATAATCTCACTTCACCTCACCTTGAAATTCTTGGTCTCCACATCAACCTTGATCAAGGAATCACCAACCAAATGCCGAAAACCACATCCATAGAAGTAACGGTACCTCCTACCATTGTACTGAGAGTAGTTGATCTGGGGGAACTCCAATCCCCCAACTTTTTCAAAGCCCTCAGGGTGCAGATTTTCATGTGTGCACCAGACCTAGAAGAAGTATGCATTACAGGAGTGTCAGTTTAGCTTTGACTGGGCAGAAGACCTGACTGGTGGCACCAACCCACAGCACCACCATTGTGGAGAATAAATGTTTAAAGACGAGCCTGACATTGCACTGAGGCAGGTGGAAGCACCAATTCCATCTCCCTTATCTGTTTCACCCAAAGAACTAACTCATCATCACAGACCTTGGAAACTTCAAGGATCAGTCTAATGTGAAAAACAGGAGAAAGTACATATATTCCTGCACTGCTAGCTCAGAAAATCCCAGATTCAGCACTCAGAAATCTGATGTACAAAGTACACACAGAGATGACTCCAGTCATAGTGGACAACACATATGTTCAGTACACCGCTGAATGTCACTGTAGGGCTGTTCAAAGCTGGAAGCAAAGAGCAGTTCTGAAAGCATGGAGGATTTTATCAATGAAGAAGCTGAAGTTTGGCCAAGTATTGTAAAGGCTCATAATCCACTTGGGCATCTTTGGTAAGTTACAATCTGTCTTTGCTTTCTCATTTTAGGCAATGTGGTACTCTTTGTACTAAGTACAAACACTAGGTCCCATCTTAGTAATAACCAAACCTTGACTGCTTGCCTGGTGGACAAGATCTGAGAAGATAATAGCACAGGATGATAACTGTTGCAGGCAGTCTTACCACAGCCATAAATGCAGTTATGTAAGTCTTTAATACATACCTTGCCATCTGCATCTTTCACAGCCCTTGCCAATGTATAAGACAGTGGGTTCAGATTCTTCCCCACAGGTGTGTCTGAATTCACATTCAGTGGGAGAACAAAGCGACGAGGGAAGGCTCGGGATATTGAGTCATAAATCTAATACAGAGACAGAAAATTATAGTGATAGGGAGATGAGAGTGGCATTTCAGGCTAAGTGCCCTTTTTGGGAACAATTCTGAAGTTTTAGATGTTCCTTCCACCCCTGAAATAATCTTCTATTATGTGTTTTACCAAGCTCTGGTGAGGGCTCTGCTTGTTCCAGTACTTTACAGTAGAAAACAAAAAGACAATAAATTAAATGGGTCAGCATTGCTTTCACAGTAATTAATGATGAGTTGGCTATGAAAATCACTCAGTTATCCTCCAAATCCAGCATTGGGACATATGCTGTGCTGCATTTTATCCAGTTAGAACAAACTTACATTGATCCTTTTTACAGCCTGTCCACATATGCTCCACTGACTGCGTGACTTAGGCCCTTCTTGCCCAACCAAGACCATGAGGTAATAGGGGAACTACAGAAAATCAGACCTCCACAGCACTAAGCCAGCAGAGGCGATACCGCTGCTGGCAACTCACTTTATAGGTATATAAGCTGCATGCAGTTACAAAGCTTCAGAATAAGAACGGCTTGACTGTAGACTGCGATGTTTCTCGGATGACAGCATGATACAGACACTGACCACATTGCTTGCCATTATCTCGGAGCATAGATGTTGGCTCTTGATGAAATTAATGGAAGGAGGGGCTTATCCAGAGGATGATTGGAAACATCTGACTAAATGCTATACATCAGTCTCTGGAGTGGCCTCCCTCTCCCCTAGATGAAAAGACAAGCAGGAGACTACTGTACCTTAGTTCAATGCCTGAAGTTAACCTGCATGATTATCCTCTTCTATTCTCAGGTACACATGGACTTCATGTTTGGGAAGTCTAGGGTAGCAGTGAATTTACTTGGAGAGCAAAGGGGAGAACAAACTAGCAGTGTCCAGTGTGGCAGACAGTCATTGGGTTGCATGAAATGAATAATTCACCGTAGCCACTGAAGTGCTGTTCAAGCCAAGTTTAAAACCCATACTACTTCCAAATATTAAGCCTTCTAAATAAAATAGGTGGCAAGGACCCTGTTTTGATGTTTTTCAGTTACTTCAATCTGTAACTCACCAGTTCAATGTGAAACTTCACTTTAATCATATGCGTTAATCTTGAAACCCTATTTTCAAAACTTTTAGGTTTTATGTAGCCACAGTAAACTGATTGGTCGAGGAAATCTGCCAGACAAAATATGGTTTAGTCATCAAGCAAAAGCACTAAGCATGATCCAGGGAAAACAGACAAATCATGCTCAGGCATGCCTTAGTCTTTCAGTGGAGCGTAAATTTAAGATTCTGTTCTGAAATGACTTGCACTCGTTTGTGTATACAGTTTAATGGCTATGCTACTTGTCAGTTAAAGAACGTGGGTGTTGGAAACACATGTCTAATGTTGACATAAGGACACCTTCAGAAAGATCAAATTATAGCTCCCTTGTGCTCAGAAAAGGCTGAACAAAAGCTAGAATCAGTTTGCAAAGCAAATGGTCGTATTAACACTATGCTATACTTGAATTAACATTCACCGCATCTTTGCAAAAAAAACCAACAAAAAACCAGCAAAGCAAAGCAGAACAAAATTACCCTAATAGCACACAGCTACACACTTTTCAGATCAGAACTGACTTGCTTCTAGACAGCTCAGAACATAGACAGAGGAAGTTCAGATTTGTCTGAACATGTTGTAGAAATGCCTGCCCTTCACCCACAATATGGTGGGTTTCCAATAAACACATCTGCAGTACAAGAAATTGAAAGCACCCCCACTTTTTTAAGGTATGACCTATGTAAAATAATGCCTCTTACATGGTTTTAAATGGTGCTTTTGACAGAGTTGGACACTAAGTGATTTATGAGTACGTGCTGTTGTGAGGTAAATGTAAGCAACAATGTAGGGGTTTCTGTGATTTACATAATAAAGGCTGGTTTTCCCAAGTAAGGCCTTTAAGCAACAGGGTTTCTTTTTGTTTTGCCCTTCAAAAGTCACGCAAAAACTTATCTTGCATGCTTTCTTGGGGAAAAAAATTTTATTATACAGAAATATGGAAACTGAGTGTCATTAAAAACGAGATTTTAAAACAGAAGTACACTCTGCCAGGCTGATGGAGATCTGTGTCACACACCAGTTTTAAAAGTTTCAAGGAAGCACTCCACGGTGATTATCTGCTAAGAGATTTAAAAGGAAAGAAAAATACCAACATATCAATAGATCATAATTTTAGTTTTTCCATATAGTGATGGCTCCTATTTTCAGTTCACATCCTCTGCCTTGTGGTCCCCCATAGAGTTCTCAATTCTACTAACCTGAGACTTGCTTCAGAAAACCAGCTCAACCAGCATGGGGCCCCATCAGACCCTGTGCAACACAAATGCAGAGAACATACCTGATCAAGACCTTCCCCACTCCTCCGCAGATTCTGAAGTTTGTAAGTAGCCAGAGTTGTTCCATCATCCTGGCAGCACAGATCAAGAACCACACAGCCATGATCTTCAAAGGCATTGATTTGATGGAAAGTGGCAAAGGGCTTACTGTACCACTGCCCTGGCAGCACCTACAGTGACCATAAGAGGATAAATTTCCTCTGTAAAGATCCTAGCCACACCTCTAAGTGTTGTCTCTTCCCCATTTCATTCCCCCTTCATGCTTTGGTATTTGTCCTGTGCCCTTGTTTTACTACAGAATGGCTGCTTTAAGCCAGTAAGTAGGCAAAACTAGATGAAGAAAAGCCAAGATGTAAAGCAGCTCAGGATAGGTCATTTGCTGTCATGACTCCATCCCTACAGCATCATTCCCAAGCTATGACTGACCTTTTTATACTTGGGAGTATAGTGGTACTTGGGAACTGCATTTCAGTCCCTGTGCTGCAGTCCCAGGAACCCCAAACTGCCTATTTCTGCCAGTTAAATGGATCAATAGAGAAGACAATGCACAAAGTAATCCCATTTCTAATCAATCTATACCCATGCTTATAAAGCCTGTATTTCAGTAAGTTCTGGATTGACTCATACAGCTATCTGTGGCTGCTACCCAGCACTCTTCTCTTGGGATCTAAGACTCCAGCTACAGCTTCACAGCTGCTGGAAAGGCCAAAGATCCACCTACCTCCCCAGTGTGCTTATTCACCACATGGAAGCAAGTACTGTACTGAGGCTCCCAGCTTATCCCTTCAGAAATGGCTTCCCCACGGAGTTTGGAAGTGATAATCTGTAACAGATTCAGCTTGATGGGTTGCTCGATGAAAATGATGTAGTTTTCACTCATTCCTGAAAAGAGAAGGCAGGAGATACCATCCAAGTACTAGGCAAATGAGATAATAAAAAATCTTGGGGGCAGAGGGCAGTGAACAGCCCTATCAGCCCCAGTGGGCTAAATCCACAGAGTCTGAGATAGAAAGCATTCTTACCAAAGCTGTGATAGTAGGAGGGTTTCATCTTATCCCTTGGAGCAATGGAGCACAGCACTTTCGCTCCCTCTAATGTGTCACTACAGTTTGACTTCTGTGGAGGGACCTGAATGATGTTATACCTAGACCCTGGAAAGGAGAAAGGGTGTTCAACACCACTGAGATGTGAGTCTGTCCACATTCACGAAACCAAAGTCAGGCTCTGTTCCTTTCTCTTTGCCTAGAATACTAGGAAGCACGGTCATACCTAAACTGAGTAGAAAACAAGAAGTCAGTTAACAAGTCAATAACACAATCAACAGGATTGCTAGGATTACCTAGCAAAAAAAGAAGCTTGAAAGGAAGTAGAAGGATCTTCTCAGTCTGGTAGACTGCCATCTAATTTTACTGTCTGCAATGCATTCCTTATGTTAAGAGTATCCTATAATAACAGGACCAGGAAGAAAACAAAGTTCACAGCTTGTGTATCAAAGGAAATGAAAACTTTGAGCCTTGGTGATGGCTGATGCTTATTTAATAAATCTGAGCATACAGGCAGGAAAGAATGGCATGTTTGAATAATAATCTATAGCTTGGTCTCTCCAGCTGAAAACAGCATGTGGTGCAAAGCTAGATATTGCTACAGCCAAAAGGAAATGAAAACAGCAAGAATGAAAAATGATCAAAACTGGCTAACTGTTCAGTGAACTGAAACCAGCCTGAGGTATCATAATAAAGGGCAATGGCTGTTTTCACAAGTGTCAGGCACCTGAAAAAGAAGGCTTGCACGTAACTAAGGGTGAATGTTAGCTCTGAGCAGCCATGTCAATGTAACTAGATCCCAAGTAGATGTTAATGATCATAGTTTTGGGAAGAACAAAAATATCCCAGAAAATTCAGCTTTGCTCTAAGATAGCTAGGTCACTGTAATAAATTCTACCTTCTCTCCTGTATAAACCCTTATGGTCCTTATCAAAAGCCAATTATTGTAAGTGGAAAACCCATGGCTAATTGTCAAAATTCTTTGGATGAGGCTTCAGCGCTGAATGGGACTTTCAAAACCATTCTCCCATTTTTCATCAAATCCTGGGAGAGGAAGAGAGGAATCTGTTGGATATTCACAGGCCAAAGTCAGAAGCATCTGAAACTAATTGTTGAGAGAAGCCATTTTTGTGGGACAGATTGACACCCTGAAATAAGAACTAATCTGGTTTGCCATCAAGACAAACGGCAATTTCAAGGTCTCTTTAGACACTGAAGTTTCTTCAACACCTGCTCCTTGAAGCAGCAGCAAGAAGCAGCCTGTACACCCTGCCCACAAGCCAGGCCCAGTCGTGCCCAGTCTTACCATGTTTCCCATAGGAATTACCCATGTTGTATGTTGTCCCATCAGACCCATAATGAGGGTGAGCAGTGGCCCCGTTCACTGCAACAAATTTGCTCCAGTCTACCTGCAAATGCCAAAGATTTTCAGTCAGTATAGAAGTTTACTGTAGCAAGCCATAGTCTTTCTAAATGTCAGCTGTGTGAAAGTTTGAGGAAGAATAGCTTGAGAATTACAGCTGTAATGTAGGATTCGGACTTAAGTCTTCATTAGCTGGCAATCTTTCTAAAATCTTTGAAAATTAACAATGCTGCTCTCCGCGTTAATCCTACCAGTAAAATGGGACTAACAGCACTAGCCATTTCTCTGGGAGACACGAACATTACTAATGGCAGGAAGTGCTGACACAGCGGGAATATTGCCTATGTGAGCATTTTGGCTAGGACCCCATGTTATAACCACAGCCAGACATGCATGAAGAGACAGTCACTGCCCCCCACAATCACCAAATTCTTTGAAAGCACCCATAGCTAATTGACAGTCAATGTTTACCCTCCTCAAAGAGAAAACAGTTTGGCTTCACTGTCTACAGCTAGAAGGAACAGTTCGGGCAAAGGTACAATTGTGAGAACTGTTAACATCCCTAGTTAGTGGGTTAGGGTGTGGTTCAGGCTCAGACAGTGGAGGGGATGTGTTGGGAAGAAAGTCTGAAGGTAAAAGCTGGCGGAAGAGCAATCCATGCGTTGAAACATTAAAGCATGGAAGATACACCTCTTTTCCAAAAGTTTAAAAAAATGGCTTTGAAGTATCCAACTTGAGACCCTCTGGAAGGCTGCAGTAGAACAGAGTGCCACACCACCAGCAGCTTAGAAAACCATGTCCTTTTAAGGCATCTCAAACTGGAGAGTTTAAACATGAAATCACCCCTTTCATTTCTTCATTTAGCCAAAAAATACCAGTCTGCATCTAAAAGGCAGCTTAAGGGGAATTTTTTTTTTTTTTAAGGACAAGATGGCTCAACAGAGCTGAATATTTGAACTAAAAATACCCACGCATCTTTTCATCACTGCATTATGGTTTACAAAACAGATAAAATAGCAAATTGTCAAACTCTCCATTTCAATATGGAAGTAGCATGCCATACTTCATAAACAGAGTTTGTTCATGACTCACAACTGATCCTGTAGGGAGGGAGGGACTCCTGGAATGTGTCCCTCGACATCTGAGAGTGTGCTGAGCCTGATATTTTGTGGTATTAAATAGCCCATGGTAACATACAGGCACAGTAGTTAATGCTGATTTAGGAATGGGAGAATCCTTCCTCAGTCCTTCTCACAGTTGTCCAGCCCAGCAAATTCCCAAATCCCCTCTAAGGGTGCAGGCAGGGGGACATGTAGCTTATGCTGTCGTTTCACAAGTCATATTCTTCCCTCAAATAGAGCCACACTCCTGTGAGGTTATGCACAGAACATACGGGAATACTTGGGCTCTGACTTTTTGTCCATTTGCTAGCATGGGAGACAATAAAAGTTCAGGCAGCTGAACTTTGACTTGACTTTACATTGACTTCACCACCCATTTGCAACAGAGGTTTTAGTCAAGGCTTTGAAGGGCTGTTTTGGTGCATTTAAAGCTGGGGATGTAAGAAGGAGATAAAGGGAACAGATAGGAAGAACAAAGAGTGCAAGAATACAGATCTGACATCAGTGATGTTAACTTCTTCCTGTACGCACTTCTATTCTTCACACACCGGTAGGTACAGACAAGTCCAGACAAGTAGTGAGTGCACTGCAAGAATGCCAGCTGTACCCAAACGGAAATGTGTCTTTATCTGTCTCTCCCCTTGCTTGCTACAGTGGGCAGTGACTGAATCTTCACTCATGAGAGCTGCCTTATCGCCAAGCAGATTTTTCAGGGACTTCAGCGCACCATGAAGAGATGCTTATGGCTATGATGCAGAGCTGCACCAGTAATTTCTTTTGGAACCTGAGTTCCCCCTTGCTGCTCTTAGAAACAGCAAGGAGTGATTCTCCTGTACTATAAGCTAACCCCCTTATCCCACCTGCCCACACCTTTTCCTTTGTTTCAAGCGTTTCCGGGTCCACTTTGTACATGAAGATGTTCTCACTGCTGACGTAATAGTCCCCTTTATATACAACGTAGTTCACACTGGCATTGTCACTTGGTTCTGAAACAAAATCCCAGAGTTGTACACGGCTCTGTTTAAGCTCATGTCACATTATAGCAAGTGAGACACGTTTAAACAAATAAACCCATTTGCAATGACACTAATACCTATGTGATTGATTAGAAATATCTCACTAATCTACAAAGGCACTCAGGAAACAGTCTGCACAGAGAGTTCAAGATAAAAGGACAAGGACTGGTTCTTGTGGAAATCACTGCAGTGAAGCCAAGAAAATCTTCATACTTCCATGTGTCCTTTGTTTCTGACCTCTTATTTCTCCATATCCCTCTCCCTTTCCTCTTTTGCCAAAGTCCTCTCCTCTGACAGCCATATGAAGAGTGTCATGTTTGATATACAGCATTGGAAACAAGAGAGGTGAGACTTCAAGCAACATCTTCCGCTGAGGGCAGGGCAGGGACACTATTTGTGAGGCAGCGCCTGGACAGCGAATGCTGCTTTTTCCATATTCTCTTTCTCTTTAAAACTGAGTCAGGGAGACGCCTTTTCAGAGCTACACGCACACAACAGCCAGAGCTGTTCTTGCTACTGCTAGGGGAGCTGAGACTCGCTAGCCAAGTGGCTGAGAAGACCAGAGAAAAAAGCAATTCCTTCAGCTGAGCATTGTGTGTGTGGTGAACACCGGGCCTGAAGTTGGTACAGGAAAAGCCTGGAGAACAGGCCTTCTTGTAGAGAGGAATAGCCTACATGTGTGTAAAAAGCCAAATAGGTAAGGGTGTGCAGGAACAACCTGCTGGAGCGTGGAAAAGAAGGTGGGGGATCTAGACAGTTTTGAAATTTATTGAGAGCAGGGGTGGGGTGGGGAGTTGAGGAGCTAGGCAGACTAACGAGTGGAAGGTACGAGCACCTTCAAAGAGAACAGATGACATGGGAGGACAGGATTCATCTCCTCAGGGAAGATAAAAAGCAGATGGCCACACACGAGCAACAAGTTGCAAACTTTAGATCTATTCCGGTTTTAGTGGAAAGTATTTTACTTGCATTTAAGCCTATTTCTTTCCTGACATACACAAAATCCTATAGGTAACGGCACGTCCATTCCTGTGCAATACCGTCTCTCACCCTACTCATATCATCTCCTTCACCTTAGTACAGGAAGGGAAGGATTAGCCCACTTACCCTACAAGCTTAGCAAGGCAAGGTGTTTTAAGGGCAAAGCTGTGTCTCAGGTAGAACGGCAGATTGTAATGCTCATTATCAGGACTACACGATGTGTTCTTTGGGAAAGATTTCTGTTGGAAATTTGCAACAAATTCTGGAATTGAGTGAGCTGAAGTGGCACTAAAATGCTAAACTGAATGTGCCTCTCCCAGCTAAGCCCGACACCAACTAAAATTTTTGTTGTTGTTGTTCCAAGGGCTGGTCTTCTAAGAAAAACATGGGCTCAGAATAGGCCTACCAGACTTCCTCACGTCTCCCTTTAAACCAAACCACAAGTTCCCCAAGAAAATCTCAGAACATTTCTTATTTCTTAGAAACCCTCTTACGTGGCATCTCAAAGCGTGACATGAAGCGCCCAAAGACACTCTTGCATGGGTCTGGCATTGCCAGTGTTCCAAATTCTGAGACCACGATGCGGTTGTGCTGGCTGTTAGTCAGGTAGGAACTGCTCTGCAGAAACTTGCTCCGGTATGTCACTGTGCCATTCTCCAACCGGAATTGATGCAACAGGGCCATGCCATCAAACCAATGGTTGAATCTTCAAGAAGAGATAAATAAGTGAACCATAGTTGGGCACTGCATGATGTTCTGCTGTTCCCTCTTGCCTTTAGATTTATTATTGTTTGTAAAAAGGTAATGCCCAGACCCCATGAACACTTAAACATGCACAGCCTTGTGATGACTAAGAAAACATTTGAATTGAGTGAAACAAATCAAGTGTATTTGCAGCTATGGGACATGAAGTTAGATGCTGACTTTCAGGGAGATTTGGGTTCCCTTTATTACTTTTGAAAGTGGACCTCAGGGACTTCTGAAAATGCTATGCATAAGCTTTCGGGGGAAATAATCTGTACTGCTAAACTAATCACTCTGCAGACTTCTGCATAGGGAATAGAAATTGTGCTTTACTGTACAACAACAACAGAAATTATTACTGAAAGCTCAACCGCACAAGAAGGAGCCTTTAGTGCTCAGCTGTTTGCAGAACACCATCCTCTCTGAAATGAGAACTCTCTGAGACTGTGAGAAAACTTTACGGTCTATCTCTGGAAATACGGTAAGATGATCACCCTTGGCCAGTTGCTGCCATCAGCTTCATTGGAGGAAGAACTAGGTTTGTCAATTAGCTATAATGACAGGTTCCAAGTCAAAGGCAGTAGTTGCCTTCTTGAAATATTTTAATACATCATTTTTCAAAGGAGATGGATTTGCTTCTAAAGCAACTCACACAATTTAGTGCAGTTAACTTTACAAATCCTGCCCTGGATTTCAGAGTGCTCGTGGGATGGACTTTTGTTAATGACAAAGGACTAGGACTGTGGATGTTTTAATCCCCGGCTCTGTTCCCTCATTATATCATTCTGAGCAGGTCACAGCCTCTCTGTGACTCAGGTTCTCCAACCTTAATAAGTTAACCATGCTCCTACTTTCAGAGAGCCCACTGGGAGTTTTCAGATGAGGGTGCAACTGTTCTTAGAAGAATGATAACATAAGTATTTCTTCCCTGTCTTACTTAAAAAGAACTACAAGGTGGTCCAAACAGTGGTGAGACATTTGTGGGGGTCCCCTTTAGGTTTAGGCAGAGCCAGAATCATCTGACAAACTCACTAAACCTGGACTTACTTCTCCTCACCGAATTCAAACTTCCCAGGACCATTCCTCAGAAGATTGCCATGAATCCATTTCGGAATATGTCCTTTGATCTTCGCTGGGATGGGCTGAGGGGTCTCCTCTACTGTCTGCACTAAGGACGAGATGCATTGCAAACCCTTGGGGCTGTGGAAGGTGATTTGCTCTTTTGATGGGCTGGGCAGGAAATTCTTTAAACCTGCAAAGAAAGCAGTGAGAACAAAAAGCAGGTAACCAAGATTTTCACTTGAATAAACAGACAATTGCTAGAGCTTGAGTTTGGATGTCTAGGAGGACAGCATTCAGCGTTCTGCAAGCAGCCAGGCTGTAGTGGGTATTCAGACTAAAACTGTGTTCCCATAATACCCCAGACATCCACAGGGAGCTGAAAAATCCAGCGGATTTAACTCTACTTTAGTTAATCAATCAGACAGCTGTTCTGCAGTCCAAAGGAGGTAATAAAATATGTCATGATAGGAAAGAAGAGAACTTTTAATTAAAGAAGCTCATAGTTTGAATTTATTTCAATAACTGAGAGCAAGTAACATACGGATATTCATTGTAAGAACCTGTGAGGCTGCAAAAAGAAATCTGTTCCAAGCTGGGATGATACACAGAGTAATGTTGAGGGGAAGCCCTAAAAATAATCTCCCAGTGATTTCTCACAAGCAGTCTGCTGAAGAAAGTAACAGAAAGAAGCCAGTCTTACTGTTGCAGACCAAAGCCACAAGCAGAAAGATGTAACTAGGCACTTTGTAAAGCAGTGCATGTCGCCTTTATACAACAGCATTGCGAAAAGCAAGGCAGAGCTGGGCACACCTTGGGCAGAAAAACTGTATTCTAAACCACCCTCTAACTCCATCTTGTTATCACAGTCATGGGTGAGTTAAAGAGACGGGAGAGACCGTACATACTGAGACATTTTCCCAGGACTTGTAATCTAATCAGCCACCACCCAGGAGTTTTCAAACACAAAGCAGAGTGCAGAAAACCAACACAGAACACATCAGAAAGAGATCGTGATACTTAAGCAGGATATGCTGCTGGCATTTTCACTTTTGCTGCATTTAAAATCTTCCTAAGATGTTTCTACTGTTCAGTCACTAGTGTTCAGCCTTTAATCTTTATAGCCATATTCATTATTGATTCCTCTGTATACCCAGATTTTCTCCCTTTTTGTTTACAAAGTAAGAAAAGTTATTCATAAAGTCCTTGATGGCAAAAGCTTTTGCAGTAAAGCATACATGGAAAGAAAAATCAATACAGTATAGAGCAAGCTGAACACAGAGGGCAGGGACAAGCATTGTCGATTGCTTTGTGGTTTGCAGCACCACAATTAAAGATATGGTTCATTTCAACTCCGTGCTACCAGATTGGATGCAAGGATCTAGCGCTATGCCATCACAATGCTGTCCTGCGCTATGCCATCACAACCCTCACTGTGCTTATGCTCCCTGCTGCATACGGATGAAGTCACCAATGTACCAACATAGAATTTAACAAGAAGCAGTATCCAGGTCAAATCACGGTCAGACACCTCTGGCTAGGACTTAATCTGAGCTGGGTTCAGCCAAGGGTTTCTGAAATAGTGTTGAAAAATTATGCTATAAGGTTACTCACACTAAGAAGCAGCATTTTTTGCAGCTAAAACTAATTCATGGTTTTCCTAATGCTGACCATTTCACAGTGATGAAATTCTATACTACCAGTATTCCTTTTAACTTGACTAGTCAGCCAACATTCAGGATCTCCCAGCTTGGGAGTTTAAGGGAGGGGATGTAATGTGTCGTTAGGTTCCTTCAAAACAATTGCTATTTTTAATAAAACTGTACAACATCAACCACCGAATGAAAAAACAAACAAACAAACAGTTTTTCTGCCCATAGTACAAAGGCTCTTCTAGGAAAAAAAAAAAAAAAAGGCAGCT
>Ga0065711_1039631_pt1 | contig 17642 bp, 9 predicted proteins | sample Hoacrofraction12_FD_59098 | JGI IMG/M metagenome (GOLD analysis project Ga0065711, IMG submission 59098) | Hoatzin crop microbial communities from Cojedes, Venezuela - Epithelial fraction 12 v2 (version 2) | ecosystem: Host-associated > Birds > Digestive system > Esophagus > Crop | place...
GGGGGGGGGGCACGTCTTTCCCTTTTCTGCCTTTGATGTATATTTCTGTACATCCATGTTTTAGTCTTTAAGACAAGCCTACAAATGCACAGAAGATCAAAAGCACTGTTGTGAAAACAACATTCTGGTTGACTCCTACTCCTGGTGCAAGTCAGTGCTCATTCTACAGAGGGGACGGCTATCAGCACAGTAGTGGCAGAAATAGGACCTTTCTGATCTCTGTCTCATATTCTATATTATAGGAGAAGCCAACACCTAAACCCCCATTTCAGAAGCGTTATAGTGTAACATAGCCAAAAGTCAGCTACAAGCATCTTGTGCTACAGGGTAACAAGACATCACTTCAGATTAACCTCTCTTGATATTCAGAGGAAAAAGCACAAGGCAGATAAAGAAAAATGCTGCTGCCCATGCTCACATAGGCACCATTTCCGTGTTCACAACAGACACGAAAACTATTTTCTCTAATGCCAGACCATTAAGTTCTTACACATATTTATGTGGAACAAGTGACATCCAGTGGCTGGTACAAGCAATCACTACTCAAGTCCCAAGTCGGGTGCTCCAACATCCGTATCTTTCTGCCTCGCTTCTTCTGCTCACTGTTTACTCCAAGTGCCCACAGCGAGTCAACCAGTTCTTGTCCGAGGAGAACTTTTTCAGGACCCTCACTAAAAAAATCACAGGGGACAATGACACGAGGATTAGGGAGGTACACAGGAAGCTCAGATCACATTCAATGAAGATTTTGATGTTAAGGTTTGCAGTGGCATTTGACCACAACGCCACTTATGTTTCAGCTTGTTTTAATCCTCAAAAAAGTAAAATGAAAATTTATTTCCTAAAGGTACTCCAAAGGATTTTGCTACCTATCTGTGATACACATCAAATCTCAAAGTGCTGCATAGAGTACTCTCGAAAAGCACATATTAACAGCTGAATTGAGTAGGTGCGTTTATAAATTGTTTCTGAAAAATCACAGCAAGACAATTCTAGAACTGCGAAAGGGAACACAGAAGCAGCATTAGACATTTTGCCTGGGTAATATTGTTGCAAACACCTGATATCCAAAGGTACTTTTACACTTATAAACTACATTAAACTTCATTTTTCTGAGCCCTAAAATCAAGTATTTCCACACTAACTGACCCGGCATAGATAATTTCACATAAGGACCTAGGAAATTATCTCCTTAACCTGTTTTCTGAAAACTTCTCACAATAACATCACATGGGCAGAATTTATACACCCATTTATTTAGATCTCCAACCTGGATGCTCTGCAGTGATCCAAAGAAAATGGGAGATCTCCTACGACAGTCTCAAGCACAAGGCCCAGTCACAGCATCAGGGACTTACCAGACCTTGCAGTTGTTCTTAACACTGATAGCATAACTCACTGAAAAAGGACACAGCACAGAAAAGAAGCTCAGAACCTATCAAAAGGCAGCCACTGACCATTTGTGTCACAAAAACTGCTCGAATGAATATATGATGTGACTACTGAACAGTCTTGGGGTAGCAGGCATTCATTTTACATTATACTATTTTATTATTAATGAGCAATATACAGACTGGAATCCAGTTAACTAAAAAGAGAATTCTATGAACTATGTAATTCTGTAACAGACTGAAGCATCTCGGCTAATTTTAAAGAAGTATTTGATAAAATATTCAGTCAAGTACTCTGGTCTGAAAGACATCAAATGTCAGAAAACACAATGGAGTATTTTTAAAAATTTGCCCTTTTTTCTACTTTGACATATCCTCTATACCTATTCTCCATGCAAGTGCAACTTCCTCTATTTGCTGTAACTTACTTACAGGAAGATACTTTATTTTTTTGGCATGTTAATTGTAACATGTGAATTCTATTTTAAATTCTTATCTAAGAATTGTAAAGATTTCAGGACTTAAAATGAGGTTAACCAACGTGGTTGCTACAGAAAAAGAAAATGGGCAAAGACATTTAAGAATAAATGCCACAAAACCACACCAGATGGCTTTAATACCACATTAATATTTAATAATTTTAGATCCCATAGCAATAAGAAATGTTAGAAGGTACAGGTTTGCCTGACGTACCACAGAAAACAAGTTTTGTAAGAAGAAATAATGTAAGACCAAACAATATAGCTGGGAAAAGTACCAGATGAGCTGTCAGGCTAACACACCCATCAAAGCTGAGTACAAGGCCATTTCCAACTAGAAGAAAATTAGGTCTCAAAAATGTGTCTATTCTTTTCCCAGCTTCATCTGTTGCCTAACAAAAGGTGTCAACTCTCCCTTTTATTTTTAGGCTGTTATGACAATAACAGGCCACCAAAAAAACAGCAACAACCAACTCCCCAAGAAGGAAAGGTCTTTTTCAGCAGATAATGTCATAGATGCTCCATTATACATCTTGCACGAGGATTATTTCTCAGTGGTAACAGGAACACAAGCTAAGCCGAAGACAGCTAGCTTTGACACTTCTGGAACAAGCTTTCAAAAAAATCTCTAAATGCGCAAACAGGGAGCAGCGTACGTAGAAGTCTTCACTGTTCAAGCAAAATGTGTTTGTAGAGATAAGTGCCAGCTGAAACCTACATTTTCAGAACTCCCATTTACATATGCCAACACACATACAAACAGAGCTTTATTCTTACTGTTTGGATCTCAGCAATATTTATTCCTACAGGATTTTAATAAATGATGGCAAAACACTAGCCTTAAAAGATGTACTTCTTTTGTGGCAACTCATATTCCCTATTCTGCATGCTTTGGTATTGCCTGGGGAGAAAAAAATCCTAACTCCTCTTGTAAACAAGAGGTATTACTGTCACAGGGCAGTCATGAGGAAAACCAGGACCCCCTTTCTCAGAGTATCAAACCTTCCCTGAGACACAAAAGGTCTGTATCATACTGTTCTTTAGTGGTCTTTCTTTCCAACCGTCTCTTATTTTGGGCCCCAAAAAAATATTTTCTACAAAAGAAATACACTCCAGTAAGGGGATAATGCTTTGTTTTACCTATACTTTAATCAGAAAACACGAATTTCATATTTCAAAGATAAAAATCTCAATATCTCCATTTTTTAAATGTCTCTATTTTGACAGCTTGTGAATACTGACTTAAATCACAAATAATTCCCATTAGGAGCACTGAAATTTGTGGATACAGCACTAGATTCAGGCTGGATAAAGTATCTTCTTGTGTCATTATTGTGATGAAACTTTAATATGTAAAACATAAAATTAAAAAAAAAAAAGCCTTAGATGCCCGATTTCCATTTGTCTCTGCTCCCTTCCAATTATCATTGTATTCAACACAATTTAATGCTTGCAGGCCATGGTAATTTTTTCACATGTTTCCAATCCTATTAAACATGGCTACCTCCCCCAACACAAAAGGCAGACAATTAACAAAATAATCAAAACTAATTTTCACCCACAAAATGAACCGAATAAAAGTGACACTGCAAGTTCATCAGAGTAATTGCCAAACCCATTATAGCTACTCTTAAAAGTAAAAGCCATGAAGGAAGCACTTTCTGGATCTAAATAGACAAAAGGGAGTTGATATTACCTTTGCTTGAAAAAGGAAAAATATTAATGCATTTAAACTCTGGCAGAATGCTTCGGTATTTCCTGCAAAGAACATAAGTCTTCAGGTATGGTAAACTTCATGTCACACTGATCAAAATCTGAGCTACTTCCCTGTCCTAACCTAATATATTATTACAGAAGTCTGGCTGAGAGTCAAATCAGTATATTTTGAAGATAAAATAAAAAAGATACTAGTTGAAAACTAAGGCTCAAATACTGACTTTAGCACCTCACCAATATGTTTTCTGAGAAAAAAAGAGCATTTCCCGCGGGAACAATTCTAACAAAAAACACCTTCTCAAAGACATATCTTTCAAATACTAGAACTTGGGTCTGAATTAAAGAGACAAGTAAGTTAAAAAGCTTTTACAGCTATTTGCACTGAGAAGTGATACTATGCATGGAAGGCTCTGCTATGGGTTTATTGAACACTAATGGTAGAATAACACCTAAAAAACACAAAACCATAGTCTGTAGACTATGTTTGTTCCAGGTTCTGGCTGGTAAAAGATTCAGCTCTCTTTTTAAGAGCTGGCAATTTTAAAGACAAATATTTTGAGAAGAATGCATGCACAGAAACAATGTGTTGCTCAGACTACTACTTATTTTAATTTAAAAATGGATGATGTTTGTAAGCCACTGTACATTTTCTGAGATGATAGGATATCACACCCATTCAAACACTGAGGTTTAACTATTCAGCCCAAAGTCACAGAGCTGGTCTATGAATAGAATTAAAGAGAATTGATGGTTAACAAAGTCAGACTCACCCCCTCTTGAAAATTCTCTCATTTGTCATGTCATCTACAAAGAACGTGGAACTTCAGATGCCTCCTTCTTACCCAAAGGGGTACACTGTAATTCATCAGGCAGATCAAACCAGTACATCTGCAAGCCTTTTTACCTGCAATGTTACACCATTGGTTACACCGAGCTCTTCAAGCTGTACTTTGGTCTTTACTGTCACTACAGCTTCAACCCAACGTTGTTTTGCTCAACCTTTTAATAACAAATATTCCAATAAATCTGAGGAATGGCAACATGTGTCTAATATGAGGACTATGATAATCTCAAAGTAATACACCAGGGTATGTTTCCAAATTAAAACTGAAGTTTCTCATTCATATTATCTCCCATTGAGGCCCTATTCACTCTATTCAGAGCTTTAATGACCATAAGGGATTTACGGCTACCTTAAAGAGCAAATGAATCACAGAATCGTTTGGGTTGGAAGGGACTTTACAGATCATCTAGTTCCAACCCCTCCTGCCATGAGCAGGGATATCTTCCACCAGCCCAGGTTGCCCAAAGCCCCATCCAACCTGGCCTTGAACACTGCCAGGGAGGGGGCAGCCACAGCTTCTCTGGGCAGCCTGTGCCAGTGCCTCACCACCCTCATAGTAAAGAAAAATGAGCAGATTTATATTTGAAAACAAATGTTAGAGCAGCAGAATGACATTCTAGGACCCACCACAATGCCAGTCTACAGCAGAGATGGGAAGCTACCTCTTTTCTATGCTGGCATCAGAGCTACAGATACAGGACAGTAACATGGGGCTACTGTAGGGTTTCCTGCAACATCAACGCCACAAAAAATGCAAAGGTGACTACCTACTTTGGAGGACAACAGAAATTAGATCCATCAGTAAAGGGTTAGCATTTAAATACCAAATGACATATGATTTCAAACAAACCAAAAAAGGAACCAGTAGGTAAAAAGGCAACAGGTAGCTCTTGCTCCATTGCCCTGCAGAAAAAAATAGTTCCAAGGTCTATAGCCAAAATTCAGCAGTTCCATGGGCAACTTTAACACTGTTCACAGATCAAATTGACCAGGTAGAAAGCAAGGTTTATGAGATCTCTGAAAGTTTAAAAGAAGAAGTCGATGTTACATCAGGAATGCAACATGAAAATTACAGCAATACTTCGCACATTGCACTACGTTGATTACAATTCCCTGTTTTTAGAATTCCAGTATAATTAGATCAACTCACATCATATGGTTCACTAAACTAACATACAATGGATACGACTGGGGACAGAATGCTGAGGGATAATAAGAATTGTTGATGTGCCTATAAACTGGAGAAGAGTCAGCTTCCTGTGTTGTGTCCGCACATTAACAAATCCACCATAAAACACTTGAAAACTTAAGTTCATTGTACTACAGCCTATGAAAACAATGAGCTTCTGAGAATGTAAAATCAGAAAACCAAATGGTTTTTCCTATCCACATCTGTAATATCTTAATAGGGAGAATGGGCAACTGCTAGTTATTACTGCATAAGACAGCTTTAACATCTGCTTGAGCTTTTTATATTCACTAGCTGTTAGCTTCCATTCCGCTAGGGATTTTTTAAATTATGGGTTAGACTGACCATGTAATAGAATAACTTAATTTCATGCTGTGCTAGAGTTCAACTGCAATCTTCTTTCAGACATACTTCTTACTGAGTGTGAAGCCCCCTCAGCCCTTCTGTCCTCCAGCTCCTTTGTTGCTTCCTTCCTTTAACAGGGAAAGGCTTGGCTAATAACCAGTTCTATGGGGTTTGTCAACAAGAGACAGTAAAGAAAGGTTAAGAGACACACAGGGCCTTTTCCCGGTCTCATGCCTAACTGCAAAACATCACACTGTTAGTAAGTGTCCTATTCAGCACATCTAACAGAACTGCATCATGTATAATCTCATTTTCAAAGCTACACTTCCATGTGAAGTAAAGGTCTGATCTTTGCAGCACAACTACTTTACTTCTGATGTACAATTTCTTCCCCATCTCGTCTAACACACTCTGACCCTATTTTCAAAATGCGTAACAGACATACTTCATACCTCTTGTTCACGTAATACTCCACAGACAGCAGAAGTTGGTAAAAAACGTTTAATAGTTATTTTCTATATCCTTGGCTAACTGAAACTGCTTTGCAGAAGTACAACATACAGAGTTAAAAAAAGCGTCAAGAGGTTTGAATTTAAAAATTTGCAATGAACATTTCAGAGAGCGATTTCTGTAACAGGGAAGTAAAACTGGGTACTAATTTACAATTTGTACAAGCTGTGCAGAATATTGGACTGCGGAGTGCCCAGTTTCAGAGTGATATATACAGGGCCATATACAGTCTTGGAGTGTATGGGGGAAAAATAAAACTGATGAACTGTCACCAAGAGAATAACACAAACTATCTATGCATGTGTTCAGTTGTAGAGTATGATCCCCCTCATACGCAGCGAAAATCTGTCTCCAGGTAAAGTTCAGTACAAAAAGCAGAATAGTTATGTTTCCTCTAGTACTTTTTTCCGTTCACGCTCATTAGCTAAATTTTCTCATTATCTCTGCAACTGGAGAAAAACTTTTTTCATTCGAAATCATTATAATGATCGCCCTGGAATAAGGGCTATCAATTTGTCCCTTAATTTCTCAGGTAATAACTTACTGATTTAGGACTGGTTTTGATACTTCAACACACCACTCTTCTGGAACTTGGGGCTTCTAAGCCCATTTATGAAGAGGTGCAAGTACGTATATTACTCTCAGGAAGAACCATGTATCCCACCAGTCTAACACAGTTAATGTAATACATCCTCTGGGCAGCTACAGAGCAGTTGGATTACGGAAGTTATTGCAATTTATAATTTATTTTATTTTCAAACCACCCCACATTAGTGGTATTGTTAGAACAATACCCACTGCAAGTCTTATGAAATCAGTATTTGAACTGCACTGCTCAGGTACAAAACAGAGTGCCCAGATCTCCCAATATTCAAATTCATTCCTGTAAAGTTTTCCTGCAGAATTTAGAAGCTTACACAAAGGCATACATGTGCTAGTAGAGTGAAAAGCTTTTCTTGCTTTGCAGTGTGTTTTTTGAATTTAAATTTTAAGTTAACCTATTACAAATAATTAAGCTCCAGAATTGAGGAAGTGAATTACACCCTCTCATTCTCTTACATGCTCTGGAGATCTGGAAGTCTATCTTAGCAATTATTTCAGCACAACAGAACCAAACCTGGCAAACAAGGTGCTCAGTGCCGAGGATATGAAATCCAGTCCTATATGTCTGAGGGTCTTCTCTGTGGACTGCCTCTAATCCGGTCACAGACTAAACGTTCATTCATGGCTCTAGCACATCTTCTAGCTTAGTTTCAAAAGAATTCAAGTTTGTGTGCTCCAAGACTGCTCTGCAACAGAACTCAAAACTTTTCAAGTGGAAAAAAACCTGTGATTCACTCCAAAAGCCAGCTTTTTATTCAAACTAAAATACAGGAGTAGGTTCAGTACCCAATTTCCTTATTTCAACGGACCAGAATTACACGCTTGCTACAGGGAGCCAACATAGCAGGATATGTATGACTCATTAGATGATTACATGGTTTCTAAAATTTCAAACTAAAGCAAGAGTTTGATAAACAGATTGATGGATTAACAGATCACATAGCTGCAAACTCATTATTTTGTAATCAGTGAAAGTCCCCTACTTACAAAAGGTTGCAAAGTCAATTTACTATTACAATACAAAACTTCATGCTTCTCAGGACAGAAAGTAAATAGTGTATTTGCTAGAAACAGGAGATTTTACAAAGTTAAAATTTGATTTCTGGTCTGAATGAGCTGACACTGGCTCAAGCAGGGCAAGGGTGAGGACACGGAAACAATAGGCCAGGCAGCCTCACCTTGACGCTGGGAAGGTGACATAGCCAGCTCCCCTGGGAACTTCATGAAAGACAAGGCAACTAGGAACAGGCAGCATGATTTTAGCACAGGCAAATCACACCTGACCAACCTGACTGTCTTCCATAGCGAGATGGCTGACCCTATGGGCACAGGAAGTGCCATGATGCTGCATACCTTGATTTTTAGCAAGGCCTTTGATTAAGGTTTCCCACAGTATCCAGCCACAATAGTGACATATAGTTTACATGAGTGGAGTATCGACTGGGTGGAAAACTAGCTGGTCCACCAGACCCAAATGGTTGTGATCGCAATATGAAGTCCAGTTAGCAGTAAAGTACCAGTAGCGTTCATGAGGGGGGTCAGTACCGACATCAACACTCTTTAATGTCTTTATTACTAACCAGGACAACGGGAAGAATGAGTGCACTCACAACAAGCTCACAGATTTTAGCAAACTGCAGAAACAAATTATATACCGCAGGGTGTGACTGCCAGAGGGACCTCAGCAGGCTAAGAAACAGGTTGACAGGAATCTCGTTAAGTTCCAATGTAAATGCAAAGTCCATTACTCAGGATGGAATGACTCCATACAGAAGTGGAGCAGGGTCTGACTAGCCAGAAAACAGCTCTGCAGAAAACAAGATGGTCCCACTAGGCCACCATGAAACATCATCACAACCTTGCAAAGGCCAGCTGCATATTGGGCTGCACCAGTAAGCATATGGCCAGCAGGTAAGGGAAGTCACAATTCCGCTACACTCTGTACTTGTGACACTGCATCTGGATTAGTGTGTCCAGTACAAGGAACCATTGACATGCTGAAGCGAGCCAAACTGGGAGGCACCACTCACATATGACATACAAGTAGAAACAGAAAGAACTGAGTTTGTCAGCCTTAGAAGGATAAGGGCAGAATCTTCCTATTGTTTTCCACGAGACAGTGGTGAGAACAGACTCTTTTCAGAGGGGCACAGTAACAGGATTAGGCTAGGTACTGCACACAAGTTTCAGCAAAGGAAATTCCAATTAGTTATTAAAAATTGTTCACAATGGGAATAATCAAACACTGGAATAGGGGAACAGACCGTCTGTGCAAACTGCACCCAGGAAACATTCAGCTTAAAGCCTGGAGCCATCTGATCAAACTGGATCTCTTTTCAGCAGGTGACAGGAACAAATCATCTTTAGGGAATCCTTTCAAACCAAATTCCTCTGTCACTTTAGTAGTGCAACAACTTGTATTAAAAACAAAGGTCCAAGGTGCCTCACGGCCATGGACACACACTGTCAAGTTCCACCAGCTGAACAGAGATTAGTGCCCTCCAACCCTTTCCTTTCGTTCTTGCTTTGCCATGATCTAATCAGAACAGATATTCATAGCCTGCTGAGGCAGGCTAGAGTAAATACCTCTTGGGGGATAACAAGCAGCTGGAGATAGGGAGAGAGAGTAAAATCTTCAAACCAGCAGGCAGATCCACAAAGGGACACAAGCTAACGGCCAGACTACAAATCCACATACTGTGTATACGCGTCCCGGTGGCCTCCTCAGCCAGGTAAGAGAGGTTACCCACGAATCCACGCCAGGCTGCAGCGTCTGAAAGAGACTTCAAGCCTCAGCTTGACCAAAGCTTGAAGAAAACATGAAAATCGCATGTCAGACTTGTGCAATGATACAACTGAACATACTATCAGATGGCAAAAATTATTCATCATTCACTTTTAAGGTAGAAACTGAAATAATCACAACAATCAATTTGATCATTTTGTAAAACTAAATAACCAAGAACTGAAACAAACTTACATATGGTGCCAGGCTCAAAGGAAGAAGTCATCTTGCACCCCAGCCAATGGAAAATGAAGTACTCACCCAAGTTAGCTCTTACAACATTTTTTTTTTTTTAAAGTCTAAGGCAACACTTAACTGGGATCAACTGCTCTTATGAGAGCAGAGAGAGAATGAACCCTCTTCATTTACTAGAAAAGCTTACAGTGAAGTTGCTAAGGTCAGGTGACATCAGTCATAGCTAAAACGAATATTTTTAAGAACCATTCAAATTAAAAAAAAAAAAAAGAAAAGAAATATGCATATTTCACAGTGATTTCTTTTCACTACATTCTTCCATCTCAATTATTCTTTGGTGGCATTTTGATCGTCTCACTTCCAGAAAGAATCTCAGACTACTTCCCTACTCAGGAAACACAACAGGAGAGAAAAGAGACAACGATCAATAAAGAAAAATAATCAGCTTTTTATTAGCACTTCAACAATTACCTGGTGTTTCACGGTAAAGCACAGTTTTAAAGATAACACTGGTACCTCTGATCCAACGTAACAGTATGGGATTTTTCCAAATACAAAGGAAAAGAAAAAAATTTGTTCCCCCCCATCCCCGTCGTGTTTCTTTAAGAAAAACTTAGTATTACTTCAGCTACTTACAAGCAGAGACATGTTGCATACCGCAGTTAGATACTTCAACTTTGACAATACAAAAATTAGTACTTTAGGATGTTATATCTCTTCTAATCCCTTTTTTGCTTAGTTGAGAGGGAGAGAGACAAAGGATTTTTTCCTTGTCTTTACCCTTCTCCCATTTCCCTCCTATTTTTGCAGACCTAAAAAAAAAGTTGAATACAATGAAATCGAAAGGCCATACATGCTACATTTCAATATAGCTGCCGCAATGATTTAAATTAAAATTTAATTACAAGTCTTCTCCTGCAGTGTACAACATATTAATGCTTACATTATAATTTTCATTTCAGTTATATAAAAGACATTTGCAAAAAGGGTAGCTTCTTTCATACACTGTTACATTTATTAATGCATCACCTGTTCAAAGTCTGTATTTAAGTGATCTTCACATAAAAACAGAGGTAGCTAAGTAGAAATACTTATATGAGGTCTCTATACATGGTGTAATAAAAAAATGTTTGTCTATCAGTCAAGATGAATTAATTTCAAAACTTACTTCATAATAGTTTGTCTTCTTCAGATATGAATGCTTTCTAACACAAGTACAGTTATTTCTATTTAGCCTTTGTCACCATGGACAGTTGCTACATCATTACGGAAACATGATAAATTCATTTTCTTAGGCAAATATTTGAGTTCCACTGAAGTATACTTAACATAATAAAAACAGAACTGCAATCTATGAATTTAATTTAATTCTTTGCTGAATTTATTACGTGAATTTAACAGTGCTTTTAATTAGATTAGGGAGAAGTCAAATAATCAAAACACTGGATTTTAAGTTTGGTATGTTTCTGTGCTGTCCAAACAATAGCTTATTTATTTAGAAAAATTCTAATAAACTCCAGCATCTTAAATATGTTCAAAAGTGCCTTTTCCAGCATCACAAAAACGTTAATTAAGAAAGCATCACTAAATTTTAAAGTAGTAAATACAGTTACAAGTCTAAGTGAACATAAACTGAAACACTGTGGTCCAAATTCTATGAACAGATCAGATATGTGAAATGTTCTGCCTGTGCAGAACTGGACCATATATTTCCCCAGATACTCAAAAAGGCAACGACTGGAAAAGATGGAGAATTTAGCAGCTGCTTAGAACAGTTAAGCAGTGCAAGCAAGCATACATTTCCTCGTCAGGCCTAAAGATCACTTGGTAGGTCCCTGAAATCCTGTGTTTCATTTTACATAATGTAAGCGCGCACTAGAAAAGAGTGGAACAGTATTTTAAAGAACAGTAACTTTCCTAAAATGTTTCTGATTCACAGCATCCATACAATCCCCAAAAGAAACAGTTGCATTTTTCTATAGAGATTTAACACAATATTATGTTTAGAATCTCAGATCATGTAAGCATCTATTTGGATTTGCTTGCATCTGTTTGTAATTCTGATTTAAGTTCTGATGAAATGAACTGTTGTTTTGTCCATACTGGCCAAAGAACAGCTTTGAAGATAAGACAGAGTAAAATTTTGGCACAGTATTTTTTAGTGAATTTCCACAACAGAAGTATAGACAGTTAGGAGGAAGAAGCCAATAACTACTTAAAGATGACCATGAGTCATCAGTTCTTCCTTCTAACAGCTCAACGTTAATCTTAAAATGCACATTTTTATTCTTTAATGCATTGTCTCATGGGAGACTTAGCTTGAAGGGCTAATGTGCCCACCCTTTCATAAAAGCCTACATTCCCCAACTCAGCTACATCTCCTAGGAGTCAATGCAGTCTTCTCCAAATGCTGGCTGCATAATGATTAAGAGATTCTTCTAACTCTTGTTTTCCATGACCTCTGTGACAAAACTGTAGTCACAATCATGAGTGGAATATAAACCAGTATATTTAGCTTTGATACGATTCCCTGACTTTGGCCTGCAGGGCATCACAAGTCTTCTTAGCATCTCCCAGCAACATGGCAGTATTGGGTTTGTAGAAGATTGGATTGTCCACCGCTGCATAACCGACTCCTAAAGATCTCTTCATTACAATGACCTGCACATAAAGAGTTCATGTCTGAAACAGCAAAAACCAACCACCATTCCCCCGCAAACAAGGACAACACAAAACCAGCCTCCACAAAGGGAGAGGAAGCGAGATCCCTGGCCAAAATGGGATGCTCACTGCTACAAAACAATTTCAAATTTTAATATAGTAGAAAAATTGATATGCGGACCAGTTTCAGAAACATTTTATTGTTAAACATAATATTACGTGTCAGATGAAGAGACTGTGGACACTAGACATGCATATGCTTTTACTTTATTCCACGCAATAAAGTCAAAGCAAGATGGATACCGATGATTATAATACAGAAGGTTTTTGAAGTTTTTTTATTTTTGAACTACTTTAAGAACCTATTTTCCTGACACCAACACAATTCAGATTGGTGCAACGCCAGACTATTACGCTGTATTACTTCATACATGGGATTTTAAAATAAAGTAAAATAAAAATCCTAAAATAAATTTAAGCCATTTTTAGCTATTAAATGTCAAAGTAGTTAACCATGGCACCTTCAGCAGAGAAACCATGAAGCTTTACCAACTTTAACCACATGTTTCTTTCTCAAACTGCAACACACAGTTACACATAAAGCACTGATAAATGTATGTGCCTATGACTGAGTACTTGAATGGCTAACCCACAAAACAACTGAGGCTATGACTGGGTTCAAAAGGCAACATCAAAGTTTTCACATCAAGGAAACTCAAGTGTATGTACTTTAGACAAAATTATGTTGCTGTCAAAGAGCAAAACTGGTGAGGTAACTAAACTGTCAGTTCAATCTGGACAGACTAGGTTCTCCACTCAATCCAGCCACTCATGGGTCTTTTGGGGGGTTATTTATTTAGTTAGTTAGTAAGTTAGTTTTATTTATTAATTGTTGTATTTCCACCTCAGTATTAAAGTTGTCAATCAAATTTCCTATAAACTTAAAAAAACCAGATATTTGTGGAGAGACCCTTCAGGGCTGCAGATGTGAGCAGAACATCATTTATTCTGATCATATTTTTCAGTAGAAGCACTTTCATTGGTCTTTTCTACTGCAGTCATCATTAGTCTCACTAAAGCACTTGCTGACTATTATAAACTCATAAACAGTGCATCATACTTGCAATGTACTGACTGTTTTGTTGGACACCTTGCAGAAAAGCTTCTCATGGAAACCAGAAGAGTAGAATAATCTTTTTAGCTTATCCCATGAACCATGTTTTTTAAAAGCATGCTATCTAAGGAAGGTACTAATGCAACTCTGTTCATCTCACCTGTTTGGACTTCCAGACCTCAAGAACTGGCATTCCAGCTATGATAGAGTTTGGATCTTCCTGAGCTGCTGAATTAACTGTATCATTTGCACCAATCACAAGGACCAAATCAGTTTCTGCAGCAAGACAAAGAAAATAAAGCTGATGAAAAATTATCTGAAACCTGCACACTGAGGCTGATGTACATTTTTGTGTTAAATCTGATCTTTAGAGGCAGAACCACCCATTCTGGTAAGCACTCTACAAACAACAACAGGGAGAGTTCATTCACAAATATTTGTTCTATGTAAGAGGCAATGTATATGTAAAAGTCCAAGTGTGCTACATCTACCTTCAGCAAACTGCAAGCATCCACAACCCTACTCCAAAGCACTCATTAGACCACTCTCCCACACAAAAGTTCAGTCCTTTGACATTTAAATGTGGTTTCACACACACACACACTATCATCACCGTCAAATTTCTTTGTGCCTGGCTTTTCCTTTGAATATTCTTTCAAAAAAACTTCTACAGCAACTTTCTGAGTTTTAAAAAAAGATGTAAGAAAGCAAGAAGTTGTCTGTACAATGCTATACTGGTTTGCAAGACATGACAGGGTCAAGTCGTCCACAACACCCGATCTAAAGAATTAACAGTACTTTTCTGGCATGGAGCAGTAACAGTGATAAAAAAAGACACAGCATTTGTTATTTCACAGCTACAAGCAACTTGAAAAAAAAAACCAAGAACATAACAAACCTTTCCCTTGGTTCTGAAGTTTCAGAGGCCTATTTAACCTCCCTTCAATATCTACTCTTTTCTGTACTCCCGCATTCAATATTTCCCTTTGCTTTACCTGTCTGTACTCTCTGCTTCTCAGTTTTCTACTTCTGAGTCAGGCTATTTCTTGTATTCCTCTGTGCTCACTTGCCAGCAGATAGGAGAGCACTCCGATTGCAAGAGAAAGATCTCTGTTCCTCTACAGTGATATCACAAGAGGCACAAAGAGAAACTGAATGGCCTGGTTGGTATTTTATATTTTTAAAATCCTTGCATGATGTAAAACCAGAATCAAATAAAAACTGACAAGATCCAATCCAATCTACTGGAAACTTATAGCTTAAGCATGCTAACCTGGGAAGTCTTCGTTGATCTCATCCATTTCCAGTACAATATCATAGGGAACACCAGCTTCTGCTAGGAGGACATTCAGCTGACCAGGCATACGGCCAGCCACAGGGTGAATACCAAACCTAACAGGAAAGAAAGTCCAACCCCATTAATAAGCACTGACCACTCATATACAGTAAAATTGCCACCTGTGACTTACAAGGCTGAAAAGTTGTTAAGCATATGCACACATGTGAATTAATAAAAAGTAATGGTTAAACCTTAACAATATTGTAATTACTTTTCCAGTGTTGCAGGGAACTGAGTGGGTGGGAAAGGGAACAAGGCCAGTAGATCTGACGCTTCACCCAGAGAGCAGCTGTTCCTTTTCTGCAAAGTTAAAAGTATGACTGACACAACAGGTATGCAAAAGAACATATTCATTTCCCAGTAAAACTAAAATAGCTAGGAGTACATTTTCAATCCTTCCATCATAAGAAGACTCTCCCAGAAAGTTGTTGCACCTGCAAAGCAGCTTTGGAAAGACTGCTGGAGACTTCTAGTGACAACAGAGAAGGAATTTGTGGTCAGAAATGCCTGGGAACACATCACTGCAAGACAGACCAACAGAGTAAATTTTTCACCCTGTAACAGCTTATACCAAGGAGTTTTTCTTCAATTAGTTTTGAAAGTAGAACGACCATGCTACCATTTTGTCTGGCTACAATCACCAGCCTGAGCCACATCACACACAGCAAGCATTCACACTGGCCTTTCAAGCAGCACCATATTTAAAACCTTGTGACAGATACCTTTGTTTTTTTATTTTTTATTGCTGCAAAGCCACCACCCACACTGATGGGCTTTGCAGACGCCTTACATCATTGCAAAGTGAAAGTACCACAGAGTAAATGAACTGGCCACAACATAATACCCTTCATCTAAAGGCCAAAAGACTGTGCAGCCTTCCTGAAGCAAAACCACTCCTAGACCTAGAAATGTGCTTGGAAAATCTAACTCAAGTATCACTAGAGTACGCATGGTTATCATAGCCTAACATTTCAACAGAAAAATTAGCAGGGACTCCAAGCACAGGACAATGCTTTGCTGAATTACGTTAACATGCCACTTTCTTCTCATCACTGATCTTAGGAGGAAAAAAATTCAAATTAAAAAAGGAGGGGGAATGAGAAGGTGGAGAGCTAAGAAGCTATACCAGTTTAAGTATAACAATTTAACAAATGCTTTCAGAACAGCTCACAACCAACTTAGAGAAAACACACTGCTTATGAGTTACCAAAAATTCAGGCAGACCCACAGGGTGGAGGGGTGTTAAGGCATGCATACAGTTCTGTAAGAGTAAAAACCTGACAAAATTCAGAATGGACATGTTAGACTGGTTGAGCTGCAACTCCCAAAGACATATTTTTGTTACAAGCAAATCTGTTTCTTGTGGGCAGACAGTACTCTTCTACTCATCTACTGGCCCTAAATAAACTCGGCAGATCAGTGCCTACTGTCCTGTGCATTTTGTGTCTTTCCAGCTCTGGAGCTATCAGCAAATGTAATGGTGACTCAAGCACACCAGAAATGCCTTAGATGTAATGGTGTATATAGTTGAAGTTAAATGTCTAATAAGGAAGCCTACATGCACTTTGGAAGAGTTAGAAAATAACCAAAAGAAAACTAAATTCTTGGATTTCTGAACAGAAATTCCTGAGCAGAAATCCCAGTGCATCACGAATGCAGTAAAAGTGTAACCAGGGTGATAGAATCAGTTAACCATAAACATGAACACGTTGCTCTGTCCCTTGTCCAGCCCGACCCACCTGGACATTAGGTCTGGGAACAGAGGGTCTAGTCTCTAGGTAACCATTAATGCTAACAATGGTAGGTAACTGTGTTTCTATCAAGAGAAATGATGGAGTGTGGTTTTGTGAAGCGGACTGAAGTAACTGACCAGGACTGCCAAGCTTGCGAGCCTGATAGGTAAAAGGTAATTCCGGCAGGGGGAGATCGTGACCACCGACTCACTGGCCCCCTACTCAAGTAATACCACCTACTCAGAAAGGAACAACGGAAGAGGGTGACTGAGTCTGCGCGACCATTTACGTAAGAAGCGAGAAAAGTTTACACCAATCGCCAAAGAGAAGAATACTGAATATGCATGAATAAAATAAATATGTATATTTTTGATCTATATAAACTGCACAGAAAAGGTATGAGGAATGCACGTTCGGTGGAATTATCCCCCGTGCATCCAGCGCTGCAATAAAGAATGCCTGCCTTTTAACACTACATTGGGGTTACGAGGTTTTATTCCCGCATTTTTGGTGACAAAAGGACTTCAGACTTCTTCGGAAAGGACAGGAAGACTGAAAATCAACTTGCCATGACAAAGGGATTGTTACATATTTATATTTTCAACTCTCTGCTACAGTGGAAGCGGGTAACACATCACTGATGGTTGTGGTGGTGCAGCTCCCCCCCCGCCCCCCCCATGGCAATCCCAGAACCAGCCAACACTGTGCTCCAACTCGCACTACAGGCATGGCTGGCTG
>Ga0065711_1039634_pt1 | contig 17642 bp, 8 predicted proteins | sample Hoacrofraction12_FD_59098 | JGI IMG/M metagenome (GOLD analysis project Ga0065711, IMG submission 59098) | Hoatzin crop microbial communities from Cojedes, Venezuela - Epithelial fraction 12 v2 (version 2) | ecosystem: Host-associated > Birds > Digestive system > Esophagus > Crop | place...
AGGTTTATTCCAAGCAAATATACCATACTTGGTATATTATGCATGGTATTCTACTTCACCACTCTAAATAACCTCTGGAAGTGACATTTTTACTGGAAAATCCTTTCTCTGTGATGTACAAAACTGCATCAGTTTGTGCTTGGTATATGCAAGCGAGATGAAGCTGTATTTTTAGATTTCTTGAATAATTTTACTACTTGCTGAACCCTGAACTTTCAGAAACAGAGTTTTTATTGTCCCTGTCTGACAGAATAATGAAGGACATGCCATACCTTTAGGCTAGATGCTGTAAAACTGCAGAAAAAACCACTTTTTTCCATTTTGGGTATATAAATAATAAAAAACCTATTTTCTGGATGCAAAAGTTACACTTGCATTTCTAGTTGTTTTCAGGATGCATGGCAGGAGCGGACTTTGAGGCTGCGTAATGACCATGATTGTGCATTTCAGTGCTTCCCGAGGAAATTTTTGCCTTTTACATTTTCTGGATTTTCAGAATTAATTTTCCCTATTATACTTGTATGACTTCTTCCCCTTAGTTACAGGTACATATTAGACCGTTAGCTGCTGAATAGCTTTTGCTTTCTTGTGGGATGGTAGAGACAGACAACTACACAGTAACTTTCCATGTTGCCTTATTTTACACCCAAGTTGAATTCAATATTAGTCAGCAGTTAACGTCATTAGAAGCGATCGGCTTAGGCAGTACTCCCACTGTGCCCCAGGAAAAAAAGAAGAAAAAAACCCAGAAAAAACTCCTTTATTTTGTCTATAACAAGCCATACTTGGCCTTCTTGAAAAAGAAACTACAGTTTCAAATAGCTGGAAATTGAAGGGCCATTTCAGTAAAGACTAGTGTAAGTAGACAACTTCATTTTGTAGACCTGTCACTTAGGTTGCTTCTGTCAAGGGTAAATTCCTTCTAACGAAACACCCGCTAATACAGCAGTATTTTAACTGCAAAGTTAATAAAGTGAGGCTTCTCCTTTAGTCCTAAGGCAGGGGTGCCACAGCGTGACATGTTGTTCTGGAAAAGGTCAGTCACTCATGTCTAGGTTCCTCCCACTCAAAGTTAGGCTGAGGAGCTAATGCTAGGAATGTGTTTGTCCCAGACTTTTCGAGACCCCGTGGAGAGAGAAGTTCACCTTCAGAAGATGACTTAGGTGGCTGTTAGGCTGAAGGCTTTCTTCTCCACTGCCTATAGAGGGAGATGAGTTTGGCAAGCTCCTAAGTCAGCTCTTCAACTACGTACCTGAAGTTAGGTTGGATTTGTCAGAAGGCAGCTAAACCTTTTGCACTTTCGCTGGTTCTTACAGGAATTTTGCTGTTGATGTAACCCAGCATATGCTCCTTGATGTTCCCAGTGTGGCTGTGAAGTCACACAGTAGAAAAACAGCTCAAGCATCTTTCCGTCTCTCCTCAAGTCCTCAGCAGAGCACTGCTCGGGTCACAGAAATTTGTCTCCCTGGCTTTGCATTGAGACTATGCCCACTGAGCTGTGCAGCAATACCAGAAAGTAAAACATATTGAATGGGGCAAAGTGCCAATCATATAATATCAATGAATAAATTACAGCGTGCTGTACTGAACTGATCCTCACATCTTTAAATAAAAATATAGTGTAGTTATGCTGACTGAAGTCCATTTTATCCTATGCCTGTGAAGATCGACAATTACATTCCTTCCTTTCTTTACTGAAATAGCCCCTGATCCCAAACTGACCTGTTCTGAATTCAAAGGTTTATACACAAGCCTCATAAACAGCAAGGCAAAGCAACAGTTTTTACCCTCATGTTCAAAAGTATCTCATTAAATCCCCTGGGGGGAAAAAAAAGGTCTGTGAAATCTCCTTAAGCAAAGTGTGAAATACATCAAGAAAAAAAAGGTTTATGTGAGACAAGGATTTAAATGTCATTTCTGGCAGGAACTAAGGACAGATTTGAAAAGGTGTACTAGGAAGATGTCTTCATAGCCTGAAAGCCAAATATGTATGAGGACTACTGTGGTTCATTACGCAATGACAGGTACCACATAACTATGATAGAGCTGCTAAGTTAACAAGAATGATTGTGAAATTCCAGGGACTCTGAGCCCTACAGTAGTTATTTTATTCTACTGTATACATGTCCATCCTCTGTAAATAGTTCGTATTTGGCCACAATAGAACATGTTTTGGTTTTGCATCAAATAGCTATGGTTCCTATTTAGCAACATGCTTTATTTTAAGGCATTTAATTATCTCTGAAATAATAATAAATATCCCATGGATATAAAATAATTTTTCTCATTTTTATTCTCTGTTTCTCAGAAGTCACAGTGTATTTTCAGTTATTGTTTTTGAGACTAAAATGTGTATAAATAATGACTGCATTCTAAAAAAAAAAGAAGCGCATTTAAAAAAGAGTGTTCCTCACCCTATTCACTGAACACTGAATTGGGCCCTTATTGTAACATTACCCTTCTAGGGCTATAGGGTACAAATGCAGCAAGCATACCCGAGCTCATTTTGCAGGCTGAGGAACGCAACGGATTTCTCATCTGAAACAGAAACAGGTGAAATATTTAAGTTATTTTCTCTTGCTTTTTCTGTTTAACTGATAAAAGATAAGGCTCACACCAGTTATGACATCTTTTACTGAAAAATAGAAAATATATTGTCATATCTATAAAATAAAATCTCTGGAGAAATTGTCTGAATCTCTGCTTGTAGCAACCCATAAACAGCTGAATGGCAGGTTGGTAATAACCCTGACCAAACTGACCAAAATTCTGCTGGCCCATTTCAATCCAATTCCTAGTCCTTTCTGTTTTCCTAAAAGTGTATTTAACATTTGAATGAACAGCTCCCTCACAATTCTGCTAACTCTTTCTCCATTGTTCTCAAGGGTCACAACTAATAATAATTACTTCTGAAGAAGAAGTATTTCCTGTGATGAGTTAAACCTAAAAACAAAGCCCAAAGAGTAGTACAATCCCCTCAGGACAGCATTATTCAGTTTTAAATTGCTCCCACTAGCAGACTTAGAATTTTACACATATCCAGAATTGCTTTTATAATAAAAAATAAATGTTCTATAAGTGACTGTATCATGGGAATATCCACAGCACTGTCATAAGTCTAGTCAATTCTGCGAGAGAAGCCAGCGTTCCTTGAGTTCCTCTTTTTTCCTTTTTCTTTTCATGCAGCTTCCAGAGTCAACACCAGTTCTCAGCTTGGCTTTGTTTTTCAACATCCATTGTTTGATGGATGTTATTTTAATTGCATTCAGATTCTTTAAATGTTTGTTCATGTGGAATATGAGTTCACCTCTCCTGACGTGCCACTGTCCATATCAAACACATTCATTGCATTTAATCTGGAGTATTCTCAAAGTCTGTACTCACTCAAGACCTGTATGCTTTCAAAAGGATACTGCTATTTTTCCTTTTGACGTGTGTGACCTGTTCTATTTTTCTACCAATATTCCATGCATCTATGAGGTGTTCCTTTGCTAATTATTAATTAAGTATTGCTATAAAGATGACGTTCTTTCCTAAGTAAAGTATTGCTGCCCAAAGGACATGGAGTATAGCTATTCCACACATTATTATTTACTATCTGTTGTACAAAATGAATAAACAATACTGTAGAACAAAGCAAATGGGGGTGATACATTGTAGGTGAGAAACATGAGTTGTAAACAGCTAAAAAGCACCTTCTCTTGCCTTGAAGAGGCTGTATTTTATTTATGTACACAGTATGCATACTATCAAAACTGCAGCTCTTGATTCAACTATGGCATATCTATTGGTACCCATTCTCTTACGCTAAACTGCAGACAAAACATGTAGCGGCTAAAATCAATACCACGGCAATCTTGTCCCAGTCCCTTCTGTTGCTGTTTTTAAACAAAGAGAAATGTAAAAATGAGAGCAAAACCTCAAATGGCAAAAGGGCGTAAAAACAAGCAGAGAAGGAATGAATCAGATGCATTTCTTTATTCCCAAAGACCACCTTCTTTAGTCAGGCAAACATGAACAGAAACATTCATTAATCTCAGGATAAAAATTTAGGGGTTTTTTAATACCCTAGGTAGGTGGGGGAAAAATAGACTTAAAGATGGTAAGTGGGGGAAAGTAGCGTAAAACATTCTCCCAGACAAAGCAGGTGGCACAGCATTTTTATGATCTTTTAAAGACTGTACATATTATAATAGGGAAGTTGGCTTCGAGTTATTTACACAGGCTCCCTCAGATTTAGAACTGGAAAAATTAAATGTAGATTTTGCATTCGCTACAGCTAAAGTTACAATTCTCGCTGTTTTATCTGCGGCCAGGAGTGCTGACTGTGCAGGTTTGTATGTTGCAAGGGCGCACTTGCTCAGAAACACGCAGGGCACTTTGCTCGTTCCCTTTCTTTAATTTCTTTACTTTGCGTTGTTGAGAGGTTTAGAGCAGATTTTTGGTTCACATAAAAGTGTACAGTGTTAACTAGGTGACATATGGGTGGATGAAACATTACTGATTGTCCACTGCAGCCAGGGAGGCCGAGTTTCCATAGAGATAAGAAGGAAAAGTGCTCCATGCAACCTAATTGGTATGCATCTCCAGATCAGGTTCATTGTGCTTTTGCTAATGACAGGGTTGTCTCAGTAATAAGGATGGTGCACTGGAGAAATTTGCTGCCTTGGTATATTTTTCCCTGGCAGAAAACTACTTAGAGACTGTAGTCAGTAAGAAGAGTGACTGGCAGGCTGAAGGGGCTGCTTAGCAGCATATGGGGGAAGGCTGGCGCTCTGTGCCACATGCATATGGCTGCCATTAAACTCCAGCTTTGCGCTTTGTGTATTTCTGGTCCCATGCCAGTAAGCCCACCTGCTGCAAGAATACTTGTAAAGCACAACTCAAAAGTGATTGAAAAGCTACTAGAATAAACTGTAATAACACAGTGCTTCACAGATGGGACATAATTGCAAGCTAAAGTGTACAGCCTCTGCAGTAATGAAAACACGAGCCATTAAATTAAAATCATAAGGGAAAAAACTATAAAAGTCTGTTGATTTTTTTTTTTTTAGTTTTATTGCAAAACTTCAATTTTCTTGCCCTCATTAATCAAATACCATAAAACTACAGTGCTGCTTTGTCTGAGTGAAGATACAGGCAATTAAAATGATGAATGTAGATTAAAATGATGTAACTTTTGTTATTTACTTACTTGGATAACTTAAGCTTTGGGCAATGTTAGGAATGGAAGGCTGACATGAATCTATCAATTTGCAGATTAAGGTACAGTTGGGACTTTGCGCTTAGAATTCACTTGTAAAAAAGTTGACTTGCAGGAGAAAAGTGCCAGGATAGATTTTGCTTCCTTAACGTGTTATATTCACCCTTTAAATAATACTAATTTGATTTTTAAAAAAAAAAAAATAAAAAAAGAGACTTTAAAACTGTGTAAACACACAAAACTACTTGAGCAATATCAAAGCAGTTTTAATTAGTGGTAGTGTGGTAATAATGAAATCGCTAATCTGACATGTAATTAGTTGTACGGTGTGTATGAGTGTTATGTGAAGCTGAATGGTCTCAGCAGGGCCCTAATACATTCTGGCCTCTCAAGGCGTTCTCTAGTGGAGAAAGGCCTGACAGAGCCATCTTTGTTCTGTTCCCTTTCTGTGGGTGGGCGATGCAAGGAGAAAGAAACATTTGTTTCACAGTAGTCACTGAAGTAAACAGGCTCTAAAAGGCTTTTTCGTTTTTAATTATGCATTTCTCCAGCACCCGTCATAGCAAAGTCCATAGGACAGGTTTTAGGCACATCAAATAATGCCTGACTGGTTAAAAATATTTATAAATGTCTATTTAAGGGAATATTTATAAATCTAATAGTTTAATTCATCCTTATAAAAGGGTCTTTCTTCCCTTTAAAAGGATGAGCTCTTTCCTAAATGTGACGTTTATACACAATTTATTCAGGAGTTGCATTTGATCTAGCAAAGACTTAGGAAAACACTAGAGGTGCTAATGAGCTACCTGCAAATGTTTGATCCTATCTCTTTTCTCCTCTGCAACTGGTCTCAAAAAAAAACCCCACAAACCCCAACCCTCTGAAAAGATAGCATCCGCTCATTAGCTGCCTGGGAACTCATAGCAATATCAGATGACTGGCATTTCTTAATACACTACCTTTCAAAAGAAATTTATTTCTCTAAAGACTTGTCAAGAGTAAGTTTTATTGGCAGCCTCCATAGTTTAGGTTACTACCAGGCTTCCTGGAAGTGTAGTATCTGGACAATAATTCAGGTAAGTGCAATATGGGCAACTAAACAGAAAAGGTCAGCTTTATTTGCTTTGGCTGAGTTGATTTTTTTCCTTAGTCAGGTGAGGCAACCAGGCATTTTTTCTCTGAATGAGATCGGTTTGTTCTTGAGTAAACAGAACATAGCGTGTTGTGCTCACACTTGGTAAATTTAAAACTTGCTGGAGTAATTAGAGTCCAACTATTGCCAAGCAGCAATATCCAGGTTCAGACAAATAAACACTGAAGACAAAGTGCTTATAATCAGTTGCTGGTTATTATTACTACAAGTCAGGCTCTAATGCTAGTGTTTATTACACAATACAGGTATCTTCTCTGAATCAGATAATTTAATCATTACTCTCCCACTGGTGCTCCAATGTTAGTATTTTATCAATATTTTTAGTAATAAATATTCTTATTAGCCTTTTATTATGGTATAAGACCACCTAGGGCCTTTCTTTTCACATAGCACTGCTCCTCCAGTGTGATGTCTGTACATCATGTTAGAGAGCTACAAGTAGTGAGAAATTCTTTGGAAAACTTATCAAACTGCACTGTCTCTGAGTTATTTATTTATTTACTGCAAGCATCACAGGAGATCATCAGGGACATTTGAATGGGGAATTTTCTCTACAGACATTGCTTTTATCTTCTTTAACGAAGCTCATCACAAATGGGATAGAGTAGTGTCTAACTTTGTATTGTTACTTCTGCAAAATCCATCCATTTTTCAAGCATTGGCCCCAGTATTGCGGGCTGGGAATCAATAGGGGTATCTACAGATATAATATCTACATTTTCCAAAATGGGATTATGCTCCCTCCTTTTTATGCTCATCCTCATTCGTGCCAGGTTTTACCTGCAGACAGGAGGGACCAGCAGTGGCAGGCTCTGGGTTGCAAAAAGGCTAGGGGTTGTGCTTTTCTGTCTCAGATTAAAGCCAGGCAAAGTGGAGCGGCAGCAACATGGCGTGTCACTAGTGCTGGCCCTGGGTAGCTGCCACACTGCAGCTGAAAAATAACAAAACCTGAATGATTGCTGTCCATTGAAGATGTGAAGGTATTAATCACTTTTTTTCACCTGACAAATCCGATCTTCTCATTTTATAGGCTGTAGTTGTTGATCTATTGAAAACCGACTCATCTGTTTTGAAGTCAGTGAAACACAGGTGGGCTCAACTTTTTTCAGACCTTTTCAAACACAGTTGTTGTAGCATCTCAGAAAGTTGCATCCCACATCTTTGCTACAAAATGCTCTGTCTGGACAGAGAAAAGCATTCACCACCAGGTGTTACACATCCCTTTTTGTTGAGAATATGCCAATTCTGGCGTGGCACGCTGTTTGGTATGACTAAGGCCAACTGGATTTGGCACTTTGTAAAATCTCCTTTCTGAAAAAAAAAATGTACGGAGCAAGGCTGGTGGAAAATAATGGCTTCTTTACAATGAAATAGTGAAAAAATATGTAGGAACCAGCAAATTCTACTATAAATAATGTGATATATTGTCCATAAGACATTGTTCAGCTTTTGTTGAAAGAACCGACAGGGTAATACTTGGACCTCATAAGGTGTTTAGGATGCTCTTTCTACCCTAAATGCAGTGGGAGCTGAGAAGATCCAATAGCACTTCACAGGGTAGCAATCAGCAGTTACTAGATCAAGCTCATCATGTGTAATTTCTGAGAACTCAGTTAGGCGGGGGACACGTCCAAGACACAAGTCCTTGGTTATTGGACCTGTAACCCCACACTGACAAACAGCTTGGCTTGGGGAAGGTAATGGGATGACTCCCCACTAAAAAATTACTATTGCTAGTCGGCAAGGAAAAGCCACATTTCCAGTCTTCATCTATTTATGTATGAGCTGACAGAGCTGGACAAAAATAAATTTTCCATCCTATGAAAATTTTTAAAACTCAAAAAAAAAAAATTCCCATTCCGTTCTCAGCTTTAAAAAGTTGGGATTTCAGTTTTGAAAGTCTATCCAGGCATTATTTTGATTTCAGTGAAATAAAAAATTTGGCTGCAATAGTTTCATGTGGTTTGACCTTCACCTTTCAGTCTTGTTATATTTTGACAAGTATGTATTAAAAACAAGATATAGTTGTGTTATATAGCACTGTACATATGCAACATATAAAATTGCACACACTACAAGATATTTTGCATGATGACATTTCAAGTGGGAAAGTAATTTTCTCCTTGGAAAAATTTTGTCAGACAATTTCATAATATTTTTCAAAACTTTCTTGAATTCAGAAATGCTTCTGGATTTATCTTTTGACAAAGGCAGTTTTGACTTTGCTGGAGAAGTCTCAACTACCTCTAGCAAGCATGTGGAAGGGACTCACTGGTACAGGGGCACATAGTGTGAGCATGATAACCTGTGAGAAGAGCACAGAATGATGAATTGACTTGTCCCTAGTCTCTGTAGCAAGATTTTAGCACAGCTCAGCATACTGTCAAGGGATGTAACCCAAACTTTAATAAAGCCCTTGAAAGTTTTGTCTCTGAAAACCATGGGATCACGACTTTGTCATTAGTCCTGGCATCCTTGCCACAGACCCTGATGAAACAATCCAGCTGTAAAGGAGGTAGGTCTATAGTTTGAAAGAACTTGGACCCTAAAAGAGCTTAAAAGATGGAGGTACAATGAATGTATTTTAAAATTGAGAAATAAGACAGATAAAATGCAGAATGAGATTTGGATAATATAAGACTTACTTGACGACCATACATATTATGGCAAGCCTGTGGAAGGCAGCCTTTATCTCTTGTGAGTCCACTGAACGCACAGGTTCCAATATATCCTTCACGCAGTCAGTGCAGCCCTGCCAGCTTTATCACACTCTCTCCCTGAGTGGATGCTTCTGTCTTCGTGCCTTACGAAGCAGCTCCCTCCCTAGAAAGATTAGGCAGTGTGGTGCTAAAGGCTGAGGAGGGGTTGTGCTTTGTACTGGAACATGGCTCACATGTGAGCAGAGTACAGCAGTATCTCTTCTTAATGATCATTTAAATATCTGTTAATCCCTCAACTAATTTAGCACATTTGTGCTTATGGGTTCCAATCTGCAGTTTCTGCCCAGCCCTTGTTGACTGTAGATCTGTAAACAATAGCATACTGCTAGACCATGGAGTTCAAGCCAATTCTTAAAGACTGAATTGATTCAGTGTCAGCACCCATTCCTGCCCAACTTCATCTCTGCACGTGTCTCCATGGGTCTCAATAGCAGGCTTTCAAAACTAAAATTCTAGGGCCTGAGCTTGAAAGATAAATAGCTGGTGTGAATGTTTGTTGCCATAAGCAAGGACCACTGTGAAAGCAGAGGAAGGAGTTTGTTAGGTTTTCAAAGAGAACAGAATTTCCCAAAATTCTGTGAATTACAGAAATCACTTCAAAGCATTCAGATTGTGTCTTTTAACATATTTGGAAGTTTTCATTAATTTAGAAAATTTTTATGGCTGGAGATAGCTATATTTTCTATTTGTGTTTTTTCTGTTCGTGCTTTGCAAAACACTATTCATGGGAAAAATAAATAAGGAAGTAAAAATATGCTTTTTGCTTTTGACAAATGCGGAAGTTGCAAATTACTGTTGGAAAATGAATATTTCCATCTTTGTGTGATCTTGGTGAAAAGCCAATATCTTCCACACAGCTGCAGAGGTGCAGGGCCAAGTTAATTCGTGGTACAATTCAATGGACTTCTATGAAATGACATCAGGAAGAGTTTAGTCCCCATGCAATAAAAAACACTATATAAAATGCTCATAGAGGTAAGTGGTTGATGAAGTATGGTATGAATAGAACCTGATGTGACACTGTTTCATTGGAGTTGAAAGGGTACAAAAGCAGGCAAAGAAAACAGTAAGTTTGTTTTACTTACAGTTCTTTAATTACTGGTAGTCCTTCTTTAATGGTGCATACTTGGTCTTCTATCCCCTCCATGTATAGTGAAGTCTGCATTCCCCTATTTTTTTATATAGATAGCAAAACTAATGTGATGTATTACTGCAGAGTTTGTCTGAAGACTTGTAACTGTAGTGTTTTAGGTTGTAAAGGGCCTACCAGCTCATACCCTGGTCCATTGCGTCTCACCAATCAGCCAGTGGGTGTTTGTAATCCTTGAGGCCAGAAGTACCACAGGTGATCAGAGATGTGCCTGGAATTACATGGAAGGGGCTGCTGTCATGCCCCACCTGGGACATAGAGCTGTGCTTCCCTTCTGTAGGAACATGTGGGAGAGGAGACTAGCACATGCCTATGTCAGGTCTCACCTTGTTGTAGGGGTATTTACAAACTGGCTATGCATTGTTGGATTTACTTTTAATTGTGTTCCAATTTAAAATGGCGTGGTTGTTTACTATCTCTAGAGTCTACAAGTGATAAGCAAAGTCGTTAAAACCCATCCCTTTAGCTTTCCAAGCGAGGTAAGAACAAGAGGAAGAGCTCTACGGTGCACAAATAATGCATGATGGAACTGAGGGAACTGGGGTTGTTTAGTCTGGAGAAAAGGATGCTCACAGGAGACCTTATCACTCTTTACAAGTACCTGAAAGGAGGTTGTATCGAGGTGGGGGTCAGTCACTTTCCCCAGGTAATAAGTGATAGGATGAGAGGAAACAACTTCAAGTTGCACCAGGGGAGGTTTAGATTAGATATTGGGAAAGATTTCTTCACTGAAAGTGTTATCAGACAGCGGAACAGGCTGCCCAGGGAAAAGCTGGAGTCACCATCCCTGGAAATATTTAAAAGACATGTAGATGTGGTGCTTAGGGACATGGTTTAGGGGTGGATGTGGCAGTGTTCAGTTGACAGTTGGGCTCGATGACCTCAAAGGTGTTTTCCAACCTAAATGACTCTATGATTCTATGATTCCATCAGCATGCATTTACCCTTTAGCGGACCCTGTTGGGCAACCTTCAAGTGTTTATGGGTCACAGCTGGATCCTGCTGAGATGCTGCAGTTGCCTCCGAACAAGAGGTACATGCATTGGCCTGCTGGGCATGTAGGAATTCATAACTCACAGTGTTCCCAGGCAAGTTTTGAGGTGGGACTGGTAGCAAGTGTTTCCTTTATACAAACCCACTTTTCCCTGTGCTCAGATTTTGCCTAGCCTTATTATATTATCGCTTCTAAGAAAGTGGCATATAACTGTGAGCATTTTTCTTATGCAGATGCTACACCACCAGGTTTCGGAAAGCTAGTGTGGTCCATGCAGAATCATAGTGGGTTTTTTAGCTCAGCCAGTCTATTTGCAATAAGATAGTTTTACTCTATCTTGTGAAGTTTATAAAGCATTGTAAGGGCAACTGCCAAGAGCAACCACTCTCCTTTCTCACTTACAGTTCTTAGGATTGTTCTCTGGTCTTTTACATTTTCTTCCACACAATATGGGATAGGTGAAATTGAGACTTCCACTTCATATATGCCCTTCGAAAAATACTGCATTTATTGAACTCCAGACTTTGTTCTCTTTGAGAGTTCCAGTGTTTCTAATTAGAACTGAGTTTATTACTCTAATAGCTTTTATTCATATTAGAATACCAGTAAGACACAGAAAATTAGTTTTACAGTTTTTCTTTTTCAGCATACTTGGTGACTGTGGATCCACTTTAGGCAGCACTATGGATTTAATTAAATTCCAACATTAATTCATAAAGGCTTTTTTAGACCTCTACTTTGTCCCTTGAAAGTGAGTTTACATGTGGAAAATTCATTTCACAAGTAATAATTTTTAGGCCATACCAAAAGGTATTAATAATTATGGTTATTTTATATTGGACCTTAGTGACATGGCACAGATGGCTTTGATGTTTAATCAGTAGCTGTGCTTCACAGCTTATTTTCATTAGTGATTAACCTTGACTTATTATATGACAGAAGAATGTAAGACAGAGTCTGAGACAGTTTCCTTTGCTATAGCTGTGTTTGCTGTGAAATTGGGCCTCATTTTCAAAGAAATGTACATCCACAGCTGATCACTTCTTATGAATGATCACACATGGACTTTCATTCACTATACCAGTTCATAAATAAAAGAGTGGCATTGACGTATCCAAATTAGGCACTGCTGAGGTGTCAAGCAGTGCTTATTTAAAATGTTTAATGAGAATACATTTTTATTTTAGAATTGTAAAGTCTTGTAATTTGTTTTAGAAATAGAGACCATAGAGGCTCATTCTTTTTTGAAAAAACACTATGTATGCTAAACTGTGCAAGTCAACAAGGCCTGTGCTATATCTAGTATGGATTGATGCCTTCACAGAAAATCCTTTTGTGTTGCTTTCCAGCTTTTCCTAAGGAAAAATTCTAAAGAGTAAGACATCTGAGGTACTGTGCTGCTCCCTAATTACAACAGTAGACACCTGTCAGTGGACTTCTTTCTCTGCAGCTCTGGCATTACCTGTGAGAGACAGTTTCAGGACAAAAATACTTAAAGAATGAAGAGCAGAAGTCAGAGAAAAAAGTGATAAAGATACATTTTTTAAACTAATACTAAAGGTGAGGGAAGGAAAGGCAAACATGTTCAGCAAGTATAGTATGCCTTACAGTGTAAAATGTTTGTTTAATTCAGAATTCAAAGCTTTAGCCCTGAAACTGCATTTGTTGTGTTTCAAGGACTGTTACTTCTCGATATTTTTGTTCTGTTCAAGAGGGACTCCTGGATCACGAGGCAGAACTGTCTGATTTCAGTATCAGAAGATGTAATGCCTTTTCTTCTAAAAGTTACTGTACTGCTCCTCCTTGTCCCCCAGTGGCAGAACAATGCCATGAAAGAAATTGCTACTTGTGACCACAGCAGTCTTTACACCCAAAAGTAAAACCAGAGAGACCTAGAGTAGAGATTAGGTTATATAGCAACCATAATTCTCAAAAACCATTCCAGTAACCAAGCTATTGAACTTTTAAGTTACCACCTAGTCTGATGTTACTATTCCCAGTAACGTGGTTGAGGACCAGCACAAACATAATTTATTGTGATTTGCCAGCTGTCAGTAGCACCAATCAAATTTAAATCCAAGACATGGTACAGAAACTTCACATCCATCCTTGTTCTTTGAAGAGAAGTGCTACCATAAACTTTCACTTTCTTTGGCAACTGAATAAAAGCAACCCAGTCCCCAAGTGACGGAAGAGGTTGGACAAAGGTATCTTTCCTCTCATAAAAGCCAAGTGAGCTGCTTTGCTCCCTTATTTATTCACACCCACTGATTAACAGAAAACTCCTAATTCTTCCAGGGTGTTCAAAATTGACAAAAAGATGACAAAGATATTGGAAAAACACAGGCCAAGACAAAAGCAGTACATATCTATCTCTCCTTGAGCCCTTTCTGAGCGTTATTTTGTATCTTGCTTAACAAGGGCATCTTGCAGTTCTTCACTGGCACTGAGGTTAAAAACAGAAAGTTACAGATGAATTCAGGGATAGCTCTCACAAGAACTTGCTTACTTACCATTTCCTCCACTGCGCAGAGTATCTTCCTTCAGGTTCCTAAATTGCTTCCCCATTTAGTAGGTTCTTTTGGACTTTTAGAGGCTGCTCAATGTCCTAACACCTTGATCAACAAAACGTTTCTGACCTTCCATCTGCAGTTTTTCTTTCTGTGACTGAACTCATGTTTGGCCCTATGGACTTACAGAGCTCTGACTTCAAGGCTCGATTGTTTCTGTTCAGTATATTTGGAATGAAACAAATTGCCTTGGAAAGAGCTTCAACTAATCAAGGAAGCAGCAGACTGCCTGCTTGACAATGCAGGTCAATTGTGAACACATCTTAGAGTTTCTTCACTTTTTCGCCCCACTGAATTCTGATCCCCAGTTCAAGGTCTCTTTCTGATTTTTATGGTTCTCCATGAGATTGATTCTACTTCTTTCAGCAATTATATTTTCCTCTGCAGAGATGACCTTCATGACAGACATGGTCCACTAGAATCTAAAGAACTGTAACAGGAATGGAAAGTAGCAAAAATGAGAGCTTGAACTAGATGATGTAAATATTTATTATGAAATACAAAAAAATAGGCTTGAACATCTTGAGAATAAAATGCAAAACTCTAATTTTTCTGATTTGCTTTCATTCATTTTGCCAGCAACACATGTAGTCAAAGTCTTTTTTTTTTTTCCTTCCATCTTCCTTATATACTTGATCCTTTGTGTGTGAGGTTATCATTTCCTGAGATGTGATGGGAAGAGCTTCAAAGAGAAAACTGAGAAGACTGGTAAATGTTCTAGCTTTAGAAGGAGTTTAGATTAGATGTGAGTAAATACTTCAATCTGTGCTCATACACTATCTCTCTATACTCCATAATTACCTAGACAATCCATCATTTATCTGCAGAACTCACACAGGTGAGTCAGCCTTGAAAGAGGAGTATCTTTACTTGATTTGATTATGAAGCCAAACATTCAAACAGGGGCACAGTAGCAGGTTCTTACAATATAGCCATTTAAATGTTTGGGCTAAATAAGATTAGATTTCAAGCCCCAGGTGCTTCAAAAATTCAAATGTTACAGACAAGTTGCCATATCTTGCAATGTCCCTGGTTTGCTAATGCACTAAACACTGTCATGAATATGTAATCTTTCCCTGTAAAGAAGATACTTTTCCACCCAAAATCTCTCCAGGAATGGCGTGTAGCGATTCTACATTTCAGATCCATTTTTCATTGCAAAGAGAGCAATATTTTTAATTAGAATGCAATCTTACATCTAAAGAGACAATCATAAGTTAAAACAAGTGAAATACACATATGGACTAACCATATGGATGACAGCACCAATTAGTAGAGATTTTGTATTTATTTTTTATATTTTGAGCACAGGGTGAGACCTGCCTTTTTCCAGCAAGTGGCAAATTTGAATGTGAAATGTCATTAGGGCTGTTTTTCACTAATACAATTTCTTTTCTGAATAACAAAAAACACATCAGTGTTATTTTTAATAAAAAACCCACCCTTTAATTTACATACATTTAGGGTGAAGTAAATGAAAATGCATTATGTTACCACTGTGCTATTGAATAATCAGCCTATAGGGTTCTAAATGGGAAGGAAAGTTGTTTTTCAAGCCCTGTACCCACTGTTCCATTTACAAAGGCGCCATTGTGATCAGGATACATGAACTGGGTTTCTAACAGTAAAGATCCACCTTCTGGCAGAGAGACTGGGGAATAAAGCACCCCAGTAAGCCGCCACTTCAGCAGGAGAAGCTGAGCTAACGAAGGAAGGACAAGTGGAACTGGTCCCTTGGCCTTTCAGTGACATTTACAGCCTCTGTGCAAGGACATGCTCTTTTCTTTCTGTTTCTATTTTCTCCAGTTAATCAGGTGACTTGAAAAGAAGCTAGATAAGGGTATTGTTTGCACTGACAACATCCTGATGATACTGTCAGAGGAGATCACAGGAAAATGTTCCCTTTTTGAACCAATAGAGTCATTAGGGAGAGTACTCATCACTTGAGTGCATCTAGGTTAATTACCACGGAAAATCTGGAACTGGCAGCTATAATTTTTCTGAAGAAAGTACTGCTATTTTTACTCCTGATGCTACAGAATGTCTCTGAAAGTACCTCGCAGAACCCCTTTTTACAGTTCAATGGTAAAATAATTTTAGAAATGTAGCTTTCTGGCTGTAATTAGTGGGACACTATCCATGGAAATTTAATGAAAGTACGAACTGTGAGTTATGTATTGTATGAATGAATTTCATCTCTGTTTGCCAGGACTGCTTATTCTTCTTCCCATAAATGAGCAAGCAAATTTCTCTATTGCAGTGTCACTTTGGAAAAGAGAGAAGTGTCAGGTTGAGATGAATGACTTCTCCCTGCACAGATGTAGCAAACTGTCACATGCCTTTTTCTGTTTGCTATGGTACATTATGGCATAGAGTAGCCAAAAGCCCTCCAGCATGAGACAAACACAGAATGCTGTTTTTGGATCAGCATCAAAGCACATGCAGTGGATGCCTTTTTGGGAAAAGAGAGACGTGGTGTAGTTTCAACCCACCCAGTATTCAGTAAGTGCTTACAAACGCTACCAGTGTTCATGATTTTTAAAATGCCTCAAAAAATAAAAGGAAATTGCTTGAATGTGCTGAATACTTCTTCAACTAATAATTCTTGGAGTAATTCTACTGTAGTGCCTGTTCTCTAAGGATCTGCGAAAAGAAGACCGAGTGCATTTTTCAATCTAATTATATTTTTTCCAAAATTATTTGAGGCCAGAAATGCTTTGTGGTGTTTGCCCATCCTTGATGTGTTAGGCAGGCTGTCATGTCTATCAAGTCTATGATGTCTAACAGGTACCATCAAGCCAGAGTAGTCAGTGGAACTTGGAAAGTTGCTCATGTCCAGTAGCATAAATAGGATCCGAATGGAAGAGAGCTATCACAGGTTCAGAGTGTGGAAAGAGTTAAATGTTAAATGGTTAATGCAATGAATCTCATGTACTCGTCTCCCCTTCCAATTCACCTTTTTACTATGGTAAAATTGTAAAAATATTCACCGTAAAATATTCCTGAGAACTTTTTTATTCCATGATAGTTACTTGGGAATTTGGTTACAGATTTCCTGTTCAATGTTAGCAATTTCCTGTAGAAATGTGCATTACTTGGCTGCACTGCTTTCTGTAAGCAGCTCACACACATAGATTATGAATGCTTTGGCCCGTTCCACTTAAGTCTGACTGAGGAGCTGAAGTCTCCAACACATGAAATTCTGACAACTTTCTTGCAAACAACAGCCACGATAAGGAGATATATGATCCAAAGCCAGCTGAACAGTATTACAGAATCACAGAATCACAGAATGGTAGGGGTTGGAAGGGACCTCTGTGGGTCATCTAGTCCAACACCCCTGCCGAAGCAGGGTCACCTACAGTAGGTTGCACAGGACCACGTCCAGGCGGGTCTTTAATATCTCCAGAGAAGGAGACTCCACAACCTCCCTGGGCAGCCTGTTCCAGTGCTCCGTCACCCTCAGAGGGAAGAAGTTCTTCCTCATATTCAGACGAAACTTCCTGTGCTTCAGTTTGTGCCCGTTGCCACTTGTCCTGTCGCTGGGCACCACTGAAAAGAGCTTGGCCCCATCCTCCTGACACCCACCCTTCAGATATTTGTAAGCATTTATAAGGTCCCCTCGCAGCCTTCTCTTCTTCAGGCTAAACAAGCCCAGCTCCCTCAGCCTCTCCTCATAGGAGAGATGCTCCAGTCCCCTCATCACCCTCGTAGCACTCCACTGGACTCTCTCCAGTAGCTCCTCATCTTTCTTGAAGTGGGGAGCCCAGAACTGGACACAGTACTCCAGATGAGGCCTCACTAGGGCAGTGTAGAGGGGGAGGAGAACCTCCCTCGACCTGCTGGCCACAC
>Ga0065711_1039636_pt1 | contig 17642 bp, 6 predicted proteins | sample Hoacrofraction12_FD_59098 | JGI IMG/M metagenome (GOLD analysis project Ga0065711, IMG submission 59098) | Hoatzin crop microbial communities from Cojedes, Venezuela - Epithelial fraction 12 v2 (version 2) | ecosystem: Host-associated > Birds > Digestive system > Esophagus > Crop | place...
CTTTTTTTTTTTTTTTTTTTTTTTAAGTTCTCCATGAAAGAGAAGGAAGCACATCCTTTTTCCTCAAAACCAGAGTTTTCTGGCAGTCATAAAGTTGTTTTTTCATTTCCCATTCCATCCCGTAGATTCTTAGAATTCAGACCTTCCAGCAGCTGAAGCTGTTCTCAGTGCATCTTCACGGCTAACGACCCTCAGGGAACTGCTGCACGACAGCAGAAAGCAACCACAACACAGCAACAAACCAATAATTTTCAGATAATCCGTGGATGTGCAAATGCTTCCCTGCCAAGTGACGAAGCGTGGCAAGATGCAGCATCAGCAGATTTGCTGACAGCGGCAGGGAAGGTCACCATACTGCCCATCACCCTCCCGAAGCCATCACAGCACGGGCTGGCATCACAGTCGATCAGATTTAGCTTAGTTGGATCCAACAGCCGTACGCTGCAGGATAAACTACACAGGTAACAGGCTGGGGTGTGTCTGGCTTTGCTGTGGGATCAGGCCCTTGAACTAAGCGAGGCTACAGAAGGGGAAGGAGGATTACATGACCAGGGCTGCTCCCCGTGGATGGTTGTAGCTACACCAGGCGCAGTAGTAAGTCAAAAACACAGCCTGAGAGCCAGGCAGCACCAGTACACACCAGATGCTTTCCTTTACCTGCCAACTACTCGTTTTTGAGACGCAGAGCGTTGAACAGAGCTTCCACACTCATGATTTATCTTTAAATAATCTTGTAAAGGTGCCCCATCCTTATTAATGAGAATTAATCCAGTATTTAGTATTTAATACAGTATTGCATGTGCTCCACGCTGCCATAAAGTGTTTCATGTTTAGCACCTTGCCATGCATCTACTCAAAAACTCCCAGTAAGAGGTACCGCGTGATAAACCTCTGGTCAGGGCAGCAAGAGATCATCAGTCCCTAGGGGTACTGCCTGCTCCGGGCAGACTGCCAGGCTAACCTGAGAGAGGCAGCAAGACTTACCCCTTTTAAACAGGGTGAGCAGGCTCCGGCCAGCAAGACTGAAACAGAATTATTTGGCAAAGCAGAAGACAGTGCAGAGGGCTTCCTGGCCTAAGGAGGAAGGCTTTTCAGACACACACTGATCACCAGGCTGTGCAGCAGTAAACTAAGTAGCATTTTTGTTTGTGCTCCTGTCACAACCACTCAGGCAACGAAGGGTTCAGTAGGAGTAGATGGCACTGGCATAACTTCACAATTTACTCAAGTTTGAAAGCCAGGTTTGTTTCTGCAACGGAGCAGATTCTGCCTAAGCAAACAACTTCTACAGAAGCTCTGTAACGTCCCAAAAATCTCTGTGGGGCTGTACTCTGCCAGGAAGACACAGGCTGACGGTACATCCAGAAACACTTGCAACCTCCAAGGGCAGCCTGGCACTGGGGCATATGCTTCAGTGCCTCCAGTCACCCGAGTCAACAAAAACCCTCACCCTCCATGCTGGAAGCTCTGCAAAGGGAAGCTAAGCACACCTACTTGCCCAGCTCCCTACTACACAAGACTACAGGCAGTATGTGTAAGACAATACAGTTACTTCACAGAATGGTTGTTCTGAATTTTCCAAGTTCTCTGCTTTGCAGATCTTACTCTCGGTACCCGAGTTGATTTTCATGTTGTAGACTAAATCAAGTGCACTATATCAAGGTATTTCTACTTGTTCTACGGCACAATTAAGAGACATCTAAATCAACATGCCCATGCCATTTATTTCTCAGAAACACAAGGTCAAGTTATCCTCTGAGAACTTTCTTGGTTTGGTGAGCAAACAACCACTGGTAGAACACTCCAGGTGAAGATGTTTCCATGACTGTGGCCAATACTGCATCAGCTGGTTTTGCACATGTGAAGCCTGGTGCAGAATCCCATCTTGTTACCTCCCAAAGACAGTCTTGTGCACTGGTCAGACCATCCGTGAAGTCTGTAATTGTGCCCTAGGAGAACTTCCCTGCCTGAGGCGGTGGGCCAAGGAAGCCCCCTGCTTGCTTGGTGGCAGCCCGGGAAGGAGCAAGGCCGAGCATCTTCTGGATGTTCTGCGAAAAACAAGAACAGAAGAGCATGAGAGCATCAGACCATGATGAAGGAGACACCAAAAGAGAAAGAAATCCCAACTCAGCTTACAAGTACAACCTTCCCACTAGTTTCAACAGATTCGGGTTCTCACCCACACAGCCTTACCAGTCTGGCTGCTGTATATTGGAACTGTACCCCTACACAGTCAAAAAAGCTTAGCGCAGAGCCAGCCAGCCATCCACAATGGCTACAATCAGAGCTGGGCCACTCTCCCCACCTCAGCAAACGCCTTCTGATCATTACATCCACATTTTGGTGGAGGGTTCTCTTCCCCCTCCAGCTACACATCACACAGTCAGTGGGCAGGTACCTCGTTAATGTCTTTGTACACGGGCTGGTTTAAAATCAACCTACAATAATTACCTTTGCAGTTTAACTGCAGCGCACACACAGGAGCAGGTTCCTAACATCTGCGCCCAGACAGAACCAACGCAGCAGCCCTTGGTTCTCACAAGTTCCAGAAACCACTGTTGGTGGCGGCCATCAGAGCCTGAGGGTCTGCAAGCTGGCGAGGAAGGCTCTCTCCTAATGCAGCCAGAATTTGGGTCAGCAACACGGCAACCAGGGTGCGTGCCAAGCTCACGTCGGGAGCTCAGGCACAGAATTAACACGAATGCTAGTGATGCAGACAGAACAATGGTTCAGCGGAGACACACAGTATAACAGGACATATGTAGCAAAACTCAAAAACTGAGTGTCAAGATGACCTCATCTGCATCCGAGCAGGGTGTTTCAGTGGAAAACAACAAATGAGGAAAGAGTTAAGTGGCAGAGCCAAGCACTAGCTAAAAACTCACAACAAAAATATTTAAATCTGATGTTTTTCTTGATTTTTTTTGTGAAATTCCTTTTAAATTTTGCAGCAGTGCAACTACAAAGAGCTTCATCCTTCACTGTAAACAACTACAGCTCAAGATGCTACTCATGAAGTGCTAGCAAAACAGGGATATCTGATGCAAGGGAAAGAAGAAAACAACTGTGTCCTCCTCATGTCAGCAGCTGAGCCCTGGCTATCAAGATAACAAAAGGAGGAAGGAGGATTCTCTTCAAACCCGAGTGTCCTCCCCAGAATAACTGTCGAGATAGGTCAGACAGCAAGGTCGTAGAGTTCTTGAACTTTTTGATCATGGAAGGAGAACAAACTAAAAAAAGGCAGACAGAGCTTTGTAACTCCACAGTAGCTAAATCAGAAAAAAAAACATTGGGAATCGCTCCAGGTGGACACTATGGAAAGGAAGGTTTCAGTCTACACATAAGCATGAAAGTAAAGGAGGGGAAGACTTGAAAAGGAATTACATCAGGTTTAGTCTGTGGCCTACACAAATTAGCCATTGATTGATACTCAGCAACTGAATATATGAGTGCATTTCACTGTGGGAAACTGCTTCATGTGGTTCCTCTTCTCAGAGCTTCTTAGTCAAGAGATGGACAGAAAGGAGACAACAAAAGCAGCTAAGGGACAGACTCGGCAACAGCAGAGGGTGCTGCAGAGTCAGCAGCAGGCAGGACCAGCCTCCTACCACCTTTGTACTGGTCTCTCCCGTGAAGCAGAGCAGAGATCCGAGTAGAGCATCCATCGAAGCAAGGAAGTGTGCACTGCCTCCTCCCTGTTCCTTTGAGTATCAAGAGAGAGAAGTGTGGTGCTACAATTTACTCCATGTGTTTGAACAGTTCCAGGAGGAAGAGAGGTGACAGCTTGTCTACATGTGGATTCAAGACTACAGTCACTCTCCAGCATTATCCTTCCCTAGTAGTCCCCTCCTTGCTGTGGAGGTCAGCTCGCCTCCTGCATCAGCTGCAAAGCGAGGTTTGCCAGACAGCAGTCCTGACATCTACACAGCTGGAAACACCAGGGCTGGGGCAAGGTCCAGTAGAAGCCTGTCCCATCTGCTCTTGGCCACGTCGCACAAGGAACTCTGCAGAGTCTACTCGCAGCACAACCAAGACCATCACTTTCAGGAGCAGGGAGGGAAGACCGTAAGACTTAAGGATCCACATTCCTCATCTAAGCAATTCTAAACTTTCCTCAAGTGACTGCAAGAAGGACTGGAGCTGCTTCTGCTTTTGTCTTCAAACACTAAAGGGGCCTCAAAGACAAGGCAGCAAGTGGGTCCCTGCCCCAAGATCAGGCCCTGTGGGAAAGTGCACTCCTGGCTGTAGGAATAACTGCTGGCTCCCCTTTCCACCAGGAACATGTTTCAGAGAGAAGTGGCCTAATCTACAGTTCAGGCGTGTGTGAGAAGGAAGTGATGACCAGCAAACGCCTGAGGAACAGCAGCATATTCCTCTTCACAGACAGCACAGGTGAAGGCTGGGAGCTCAGAAACAGGAGCGGGGACAGAGGATGTAACCCTGACATTACGCCTCCCGCCCAGCCCAGCAGCACACTTTCCCAGCTGAAACCCAGCAGCTCAAGGACCCTTGGAAGGCCTCTCCCAGCAACCCTCCTCTCTCCAAACAGGAAGGCAGGAGGAACTAGGGGACAGGATTTACGTGCCAGGGAGAGCTGGGAACAGTGCAAAGGAAGTTACTCACTGCGAGTTGACTATTTTGGGAGATGCTGGCCAGGTCACAGGCAGCAAGATTCCCAGTCAGTGTTTGAAGAGTTTATCACCTCCACATGCCTGAGGACTACACGAAGAGACTGCTTCATGCTGCTACTGCCCATCCCTCTAATGTCAGTTTAACCACCATCCAGCCAGTCTCCCCACCCTCATGTACTCCCCTGCATTTCCCTCTAGGTCACTGTTTTTTTCACACACACACGATTTCCTCTATTTCTGGGCTCCATAGGGACATCTCTCTTCCCTGCCTTTGATCCCTTCACAGGCAGGTCCAGGGTTTAAGGGAAAGCTGACAGATGTATAGTCTCCTTAATTTGCTTACAACCTGTTCCCTGACTTTTGATACACCTCCACTCCTTCTCTTGTGTCAGCAGCATCAAGGCAGACACTAACTTCAACATCAGTTCTCCTCCCTTGGGCTAACAGCTGTTTTGAAGCTGACCTGGCAAGATCTCCCCTTTTGCACACACTGAAACACAAAGGGTCACAAAGCTTTCACCTCCAAGGTCATCAAAAGCACAGAAAGCAAGTCTTTGGCACCATTTTAAGCCCTTGATTACTTTCTTCCCCTCTCCCCTGGCCTCTCACAGCCCTTCAAAGTCCTCTTCCCAATGCTATTATCACCTGAGTTCCTTCAAATAGTAACAAAGCCAAGAGCAGGATGCCAGCAATCACAGCTTCGGTTCCTAGCTTTTGCACAGGCTAGCATGGCTGGTCTCTGCCCTTCCCTCCACGCAGCAAGGAGGAAGAAACTGAACTGCGTTAACAGCTGGAGAACTGCAGGTAACCACCATCATGTAGACAAGACAGCACTATGAAGACTGCAATCTAACACTTAGGAGCAAAACCACCTTTCTCCACGCAATAAAGTAACTTCCATCCTCCACAGTGCCATTAGCATGAACTCTCGAGTACAAGGGCACTTTTTTTTTTGTCCAGAATGCCTCCTGAAAGCCCAACCCACCGCAAACAGCTCAGCATTTCTGCCCAGAACCAGACTGGACCACCACTCAGTTCATCCTGCCTACTGATTTCACAACAGGAAACATGAGGAAATGCCCAAGGCTAGAACTAACCACAGAACTTACATTTTTGGACAAAAAAAAAATCCACAGGGGACTTTTCAGCAAGGGCATTTCCCAATCAACCCAATGGGTGCAGAAAAATCTTGCTGATGTTTCACATAACAATCTGCAACACTGGAAAGAAGGGATTTTCCATGTAACAGGTGAGTAACACCCAGCAGCACCAGACAAAATTGCCTGAAGGAACAGCACCAGACCACAGCATCCCAGGAATTCAGGAAGACAATCCTAAAAGCTAAAAAGGTCTCACTTCTTTCAACGCAGCAAACATCGCTCCAGTTACTGGGAAGTGAAACAAGATTTGTCTTGCAGCAAACAGAATGAAGAAGCCCCTGGCCTTTGGCACTCTGAAGCTGGTCCTGCTTGGAGTGAGGAGTGGGCCAGATGACCTCCAGCTGACCCAAAATAAATTATCTTACAATTAATTATGTGCTTTCGCATAGGACCAGACACAGGTCCATTTCAAACACAAGCACCCAATATGGAGGGCTATGGAGAATCTGATTCACTAGCATGCACTTTGTGACTAAAGGAACTCTCTATTATTAAGCTGCTCCATCAAGCTCATCCAAATTTCTGACAGCAGCTGGCATAACACGTCACTTCCCTTTGCTGATCTGCTTTAAGTCTCTGAGTCCCTTGGCACCCCCTGAGGAAAAGCAACAAGTCGGTCAAGGAGAAAAACAGCAAGAGGTCAGGAAGCAAATCAAAGAAAAAGGAAATATAAATACAGAAGAGCAGATAGTTTGCGGCTAGTTGCACCAGCATTCATCCAGCCCCCAGAGTCTATTAACTTCTCCCCAGCACTCTCTGGGAAAATTTGGCAAAGAAAGTAGACTTCTGGTTGCACTGAGAAGGCCCAGTTGTCCTCCCCAGCCATTCTGCCACGTAAGCTGCTAGTGAACCTTCCTGAAGAGGTATTTCCCCTTAACCTTGATGATGCTTCTCTCAAAAAAAGGGACTAACTGGCTTTGCTGTGGACCTGTGTGTAGCCTACTCTTGGCTTATCATACCAGACTGCCCTTCTGTGTCATGTCCCTAATGCTGGAAGAGACTCAACAGCAAAGGTAAAGTTCTTGAGACTCTGGAAAAAATCAGGCGGTCAGCAAAAACAGGAAGGACAAACCCAAGAGAACCGATTCAAACCTTTCCTCACTTTGCTAGCAAATTTATGGACTGATCAAACCTTTATAGAACCTCAAGCCACCAAGTAAGTTTCCCCTGAAGATGCTACACTTCTCTTTTCTCGTATTACTGTAAAGTCATAATTACTAAGAAGCAGTACTTCCATTGGCTTGTCATGGAGACAACTTCTTGGTATGGCAATCAGACACACACATGGAAGGAACTCATTTCTGCCAACTCTGCTGTTGCACCCTGGCACAAGTCTCCAGTCAAGTCTTCCACATCGGTCCAGGACAGTGGCTGTTTTTATGATCCCAACCTAGAACTGCTTTGACTATGACGCATAGGAATGAAGGCAAACACAGAAATGACAAACAGGTCAAAGATCATACATGCAAAACTGGACAGCAGTAATAGACTCCTCTTTACGAATGGTGACATTCTTTCCCTGCTCCAGGCATGCAAGAGACATGTACTCACCTGTCTGATGGACATTGTGCAGAGAATGTAGAGGAAGATGAAGGAGCAGTCGGTGTAATCTTCACCTAGAAGGTTGCGGTGGGAGAGACCTTGGATGTATGAGAGGGGGATAAATGGAAGCTTTGCCACCACCCGGCCATCAAATCTGGAAAAGAGAGCACTGGATCACAACTGGGACAGTAAAAGAGCCTTTGGCTACAGACAGAACAAGCAAGCATCTTCAACAGGCCACCAGAGCAGAAAAGACTATGTAGTGGCTAAAAAGCCATGCTGTCTTCTCCAGCCCACCTCTATATACGCAACAGCAGGGAGGCTAAATGCACATCTCAAAGCCCCACACACCCAGTCATCCATGGGATAAGTAGGCTTCCCTCAGGAGACAAATTGTTTCACAGTGATTTAAGTGATCACCTGGACAAGCTGTTGGTTCATAAAATCTTGGTTGGTGTTTTGCAGTACACTGGGGCATTTTATTTAAAAGCAAAGTTTAGCAGATCACTTCCCAGAACACAGTCAGCACTTGAATAAAAGATGGATAACTATCACCCCGCTGTATTGCAGCTACTGCAAGCAGACGGACTCTTTGCTTTAAGCAAAAGAGCATTTTTTAAGCAGAGCATAAACCAAAGACACCTTTTCCTTTGCTAGAGGAGCCACACTTCTCAGCACAAGCAGGACACGTAAGAGCCATCAACAGCATGCTTTTTAACACCAACAGTCTTCTCTCCATTAGCCCCAAAGACAAAGACAATGCAGAGGCAGAATGATACCGCGTATTCCAAGCAGCCTCTCCTGCTCCTGGAACTCCTCCAGGGCCACATTCCAGGGCATTAGGCAGAGTGTGAATTCTGGCCAGTTTGCAAAGATTTCTCCCAACCCAGACAGCCAACCCAATCTTTTGAAGTAAGTGTGTATGATGCCTCATCAGCATGTGCATATCTGGATGTTATTTTCTCTGCATGCACTGATTTTCTAACAGGTGTTTCTCGTTTCAAGAGATCTTAAATGAGCGTTCTTTCCTGTAGAGATACATTCACACAGCTACAGCTCAAACACACGCCAACTTTGTTTACATCTCACAGGCAGTTTGGCAAAAGAGCTAGGAACGGATGTTTATCTCCCTGTAACATCCCCAGTGGCTTAAAATTCTGCGTTATTCCTGCTGTGAGAATGACAAGTACTTCAGCAGTAGCACCCCGAGGTACCTGCTTTTAATTCCAGCAGGTTTTCACAGTTATCATGAAGGCGTACTGAAATGCGCGTCTCAGAGTAAGACTGAGAAGTGATTGCATTACAAAGTTTGACAAGAGAAAACTGAGACACACAGAAGCTAATTTCTCTCCCAGGAGAAATCCTCCCCGCTTGGAGGCCACCACCGCAGATCTCACTGCCCTAGCATACCTTTCAAGCCACAAAAGTCATTCAGCTGCTCCTCTTCAGCACAGCATTCTGCTCTTTGGGTTCAAACTAGCCTCCTTGACACTTGCATATCCTTCCAGCATCATCCTCCCTGCCGCCCCATAACTACTGACACTCTAAGGACGAGAGCCAGTCATCACAGTCACTTCCACTTTGGTTATGCTGGCACTTGGCAAAGATGAGGTGCTCAGCCATAGAGCAGCAGCGTCTGCATAGCTCTTGTCCAAAGGGTGGCACATCATGCTACTTCGATGCAATTCCAGCTCCTTTTGTCCCCCAGAGCAATGAACTCATTCAAGAACAGGAAAGGCAAGCAAATGAGGCTACGGTCACCACAGGCGTCAGCCACCCTTTTCCTCCTTCTCACACCACACCCACAGCACCTCCACGGATGACCTGGAGGTAGCAGCTTCCCAGAGGGAGCCCAAGCACCTCCTGAATTCATAACTGAAGTACCCGAGACAGGCAGCTGCTCTTTATGCTACGTCAAGAGAATGACAGCACATAATTGAGAACCAGCTCCATCAAACCACTCTATCAGCTTCAGACAGTGCATGTACGATCCACCAAAGCAGACATTCAGAAACAAACACACTAGCTACCTTGTACTGAGACCAGGAGCAAAAATTTAACTATCTAGCCCCAAAGGCTGGACAGCAAAATCTTTAGATTTTAATGCCACAGCCTCAGCTATCAGCAAGAAAACAATTTCAACTCGAACAATCAATGAGCTCGCTGGATACTCCTGCTGTTGAAAGATACGCCCAAAAGCTTCACATCAGCCCTGTGACTAGTAGCATGGTTTCTGTGGACAGGAATCCTCAGAGGAACCAGACAAGTAAACTTCGTGGTCTCAAAGGAGAAGAAACCAATAAACTGATTTTTAGGTTAGTATCTATGGAAGAAGCAACCACATAGGATTTAGCCAAAATCAATTCCTTTCCAAAGCTCTTAATGAACTTGCAGCCCTGTAACACTTGTAGCATACTCTGAACTGCCTCTTCCTACTCTAAGAAAGTGGGCAAAGTAGGGTGGGTTTTTTCAGTTTGTTTCAGGGACAGAGGGGGTGGTTGTACCGCACCCAAATACCCAGGCAAGCACTTGCAGGCCTCAGGTGCAGCACTGAAAAATCCCCCACGGATGCTATGTTGCTGGGCACGACTCACAATGCACCTCCACTCAGGGCTGCAGTTAAATGAGACTTTAATGACTCAAGATTGCATCCAAATTTTAAAGTCTTTTAGCGCTGTGTTCCTCTGCTCAGTTTCCAGAGAACACTAGATGCTGAAGTCTGACTAAGCTGAACAGAGTCCACACAGTGGCACTTCTGTTATTATGTTACCCCCCCCGTCTGCAATTTATCCACCCACAGATCTGCAGTAAAATAACAATTGACTGTATCCTGGGGATTGTCAGCACAGAGGCAAAAGGTTTTGGTCCCAAGAATGTAAAATCCTGTTTGCAGGACAAGTATTTTGTCCAGATATGAAGCAGCCTCCCATAGGTTATACTAGCCATATTTAGGTTATCTTCAGATTTAACAGCCAAAAGGAAGTTCACCTTTCAAGACTGAACCAAGTTTTAACAGTCAAGCAGAGTCTGTCAGTTTTGCATGTCTGAAACAAAGCCACCTGCAAGTGTGCAAATCAGTTTGGGCTTTTTTTTGTTGTTGTTGTTTAGAACTAGACCTATCCCGGTTCATTTTTGAAGCAAAGGGAGATTAGAGCCCATGCCTGGACCTGTTAGTATCTTGACTCCGATCACCTGAAGTAGGGCAAGAACAAACTCTGCAATCATAGCTCATTTCTAAGGGCAAGTGAGCTGACCCAGTTCTGCTTGCAAGAGCATTCTTCGGTCACACTGTCACAGCAAAGCCAAAGAAGCTGAAGGCTGTAGCTGCTTGCCTGACATCCACCAAACTTGCCCTTGTCAAGATGTTCCCAAGCAGAAAGGATGTTAGAGTTGTGTCTAGATGGAATGTAGTTAGTTCAATTTGATTGCATTCAGCATGCAGTGTTCCCTCTTGAGCAGAACATGCGTGTGGGGACCAATCAACTGCATCTTCATATGAAATACTGATCCATTTTATACAGATTAGTTACAGTTCTTGGATGGCCTCTGTCACTGTAAAACTTCAGGTGACAGAGAGAAGGTGGAGAATACATTCACCATGAAAATTTAAGAAAAATCCAGAAGGTTGATACTTACATGGAGTTAAACATTCCCATCAAGGCAGTGAAGCAGAAGCCAATGGCAAACATGGATTTCATCCGAACCTGCAAGCAGAAAAGTCAGAGATAATCAAAACAACAGGCCTACACTGAGGGACTATGGGCTCACACCCTTAAGAACAGGCTTTGTACAGCATCACTGGAACCTAGTAGGAAAAAAAGACACCCAGAAGGCCAGAGGGATTGTAAAAGTGACTGGAGATCTCCCAAAGAGAAGTCTGGTCAATAGCTGGGTACAAAGGCAGCCACAGAGTGGACCACTGACGTGAAGACCTGCTTCGGAGGGGGGTGGGTTGTGGGGTGTGTAAGTGCTCAAAAATTGTCCTGTTACATTCCACAGGTTGGTTATATAGGCTTAAGGAAAAAAACAATCAGTGGGAGATCATTACGAATACAGAACTTAAAGGAAGTCAGACAAATTAATTCTACTTTGAAAACATCATGAAGACTTATCAAGATGAAAATAGCTAAGGTTGGCCATGAGATGAGGCAGTAACTGCTGGAGAACTGTGGCTCATACTAAAATCTGTAGCTATTAGAGATAATTCAGAAGGACTTTTCTGGAGAAAAAGCCACTATGTCTGCCAATTGAACAAAGTCTTTCTGTTGGAAAGCTGATTGAAATCTTCAGCAGTCAGGAACCAGCTTTAATTTTCTTACCATTGACAAGTCCCTGTTGTTATTCTTCAGTTTCTCTTCTTGTCTCTCTGGAAAGACAAAAACAACAACAGTTATAATCGGTTATACCAACCTAGAAACCAGAGTGTTTTCATTACCAGGAAGACTTAACCTTCTCAGCTCTCCAAACAAATAACAATTCCAAAAGCAACTCCAGCTGTCCATGCCAGACAGTACAAAGTGAAAAACTGTACATAGCCAACTGCTTCTCCACCACAGCAACGTGCAGCAAAGCAAGCACAAAAGAGGAGGCGGCTGCAATCACATATTCAGCACTTTTGGAAGAAACGCACAGAATGTCAAATTTGCTAACTCAACCACCTAACGCAGCAGCGCGAACAGTGTTGCCAGAAAACAGGGACAGTGGCTCTGTCCTGCCTCTTCCGAAAGACAGCAGACTCCAATTGCTGCACACCAGGCTCACCATTATAAATACATTATGTAAGTAAGGATTTCATTCTGGAGGTCTCAGAAGCGACTCCGAAACCGTACACAGAGCCGGGAGCCACACCTCAGCAAGCCTAATATCCTGCTGGTCTTAGTAATGAATTCTGGACCCTTGTCACACTGAAAACATCCTCCAAAGAGGAAATATATTTTCTACATGAATTTCAGCAACGTACGTATTACTATGCTTTGTAGAGTATACTTCAAAATACTGCTTTGGAAATTTAGTCTGTCCTTAAGGCACCACGAACTTCAAACCTACCCAGTTTTTCTCCCCCATTGGACGACTGCTCTGGCCTTAAGCATTATCCACTGTCTGCCACCTTTTTCGTCCCACATCCCCATCATCCCTCGCCCATACGCTCCTCTCAGACTGAGGATCCAGAGGGGCTGTCGGGGCTTGGAAGCAACACCTAGCTGAAGTATGGATATTTCTTCATCGTCCACATTCCAAGAACAGTGTGAGCGAAGAGAGGGGGGACGCAGAAGGACTGTCAAGGGCTATCCAGCATGCAAGTTGTCCAGTGGATCCCTGCTGAAGTTTCAGTACAAGAGGCCCACAGCACAGAAGCTCAACAGTCATCTGTCAAGTCTCTGCTAAATACAGGGACTAGCAGTAAGAGTTAAGAAGAGCAACAGCAACCCCTCTATCCAATTTCTTAGAATCCTCACTACTATTTTCAATTGCTCCTAACTACAAACCATGCACTCTGACAGGAACTTTCCAGACACCTGCTTCCTGAGCCAGGTGGAGAGTTTTGTTCTGTGACATTTCAGCAACCACAGGCCATCTCTTCAGGAATCACACTTGGCAGAAATACTTGTTTTTTCCCTCTGCTACATAACTAACCATCTATTTAGATGGGCTAAAGGTTACACAGGGCTAAATAATACAGCCCTGATCTCCCAACATACCTGACCCGTTTCTCACCCATTTCTACAAACTCAAAACAAAAAGGCTTCAGGTGTTCTACTACCTTACGTAAATGGTCTGCTCCTACTCAAGTGATACATAAGCAGCCTTTAAATACTTTGCTATACAGCTGGGTAGAGGCCCAGAGAAAGAGGAATGGGTCAACAAGCAGCACCCTGGAATCCAAAATCTTCTTATTCTGCTCACTGGAACACAAACCATGAGGATACAGCAATAATCTCACTTGCCAGCATTTGGGTTATTTGGTTTTTTGTTTTTGTTTTAGTGTCTACCCGGCACTCATGTGGACTCCTGGGAACATCACAGTCTTTTCTTCTAGGGGTACATGGATGCAGAAAACAGCACCAAAGTTTAAGCTGACAAATGCATTCTTTAAGCTGAAATGACAGTAGGCTGCACCGTGATGTTAAAGGTCTCCTGTTCCAGCAGTGTGAAGGGTGATTTAGACCCAATGTGACTGAAGTTTGGTAAGTAGGAAACACCAAATTAAGCCTTCCCATGCAATTTTCACCCTACCTCCTTGCACATATGCACGATTCATCCCTTACGTAACCCAGTAATACCACACATCCCACCTGCCTTATTCTGTGCACAAAACAGATGGCAACTGAAGCAGGTCTGTACCATGGCTGTGCCTTATCTGTAAGGCCTCAGCTTTTTATTTTTTATTTATTTAACTAGAATGGTAGAATTTAAAGGACCTCCAGCACAAGTAAACAATGTTACATCTTGCAGAACGATTTGACATCCAGTAAGTTACTGAGATCAGGGATTTCAAAAGCATTTAACAGCTCTGAGTCATTTTCTGGATGTCCAGCTTGACATTTAGGGCCTGATTTTTCAGAAACACTAGGAATTCAGCATCGGCTGAAGACAAATGAGACACTGAAGTCATGCAACACTTGCAAAAAAAAAAAAAAAAAATCAGTCTCCGTATCTTAGGCTTGGCCAGCAAGCACCACAGCAAACAAAATCAGTGGTCATTTCCTAAGTTCTGTTCTTAGTCCCTTTGTGCTTTGTTTTTCATTTGCAAAACAAGATTATTCCAGTGTGTAAAAAAATTGGAGGAGCATCTGAATTCCTCAGATTCTACTGTTTATTTGTTTAGTCCAAGCACAAGTAAAATATTCTCTGCTAGGAACACAGCTTGGATGGTGCCCTGCAGAAAAGTCACTGCCACACATTCAAAAGTGTCCATATGTCACAACAGCACCGAACGTTAAGAAGTTGCCTTAGCCACCAAGTAGTATTCATCCCATGCAGGGATCATTCAAGATTAAGAACTGAAAACGCACAAGAGGAGGAATTTTGGCTCCTGTCCCTTCAGGATTCAAACGATAACAGGTTTTATACCTACGAAGAACTGTTTGAAGATATGTTTATAACTATTCCCAAGCTTTGTACAGATCAAATGACTAACCCAGCTACCTGGTGTTACAGAGGAATGAGGAAACCAACTCCCAGGAGCTCTCAGAAGTGTTCCTGCCAAGATTTCTGTAATAATTTCACTGAGCTCTGCTGCACGTTCTACTTTAGAGTCTGGCAGATAACAGAACTTTCTAAAGCTCATGTCCATTAAACATCTACCATGTTATTCTTGCATAGTTCAGTACTTCAAGTACATAGTTCAGTACCTTTACCCAGAAAGACTTACTGACAACAAAAAAGAATGGAAAAAACAAATTGCTACCTAAAATTGAGCAAAACTAATTTATCAAACTTGAACTGTAACTACGCTTAGATTTATTTAACACGCAGACACCTTCAGTTCTGAAGTGTTCAAATGAGAAAAAAAAAATGAAAGATCCAAAAATCACAATCACACAGTCACCTAGTTATTGCAAGCTGACAGTGCACTGCGGCAAAGAGCTTTGACAACAAAAGTTAATAACAGTCATGAATATAAAGGCTAAAATCGGAGAGAAAGGCAACCAGTTCAGCAAGAAGTGCTGCTCCTCTCAGTGATGCTGCCCTCCTCTGCATTTGACTAAAGCCATCAGGGGGCTAGATGTCTCCTGCCTTGAAAAAGCATAGCAAAAGTGTTCCTATCCCAGTCATCAGGCCAAGAATCAGCTCTAGTACCACCTTAAACAAATATTTTTTAAAGGAAGGAAAGTATAATCACTTCCTTAAGTTTCTCAACTTTCCCCCATCCTCGGGGAACTGCACTCCTCTCCCAGCCTTACCTATTTTCTTTTTCTGCTGTCGGCCTGCTGATTCAGTTATGGTTTCCTTCTTCTTTTCCACTGCCAAGTGAAAAGAAAGATATTCTATCATTTCTGCATAGCAATACCACCACCCCTTTTCCACACACCAAATAAAACATTTTATTCCCTTAGAGAACAGGGTCTAGGTATGACGAAGAACACATTCAAAATCAACAAGTTTTAAACCACCAAGGCTGACTCCACCAAATACTTAGAAATAAAAAAATTGATGAGGTGTCACAATACTTAAAGGGTTAATTTTAAACTCTGTCAAGAGCCCATTACATCGTTAGCTGATCAGTCTGGGGACAATTTTGGCTCCAATGACCCTTGCTGATTTGTCATTAGTACTAGACAGTACTTTTGATTCAGCAAGTGTAATGAAAAGAGCTTTGTGGCAAGCTCGGCTCCGGATTATCTGCAGTGGGAAGCAGAATACAGGAAAGCCTGTATGCTCATACATCCCTTCTTCACAGGCAGGCATTCGCGGCGGAAATGCTGTCCAAGCACTCGGCCCAGCCTCTCCATTCTTCACTTAATTAGTACTGAAGCATTTCCAATATTTTAAAGTAGGAACCTAAGTTCAAAGCTACCAAAACCCCAAACCGAACACTCACCAAGCATTTGCAAACAACTACCACTGCAGCAAAAAAGGCTAACGTAAAGCCAGCACAGTGAACTTACAACACAGTGCATGGGCTGCTCGTCTGCAAACGCTCTTCTGCTGACAGCAAGAGCAGCTTTTCCAGGAAGTAAGCGACATTTTAATTTAAGACCTATAACAAGAGTACTACAAGAGTGAGGATGACAAAGCATGGCAATGGTCTCAAAAACAGACAGCAGCCCTTTTTTACTCTAAACTATGTATCTGTACCATATCTACTCTACCAACGGATAGACTTGGCTCCTTGTTAGCTCACAGAATCATTGTAGAGACCTGAGCATTACAACTCTTCTCCCATACATACAAAGCACTGCCTCAGCACAGATGTTCTAGCCTTGATTTCAAAGCTCAGGTGAAATAAAGACAGCCAGCCTTCCAAGTCACACAAAGATTTGTAGTGTGGCCTTCTGAAATGCCTGTGATATGTGAGTCAGTTACAATTGCTAAGAAAACCACACCAGCCAAGATACCCAAACATCATCTCTTCTGTGGTAATGTGGTAAGACACAATTGGTTTTACCAAGGAACAAACATATCTCTGATAAGCAGGCTAACCCAAGGGCAAAAAACAGGGAAGTCTGCTCAGGGGGAATGCTGGAGGAACGTGCCAGATGACACAGCACACACAGTGCTCACAGAATGCTCTCTCCATAACCTTCCCTATGTCAAATCCTCTCCTGTGAGGACAGGCTGGGAGAGTTAGGGCTGTTCAACCTGGAGAAGAGCAGGCTCCAAAGGAGACCTTATTGCGGCCTTCCAGTACCTGAAGGGGCCTACAAGAAAGCTGGAGTGGGACATTTCACAACGGCATAGTGATAGGACAAGGGGTAATGGCTTCAAGGTGAAAGAGGGGAGATTTACATTAGATACAAGGAAGAAATTCTCTATGAGGAGGGTGGTGAGGCCCTGGCACAGGCTGCCCAGAGAAGCTGTGGCCGCCCCCGCCCCAGGCAGCGTTCAAGGCCAGACTGGATGGGGCTTTAAAACCTGGTCTGGTGGAAGGTGTCATTGCTCACGGTGTGGGGGGTGGAACAAGATGGTCTTTACAGTCCCTTCCACCTAAACCATTCTATGAAATCCAGCTGGGGGATCCCGATCAGTCCATATCAACCCTAGTCCACATAACCCCACGACCCCCAACTCTAAAGCCAACGTCAGCTCTTTTCAGGCCTACCTATTGCTCCCAGCCCTAAGAATAGGGCTCCGCCAGACCTCAGCTTCCCTCTCCACAGCGCTATTGAGCCTTCTGCCAACCCTGAGGGACCCTACAGCCCTAACACCCTTATGGTTCAAGCAGAACAAATAACTACCAGGCAGTCTTGCAAGCCTGTCCGTGGGAACATACATGACACAACATAGGAGCAATTCCAGAGATAACGTTCAGCCTTGCAAATTCGCCACATTTACCTCAGAACACTTACGATAATCTCTGCAGCAGTCTCAGACAACGCTGTGCCTCTCAACAGAAAGGAGAGGACAGGAAGAGATGAAACTAAAGACTGCGAGTAACAATGTCTGTTAGAGCACACTACTTGGCCCATTTGTTTTTGCAAGTCCTAAGGATTTCTAGGACTCTCTCGGGAGAGTCTGAAGATCTCAAATGTGTTTTTTCCTGTTTCAAATGTGTTCGGTAACAGCTGAAAGGTGTGGCTCAAGTGGTCTACTCTGCAAGTTATCTGCAAGCCATCGGGTCAGCCAGCTGTCTTTAGCACAGCGGGGG
>Ga0065711_1039637_pt1 | contig 17641 bp, 17 predicted proteins | sample Hoacrofraction12_FD_59098 | JGI IMG/M metagenome (GOLD analysis project Ga0065711, IMG submission 59098) | Hoatzin crop microbial communities from Cojedes, Venezuela - Epithelial fraction 12 v2 (version 2) | ecosystem: Host-associated > Birds > Digestive system > Esophagus > Crop | place...
CTCGCAGTGTCTTTCTTCCTTACCTTCCTCGCTGCATTGCCAAGCAGGGTTGGCAACGCCTTGCTGGTTGGGTGGTCCTGGCTACTGGCAGAGGCAGAAATGACCCAAAGATTGGTTGTACAGGAAACATCAAGCTGGAGGGTGCTAAAAATATGAGGAATAATCCGGCATTTGCAAGGAAGGGGAATTGGGTGGCCTGGAGGGTCTTTTCCATCTCCAACTCCAACTAGTTGCTGTTGGACAGTGGATGGGAGAAGAACCAGGTCTGGAAAATGACCCCTCAAAAATCTACTTTCCTTGTGACCTAAATGATAACTCCAGTCATCCAGCTAGTTGACTTGATTGGGAAACCAGCTTTCTTCCTTGTTATCCAGTTATCCAGACGGCCCATGTCTATCTTAAGTGGCGTCTGCTGTACATAAGCTGTCAGCCTAGATACACATTTGATTCCAAAGAAGGCGTAAATTGGCAAAGATGCAAAAAGATGGTTTTGCTGTTTCAGTTTCTGTCAAACCCTCGCTGAAACAAAAAATAAATTAAGGTCTGCTCACATAATGTTAGTGGTCAGTGACCTGCTTTGCTTGTAAAGCTTTGTTTTTAAGCAGCTACAATATTGCTACAGTATTTACGTTTGTACTATAGTTTCCAAGTATGTGCTGGAGCTTCACATTGCATTCTCAAAAAAAAATAAAAAAAAGCTAGTACTGTGATTTATGAAACTGTGCTTCCAGGAGACAAATCTCTCTGACAAGATCCCGCTCAAACTGGACGTGCAGAAGTTGCCACTCCAGGCTGGAAATATTTCCCTCCAAAAATACAGTAATTAGTAAATCCTCTGATTTATGTATTCCTCCAACAAATACACTTCTTAAGCTTTCAAATGCATTTTGGTCATCTCTAGGCATAATACTGAAAATTAGCCTATAATAAGGGCCCAAGCCTTTGCAGTCTGAGTGGCAGGATCTTTTCTGACATTTATCTGGGGAAGACGATTTCTGTGGCCGTGCCCTGTTTCTGTGCCATGGCCGCTAAGTGTGCCAAAGCTCAGGAGATGGATTCCCCTTGCGCTCTCTGCCTGTCCCCCCGGGCTGAGGACAGCGTCTGCAGCTGTGATGCTGATGTGGGTTCTTCCTGCAGAGGTAGAGCGTGGTCTGTGTACGTCCCAGGGACCCGAATTCATTAGGCCCCCAGTCACGTCCGCTGGAGATGTAGGCTGGCCTGGAGGAAAACCAGTGGATCTGTCAGTCCCAGAAAGGAGTTGTCAACTCCAGGACCGCAGCAGCCAGCATGAAACGGTGCGGCTCTGCATCTGCAGCACCGGGGGAAAGGTCTTCTCGACCCTGCGTTCATCCCAGCTTCTCCTCTCTGCTTTGACCTGGGCGAAAGGTTTAGCTGGGTGTGAAGTCTAGGCACAGCTTCAGGCTCGACTTCCACGTGATTTACCAAATCAAAACCCATTCTCTACATCTGTCTTCTCAGGTTTCTTGCTGTAAAGCACGTGGCACAGTGACAGCAGGGTGGATGCGTTCCTCAGGAGGCTAACACAACAGACAGGCTTCCAAGGGAGGATTGTCAATAGATAAAATAAAGCAGCATTCCTCGCTGCTCAGGTTGTTTCATCAGAATAGGCAATGCTGCAAACGCCCTTTAGTGACAAAAGTGTTGCTGCTGCTGTCAGGCCCTGGTTTTTCTGCCAGGAAGAGCCACTGGGCTCGGGGCAGCTGTGGAGGTGCAGGATGGGGCTGGCTGTGTTGGCCCTGCGCGATTCCACTCCGTGCCCGTCTGCTCTCTTACAGTTTGTTTGGCTGCCTGAACATTGTGCTTATATCCACATCTAATTTACTTGTACAAAGCATACCCAAATCCACACTGCTGCAACGTTTTACAAGTGGTGGAACTGGTCTGTGGACGTGCAAGAGCAGAATTGCCTTTTGTGGGCATGTATCTGTTTGTTTGTTTGTTTGTTTTTGATTCAGCATGAAAATCCAGTCCCCTGTGATGGCTGTAGTTTATGGAGCAAAATAACTTTTTTCTCTATTTATCCTGTCTCAGCAATACATATGAACTTGCAGTCAGAGGCTCTATTAAAAACTACAGAGCCCTCCTCCCCCCCCAGATGTTGCATCTCAGACCCAGCGCTCGAGGTCTGAGCAGGGAAGGATGCGAGTGTGGCACCATCGTGGTCAATAAAACCCACAAGGTTTGAAGAATTTAAAGCAAGGTGTTTAAAGCCCATTATTAAGTTTCAGTTTAAAAAAAAAAAAACAAAGAACAAAAAACCCCAATGTATGGCTCCTTTTTTCTCCGAAACTCCAAGCCTGTCAGGCAGCACCCGCAGAAAGGCAGTGGCACAGCGGCGAGGTGCGAACGCCGCCGAGCGCCCTGCGCCTGGCCCTCAGAAGGAACTGTCTGGATTCCTTCCAAATTTCATGAGCAAACTCATAATGCGATGAAGGAAGCTCGTATGTTGAAGCAAACTCTTTAACCTGATTAATGGGATGTAAGTAAGTGGAGCTAATTAGATGTGCTGTTAGGGAATAGCCCGTACGAAACCCGGGATCGGCGCTCGGGGCGGTTGGGATCCTGGTCCCCAGCCGAAGCCTGGTGGTTACACCAGCCTGAGCCTAACTCAGGTCTTGACACCCCTGAGCTTTGCAGGGGGGACGTTTTCAAAATCTTTATGTGAAATTTGTGGCGTGGAGCAGTGAAGTCAGACGCTTGCTGGTGGGCCTGGCTGAGTGGGAAGCGTGCCCCGCTGCCGGAGAGCGAGCCGCTGCCCTCCGATCCCATGCAAGGAGCATCCTCCCCGGGTTTCTTCCGAAAGAGAAGATGTCTGTGGTCACAAGCTGTGTTCAGAGATGAGCGGCCACCTGGACACAGATGTGCCTGTACATTTAGTTTCAGGAACAGGATTAGTCCTGTATAGAGTCAGGGCTTCGACTGGTACCTTTCCATCCATTCCTTCCTTCCTTCTTTCTTTCCTTCCTCTTCCTTTTAATTTTTCCAAGACGATTTTTCCCCTCCCTCTCCTCCGTTCGTCTTAATCCTAACTTGGACATGGGATATAGGAACTCAGGAACACACAGCAATTAATTTTCCCTCTGAGGAGTGTTTCTGCAAAGAGATTTCTGCCGAGGTTCAATGCAAAATCAGCTTGGGCAGCAAACGCGCTGGCGCATCAAATAACAGCGATGCTAAAAGCAGCCTTTGAACTTTCAGAATATTCATCCCAGGGTCGGAGATTAAATTACCCTCCTCAAAGAAGTCTAACAGCGCAGTGCAGTTCTTCCTACAAAAGGTTTATTGGGACGAGACTCTTTTAAAAGAAATGAAAATTCTGGGCTCCTTAGGGGCCACCATTTTTGAAGCGCTGGAGAAGAGCAGCAGCATTTGCACTGCACACGTTTTAATGCGGATTTATTTCTAACATGCAACAACAGTGTAGCTGCCCCGTGCAGGACATGAAGAGCTTCAGCACGGGCTTCTCCTCCTCTCCTGCCCCAGCCGGTGTCCCTGGCGCAGCCCCATCCCGCAGCCCTGCCAGGGCCAACAAGGGCGTCTCATCCCAGGGCTCCCAGCCTGCCTCCCCACCAGCCCCCGGGAGGTTTCAGTGGAGGTCCCTCCAGGTCGGGCGTTACTGAAGGGGTTTGGGGGGACCAATGCCGATACCCCGAGTGGGTCTGGTGCGGATTTAGGTTCGTTGCTGTTTGTGGAGAAAGTCTGCTGCTGTTTCTGGTACCACGAGACAACGCTGACTTTCTGCCTTTTGGTAACAAGTTGATCAACTGCATTTACTTATTATTCATTGTGGTGTGGGGAGATTCCTTTTCTTTCTCTTCCTGTTAAATCAAGGCACTTTTTAAGAAATATTTTATTTTTGATACAGACACAGCCGGTGAAGTAGCAGTAAAAAACATCACCGCAAAGAGGCACATGGCTTTGAAATGTTTTGGTATGTAACACAACTGTATTGTTATCAGGTCTGAACTTTTGCACAAAGAATATTCCTCCTTGTTCTAAAAGCAAACCCTCTGTCAGCTTTCAAAGGGTTACCTACATAACGTGGCCGTCGGGGAACAAAACAAAAAATATCTAAGTGTCTCAAATCATTTCACAAATAACATTGTTCTATTTCTCTGCTTAAACGAACAAGAGTTTCTTTGATTTTTTTTTTTTTTTAAAGTCAAATTTAGGATTCTGCTGTTCAGAGCAGAGAGGTCACAAGGCCCTAATGTATTTAGCATTGACTGCCCTCTCTTGTAGTGCGTCTATTAGTCAGTAATTTGATTTGTACCTATTCATTTGCAGTCCCTGCAGGAGCTCTGAGCTGGCCCCAAGTATAATTGGTGCTGTCTCTATTTTTACATCATTAGATTAGCCCCGACTCCTGGCCACTTGTTGTCTGCGCTTGTCTGTCCATTTATACAACCTAATGTAACACAAAATTCATTACTGATCACATTACTTTCAACTCTGAAGCCAGCTTTGTGATAAACATTTTGTTAACCCTTTCTTGCCAGCACACAGACCTGGAGGATAAATGCACTTTCCCTTTGCAGAAAAATCAATATTATAATAAAACAAAGTGCAGTCACATTTCTAGATTTGTCATTCCTCCTGGAGAAAGAAATGGGGAGAAACATAGATGAGATGACTAAATGATGTCTGCATCCAGGCATCTCGCGCTGCTGTATCTGAGATGAGCTCAGCGGTGTCCTTTCTACTAGAATATAAAGAAGTGACACAAGATAGGGCCAGCACTCAATTTAAAACTTAATTTCTTACTCATTGTTCTGCAAGTGTTTTAGCTCTTCTCTGCAGCCTGTAATCGGGTTATGACATTATTGGAACTGGACATTTTTCTTCCAGTGCTTTGTCTCAAAGTAGTTATAGAGAAACAATTCCCTTTCTCCTCGGAGGTTTGTTATTGCGTTGGGTTTGGTTTTGGTTTGCTTTGGCTTGTGGTTTTGCTTCCTAATGATTAAGCAGATTAATTTTCCTGCTGCAATACTCCAGGATTTCACAGGAAAATGTAGAGCTCCATTCTGTCTAGCTTGGCTTTGCTCACGTTTGACTGTTTCGCTGAGTACCTCCTAAAGCCTTAAGCTTTGTGCATCACTGAGGCTTCTGCTATGGATTTCCAGGGGAGCGAGAGGAGAGCCGCGGTAGGTATCCTTGAGGCCTGATTCTGCAGAGAGCTGAGCATCCTCACAGCTCTGTTTGCGGCGGTGTGCCCGTGAGGTGATGCTTGCTATTCAAAGAAATGTCTTTTGGTGCACGCAAAAGCTGTTGATTTTTAACAGTTTTCTGAATTCGTTTTCTGTTTGTACAGCTTGGCTTGGAAATCTGTTATTTTGGGTTTTCTAAATATTTGGAAACAGCTCAGTGTTTATTAAATCTTCCCTTTAAAAGCCCGAGTTCTGAAGCCTGCTCCAGACCAAGCGGTCCCGCACTGAGCAGGGTGCAGGAGACATGGAGACTACAGGATTTTTCCATCTCTAGTTTCTATAATTACCTTGTTATTCCTTTTAGGAGTCTTTGCATGGTATTTTTATGTAGCATACGACTTATGGAAGCCTATCTCTTCTTAGTAAGCGTAAGAGCCCTCATCTCCCAGCATTTGAACCAGGACTGGTATGTTTACAGCTGCTTGTGAGCCAGAACTTGTGGCAGCTGCTGAGGTGGTGGCAGAATAAAGACAAGACAGTTCCTCTCCCTCCGCCCCAGCCCAGCAGCCCCGGAGAGCCTTTCGGTATTTTGCTGATTTTTACAGGAGATATTTTAGGTGTGTGCAGCACGGTCTGGCGCTTGCTCCTAAACCCTGGCGTAGCTGGGGGCCGCGGGAGTCTCTGCTCCTCTCCGCTCTGCTGCTGCCTTGGTGCCCCTCGGTCTCTGCTCCAGCTTTGCCGTCCAAGCACCGGGGAAGGCAGCGCACCCTGAAGTCCCCGCGCAGCCGCACGGGACTCCTGTGGCCCTCCCATTAAGGACGAGCCGCAGCTCGGCTCACGGCGCGGGGCACGCCGCGTGCTCGGTGGCAGAAGGTGTGTGGCCAGCCGGACCACGTGCCACCACCCCGCTCCCACCCTGGGGTCCCGCTGTCGGGGTTCGTTAGGCTGACGCGCTGCTCCTGTCTCTGCTAGCCCTACAGTGCAGATCTCGTGCGCGTCGTGTGTTTGCCCGTTGAAAGTTTGAGCCTTTCGTTATCTTAAAAGGACGTGTGGCCAATTTGCGGGCTCCCCTTCCTGCGTTACCATCACGGTGATGCCAAGGGCGTCTGCCCTTCCCTGCGTTGTGAAGGGACGGTGGCCCAAGTCGTGGCAAAGCGCTCATGAGCTGTGCATTGCCCTCACCAGGGGAGGAGAGGTGGGAGAGGAGGCTGTGGAATGGAAACCCATTTATGGAATAAATTGTTAAGCAGTTGAGCTGTTAAATGAACACTTCTGATTAGAGGGATATGATGAAGTATGAGTCACCAAACAGCAAAATACACATTAACACAGCAAAACCCCAGCAAGAAATGGAAGGTCGAAAGCTAGAGCAATGTAAACGTTCTGGTGGTAGCCAACCCTCTGGCCCTGCAGCTTTCAGTCCTCTCGGCCGCAGAGGCCCCTCTTCCACCATGGGATCTGCTCCTCACGCTTGGCATCAGGAGGCACAAGTCCTTTGAAGGGCTCCCAAAGTGCCACCTCTGCCAGCTCCAAGGGTCTTCTCCCACCCGTTCGGGTGCCGTATCATTTCCGATCACCGTTCTGTAGTCTGCAGTCCTGCCATCGTCTCTCATCACCCCTGTGAATTTCTCTAACAGAAGATCAGACAATTAGTAACCTGATTTTTCCGATAATCTAGCCTTGCTCTCCACGGTGGAGTCTAAGAATATCAGGGCTTGGGGCCGTGTCCTCGCTTAGCGGTGATGATGTTCGCTGTCTGATGCTCGGAGTGTGTCTAGGGCAGACGGTCAGGCAGAAAGCGGGATGGGGGGAGAGAGGGCAAGGGGAAAGGAGGAAAAGCCCAGAGGGGATTTTGGCTGGGGGAGGATCTCCCTGATGGGTGGGAGGGAGACTGCCCGGAGCGCGTCCCGTGGGACCGGGTCCGGTGGCTGCCCCAGGGGGAAGCGGCGCTGTGGCCGGGTCCCCGGCAATGCTGGGAGCGGTTAGTTCTCCTCGAGGTATATATCACAATTTGTGGTATGAAAAGATTAGCTTTTCTTCCATTCCTAGCCTGCTGTCTCCCCACCATGGATAATACATAAAACAGTAGACTTTTATTCATTAGCATTTATGGGAAAATGTTAATATTAAACTGTAAGTGAAAAGCCCCATCTTATTGAATTCTTCTGCTGTGCTATTGGGAGCCTAATTACATTTTGCATTTAAATAAAAACCAGATGACGTTCAGGACGGTCAGGCAAGCATTCTGTAAGTGAGAATTTATCTTGCGATCTGGGTAAACAATGTCTCATCATTTAACAGTTATTATAAATAATGGGTTTTTAAGCACTTTGCTGGGAGTTCATATTGGCTCCACACGGGTTGCGCTAGAGGAGAGAGAATTTCAGTGACATCTTCCAGGCATCCGGTGAGGAGGAATCATATCCTGAGCTCGCTTCTCAAGCTGCAGCGGTTTTTATCCTCCTCTGTTTATTATTGCTCAATATTGTGTGCGCAGTCGGCTGACACAAGAACTAAGAGCAAGAAAAATGACAAATCGCTTGGAGATGTTTTGCAAGTGCAGAAGCCACCTATGCTGCTGCCCCAGCAGAAGCGGAGGGCGTTCGGGACCCTGGTGGAGGGGTCGAAACGTCCGAAGGCGCGTTCTTTCGGTAAAAACGGTGCTGTGTGAAAGTTGCGTCTTCACAAAGAATGAAGAAGATGGTGAGGCAAGATGTAAAGCCAAAAAGATCACGCACTGGCTGCTGTGCTTCTGCTGGTGCCCTTTTAAATTACCTCACTGGTAATTACACGCTTGGTAATTCGTGAGCTAAGGTAGAAAAAGAGTAAAACTTCTACCAACTGTAGATAGCTTTTTCCCCACTTCTGTTGTTTCTATTCTGCGTCGCGTTCCTGTCGCTTCAGACGAGGCGGCGGTGCTCTTGGTGCTAGCTGGCTTTTAGGCTTTGCTCCGTGTTCCTCAGACATGAGCAAAAGCCTCTGAGATCTCTCCGGGCGGCTTCCCCGCAGTCTGTCCCGCATCCCAGCGAGGAATGGATTCGTTTTCCAGGCAGGCAGAAATAGGTGGTAAGAGAAGGGATGTTTTCAAGGGTCCGTTCGCTGCTGTGAAAAGATACAGAACTTGTGTGAGTGCCTCATGCTGGCTGGTGGCGTGTCACCTCCTGACACGAGAGGAAGCCACCCACCCTGTAGAATGGCTGTTCCAGGACAGAAACTGTTTACTGCCTTTTTCTATGTGAGGCATTTTATCGCATTTTCCAAGAAGACCCCCCACAGCTAAAATACCATCTTTTTTTTCAATTTATTTGTTATTTCCTTGGTCAGTGACTTTCTCAGTATCTGCCCAACACATGAACTCTGTGTTTACATCAAAAGTTGATGGTGTTGTGAAAGACAAAGGGTCAGTATCACTTCTCCGACCGTTTCCGAAGATGTTTTTCTGGGAAGGGCGCAGGCGGGAAGGTGCTGGCGGGGTCGGGAGCCAGGACCTGCCCCGTTGCCTCCGCTCCGGCTCAGTGGCACAGCATGGGAGCGAGGAGCCGTGGGTGGCTGGGGCTGGCGAGCAGATGCAGAACCCTGGTTGAGGTGAGCGGGATGGAAGTGGTGGTGGTTCCCCAACCAGAGACAGGTAGCACCATGTTGGGGGACCCAGATGCTCAGACGTGTTGCCGTGCTGGTCTTCTCCTAAGGCAGAACGCGGCGTTCCCGCGGGCGGCATCTCCCATCTATTCCCACGCGTCACGCTGGGCAGCTGTTCCCATTGGGCACTCCATTGCTGAGACCAGGTTGTCAGGTGGAAAGCGTGTTTGGAAGCGTTAATCAAAAGACAAATTAACCTAGCAGCCTTCCTCCCTCATCTGCAGCAGCGGGTAGATGAACTGTACGGGGGTAGATGGACTGTACAGGGACAGATCCCGAACCTGAAATCTGGGCGTGCTTTTCTGAGTTCACTCAGGGCTACTTTTATCTGCAGCCTTTAAAAAAAAAATCTTTATATTGCACCAGTATCAAATTTTCTCTTTGGTTTATCTTTTGGAAACGTGGCTGGTCAGCCGTCAAAACGCGAGCGAAAAGCCTGCAAGAGAACACAACGCGAAGGGCAGGTAGTTGTATTAACTCCACCGCCAGATGCCCAAGTACAAGGCAGAATCTGCACAGCTTGAGATGATTTAAATTGCCTTTTATGTGGGATGTGGCCAGAGGAATGCCTTGGTTTGCCATTAGGTCTCTGAGATTTCACACAAGAGTTCTCCTCTGCCACGCACTCGTCCACAGGCTGCAGCTCACTCACACGTTCAACAGTGGTGGTGAGACGTAACTAAAAAGGTGAGGTATATTACAATCAATACTTGGAATAGTTTTTAAAGCATCATTTTTAACAAGTGAAAATGTCCAGTTGACTTTTTTCAGCTGCCTGCTGGTTTCATGAGACCGAATGCAAACCGCTGTGTCGAACGACTCCGTTAACAAAGGGCTGAATTAAGCTTGTCGTTTTTATCAAGGCTCTTTCACATTTAGGTTTAATGTCAGAATTTGGAGCTATATAAATAAGACAGAGTGTATTAAGAGCCTCAAGCAATCCTGCAAGCGAGCGAGCCCACAAGGTTGGCCTGTTGTTTTTCCAGGCTCAGTTAATACTCAATCTAGGTAGAGACGTGATTTTAAGAGTACTACTGCGAGCTTTGAGTGCTTCATAAAATTAGGTCTGTGTTTAGAAAATTGGTCTGCTTGAAGCAGTGATGGCAACCTAATCTCTAAAATAATTGACTAAATAGGCCAAATAAGTTGCATTTGGAACTGGGATTATTTGGATGGGTTTGGAGCGTCTCAGCGACACTAAAACCAGCGCCAGGGAGATGAAAGGAGGAGACCTCTGCTCCTTGGATTTCCACCTGAGCTTTTCTAACTCGAGAGCCTTGAACTGTTTAGATGAGCAGACGAGGCTGAGTCCGCGGTGACATCATTTCGTGAGCTTCAACAAAACTCTGCTGATTTGGACCAGCTGAGCATCTGCTCTCCCCAAACTTTCAACTTTTCCTTTGAAACAAACCCAAATTCCAGTCCGGTCTAGCTTCCTCCTCAGCATCAATCTGCACCGGGGAGGCAGCCCAGAGCCTCTCAGTAACTTTCCTCGCTTGCCCGAGAGGCCACTTCGTGTCAGAAGTACTAGAAGTTGTGCCAGAATTACTTTGCTTTGTAATATTATACTTTTAAAATGAACTCGGCAGTGCGTTTGTGTCCGAAGCACACAGTGCACAGATGCGGGATGCGCAGAGGCACGCTCCGAGCCCAGACGTTGTCCTCCTCCGGGGCTGCCTTGTCTTCCTGACCGAGGGTTGTTAAGGACGCCCAATAACCGAGGTAGCATCACGAGAGGGGAGAAAATAGGTCTTGGGCACGACAGAAACTGCTGAGGTCTGGAGGGTCAAGCACGTCTGAAATCCCCTGTTCAGCGTGTCAGCGAGGGGCTGCCCAGACCCGAGAGAATCGCCGGGTTTGTGGTTTTGACCTTCAGGCAGCTTTTCCATACCCAGCTCTTTTGCTGGGACTGTTTGGCTGAGCCCAGGGAGGGACCCCAGCCCTCTCCGACCGCTCTGGGTGGTCGCACTCGTCTGCGGTGGCTTCGCTGCAGCCGCCTTTGAGACAGGACCCCCCACCCCGAGATCTGACGTGGCTCCGGCTCTGGTGGGAAGGCGGGTGCTTAGATCCACGTGTTGGGTCCACACCGGCTCTGGAGACACACACGGTGGTGTCAGGAGTAGGAGCATCGCCTCCAGAACTTCTGAGCAAGATCCAGAGAGTCCGGAGGGTGTAGGGCGCAGAGCTGGTTGGTGTGGTGAACACGCAGGTGACATTGAATTTGTATTTTCCTTCGTGGAGGCTGACAGAGGGGTCACTGCTGAGCAATCCGAGGCACTCCTGTAACCCTGGGAACGAGAGACCAAAGCCAGGAATTTTAATACAGTGTTTTCTCTGCAGATGCTTTTGGGCTGATGTACACAGATGTGCTGCTTGCGTAACTGAAGATACAAGATAATTCTGCCTAAATACGTTAAAAAACTTCTATATGCGCTGGCTTGCAGAGGAAAGCCTGTATTACATGGAGGGTACGTTACAGGATTTGTAGTAGCAACATACTGAAACTTTCAAGATGGGGTAGGAGGGAATTCCTTTAAACCCACCCAACCATATCTGCATATTCATTTTAAAAACTCTTCTGGAAATCTTGCACGAGGAGTCGTAGGCTGACATGATGTAGATGGGCTGCAGAAGTTGTTTTCCGTAAGCATTTGACTGTTGTAGCTTTTGAAATTTCACATGCTGACTAGAACGGGCGACTCACCCTTCTGAAGTGCCATTTATGTAGGAAAACATCCTAAACCTCTTTACAAAAATATACAGCTCTAGGAAACTTGAGATCATTTTTTAAAAGCACTGCAGTCATTGTGAAAGTGCCTATCGTGAAGAATATTCTCCCTCTAAATGCTAGTCCTTTATCTAGTGCACTTTTAACCTTCCATAAAATGCTCGGAGTCAAGCCTGGCGAGATGCCAAAGTCTTGGGTCTCCAACTCCGTGGACTCGAGTCGTGTGGAGCTTTGTGGGTTCTCTTTTTAAAGGAGAAAACAAGCTGCTTGGGGTTTGGGTTTTTTCTGGGGGGGGCGGGGAGACAAAATTCTTGAGAAGTTCATGCATGAAAATGTTTTTTGTCCGTATCTCAACAATCTCTTCGTGCCTGAAGTAAACCCAGACATTGCTGTGAGTTCAGATGTCCTCCCCATTTCGTAAGTGTTAGTCGTTTGGCATCTTTGCATTGAAATAAGGCACTAGAAAGGAGATTTGCGGTCTCGGGGGGGCTCTGATGTTCAGAAGGCTCAGTCTTCGCTCCCCAGGTTCTCTCCTGCCTCCCCTACCTCCTCATCGCCTTGCTAGATCCTGCCGTCTTTTTTCCGACATGCCAGGTTTCATCTCCGGGTGCATGGCGTTAACGAACTCTACGTGGACTCCGCGTCAGAGTTATTGTGAGGTAGTTTGACAGTAACTAATATTTTACATAGGCCACTGAATTCTGATTTCAGAGAAGTTGTTCAGGCAGCGTTTGCCAGTCTTTTTTACTTTGCAAATTTAATGTAGGTGCTTCTGCAGTGTCTCAGCATCTCTCAGTTTGCAGCAGGATGAAATAGTTTTAATACAGGGATTGATTTTCAGGGTTCAAATGCTGTAGTGTTACTTTTCCTCTTTTGAATGGCGTTTAAAATCTGTTTTTTCAAACTGCTCATTAAAAAAATGGAAAAAGAGATATTTCATAGGAGCAAGTCTATCGCAGCCACCCGAAACGTCGCAGGCCATCAGTCCCCACAGCTGCCTGCGCCGGTTGCCTGAGCTCGGGGGTACTGGCACAGGTTAATGCAGGAGCAGGGCGCAGGGCACAGGGTGCAGAGCAGGTTTAAATGACCCTTAAACATTATCGTCATCATACCGACTTGTAAACGTTGTAGGAACATCTAAAGCTGGGAACCGACTTTGTGTCTGTGCTCCCTTTGGAAAGGAGCAATGTGAAAATACATGTGCCCAGAAATTTTAGCTGTCTCAAATTAAAAGGAGAGAGGAAAATTATGAGTTTTAATGAATACTTGGTGCTTTTGTTTCAGTACAATTTAATATTAACGATTTTTGCCTATCGGAACACCCAACAGCCCAGGTCCCCCCGGGGGTGTGGTGCCCCCCTGCCCTCGCCACCAGCCAGTCCCTGCGTGGGGCTGGAGCCAGCTCCGCGGGCCCTCACCTCGGAGCAGCCGCCCAGGGTGGTGGAGATGGATTATAATTACAGCTCCCTCGTTAGCATAATTGCGTTTCAGAGGGGAAAAAAAAAAAAAAGGGGAATACCCAGGAAAAACCTGCAACCGCAGTAGCGGCAATGCGATTCCCAAGTCTCTGTGTCCGGGGCGGCATTTCTGCGTCCCGCTTCGGTTTACGACCTCGCATCAGCTTTGGGGCCCTTTTCTGCCGGGGGCTGCACCGTGCCCGTCCCGGGCAGCGGCACCGGCTCCCGTGGGGACCGGTTATGATGGTCGTAGTAAACGTTCATGCAGAAACAGAGCCAAAAGCGTCCAGCTGAGTTTGGGATGATGTCTAAACACTGCAAGATGGAGAGCTGACGTGTAAACGTGCGTGTCGGCGTACAGGGGGGTGGAAGCCGCGCTTTGGGAGCCGGTGTGAGCTCCTCGGGGGGAGCACGTCCCGCTCCCTTCGACAGCAATCAGTAAAATAAAAATGTTGAACTAATCCATTCATTAGGGAGCATTGTGTAAATTACAAACAGTTTAAGAGATCCTCAAGACTTCCATTGTGTTAATCCAAACTGCCTTTTAGCGTTCGCTTTATATAGGATCCTTCTGAATGAGAATCCAGATGGCAGAAGCTACATAATTATTATTCATTACGGTTAATAAGTAACACTCTGAAGCCCCACTCAGCTCTGCAAGTCCGCCCTGATAGGCATTGTGCAAGGGTAAGGGTAAAAAAATAGTCCTCGCTGCCGAACATGGTAGGATTTCGGTTAAAGACGAGAAGGTCTGAAGGGCCCTGACGTCTGCCTGCCCCGGAGCTCCGTCCGTCTGCAGGGAGCCTTCTCGCTGCTCCTCCGCGCGAAGGAAATGATCTTTGGTTGTAATATGAGGTTCTCATTTTGGCCTTTTAGCTCTTCATTCAACAACTGCTCATGGTCAGGGAGAGGTGGGTTCAGTGGGCAGCCCCTTGTTTCACTTCCCCGGCGCTGGAAAACGCCCGTGCCCGTCTGGCGTCCTAATTCTGGGGAGGGGGTCGGGTCCGCTCCCGCGCTCGCAGCCCCCTCGGCGCGCGGCGGAGCCCGAGAAGTTCCCCGAAACAATCGCCGTGAATGACAGAAATGAAATCGAGGAGATTCGAGCCCTGCTGGCCATTACCCCGCTTCCTGCGTTCCTACTTGTTAATTGTCTAATTCCTAACGAGTCCTCAGGCGTCTGATGGACTTTCTGATGCGTGCTCACTCCGACGCTTCCTTCCCTCCCCTCCCCGGCCCCATCCCTCGCCAGAGACCTTGTTCCTTTAAAAATGCCATCCTTAAAACTCAGAAATGCTCAGCCCAGCAAAAGGAAAAGGGAACTTGACATTAGTTGAGCTTGAAAGGCTCGGTGCTGTGAAAAGTGACTGACGTGTGAAAAGAGGCTACAATTAGTTCTTTCCCCGAGCACTCTCCCATTCAGTCCAGGGTCACTCCTTCAGCGAGCTGCGGCTTTGAGGGTAATGTGTTGTGACAGTTTGAGATGATGAAGAATAATTCTTGTATTCAGAGTTGCTGCCGCTTCCCCGCTGCCCTGACACATCAGGCTGCTGTCATTGTATCATTTATCCCGGCTGCGGCTCCGCCGGGCTGCGCGGGAGCCCGGGCAGCCCTCGGTAGGTAAGAGGGAAGGGTCAGCTCTGCCAGCAAATGGTTTTGGAGGGTATTTTGAAACTGTGCTTAACAGGGGAAAGCAAACAGAGAGAAAGGAAAAACCATTAGAAGAAATAATGCACTGGAGATGAGATTTTTGAGTAGACATAAAGGAGATGCCACAGCTTCGAGTGGACCACTACAGAGAGAGCACGAATGAGAGAAGCAGCATAATTTATGAGTGTTCCGGGCAAAAGAGGGCTGTATAGATTTTCTTTGGGCATTGAATTAATGCGCCATATAAAACGGTTTCACATTTAAGCTTGGCAGGGTTTGGTACCTTTCTAGATTTGATGGGGTCCTCTAACAGTTCCTGGAGCTTTCTGGAACTGAGGGTGCAGCTGCCTCGCTGGAGGGGGGACGGCACCGATCCCCGAGACCTGCGGACCCCGGGCTGTCCCCAGAGCTGCTCCTCCTCCTCTTCTTCCTCCTCCTCTCCGCCTTGGCAGACGGCTGGGGGACAGTGGAGAGCGGCTTGGGCAGCGGAACAAGGGACGGGACCGTCAGGCTGCGGCGTGGCGTTTGGGAATATTAGCAGGCAGAAATGTTTCGTGGGAGGTTTGGCTTCCCACTTCCCATGCAGTGCGGCAGGAAGGCTGCGCCGGTGCCGGGCTGCGGGCAGGCCCGCTGGAGGTGATGCCAAGCAGAGAGCAGCCAGCAGTTCCTTTGCCACACCTTTCGCAGCCCGCTGCTCTCCGAGCGGCATCGGTGCGTGGGCAGCCCCGAGCTGGGAGGGGGACGGCCACCCCCCAGGGTGGGCTGGGGACCCCGGCTGGCCGCTCGCCGTGCCGCCTTCCCCTGGGCTCTGGCCCACCGCTCCTCCCCACGCCGGCGGCCGCGAGGATTTTTACTGCTGCCTTCACCGCATGCCCTGAAAATCCCTGTTATTCTGGGACCCTGGGCGATGCCAGCGGTGCCCATTACTGTCACTGTCAAAAGCGCAGGCAGGGCTGTTCCCAGCTCCCCTGAAGTGACTTTCTCCTCATGGCCTCAGCAGATGTTCCTGCTCCTTCGTCTTTTTTCCCCGGCTTTTTTTGAGGGGGAAGCAGTCAGGAATTTGTGAGTCGTTTCCTCCGGGGACGTGGGCAGGTTTTAGTATTTACGTTTCCAGTATTAGCATTTATTTGTATTTGTGTTTGTTTTTCACGGGCTTTTGAAAGCCTCAGGGAGCCATTTATGGGGCCAAAATCATGCAAGTGCTGGTCTTCTCACAGTATTTCATTTCCTTGATGGTGGAAATGCTACGAGAAGAGCAGGTCTCATGTTATTTTGACCCCATAAATAGCTCCCAGAGGCCCCTTTCTTCCTTCTCCCACCCGCTCCTCCCCAAATCAAATATTTAGGCTTCTGCAAAGCCTGACTTCTCAACCTTGGTTATCTTGCTTCAGCAGAAGCAAATTGCAGTTATTACAAAATAGCCAGAGAGTCTATAAGGCCGAATGGGTTTTATATGATGCACAATTTGTTGGCTACTGTACAAGTTCATTAAAGTGTATCATAAGAGGTTGTTTTACTGGTACATTTAAGGAAGTTAATACATCTCGACAGCATATGCATGGGGGAATGCGGATGCAATAACCCTCAGACAGGCTGGGGCCAAGTCCATTCCTGGCGTAACTCCACCGAAGTAAACGAAATCACTCGCTGGGCAGCCGTGTCCTGCGCTGCCGGCGGTGCTGGGCCGTGATCCCGCGCAGCCGCCGCTGCTCCGGGCTCTCCTGCCGCACGCTCCCGTCCTTTGGGGGGGATCCTGGTTTTTCGTGGTATTTTGTGGTTTGCAGCGGGCGTGTTCCCAGCACAGAGGCCATCGGTGGTCTGACCGGTTCCGTGACACTTCTTGTTCAGGTCTGGGAAGTATTTCCCCTCATTTCAGCTGTGCCGCGGGGCTCGGCTGCTCCAGCCGGGGCAGTGGGCGAGCAGCGCTGCCTGCGCTGCCCGGCTGTAGGGACCCGCCTCTCCGGACCCCCGGCACGCCGTCATGGCTCCTTCTGCGCTTCTTGGGTCTGTCCAGGCTTCGGGTCTGCCAGAAACCATCCCCCAGTTTTCCACCCCGTAGCGGGAAGGGTGTCCCCATGTCGTGGAGCCGTTCCTGGTCTTGTCCGAGTTTCCCGTGGGAATGGCATTGATGTTCCTGTGCACGCCTGTCCACCGTGCCCTCATCTGCTGGGAGGTCTGCGAGGACACACAGTCGTTTGCACTAGACTTTTTTTTTTAATTAGAATTTTTATTAATGACACAGCTGGGAAAAAATGTTCTAATTTGGGGGAACATGTGAACGTGCTGACAGTGGTCCGAGGGGTCGTACGTGCGGCGCAGGTGGTCCCTGGTGAGCGTGTAATGCTAATTGCACGTCTGGTGTGGAGAGCCAGGCGGGGCGAGGGCACCAGCCCCGTTTCCTGAGCACAGCGGTGCTCTGCCGCGGCGGCCAGGAGCTTCACAGCGCTGCCTTCGGTATCGGGACGCGCTGCTCGTCTGCCTCGCCGTGGAATCCATTCCAGAGCGAGCGCCTTCACGGTGCGGGGCTGTTGGGTGCTGGGAGGGCGGCTCCGGTGCGGGAGCTCCCCTGGGTTCTGCCCTGACCCCCTCCCCACCCCAGGCGGGCTCTGCGCGGGCTGCAGGGCCGCAGGGCTCCCCCCCAGCTCCACTCGAGCCTGCCTGTCTCCTTCGCCCCCCGCTTCGGCCCTGCCCGTTGCTCGCTGAGGGGGTTTGCGGCCCGACAGCAGCACAGGGGGCGGCTGGGGGGGAGCGGTGCCAGCCGGGACCCTGGGCACCCCGGTGCCCAGCGCTCCGCCCCCCGGTGCCCATCACTCCGCCCCCTGGCACCCAGCGCTCCGCCTCTGCACCCAGCGCTCCGCCCCTGGCGCCCATCGCTCCGCCCCCCTGTGCCCATCGCTCCTCCTCCCCGCCCATTGCCCAGCCCCTCTGCGCCCAACGCTCCGCCCCCCTGCGCCCAACGCTCCGGCGCCCAGCGCTCCGCCTCCTCGCCTATCGCCCCGCCC
>Ga0065711_1039638_pt1 | contig 17641 bp, 11 predicted proteins | sample Hoacrofraction12_FD_59098 | JGI IMG/M metagenome (GOLD analysis project Ga0065711, IMG submission 59098) | Hoatzin crop microbial communities from Cojedes, Venezuela - Epithelial fraction 12 v2 (version 2) | ecosystem: Host-associated > Birds > Digestive system > Esophagus > Crop | place...
CAGTGTAGAGGGGAAGGAGAACCTCCCTTGTCCTGCTGGCCACACTCTTCTTGATGCACCCCAGGATCCCATTGGCTTTCTTGGCAGCCAGGGCACACTGCTGGCTCATGATCAACCTGTCGTCCACCAGGACGAGTCATAACCGAGTAGCCATCATTTTTGATAAAAGTGTAATGAGGCAAAATGAGATGTAAAAAGGGAAGATGAGGGGGAAATTGAAGGGGAGAAGAGAGAAAACCACCAGGGTGAGAAAGGAAAAGAAGGAAGACATGAAGGAATAGAGGGAGAGGATGAGAAGAGGTGTGAAGCAAAGATCAAACAAGGGATCACACGGCATTTGAGGACTGTAGGGATCATCCTGGAGGGGGGAGGTGGTCAGGCAGGAAGCAAAGGATACTCCCTCGAAGGGAATAATGGGGATTTGGGTTTTTTTCTTGGTTTTTGAGCCCTGTACTGTGCTTACAGGCAACAGCCCCTGCATGCTGTACTGAGGGACTCATGAGGGGCCATGTAGTGCTGCTGTGCACCATGGCTCAACATTGATTTTGGTGCGCCGTGCTTCAAGTGGGCATTTGCTGTGCCATCCCAGCTGTGAAACACTTTTGTTCATCCCAAATTTGTCAAGGATGGGCACAGTAAAGTAGGCAGAAAGGCAATGCACAGCTTTGCAGGGAAGGGACTTCTCTACCAGAGTGTCTGTACCACACCGTACAGTATGATGGAGAGGCCATAAGCTAGAGGAAGATGTTCCTCAGTGTCTGTTGAGGAGCTACCACATGTGAGGACACACTCCTGGGCTTGGCAAATAGCTTCTGCGCTTGCACAGTCAGAGTCGATACCAGTGTCAGTGGGTACAACTCAATGGCATCTCCAGTGTAGGTGCACAATAAGGGTGCAGGGATGAGGCCTCCTGAGATGAATCAAAAAAGAGAGATGGTTGGTGAGGATTTAATCCCTGAATGTGGAATAAAAACTGGTCAGCAAGGCAAGCTGTGAAGTGACTAATATGAGTAAGAGCCATTCTAAAACAACGTCCTGTGAGCATGCTTTTAACTCTCTAGTACATGTAACTTACCAAAATACCAGTTTACATACCCCAAAACTGCTGCTTTTGCCAGCCTTGAAGCAATACTTTCAGGGAGGTTGTGGAGTCTCCTTCTCTGGAGATATTCAAGACCCACCTGGAGAAGGTCCTGTGCAGCTTGCTGTAGGTGACCCTGCTTCAGCAGGAGGGTTGGACTAGATGACCCACAGAGGTCCCTTCCAACCCCTACTATTCTGTGATTCTGTGAATACTGATGTGTCGGGAGGATGAGTGCAACAGTGCCTACTCTGATAACGATATGAGGGAGTTTGAGGGAGCTTTTAATAAAACTCAGTCACGGGCAAAAATTGCACCTTTCATGCTGGCTTTGGAGACATAATCATTTCCATCTGAGGACAGGTGCTTTTGGGGTTGCCTTTATTTAAACAAATCTGTCTGTTTCCCTGAGATGGCAGATTGCAATTACGGCACAGCATGCTAGTCACAACAGGCAGGGCTGGGTGTCCAAATTTCCATCCTCCAGCCCAGTCGGGAAGGGATGCATCTCCCCCAACAGAAGCAGCTGTTGGGAAGTGCAAAACCACGACGGGACTAAACGGTGACACACAGCAGCAAGACTAATGAGTCTGCTGCTCGACTCTTGGCTTATTTAAATTCATTTTGGACTTGGGAAACTTTTCATGCCTTTTTCTAATGTTCCTGTGTGGTTGAAGGACATTTGTGCTGAAGGTAATTGAGTGGATTTAAAGCCCAGTGCTCCCCTCTTTGAGATGCTCGGGAAGGAGTTTTTTCCCCAACAAAGCAAATTGTCTCTGGGTCAGATCCTCAGCTGCTGCAAAGTGACAGACATCCTGTGACCTCTGCTGAGGATTGGACACAGTGTGCTTTAAAATGCCATGTTTGTCTCCCCGTTGTTATTAATTTGTTAAAGGCTGAAATCTTCAAAGGGAGCCAAAGGAATCTAGAAGCCCAGATCTTATTGAAATGCATCCAGGCTTATCCAAATTTCTCCAGGGTACTTAATTCCCACAGCGCTCTTGGAACAATCCTGGCCTTCAGGCTGGTAATGTGATCAGCACTGTAACACACAAACAAACAAGAGTATTTGATCTGTGCCTTCTGCACCATGCTCCTAGCCAAGGTAGTGGCTGAGCCCAAGGAGATCAACAGATTAAAATAAAGATGTCCAAACAGATCTTCTTCAGAAGTTTAGAAATGCCCTGTCCTCATCTTAACCTGGTGATACTCACAACTAGAATGGGGGCTTCATGAGATCCGTCATGGCCTGGCAGAAGTTTCATTCTTGCCTCAGTGTAGGGTTGTTCCAGCCTTCTCCTCCACGGCAAAAGACAGAGTAAATCAGCCCCAGCCAGATAGCTGGTTGGCTGCTTCAGTTGAGAGGTATACATCTCAAAGACACTCTCCGTGTTGGAGTCACTGATGGTTTTCTGGCTTGGGACGTCTAGGAGACTAGGCTGGCCATCCATGTATGATCCCTTCTGGCTTACAGATCTGTGAGCCTACCATGGACATCTAGAGGCCTCCAAAGCATTGGAGCAAGGGTGCCTACTAGCAGTTTGTGTAGAAAGTGTAATTGCAAGCAGAAGGGAGGCCCAGAGGATTCCCACCTCAGGTAGGAAGATGTCTTTAAGTTTGGTGAAGGAGACACATTATGTAGTTCTAATGCCCTAGCACAGAAGGTGAAAGATCTTCCCCTTTGTTAGGTCCACCTCTCTCCCAGGTAAACCATTCACAGCAAGATGGCAATAGAGCTATCTTTAAGATTTATTGGACCCAGGCCACTCAATAAGGGCTCCTCAAGTGGATGGAGACACCCACCACCTCAAGGGAAGGCATTTCTGAATACAAAGATCAACAGCCTTGTTGCATGGTGCATCCCATTCTTGCCCCATAGAGCCTACCCAAGGTTTCCCATTGATAGGTATGTCAGCCTCCCACTCCAGGCACGGTTCAGGATCTCATGCAGAACAGGGATGGTCTCCACCAGGCAGTGAAGACAGGGCTGATCTAGTCTGAAGGGAGGGGGCAATCTTATCCATGGAAAATGGGATGAGGGAGACATGGCCTGAAGGACACCGGAGGTTTGCAAGGCCAAGGTGCCCTATGTGTCTGAGCTGGTACCTCTCCCCTCTTCAAATGGGGAGAGCAAAGTGAAATCGTGCTTACCTGACTCTGATTGCTGTGCTTTAGAATCCCTCTAGTTGGGAATAACAGTGTGAAGGCCTGCTGCTGGCAGATTGGGTTTGGTTTGCTTGAGGTGTCACCAAAGTCAGCAGCCATCAAATTCACTATCCTGGGATGGGGAGGTAACCCTGGGATTTCCTGGCACAGAACTGAAGGGAAGGCATGAGCTGCCGGGACTCAAGCAGGGCTCTTCGAGAGCATGGTGGAACCCCTGTGAGAAGGATGAGACCTCTCCAACAGCGAGCAAAGAGCTGGTGATGTGGCCCAAAGTGATGTGCATAGGATCACACAGAGTTTTAGAGGCAGAGGCCAGCCCTTGAACCTCGCTGCCTTCCAAAACAGGCTGGCATTCAACTTGCATCCTGCTGCCTTCCTTGTTAAGTCATTGCCCTGTTTTAAACAGCAAAGAGGATTGATTTGCTGAAGTGTCCCTTTGCGTGTGCGGCTTTCAGCTTGCAGCTGCTGCTCGAACTGCGATACAGAAATTTCTCCTGAGACAGGAAAGAATGTCAGCTTAGGTTAAAAAAATTTTTTGAAAAAGAAAATGATCCTGCAAACTTAAGCAAAGAAATTAGAGCAATTCTGGAGCTTAGCAACAAGAATCACTCCTGAAACATTTCAGTAATAATTGTTTTAGTCTAGTTTCAAGGAAGAAGCTGTGTCCTGATGTTGGATTCGTGCTACCTTGGGATTAAAGAGCTGAACTGGATTTGCAATATGTCATTTTCTTCACATACGAGAAGTGTAAGGTGGGAATTTATGTTCACATTGGGCTGTGACCTCATCAGCTCTTGCCAGCGAAGCAAGGGGGTGACTTGATCAGCTCTGGGGAGGAAGCCAGAAGGGAAAGTTAATTAACAAGGGTTTAAATATGGGAAGTTTCACCTTTCAAAAAATTTCCCTGTTTTCGACATTTGTTCTTCTCTTGAACTGAGCCAAGAAAAGCAATATATTGAAAAACATTCAAATCAAACATGAGAAAAAATTGTCAACAAGGTGGTAAGATTTAGCTCAGGCAACGGAACAGAATGCCAGATACACTCTGAGCTACTGTCCAGGTGAGAGAGGAGCACATAAAGCAAACCTGGTGCTAACAGCACTGAGAACAAATGCTTCCAGGAGGAACTGGCAGACCCAGAGATGTGTGCTGGTGCAAAATGAGAAGGCTTGTTTGGATTATTCTCCATTGAAATTCTGTTAAAATCAATTTTCTCATCAATTTTTCTTAGTTCTGAGTCATTGTGATTCCCAATGAGATGTAAAAGCTGCTTTTGGCCATTTGGGGTCACTGAACATGCAAGATCTGTGCAGTTTTAAAGCATTACAATTTGAAAATGCACACAGTCAATTTTTTTTCGCATTGTAATTTCACTAAAGTGGTCCAGTATCATGAACAATCCACACAGAATAAATATCGAAACGTTTGCAATAACACAAAAACCGTGGAAAATCCAACCAGGGTTGCAATGCTCCAAGCCCGTTTCCACTTGGATAAATCAGAGGAGAGAAGCCTTTGGTCTTTTGACTTTGCTCTTGTTTTTTTGTGAATATATCCCCCACAAGGGAGTAAAGGTGTAAAATTCTCTCTCCAAAAGAATCTGCAATTATATTCACCCACAAAGTAAATCTATGGCTTTGGGATCCTCGTTCCAACTTCTTTACATAATTTCAGCTGTACTGATTTTGCCAGTGAAAAAGAAAAGCAACCCCAGCCAGCTTCTCCCACCAATCTACTGTTCTGCAAAACTCACCCTCAGGCCCCTCAGCCCAGAAGCCAATGGACCTGTAAAGACTTCATATTTTGGCTCTACATATCTCCAACAGAGCAAGTAAAACAAGCAAAGGCTCCTCCACCTTCTAGCTGGAGTCATGGCTTGGGTCAGAGGAGCCAAAGGAGCCACACAGGAAAGCGCTAAGCCCCTGCAGATTGGTTTGGCTTCCTTTTGGTACTGGTAACACTGCTGTAGAAGGTCATTCTATCTTTCAGAGATCCACGCCACTGACAATGCTGGGATCTTGGATCAGCCACATCTATGAGGCTGCAAGATGCAACAGAGATGGTTTTGTTCACACCACATTTTCATATTCATAGCCCAAAGTGTCATAGGTTCTGGAAGAGACCTCAGGACTTTTCTAGTCCAACCTCTGGTCCAAAGCAGGGTCAGCTACAGGATCAGACCAGGGAAGTCAGGGCTTTGTCCAGTCTGGTCTTGAAAACCTCCAAGGATGGAGACTGTGTTGGTGTCTCAGCCCTTTCCAGTCCTGGAAGATGGTTTCCTTGCTGCTAGCTTCACATGTGTATTGGGTGTGAAAGTGTTATTTCAAGGAATCTGTCCTAGGCAATAGGCAGCTGTTATCTGCCACCTGTGAAAAAATGGAGAAATCCTCAGAAGATCAGTCTGGGGCTATGGTTACAGGTCCATAGAATAACATACTGCTGCATTTCTGCCCTCGTGTGTCTGGCTGTAAAAGTCTCTGCTGTTACTAAAATTGTTGGATTCACCTAAGCCCACAGTGCAAAAAAAGGCCCCCAAACCTTGGATCACAGGTGTGGAAGAATTATCCTATAGCTTGGCCTTTCTCCTGTTTCTAAGAGCAGCCACAGCAGAAGCTGTGAGAAGAATATGAACAGGACCAGATACATGACACTACCACAGAGTACTCCCCCAACCCACAATAATTCATGGATCTGTTTAATTAACAGACCTCAGTGGATTGCCCACCTTGAACTCATCCAACTGACTTTCCAACTGCTGCAAGTTTTGTGTGCACACCACATACTTCAGCAAGGACCACCACCGCTAACGATGCGCATGAAGAAGCACCTCCTTTTCCTCCTTTTGATCCTGCCTCCTGCTGCTTTTCTCCAAAGTCCCAGCACCCCTGAGCGGGGCGAAGAGGTCCATCACCCGGGGTTGGATCCTAGCTCATGCTGTGAAGAGTGTCTGGGTGCAGAGACGTGCTGCTGTTCCCTGCTCCAAAGTGAGTGTGGAGAGTGGAGGGTGTGTGACCTGGGCTGCTGGCCAACTACCAACTGCATTTGCATTCCAGAGCCAGGGCAAAGTATTTTTGGGTGCTAGTGGGTCCCTCCAAGGCTGCCATTCTTATCTAGCTTCTGTGCTACCCCAGGGATGGGAGTGAAGACTTGGATTGCACGAAAGCCATTTACCCATCTGTGTCTCAGCTTCTTTGCATATAAGCTGAGACTAGCCTTGCTTCAGAGAAGCCAGGAGACACGATTTGGTTTCTATAAGACCTTTATCCTCAGGTGTATAACCCATGTTTTATAGAAATTATGTAATTGAGTGAAACTCGCCACCAGGAAAAAATATTTCCGCTAAAAAAAGAAACACTTCTACAAGTCCTCTGTAGGTGTAAAGGGGCATCAGAGCTGTGGTTTAAAGCTCAGAGAGTAAGAAACTCCTTCTGCCACCTGATGGTGAATGGAGGGAAGGAGTCACAGCACTACATCTGCTCAGTGTTTAGCCAGAATCACGGAAGACCAGACCTTCCAGATGGGGGACTGCTTTTTACCCTTCAGCTGTTGGCAAGGACTGAGATACATGGCCTCCAGTTTCAGATGTCCATCCTGAAGCTCCTCCAGTGACACTTGCAGCAGTCACCAGGACAGAAGCCAAACTGAGAGTACTTCAAGGGGTGCAAGCTGAAACTCTCAGGAGGAAAAGAAGTGAGGTTGTGTTTGCACATGTGGGAAGAAGGTGTGGGAATGACCCTTTGAAGGTCCTCTACATGCCTGGAAGTTTCTCGGGGATTTCCTTCTTTCACTGAGAGGACTGTGAGAAGCTACTTGTATTGTAGGGATGTTCCCATATAACCAGCCCATAAGCTAAAGTGACCTCTAGCAAGGCAAAACAGCTAGAATTCTAGCAAAAGGAAGGCTGTGGGATTGACTGAGGAACAGCATTACTGGTGCAACCTTCCTTCTGGCCCTTGGACACTCTGCTCTTTCCCTCAACAACTCCCCTACAATGTGAGAAAGCTCGTTGTCATTGCTGTGCCACCCCGCTCTTCCACCTGGACCAGCCATGGAGCTAAAGGTCTCTCCTCTGACCTTCAGACTCCCTACCTGCACCCAGTCTCTCCAGCCCCTGCAAAATCCAGTCTGTCCAACCATGGTCATGCTGCTTTCCCTGGCATGCTCTGATCCTGGTTTTTGAGAGTCCAAATTCCTGCAGCCCTGCAAGATCCCAGGGGGCCTGACAAGGCAGTGAGGTCTCTGTCACTGTACTTAGAGGGTGACTTGTGACTGTGTAAGTCCCAAGTCTGCAGAGTGAAAGGTAAATCATGCCTCATGTCAGCGACTTGACTTGATGGAGGTCTGGGAGGGAAACAAACCCCAGCCTGCGCCAGAATGGTAGTCTTTCAAACTGATAACAAGTGCTTGATTTTACAGAGGGTGACATTCCTCACATTCTTCCTTGTGGTTAATGCTTTCCTTGTATGTCCTTGCCACCCCACAAACTCCTTGGTTGCACAGTAACCCTTTGTGTGCTGCGAGACACATATAGCAAACGACAGTAGGGTCTCAAAGCTAGACCCATCACGATGTAGCGTTGGACTCCCATGTCCAAGAGTGCAGGCTGTACTGTAATAGTGCTGAAGCCCCAGCAAAGAAGGTGCTAGTGGCATCTGATAAAATCACTCTGATAGTTGAAAGATGCCTTACCTACAATACTGCTCACTTTGAGGCTCTTTGCATGACTGTTGAGATGATAAAATTAAGATGTTGCTGAGCTGGCAACAATGATGCATACCAGAGCTTTGGACCTTCTCAGGGCTGCGGACACAGCAGGGCTGTGCTTGGGAAATATGCCTTGCAGAAGGTAGTGTTTTCCTGCAGGAACCTCTGTTATCCCAGCAGTGGGACTGTGTCTGGGCAAGGGCCACCTAGGAGCAGCACAAGTCAATGGCAGAAAACATCTGGACAGAGCCCAGAAAGCCTGGGAAGACATTCAGCATGGAAACAGAGGAAAATAGCCAGGACCATCCTCCTTTGCAGTCTGCTGAGGTTTGGAGTCATGCTGCAAAGTCCATGCTCCCGTGGAGGTCTTGGGAAGAGCACGCAACTGCATTATCACTGCTTGACTGCCCAGTGCAAACTCAGGTTGATTTCCAATGCTGGGTCATGAAGTAAGATGGTATGTAAAGGGCAGCATCCCTTACTCATGCATGAGATAGAAGTGTGTGGGAGGAACAAGGGAGCTTTCGGGTTCCCAAGGGCTTTTGTAGGTCTGAAACATACGCAATAAACTTCAAATCAAGATCAGGATGGAGAGGATTATTCCATGTTTTACTCGCTGATCAGTGGAACAATTGGAGCTTGTATCACTGGAGCAGAGAAGTTAGCAAAGTGAGAGTTGGCATGGTTGCTAGTTCTCCTTAGATGTCTTGTTTATGTTCACAGAGTGTGGTCGCAGTAACAGCGTTGCTCATCAGAGACCTGAGTCCTTCATGGACGTCAGACCTTCACAAGTTATGGGGTATGAGCTGCTTTTTCCAGAGGAGGAAACAAATCCTGAGAGTGTATCATCACAAAACTCAGTAGGCATATGAAAGCAATTGACAGTGCTTTCCTCCATGCGTCCAGCGCATTTTATTCAGGTCCCTGTGTCCAAATGCAGTGTGAGTAGCTGCATTTAAAAGACCATACATCTCTTCCAAATCACTTTTTGTCATTCTCTCTGGGTGCTGAACAAGGCCTTCAGCATTTCTAGCAGGTTCACTTTTGCTCGTTCTCAGCTTAGCTCACTTCTTGTCCTTGCCTTTCCATCCTCTTGGGCTTTAAAGGCAAATCCCTTCCTCCACAGTGAGCTTGCAGCAGTGGCTTCAGTGCTTCTGTTCCCCACAAAGCTGCATGAAAAGGAAGCCAAGAAACCGATGCTAATTGTAACGGTAATTAAAAGCCAAGTGTGAATGCTCAGTCAAGGGTCAGCTAGGGTGAAGTGCCAGGCACAGTAGCTGAGTGGCTGTTTCAAGAGTGGGAACGTGCCTCCTGCCTGAGCTCTCAGCTCTGCAGAGCTAATTGCCTCTGGAGCAGTGCTGAGCTGGGAGGACTGCCCAGATTTCAAGCCCTGAGCCAGGCTCTTCACCTGGAGCCACATGGTAGCAACAGCTTGTCCACATCTTGAACCCAGAGGCTGCATGGCACCACAGCAGGAGCTCAGGGACCAAGACGCAGCCAAAACTTCCTTTCTGAGGTGTTTCTGTCCTTGGGAAGCTGTGCTTGGAACTGTGACAAGGTAGGCGGATGATCCAGGATGAGGTTGGTCTACAGAGGATGGACCTTCCTTCTGTTGGAACACCTGTGATGGGCACAGCTGCACAGCACATCTTTGTAGAATCTGGGCCTGATCCTTCTACTCTGAGGTGCGAATCAAGAGTAGCTTCATAGATGCTGTGGAGGTACCCCATAGGCTTTTTGGAAGCTCTTCAGGGGTGAGGGTTCCTTGATTATTTCTATTTTATTAGTCTTATTAATACATATTTTATTAGGGTTGTTACCTGGAGGTCATTTCCAGGGTCCTAACTTTTCTGGAGTTCAGTGCTTCAGACACCCTGAATACTGGCCTCACCTCCCCCTTTCTTTCCTTCACTCCCCTTCATTTTACTCCAGACCTTTTCAAAATGTCTGAATCCACGCATATAAAACTGGTATGAGATCAGAACATAGTACAGTGGCATTTAACTGCCTTTTCAGCTATCCTCCATCCTGATGTTATACGTCAGGTGCATCTTCTCTTTGAACCCTCCCAGACATGGTCTCCCAGTGACATCCTCTGGAGCAGTGTTTACTCCACTCTCCCTGAAGAGCAGATCCAAGCTGACCAGCCACCAGTTAATCAAATGCCCTTCTGAGCAGCTTGGCTATTTGACAACAATACATCTGAACGAATGTTTTGAAAAATATTCCTGCAGGAAACCTTCCTCTCCTCCATCCCACTGTGGTGGCATTGTTCATGTGCTTCTGTAGTCCATTGTACGGCAACAAAAATGGCTCTCCTCTCTCCTATTTACATGAACAAGGATTTACCAAAAATGCTCATTTTCTAAGAGGCTACAGGAAAAGTGTTTCAATGAGGTGGAATTACAATAACTTGGTAAGAAAACTTTACATTACTCAGGGCTACCAATGAGATCACTCTCAGCTGAAGCAGATATTCAGAGGAATATTTTCTTTGTTACCACTGGGTCATGGGAAAGAGCTATAGTCCTAATTTCTCGAGGTAATTGTGGCTCTTGGGGCTCTCTTGGAAGAGGTAGAAGATTAGTCTGAATTTCTTGGCCAGTTTTGAATGAGGTGATCACATTTTGTCTCTGGGGAAGAACAGCCTTTTCAATAACTTTAGAGCACCTGTCCCCAAGTCAACGTCTGTGCATTTCTGTAATGATACAATGTGAAAAATGCACATTGCCAAGTTTTTGTATAGCATCCGCAGAAGAGAACGAGATGTAGTTTCTCTCTGTTAAAGAGAGTGCAAGAGTATGTGGTTTAGTAATAAAGTCTCTGGGTCCAGCTTTGGTGGATAGCTACACACAAACCAGTTGAGAAAGTGCCTGCCCACAAATGCAGCCAACTGGTGTCAGAGGTTCAAGTATCCTGTGAGGGAAACAACAAGATTTTATGAATCAAGATGAGATGGATCCAACTAGCAAAGCCAAAGCAGCCGCCATTAGAAAGTCAGGTTTCTTCTGCCTGTAACCAAGTTATTTCCTGCCAGTCAAGCAAGAAAGAGCAGTATCGCAGATACCACCTTGCTGGTTAATACAGTGTTATCCAAGTCATTTTGGATCATCGAATGCTGGATATAGACAATGCCACAGGCTATTGTAAATCTGCATAATTGGTACTTAACCAGTAATAGTGGAATCAGTTATAGCCGTAATTAAGAGCGAGAAATTTCAGTGTTTATTACATCGGTATAATGAGGACTGATCCTCTCTCAATTTGAAGTGGAGTAACTCTGCCATCAGCCACCACCAGAAGGTCTCCAATCTGCACAAAGTGGCACAGCTTCTTGGACGGTGATAGCAACTCTGTGGTGGTGAGACACTGACTTGCCACCAGGTGAGGATCAGACCTTCCGCTGTGTGCTCCTACTCAGGCAGAGCAGAGCTCAGAAAAGCCATGTAGGAGTAAAGAAAACATCTTTTTCCCTGTTCTCATACTCTGAGCCTCTTCCAGGAAAAGACCAAGCAGTAGGCGATAACAACTCTTTGGGCTGACCTGGGGAGGGCGGGCCTGTGATTGAGATATAGGTCTCCAGGGACGACAACAGTTGAAGTCTTTCCAATTAGCACTTTGGATTGGAGTCAAGAGCTGTCAGGGCTTTAATTTACTAACCTGTGTCCCTCTCCCTATATATCCATGTGACAGCTCATTCGTTTAAGGTTGATGGAGTGCATGGTTGGCCTCTAACTGTTCTCCCATCCATCTCCCTCCCCAATTTGCTTCCTCAAGAACGCTTTCCAAAGGGGAATTTCCATGGCTTGTAGACACCCAGGTCAATTTATGCTAAACAGTTATACCTGCTGAAAAACAAAAGCTCAAGTTTGTCTGAGGCCCTTTTATGCCCTGAGGTGGGGATGTTGGTTGGTGTCCATCACCATAGAGAGGAGACAATTTTTTTGTCAAGTCTATGTTGAGCAAGTTGGTTGGATATCAGCAAAATACGGGAGCTCTGTTGATCTTGTTTGTCCAGCGTCAAAATAAGGGTTAAAAAAATTGCATTCTGGTTAAGTGTTGCCTGAGAGGGCCTGGCACTTTGGCCCAGAGGATAGACTTCCTCAGAATACAGGTGTATTGCATGTTCACCATTCGGGTGCTTTGTGCAGGGTAGTCTCTCACCTGTGTCCCAGTAACCAGCATCTCCTACCAGCATCAACACTGCATCACTGCTGGGATGAACATGGACACCCTTCCCTTTTTGTTTTTTGAGGAAGAATTAAATGTCACCAGCTGCTGAGCGTGGCACGAGCAGTAAATATAGCCCAAGGTTCAAGAATACACCCAAGTCCGAATACTGCCAGTAACCTCCCGAGATTCTTTGGCAATAGCAGGAGGACAGCCAAACCCAACAAACCATTAGCAGATATGCCATAGAAACCCTTTTCTTAGCCTCGACATTTCCTTCCATGTATAACCCACTCTACATCCTCATTAAATCTCATGGTTTCCTACCCAGAGCTGTCATTGTGCCTGTATTTTCAGAGTGCAGCAAATTTCTCAAAGACGTTAGACAAGAATATAGCTGAAAGGGTCTTCTATCTAGAAAGGACCATTATCATTTTTCTTAAAGCACCCATAATCCAGACTACCAGGCCTTATCTGACCTACTATCAATCCCAGAAACCGGTTCTACTTGAATCTTCCCTAATACTAAACACCCTCAGCCTAGATGCCCACTCCTGAGCCAGTCATCAACAGTGGGGTTCCTCTTGCCAAGTAGACAGGTGTGTGATGTAGTAGTCTCCACTGGAGCTCCCTTTGCAGCCATTGGGGCAAAACAGGATACAAGCCATCTGGTCTATTTTAGAAATTTACTTAGGGGGCAGTAAGTCATTCATAGAAGTACCCATTTTGCTCCCTTGATTAGAAATGGAGGGTGGGTGGCTAATTCAGATAGAGATGTGTACATTGATTTAAAGTCTCAGAGGTTTAAAGTTTAAAGACTTCAGATGATGTGAATCCAAATGACCATGGTTACAACATAAATAGGAAGGAAATTAATGATTATCATGAAATAAAGAACAAGAATAAAAATACAGTGCCAAGACCACATGTTCTGCTATTAAACAGGCATCACAGGTCAGCTTCCCAGCTGGTGGGAACCTGCTACCTCTTTTAACTTCCATACTTCTTGGCCAATGAACCTAAGTACCAAAAAGAAGCTGGGAGGAGGTAGAACAAGAGCAATGCGAGGATTAGTTTGAAGATCAGTGGAACATCCCACAGCTTCTCAGTGCTGGTGAGATTTCAAGGGCACAAAGATACTTGTGCTTCAGTGGAGACCGAGGGGAAGCAAATCCCTCATGGTCCTTTGTGCCTCTGAATCTTTCCTATTCAGCTGTATTACAATAAAACCTACAGTAAACTGAGACCTGGGAGGGGGAGCAGGGATCAGAAAGCGGTGAGCAAGATCAGTCTTGTCGGTTGTTAGACTGACAAGAATAATGGAAAGGAGGAGGAGAGGGCACGAGAGAATACAAAAGCATTAGGCAGAAATTCTATGAAGCTTATGCAACCTAGAATAAAAATGTGACTTGCGCGAAGTGCCGTTTAACCTCACGCCCCTGTGACTAATGAATTTTCAAAGCTGGGGGATAAAGAAAAACCGAAACACAACAACAACAGCAAAAAATCTTCAGCAACCCACAATTAGCTGGCAAGCAGCAAAAGGACAGTGTTTTCCCCAGTCTACTTTGCAACGATTTTTCAGCAGTGTATCTTAGGGGGCATCAGTGGGAGATGGGCAGGCTCGGCACAGGACTTTAATTCTCAGGCATTGTCTGACTGATAAAGATTTTAATTGGAGTGTTTATGTTTCCAGTCCTCCAGCACACAGATCTGCTCTGATAATGTGTTTTAAGGGACCAGAGGTAACATTTGGAAGATAAATGTAGTGTCAGCTGCCCACTGGGTTACACAGACGTTACGGCCCACTGAGGATTTGTTATCCATTGTATTTTGAGGGCTTTAATGAGTTTTCCAGGCATCCACCTCTGGTTTTATGGAACTTTGCCTCTTTCCTCTGCTTTTAGACACCAGACTGGATTATCATCTGATGTCAATCAAGACACTTTCCTTGACTGGCTTATGTGGACAGTCAGGTAGGGTCTTGAACAGCAGAGTTACTCTGAAAACAGGACACGAGTGTTGCTGCTCTTATTACAGCCTGAGTCCAGCAGCTTTCATAGACAGCGGTGCTGAGAAGGTAAGGGTCTGGGAAGAGAAGCAGCCCTTCGTTTTCAGCTACAGGAGAGAGACCATATCTACAAAGTGAAAGGAGTCACCCTCTGCCTGATCTAATAGCCCATGTGGCCATCAGTGTCTCTGAAACCATGGGTCAGAGGAGGGCAGATGGAAGAAATTCGTGGTTCACTTCCAATATCCAACGGTGAAATCAAGTTTTGGTCCCTAGCCAGCACCGGTTCTTGTTTGAGGATAGGATTGCCTGGGCAGTGACCTGTGGTTGTTTCAAACACAGTTTTGGAGCACCCAGCAGTGCTAATTCAGGGAAGGCTGCAGGCACTTGACTATGAATCTGGCCTTAGCAGGGGGCAGGAGGGTCATTCCCTCCCCGGTAAGCACAGGCAGTGTCCCACAGCATTTGTTTTCGCTGTCTCCAGATACTTGATTAGCATGAGAAAGTTGGTCCAACACAGATTTATTTATTTTAAGTGAATGTGGGACATGTTCCAAAGTGCCACATTGACAGCCTGGGAAAGCATGGTCCTGCATTTACCCTCAAAACAGGGACAGGAGAGATAATAGCTCTACAGTCTCAGTCTTCTCTGCCCACTGTCTTCAGTGAGGGGCTACCTGTTAGAAAGATGCACCTCCAGGTAGACAAATATTATCCCTCACCTCTTACAGTCAATCTGCAGCTGCTTCATGGCAGCTTGCTGGGATATCTCCTCTCCAGACTGAAATCATTTCAGACGAGTGAGAAGCTCATTTGGGTCTTTACAGCTGGATTTTGACAGCAATCTAACAGCAAACAGTGCTGGCGCCCGCCAGTTTGTCCCCCTGAGAGTCCACGTTCATCTAAAAAAGGAAGAACACCAAAAGGAATGTTTTCCCTGCAGAGGTGATAGGAGGTGAATATTTTTTTCCGAGATTTCTGGTCTGTTCTGGCTGTTTCCTTACAGCTTACCAGAGCCGTCAGACTCATTTGAGCTTGGGAACATGGAGACATGAAATATTGAAAATTGGCATTGGCTTTATTTTCTGACTTCCAAAGGCAGTCCAAAAGGAAAAATCAGACTCTGAAGATTTACATGCTCTGTGAATAAGCAGTGAGCAGAGCTTTTAATTGATCACAGTTCATTTAAAGTGAGAGCTGAGCAAAGCTGGGGCTCTTGAAGTGTCAGGACTAACAAAGATACACTTCCACATGCCCTTGGAAATATCAGTGTTCTTGGCAAGGTCCTCTGCTCCTGGAAAACCCTTCCTCCTAGCAATATACCTCAACTTAAGATCCCTCAGAGAAGACTGTGCTGAGGCACGGCGCACATACGCGTTCTCTTGGGTAGATGCCGTGTCTAACAAACCGATGTCTTCTCAGTCTCTTTGTGGCTGTATCTAATGAATGCGTTGCCCTCTCTCTTTGATGCAATTATAGAGAGACGTGTGGAAAACCAGCAGAATAATGGCAGTTTCGCAACAAGGGGAAGATTTACTTTAACCCAGACGATTATCCAATTTGAGCTGCAGTCTGTGAAAGTGCTGGCTGAAGAGGGATGCTAAAAAGAGGATTTTCTCAAAGAAACAACGAGGCTCTACTTTGCAACCCACCCCTGACACAGCCCTTGGAGAAATCACTCTCCTTTTCTTCCTTCCAGCTGGTTTAAGAGCTGGGGTGGCCACTGGTCGCTGTCCATTGGATCTGTCTGCTGGTCTGCTCCCACACCTGGGCACTGTGCTGTGCCAGATCCTGATGGGTCAAATGTGCTTCCGATGACGGGTTGAGCTCTGCAGTCCTTCTGGGGTCACTGCCTTGGGCTTTTGCTCAGGAAAAAGTTTAACATCATTTCTCCCCTCTTTTCCCCCCTTCCCCACATACAAAGGGAGTGATGTCTTCCCTGTCATTTTAGACTGTAATCATCAAATCTTGACTGTTCTCACTGTTGCTGGATGATCAGCAAACTCCAAAGGAAGAAAGCAGAAATTAAAAGTTGATGACTGTCTTGGACCAAATGTTATGTAGAGTCCAGTGAGTCATTTTTCACAAAGAATTAATTCAATTAAAAGTGGAGGGATGGGGGCAGTGTGTTATTTGTGAATATGGGTTGAGTGTAGCTGATGGCTTCAGCTGAAAATAAAAGTATGGGGATGATGGAAGGGAAATGTCAAAATGTTTCTTTTCAACCTGTCTTATGTTTCACATCAGAAACACCAGAGCAATTTCAAAGCAAAACCTTTCAGCTTCTATTCGTCATTTCAAAATGGAATTTCTCCCAGAATGGACCTGTTTATTTTTAATAACTTAGAAATGAAGAAAAAAATTTAATTAGGTGGCCAAGGGAAATGTTTTGGGTTGATCCTAATTGGTGTTTTTTTATTTTATTTTTGATTTCTCTGAAAAGGAGGAGGGAAATAGTGGGGCCTGACTTGTACCAGCTGTTTATTATTGATTTTCCAGTAAAGCCAGGGACCTGAAAAACAATGATTCCCAAGCCCTGAACCTTGCTCTGAACCATGCTGTATCTCTCGGTAGCGTGGGTGGAGTACCGTTTCCTGATTTTAAATAGTCTGTGCTTATAGACAGTCATTGAAAATATAAAAATTTGGGAGAAAAACAGAGAAGAAGAAAAGCTTTCTGAACTTCTCACCAACTTCCTGGATGTCGACAGTCCTCAACTCTGCTGGGGTTTCAGCTGGAAGCACATCAGTCCTTAGAAGATGGGAAGGGCTGGAGACAGCGCTGGGGCAAGGTGCTAGATGTGGTAAGAGTAAGGCAACGAGCAGGGAGCCTTGGGGTCACTTTAATGAGAATGACACCATGCCACTGCCAGCTTGTTCCCTTCCCACAGTAGAAGCAGCATCAGGGAAGGAAAGAGCTCAGCTTACATCAGATCTCTGAGGAGAGCACCTCTGCCCATAGCTCTTCGTCTGATCCCACTATCCTGGTTTTCTCTCCTGTGAATGGGGCAGTGAGCACAGAACAGGAACAAGATCTGCTCCCTCAGGGTGTCTTGTGCTCACACAGTGTCCAGCGCCTCCCAGGACTTGCAGTCTCTATTTAAATACGCTCACAAGAGCATGCTGACTTGTGTATGCTTCCTACTGAGACCTGCAGTACAACCTGCAGGGTCTGGCCCAGAATCTGGTGGGCAGACAACATCCAAAAATTGCTACTAAAAAAGCAGCCCAAATGCCTGAGTTCTGGTCTCATGTCAGTTGTGAATGTGGCTCATCTTCCTTGCAGATTTCAGAGAATCACAGAATCACAGAATCACAGAATGTTCAGGGTTGGAAGGGACTTCTGTGGGTCATCTAGTCCAACCCTCCTGTCGAAGCAGGGTTGCCTACAGCAGGCTGCACAGGACCTTGTCCAGGCGGGTCTTGAATATCTCCAGAGAAGGAGACTCCACAGCCTCCCTGGGCAGCCTGGGCCAGGGCTCCGTCACCCTCAGAGGGAAGAAGTCCTT
>Ga0065711_1039639_pt1 | contig 17640 bp, 11 predicted proteins | sample Hoacrofraction12_FD_59098 | JGI IMG/M metagenome (GOLD analysis project Ga0065711, IMG submission 59098) | Hoatzin crop microbial communities from Cojedes, Venezuela - Epithelial fraction 12 v2 (version 2) | ecosystem: Host-associated > Birds > Digestive system > Esophagus > Crop | place...
CGCCCTGTGCCGGGCCCCGGGGCGGTGGAGCCGGCAGGGCTTCTCCCGGGAGGCGGCGGGGAGCGCGTCCGGCCGCGGTGCGGGGGGCCGGCTGTCAGGGAGGCGGCCACGGAGCGGGCCTTACCGGTTTCTCAGGTAAAGTTTAAAAACGAAACAAAGCATTAAAGCGCCCGGCTTCGGAAAGGGTCGGCCCGGGCGGTTCGGTGTGGTTTGGTCGAAGTGTCCCGCGTTGCGGGCTGTGTCGCGGCGTTGTTTCAGGGCCCGCCACCGTCGCTCGCCTGCGGCCGCCGAAGCCGCCCTGTCTGCAGAAGGCCTGCTGCGTGCACCTGAAGGCAAGGGCCGGCCGCGTAGTGCTGACAGCAGGCAGCAAGAAACGTGGGAAATGAAGGAGAGGAGGTGCCTCACCTGCACGTTTGGTGGAAACACTTAACAGTCCTCTTAGCTGGTGCAAAAAACCACCACGTGTTCATTCTTCCCGTCGCTACCCGTACGTCATCTTGTCTGCTGCCCGTTTGCAGACCAGTACCCTGGAATCTACAGCTAATCCTGGATGTGTAGTTACCGTCCCAACACGCACACCAGTCAAACGCACGGCTCGCAGCCAGAGTGGCCAGCAGCCTGCGCAAAGCGCTCAGCTTTGTCTCAGATCATGCTGCGCGTTTCCCTCTGGTTGTCTGGCTTCTTTGGTCTTGCTCTAACTCCTGACCTCCCCACTAAACAATGCCTAGCACCGAGTTACTTCGCAGAACTGGTCTATGTAGCTTACTTTCTCAGGGGTTGTGCAACTGATGTTTTGACTGTGTGTCAGTTATCTAAGGTCTTTGACAGGGAGAATGAGGAATCGTGCTCTGACAGTTGCTCACCTTTCTTCCCATCCCTTGACAGTTACTGCTTCGTAGCAGAAGTGGCAGAAGCAACGGGATGACAGTACTCCACTACCCCAATATTCATTTAATCTGTAGGTTGCATGGGAGCTGGAGAAGTTGAAGTGCGTGCAGAGATTTGCTTCAGGTGTGCATGCTAGAAAGGTGATAATATCTAGAAGGAAAAGGGGAGAGGGAACACAACGGTGGTTTAGCATTTGTACCATTGCAGCTGTTGGCTTCTGTGCCTGTGAGTCAGTGCTGAGAGAGCTGGATGGACACAGCAGAGCAAATGGGGTTTTCCTATAGCTGAGTCACGTAATATGTGGAGTCACATAGCAAACTCTGTCATCTGACATACTGTATATGCTCATCTCCCATAAATGTAAAGTATCAGCGGGCTACAACGCAATGAGCTGCTCTTAAGACAAACATCTGCAGGATTCCTTCTGACCTCGAGGTCCTCTGTTATGCAGACTTGCCTTAAAGCCTGCTTGGCTTCAGTTGTTGATCTTGATCTGTGAGTCCACATTCAACCAAGTATTTGTATATTGCAATTTTTCCATAACCGCCTCAGCAGCACCTGGATGAGCAAGGAAGGGAGTCTCCACATGTCTCTTGTGCTGGGTCGTGTATTTCTTTTTCTACTCCTGCTAGCTCTCACCATGCCTGCACCACCTCATGTGAATGGCTGCATTTAAACTATATGTCAGGATTCGTATTAAATTTGGATAGCATAGTGTCTCTTCAACAGTCAAGTTCAACGGCTTCTTCAAAGCTGAAGTGCTGGTTTTGTTCCCCTGTGAAACTGGTCGTCTTCACCGTTTACCTGAGTGTTATCTTACCCAGCTCTCCCAGGTTTACTGACAGACCAGTTCTGTGCTTAGGTATTGGAACTTTGCTGTGCTTTGTGGCTGTTACGTATCTTTCTGCACGTGGTTTTCTGGCTTCTTCAGACCTTGCTGTGTCTCATTCCTGCTGAGAATTTCTAACTGGTCACATTGTTGTTCCTTATCTTTCTCTCTTCATAGATGTTTTGGATCCATGACATTTTGGTTGCTGGTCATATCTACAGTCATTTTTGTAATCCCAAACTGCAGCTCTGTCCAGATGCTCCATCAATGACTAGTCTTTCGAAGATTGCATAGCCGCTTGCAGACCTCTGCAAATTGTGAACTTGCATTGCCTTAAGTCTTTTGATGGCATCTTCAATTCTGTTAGATCTTCCTAAACTTTCTTTAGATCAACGTTGAAGTCAGACACCTCCTCTGTTTTTTCACTATAGCTCATATTCTCTTTAAAAATTAGGTGCTGCTACCACCTTTAAAGCTTTTCCATAAGTGGTTAGCCCATAGCTAAAATTTGTAAAATTATTATTTCAGTAGCTAAACATTTCAGTTTGTTTGCTTGGCACTGGGTGTGCTAAATGCTTTTCTGAGGCAACAAAAGTAATCATACATTTCATTGTTCTCTGATTTATAACTGGTTTACCAAATTAAATGTTCACTTTAAAGGTACTATTTAGAATTAACTCCAAATGAAATTGTTCAGCTTAACACCTTTTTATTTAAAAATTAGGTGGTCATATACATATTTTGGAAACATTCGTAGTCTTTGAATAGGAAATAAAATTGAACTGCGTCAGATACAGTGTCGCTTGTATTTCCAGATGTTCTCATTTCACTGTCCTAATGTATTTCAGTGTTGGTTCATAGACTCCTCTTCTTCCAGTTCCTGGATTCTTACAAGATGGTTCCAGTATTGCGTGGTGGAATTTGTTGCAAAATGTGGACTCTGCAGGTCAAGTGCTTTTGCCTGTGACCTGCGTTGATTTAGGCAGTATTCAATTCTGTAAGCAAGAGAGCAGTCCAGCCACATACAACATTTTAACAACAGATTTATCTGATTAAGAAGGTGCTCCCTTATTTTTCTTGTATTATTTCTTAATGTCTGGGCCTGACAAAGAGGCGACTCTTGGGGAATAGAATACCAGATTCTGCATTGTGTTTCTGCAGTTTTCTTTCATATGTTGTTCAGAGATTCATGGCAACAAACTTCTCAAGAGTATGAAGTGAAGGAGTTACATTTCTTCTTCCCCAAAACTTTGGATTCTATCCCATTTCATGTACAAGAGAAGTCTTTTCAGATCGGTATATCCCAGCATGAAGCCTGGATGGATTTTTGGAGATGGATACTGATTCAGATCCTCAACGTTTCAACTGTAAATTCTACTCTTGAAGTAAACACAGGAGAGTAAACAGTTTCTCTTAAAAATAAAGCCATAGCAACAGCCTCATGACAAATCATAGAACTTTGCAGTTACCTTGTTTTGTAATAAAGAAGGTCTTTGATATTGCTATAGGCACCACCTAACCCAGCTACAGGTGAGGGCTCTGTTATAAACACTGTCTTTCGGGGTTTATGATTCAGCAGCAAAAGCATGTTTCTGGTTGAAATGTGGTACAGCAGCTCACTCCCTCTGCTCTAAAAGGCTACCCAGAGTGTAATTTTATTCTGATACACACCCCCTTTCCAAAATCCATTTGACACTGTAACAAAAACTTATTTAAAAAAAAAAAACAACCTCCACACATTTAGTCTATAACAACATTTCAGGAGCTGGAAAACAGATTTACAAAGAGAGTTGGACTTGGTGTGCGAGCTGAACAGAGCAAGGCCAGTCACGTCACATTCTGTCTCTCCTCATGTGTGGTATGCTAAGTAGAATGACCCTTTGTATATAAATCAAGAAGTTTTTGTGTTCACAGTTGAACAAAGCCCTTGCATACAGTAAGGGCTATACAGCATCCACTTATGGCCTGATCCTGCACTTTGTAAGAAAGAACAGCGCCCTGATGAAGTTAATAGTGTTTTGTTTTTTTTTTTCAAAAGGAAGTACAAGACTGAGCCAATAATTTAAACTAGTAGTTCATTACTGCATTGAGTGCTGTAATCATTAGTTAAGTTGTCAACATTTCAGGTGAAAATGAAAAAAAAAGAAATCTCAGTCCAGTAGTAAGTAAAGGCATCTTGTAGCTGGACATTTTAATTCGCATAGTGAAACTTTCCTTGAAATGACTGCTGGAATATGACAAACCTGCTCTTACTGCTGTGATATCCAGGGAGAAGTGAAGCAGACCTGGTCATTCAGGAGTTCCTCAGGTGGCTGTTTATATTGCAGTTTGTTTTTCCTCTAGTGTCTTGTTCTTGTACAAATATACCACTGACATGGTTAAAGGATCCATGAGCTCTAAGTAATGTACTGTGAAAGAGAGGATGCTTGTTGCTGCAGCCATTGGTTAGTAGACTTTTAAAGATAAAACAATGAGCTGCAAAAACATCATTTTAAACTTGGATATTTTCTCTGACCTTGTTTTAGGCTGAGCTTGCTGTCTGAGATACTATGTATTTTACTCCCTGAGATACTAGACATTTGGTCCCTTACTATTTGAATATGCTTGGAAAACATCATTGCAAGTGAAGCTGCTTTTTGGGCCTCTCAAGTATATATACAAATTGAATTCTCCTCACAAATGAATGTTCTGTTTAACCAAATTTGAACTATATTCATTCCCCTAACAAAGGCTGCCACACGCAGTTCCTGTAGCTTCTTGCTGACCGTTTCCCAGGAGGAGCATCACTGTGTTGACTGTAGAATGTACACACGTCTGTTTTCAGCTAGACTATGATAACCAAGTGGGATGTAAATCTAAATAAATGCAAAAAAAGCTACAGTGTGTTGCAATAACATTCAAGATCTGAGTTCAGCTGACAAAAGCAAGGAAAATCCGAGTGAAGATTGCTGCTATGTCCTTACTTCACCTCTTTGTACTGAAGAGTTGCAGGCCCTCAGAACTGTGCACACTTGACTATGTGCTTTGTACAAAACTGTTTAAAGAGCATTGTCGCAATGTCAGACTTTTAAAAATTAGGACACTTTGCAACTCTAATTTTGACTCCTTTGTGGACACCAAGTAGGATAGAATTAAGTAGTCAATCACACACCGTTTTTCTCTTTTGCCCCTTCCACATTCATGACACAGAATAGATGCCTCTCACCGGAGAAAACAGCTGGCTATTTTAAATCTCTGCGTGCAGCAAGTGCCCTTATTTATTTATGCATTCAGTGCATAACTACTGAGATATTCTTGGGGAATTTGTCACTGTGTTAGCTGATACTTCATTAGCATTAGTGGAATTATTTCTGTGTTTCCTTTACAAGAGAAGAAATACAGTTTCATTTTACTTACAAGGGAGTATGGATTAGGTCTTGGTACTGCGCTGCTCGGATTTGTTGCAGTTAACGTTGAAGAACCGCGCTGCTGGGCGAAATCAATCGCAACTACTTCTCCGTCCAGGTTTCCTATATGGTACATGGCGGAAGCAAGTGGAGGAAGGGGATCTTGTGGAAGAAGCTGGTTAAACTTTTCACTGTGAAAGGCCAATGACTGACGTCACAGTGACTCGGGCTTAGTGCTAAAGAATCTTGTAAGGTGCTGGGCTTGTGTCTGTTGTGTCCCACGAGCAGGTATTATGACTGCTACTGGAAAACTGGCAGCCGGACTATGTGCCTGTGGCTCAGCCACTACAGTGCTAATTCAGGAACATTGTTAGGTCCACACTGCAAGTTCAGAACCAGGACACTGACAAATAGTCCGTTTTGCCAACACAGCTACATGGGTGGTGTTTCAGTGCAGAGGCAGAGCAGGCAGGCAAGCGCAGCTGCAAAACTTACAAGTGTGTCTCACAACATCCTCAAAACTAACTGAGTTGGAAGGACATGCTCGCTCTACTTGGAGTTCATTTCAGTAAACTCTTTCATGTTAGATGCCTAAGGGGGCCCCTTATACAAGACATGAACATTTAAGAGGTAGGAGAAACCATCCTGTCCTTTTCCTATAGTTCAGCGATTAGAAACCCAAAACTTGACTTGTGGGGGACCTGGCTTGGGTTTCATCCTCCGTCTGTGGACATATAAATTAGTATTTTCCTTCACTCGGGGTGTGCTATAACCATCATACAGTTGTGACAGCTTCCTTAATGCTAGCCACTGAACTAGTTTAGTTGTGACTGTCTGGGCTGGACCTTTAGGAATGGAATTAGCTTGCTGGAAATTACACGCTAAAGCTGTCAGAGATGTTTTGGGAACCTCACTGAAGTAAGAATTTGTGGAATGTAGGCACCTCCATAGCTGGAAAGCAACTGGATGAGAATTTCAAAGACAGTAATTTTGGATTTAAGGACCGTTCATTTTCAGCATCTGAGTCCTCTTACTGGTGCAGTTACCAAGACTTATGTCAGGTCATGCCAGCAAATCAGTGAGAGAAGCTGGGGTGAGGCTTCAGCACACGGACAAATACATCAGAGTATGGAAAAATCAACATGGGTTTTTGTAGATAGAGAAGCATCGTCATAATTATGAAGTTCTTTGACGAAATCAACAAACTGATAAACCAGGGTGATACAGTCATTGTAGTGATTTCAAAAGAGCTTTTGGCACAGTCCCTCACCAGTGCTGCTAATGAACATTAGCTGTTGTAGGTTAGGAAGGAAGGCTGTCTTGTGAATTGGTAACTAGCTGAAAGAGAAGGGTTAATGGGGTAGCAATAAATAGTCGTTTTTTACACTGCAGGAGAGTTATGACTGGACTCCCACAGGGATTCGTGCTGGGACCTGCACTAGTTAGCATACTCAGAAATGGTCTTGGAAAGAGACTAAGGAAGTAGCAGAATTTGCTGCTGATGCAAAATCCTTTACAGCAGTGGAATACGAAGCTGACAGCAAGGAGTTGCAAAAGGATCTCATTCTGCTGAGCAGCATGGGAGTTAAACTGGAAGTTGAAGTTCAGTCTCAATAAATGTAAGGTAATGGATACAGGCAAAACCTGTATGCAGGTTAATTAGATGTACCTCATGGTACCTTCTACATGTGCTGTTACTGTTGTAGCTTAGAGTTTCTATAGGTAACTCTTTGGAAACTTAATTTCCAGCTCCAAGTCAAAAATACCAGAAATTATTAGAAAAAGAAGACAGAATGGAGCAGAAAATGTGACATCTTTGTGTAGATCAGTGGTGCGGCCACATTGAGAGAACAGTATGAAGCTCTGGTTTCCCAGGTCATAAAGAAGGTAAAGATAGAGAAGAATAATAAAATACAGAGAATGGTTTCTGTTTAAAACATAACTACCAACACTTGGACTTTTCTGTTTGAAAAAGACAAAAGGGACAATACCTGGGTGACTGAGGAAAGATCACTGAATTACGTAAAATGGTGGCTTGTGGAGAGAAGGTAGGGAGCTCTCATTCACTTCTTCTAGTAAGTGGACATACAGGAGAAATAATGGACAGCAGGTTTAAAACAACCAGCAGGTAGTCTTTTTCTGAGATGCTGCAGAACTGAAGTATGGAGCTCACTGGGTCCAGAAATGTGAAGCTAAAACTATCATGACTTTCAAAAAGTAATTAAACTCAAGAGGGAAGCAGTGCATTGGCAGCTAGTAAATGGAGTGGAATACAGTGGCCTTTTGGTTCAGGTTTTCCGTAACCAATGATTTACTGAAAACTCTGATTACATATTAAAAAGGGTTGTGCTATACCTGACCTGTTCTTTATAGTCCCTCTTGAATGTTCAGTCCTGGTCATAAAGATCAGAAGCTAGTTAGGCATGCCTGTGTAGTCTGATGAAGTATGGCCATTTTGCAGCTAATACAGGAGAAAGACACCAGGATGGTCAGGGGACTGGAAAATGGTGTGGTGTAGAAGATTGCTCAGATTGTTCAGCCTTAAGGCTTACAGTTTTTGGTTTTTACTTCTAATGTTTTCTTTAAACAAATGCTATATAATTAGTTTGTCAGACACTGAATGATGGGGAGGAGTACACCTAGCATAGCATGTGCCACGCTGTCGCACAGCGTGATCGTGTGAGTAAGTGCACATTGTCTGCATCTGGACCAAACCTGTCTCCAGCAAGAAAGCTGGTAAAAAGGTGTTCTTCTTCACCTTGATTTCTCTAGCTAGGGTCAGTGCTTCTTGGTATTTGTGTTGAGATTTTTGAAAGATAAGATAGTGGTGTTTGTGACTGACAGCTGGCATTCACGTGCAAACAAACAATCCAGGCTACAAAAATACCCCAAACTGCCCATCACAGTTTTCTCCTGTAATGAAAACTTTTATTTGTAAGTCGCAGACTCTGCTACAGCTCAGCAGCTGAACGACAGTGTATTCACCAACAGTACTTACGGAATAAGCTGAGTCCTACAGTTTTAACGAACAAATGCACTTCAGCTTAATTGCACTCAGGCCTGAATAAAAATTAAAGGGTTTGCATGTCTGCTAGTCTATATGTGGGTAGAAAGGCAGTGAGGTTAAGATAATAGGCTCAAAATGTATTCTCAGAAAACAGTTAAAACCACAGCAGGGTGTGATTGTATGCAAATAAGTATTTTTGCAATAGCAGATTAAACACCTTATGGAATTTGTATGGAAAAGTGCGTGCTTGTACATGATGCAAAGTATGATTAAGCACTAGTGTGTGGAGTTTTTGCCTTTGGTAAAAAATTAAGGCAGATTTAAATCAACCAATGGTTTTCTCAGTCCTTTCACAGTGTCTGTTGCAAGTTATGAATGGTGACCACTAGAGAGAAAATGTTAAAAATGACACAATTTTTTCCTTGGGCCTGCATCCTTACAAGAATGTGTCTTGCTACGGTTTCCAGTCAGGAGAAGCACTGCAGTAACAGAAAGTCTGGCCACAGCATGGCAACATGTAGGATCTGAGACAGTGAGAAAAGAAAACTGGCAAACTGATGTAAACTTTTACACACAGCTGTTACTGGTGTCTATTTTGCCATCAGTTTACAGAATGGCTTACAGAATGTTTTCTATAAAACCTTCAAAGTATCTTTTTGATGCTTTTCATGAATGGATGGATTAATCATTCCGGGTTCCAGGACTACATGTAAATAAACTTTTTTTTCATAAGCAAGAGATTGTTAAAACTACTCTGAGGAGCCCCGGTGCCTATAGGGGCAGCAGGCACCTTCACTAAAAGTTAGCAGGAGTGGAAAGACCTGTATTGGCATAGGCAGATAATCGCTGCTCTGCTTGGTCATTTGCATCACTAAGGGACATTGTGGTTGGCGGAATGACTGAATTGTCTTTGGGAAATGGTCTTTAATGGCAAATTCTAATGTACATTATGTACCAGAGTTATGTATCTGCCTTTCTGAAAATCCTTTCTCTTGCACACAAGTTACTGTGTCCTGTGCAATGAGAGAGATACCCTGAGGTTTTCAAGAAAATTGCCTTTTGGTGTGCTGAGGAAGAACATTTAAAGTTGCAGCCTGGATTTTTTCGCCTAGCAGTGACAGGTCTGACTTAGCAAAATCAGATACAATTGTGTTTGTTTTCATGCAGTGTTTTTCCTATCTGGAGTAGAAAAGATAAAAATACATTACTTCGGATTAACTCTGATGTAAAGTGTGAAGTAAATTGGACCCACAGTGACCTTGTGCGGTTTCTCTGGGGTAGATATATTACTTTATGCAAGAAATAAAAGCTTTTCTGAAGAAGTCAAATTGTCACATTGGAAAACTGTGAAACACACTCTATTTCTGTCTTCCAGGACAACTCTGCCTGCTCAGTAGTAAATCTGCAGAGGGAACCCAAGCTCACAATGGCAGGATTACTCTTCTTTCCTGCCTCTTAATCATGATTTGTTAGTGAAAGCAGTGGTCGGAGAAAGTGCAAGATCAACAGTTCTGAACACTAGTACAGCAGGGTTTGCTCTCCTTTATTCATGTGCCTTTGTCCTGTGTACTCTGAAATCACAGCTAGACGTGAGTGGGTAACTGGGCATCATGACTTCTGCAGACAGCTGAAAATCAGAGCACTGTGAAAGATGCCACCTAGCCTTCTCTTGAGGGGTCTCACCACTACTTCGGGGAAGGCTCAGCTTATGAAGCCACTGCTGAACTACCGATTACTGCCTGATGTTTTAAGAGAAGAAAAACATAAATGGCAGGGGATTTTTTAATTTCTCCCAAGTATATAAAGAGTGGCCTCCTTCAGGAGAGCAAGAACCTTCTTACCATGTGGGCAGAAACCACTAAGTGAGGGTAACGGGCCATCCAAGGTGAGGAACCACGCCAGCCCTTGAAAAAATAACTTTTAAAATTAGAGCTGAGACAGCCAACATTAAAGTTTATGAGATAACTTTGTGCATGTTCCCTCAGAAGAGGCATAAAGAAAGAAAAGATGAAGTATGGCAAAGCAGAATTACTGATAATGGAATATAAAGCTGCTTTTCCAGTGCCTCATTTTGCAGCCAGCATATTGTTTCTCAGTTTTAGGACAGCCTAAATTCACACATGCAGCTGGTATAAGCAAACTACATAATTGCTTGAAACAAGGGAAATAAAAGCAGACTTGTTAATTTAATGGCATTTTAAGCAATAATTATTTTAAGCCGAAATAATTAGATTTCCCTTCAATTATGTATAATAGCATATATTTTAAGCCAAATGAGGAACAGAATCGAAATATATACCAACATTATTCTCTCACACAGAAAGAAGTATGGGGAAGAGTCTGAAGGATGGCGACCAAGGAGGTCCTGCTCATGGAATTTTTCGCAAAGCAGTTTGACTCAGGTGGAACTAGCTAACTCTGCTGTGGAGAGGTATTTGTCCCATTGTGTTTGTTTTTCCATATTGCCTCTTAGCAGGAGGAGAGAAAGATGTCAGAACAGTTTTTACTTTAATGAGGTATTTGAAAAAGGCTTGCTTTGATATTAAAGAAACCTGAAGAAATAGGTAGGTCTTCAAGATGCAGAAAAGTTGAAGTTTAGGAGTCTTTGACTCTTCGGGAAGTTCATTCCACTGCTAAGAAAGCTTCAGCCCCGTCGCAGAAGAGACTTCACTGTGACAGAAGACCGAAACTGATAACTGTGGACCATAGGTGATATTTGATGTTTTTTTCCTTCTCTCTCTGTCATCCGTTGGCCTCTCCTGAGGTGTTCAAATACTTGCTCTTCATGTTAGAGCTCTGCGCAGGCTACGTATCCTGATCTTAAGACCGCCTTGTCCATGCAAACCTCTGTGAAGCAGCAGGTTTTTATTCTGCATTCGCAGGTGGCACATGGATACAGGCTTATTTTGTCAAAGTAATGAAGCAAGATGCTTAGAGTTTTTGTTCTTAAGTTTTCCTTCACAAGTCTTCTTAGTTTTGTATCAAACAACTGCATGCCCACTCCAACCCCCAAATCCAAGCCTTTTTGATACAAATGGGTGATTTTCAGAGAATTTTGGCTCAAGTCTTATTTCCATCTCTCGTTTTTTAAAACCACAAGAGTAATTTTCATGCAGGTGATATCCAGGAATACTAAGTTTTAAAAAGAAGGCTATTTTTTTACAGATAGTGAAGCACACAGACAGCAGTCGCTTTACTTACCCACTGTAGTCAAACTGAGCTGTTGTTTTGCCACAGGATGAGAACTGCACTGAATGCTTCTGCAGTTCAAAGTGGTAGAAGGGTATAATTTTAGAGTTGAAAGGCATTGCTTACAGTTGAAGTAAAGAACTGCAATTTATTATACCACCCATCCTATATTGCCCATTTAGATTGAAGGCCTTCAGGCCTGGAATTCTGCCTGCGTATTTTGCATGTACAGTATTGTCAGTGTATGATAAAATAATAATATATCTGCAGTGGAGGGAATAGCCCAGTGGAGCAATCCACAACTGAGTGAACCTCTCAGATATTATGCAACAAGGCCAGCATGACTTCAAAAACATTTTTTTTAGCCAAAGTCAGTCAAATGCCTAAATTAAAATCCCACTCAATTGCTTTGATCTTATCAGATGCAGTATCTGCATGTTCATTTAATAAGCCTCTCATGCATTTTATCTTTATGCTTAATTTGAATATGAGAAGCGAACACTTTTTATATAGTTGTTATTCTGCAATTACTACAAAAGATTCTTAGAATCTTTGATCATGAGAATGTTATTTCAAATCCAGTTCTGCTTCACAATTACAAAATGTCTTTACTGAAGTTAGTTTGGATGCAATTTTAGTCCAAGAGGAGTAAACCACAGTCAGTCCTCGAAAAACAGATATGAGCATGGAGCAGTAAAGAGATCAGAAGGCACCCAAGTAACTGAGTTGATTTATTTGGTGGTGGGGTTTTTTTCAGGCAGAAATTCCAACCAAAGCTGTGATGATAACAAGTAAGTGTCTGACACAGTGCATCAATGATTTAGCATTAGATGCAGTTTACAAAATGCTACTGGTATTAAAATACCGTAGACCAGCAATTTTTTTTTTTTTTTTTCCATCAGGGACACTACAATAGAGGTTCAGCCACAGGGTTTTGGGTTTTGGGGGTATTTTTACACAAAACCTCGGAGTGGTGACACAGGTGGAATGGCCATTAACCAAGTTCAGCATGCTTGTGTGTGGACAGCTGTTAGATGATTAGATGGTCACCAAATGCATTCAGAGGTGTCACACAAACTGTCTCTGGATTTAGGTAAGGCTCTGACGCTAGCGCTCTGCAGCATCAGTGTCAGATAAAGCTCTGGAAGTAACAGCAGCAGCAAAACCAAGATGGACTTTGCGTTTTGTATTATAGATCATTTCTCTTCAGTGCTCCTGGTTGAGTGGTGAAGGAGCTGTAGCACAGAACTGAGGAGAGAGATGGAACTTACAAGGGGCAAATCCTTGGGCAAATATACAAAATACGCTACAAGAAAATGATTTTACTGCAAAGTCAACAAGAAGACATACAGTAGCAATGGCTAAATGACATTGAAAAAATTGTTTGTTTAAATTTAGTCATAGGTATCTATCAGACTTTCAAAAGCGTTAGCTTAATACTTGTAAAGGAATGCTGTAAAGTCTAATTATCATGAAATACGAAACATTACTAAGATGGTCCTTTTCCCAAGTGGCCCTTCTACTCTGAAAACGTGGCTTCCTCAGTTACTGGTTTGTTACTTTCATTCACCAGAGGTCGGATTGAAACCCACTGACTTCACAACGACTGAAGATCAGGTTTATTTAGTGAAACACTAAGCATTTCCAGCTCCAAATGCAGAGGCAAGGCTCTTGCGAGCATTTAGTACCATATGGGCTCAGATTAGACTATGAACAAATTTTAATTAAATTTCAGTTTTCAGACAATGAAACCATGAAAAGTTTTACTGCTTTTCCATTTTAAAATACACATACTGTGTCAGTCTGTAACGCTGAAACTCATACAGATTAATTTAATCCTCTTCACAGTAATGACTTTGTTCCTGCCTTTTATACTTGAGGGAAAAAAGGAATAGTAGAAAGAATTCACAGCCTTAGAAATGTATCTCCTCTGTCCTCAGCAAATGCACAAGGATTAGGTCTCTTTGCTTGTTTACTGATAAAAAGTAAGCGAAATTCAAAAAACAGTGTATTTTAGATTCAGCTAGGCTGCGTTAGCTATTTGAAATTGCAGGCTGTAGACTGTTAAATACTGTAGGATGAATCTAGCAGGACACAGAGTGAGCAGACTGATCAGCGAGGAGATGCTCACAGTACCTACTGCCGAGGAGGAGGAGCAGACGCACGCTGACTTGCAGGCCTGGCAGCGGAGCACGTACCGCATCAGTTTTGCCCTCTGACATTGCCCACGCCGTTCTGTCAGTGATCCAGGGCAATGCCCGTGTTCATCGAACACTGCAGTTCCTGGCTGCTGCTGGTAGGGACTGAAAAAGAAAGATTCAGAGCAACCACAAAGCTTCATGAAGCAGCGGATGCCTTGATCGTTTCCAAACACTATGTGGGAGGGTGGTGGAGTCCAGTCTGTCTAGTGTAAGTGCCTATGCTGTGTCTTGCCTCACCATGCAAATGTGTCTAACCTGTAGCATGTAGGAAGAAAATCACATCCAATTTGTCCAATATAGACATTTCTTCTACAGTCACTGAAAAGCTGCGGGGGGGTTGGACTAGATGACCTGTAGGGGTCCCTTCCAACCCAAAATTTCTATGATTCTATGGTTCTATGAAAAGGTCTGTGACTTCTGAAGGTAATGGGAAATTAACTCCATCTAATTTAGACATGTTCATTTACTAAGGACCTAACCCCTTTCTGAGATGGTGGCTTTATTCAGCTCCGAAAAAAGCACGCAATTTGTTTTCTCCAATGCCCTAATTACCAAGTGAGTGTGGTTTTTCTTTGCCTGTTCCCCGACCATTCCTAGAGAAGTCTTGCAGAGCTGCCTGTCTGCAGCTCACTGTGAGCAGCAGCAGCGGTGAAGGGTACTCTCAAACCTCATGGTTAAGACTTTCTAAAACTACAAGCTGCAGATTCAGTCTTTCTCAGGGATATTTATTTTACGGAGTAAATGCTTTAACTGCTACATAGACTTCCATACAGAAACCAGGAAATAACACCAGAAGTTAACTGCACGCCTGCAAACCTAACTTTCCAAGATTCTCCGTATTACCTACTCAGAGTTCAGGTGGCTTAGGACCTGAGAGGAGCTTTAGGCGGGACACAGTTACCACTCTGATCAGGACTGTGATTAAACCAAAACTGACCTGTATTAATTCTCGCTTTAATAAACATAGACAGGAAAAAATGAGCCACATGCTGGCCCTGCTACGTTCAGCGGACTCAGCACAGGGAACAGCGGGGTGCTGCAGCGCTGCTCTTTCTCCAAATTTTAAGTCCAAAAGCTGTCAGCCTTGTCGCTTGCATAGAGGCATAAACCTTGTTGGTTTTGCCAACTCTTAATACCTGTATTTACCCGGCATCCTAGTGCTTAAAGATGCAAGCTTAGAAAGTGTGATTTAACCGTGAAATTATTTCAAATCTTTTGCTTGGAGTCATTAAACTGAGGTGCAGTTTTGTCTGATCAATTTGGCAGGTGAAGACGACCTTTCTCAGCCGTATGTCTTGTTTCTTGAGCCTATGAATAAAGATACCAGAATGTTTCACTGAGAAACTTAGAAGCGTGTTCCGCCATGCATTTTAATAACAGTCTAGATCAGAGGTTAAGTGAAATAATATGCTCTTTGAAATAAAGCTGAATTGTAGAGTGTGAGAAAATGTGAGATTTGCCAGACATTGCAGAATTAGACACTGAAGAAAAAAGCTATTGATCACTTCAGGTGACAGTATTTGCAATCAGAAGCTGGTAGATCAGATGAAATTTGTTTCTGTCCTAAAGTACAGAATTCTCCACAATTGTGGGAATAAGAACTGCCAGCCATTCGTTTACACATGAACACCTTAAAAAGTACAGTAATTATCAGGGAGGGAGTAGGACAAATGCTGCATATTCCAGTGCTAATGAGGTCTTTGTATGGCCTAATCGCTAGGCATTCAAGAAGTTTTTCCTATGAAAACTGCAATGTAAATTTTAATTTTGGATGTGTATTAGCTATGTGCATAGGCAAGACTTTCACTAGAAGCTTACATGATTTCATGTTCTAGCTTAAAACATTTTCACACAAAAATAGTATAAATGTATCATAAATGAATGTTAAAATGAATCCCAACAAACTATATCATGGTGCATATATTACAAGAATTTCTCATTGCTGCTGTTGTTTTTTACCACCCTAATTCTCTGTTCTTCCCCTTACCTAAGTTGAGCTGTTCTTCCCTACTGTATTCAGGAAAATTAAAAGTTTCAAAATACTTGGAAGCCAAAGGTTCATTCATAGTATTCATTAAGCGGTAAGTAGTCAAAGAAGCTTATTAACATTGAGTTTAAAAAAGTAATAACTTTTACTTGTGGAACATCCTACCGTTTTGCACCTGCAATTGCGTGCAAACAACCGAGTGCAAGCAAAGTATGCAGTCCGGTAGAGTACCGAAGTTCTGTTTTGTTCATTCATATTGTCACACAATCTCGGCCTGAAAAAGCATAAAAAAAACCAAAAAACAACCCCAGAGATTTGTATTTTGAAAGCTGCTTGCCTTGACAAATGAGCAAAAACTGCAAACAAACATTCACACTTTTTTTTGCTTCCTGGCACAGCACATTGGATCTGCTCACAAGGCTGCTGAACAGTTTCGTATCATGCAAGAGATAATCTGGTGATCTCTAAAGAAACAAATACAAGTTGTCTAATCAGATGATCAAATCTCAAAGCAAATGAGCTCAACCAAAGATACCACAGATCTGCCAAAATCCCAGTAATTGAAATGCTGTTGAGACTGGAGAATGTTTTGGACATAACCTGCCACCTGGTGTTTGGAAAACAACCTTATGTCTGAAAACAACCTGAAATGCTCTTAAATTTGTATTCCCGTTAAGGAACAAGCAAACACTGCTGTATTTAATATGGATTAAATGCATAAGCAGCAGAAGTGTCTTTATGTTGGTGTTACTACCAGCATCTGTCTAGAAAGAAAAGGAACAGGTGACTTAATGGTCCTTCCAGTCCCACCTCTATTAACCACAACGATTCTCAAGTAAATCTTTGAATTAAATTTATTTCCACATCTCCTGTCAGATAATGGCACTTTTGATGAGAATCCTCCTGGGCACAGCCTTATACAACTGCACAGTCTAACTGTAAACTGCAGTGTGCCAAACCCAAAGGCAAAGGAAAGAAGGAAGTTGTATGAGATGGAGCTAGGTAAAAAAAAGGAACAGTGAGAAAGAATACTGGGTAGTAAGTGAGTAAGCAGTCAGTGTCTGAAATTACTGTGATTACTATTAATGTGTCTTAGATAAACTACTTAAAAATCCCAAGTGTTGGCAGTGGAAGCAGCAATGACAGTAACTACCAGTTTTACATGTTTGATGCCTGAAGTAAACATTGCTCATTGGTAAAATTGATCACAGCAAGCATATAAACTGAGATCAACCATGTTTTATCTTCACCTACGAGAGGGTTACTTCAGGTGGAATCTAAAGCTTCAGTGTAGGCATTTGGACAAATTACTGCACGATTCAGTGATACCAAACTGTACCTACAGCACAATGGAGGATTTCCCCCACACACACCCTTTGGAAAGCAAATTTAAATACATCTGTGTTTCACAATGATAACTTGAGACGAAACCACAATCTAAAGTCAGTCGCAGCAAAATACATAAGCTGGCATTGAAGTTAGCACCCCTGGCAAGCACAAACATTTATTTGTCTGAAATCACAGCTTTGTAGGGCTGCCAGAAATAAAGCCGAGTGTAGTGTTTGGGTTCTTTTTCTCAAGGCAACAGAGGTCAAACACAGCCGTGTCCCTAAGTGCCCCACTCTGTTTCAGTTCTAGTGACGTTGAAAATGATACGCACAAGAAGGCCAACACTACGTTGTACGTGTGCTATGTACAGATGCCATCTCAGGTGCTTGCATCAACAACTCTTTTAACAGCGGAACACACAGATCCAAACGTAACCTATCAATCGAGAACCACGCAGCTGTCTGCAGAGAAGGTACCTATAGGTTTACTTGTCAAATGCAAGGAAGGTGGTATTTTTTCACATTTATTTTCAAGCCGAAATGCTAAACCACTTAATTCTCATGAACTTCTTCCAGAATTTAATTACAGCCTAATACAGGGCTCAGTTGCTTTCTCAGCATCTGAAGAAAGGATTTTCTAATGAAAACACAGAACATAGTAAGGAACTTTGTAAAGCAGAAGATACTCTGTTCAAGATCAACATTAACTGCTCAGCACAGACAGATGTTAGGACTATTTCCTTGCCTTAGCATTAACGAGGGACACTAACGACTCTTGTATGATCTTTACAGAGAGCAGAAAGGAGTGGAAAAAACAAAACAAAA
>Ga0065711_1009509_pt1 | contig 17639 bp, 13 predicted proteins | sample Hoacrofraction12_FD_59098 | JGI IMG/M metagenome (GOLD analysis project Ga0065711, IMG submission 59098) | Hoatzin crop microbial communities from Cojedes, Venezuela - Epithelial fraction 12 v2 (version 2) | ecosystem: Host-associated > Birds > Digestive system > Esophagus > Crop | place...
TCTTGCGCCGAAATCACCGTATGCAGGATGTCGCCCTTGTGCAGCACCGTGATGCCCCGCGGAATCACCAGTTCCCCCTCCGCCGTTCGGATGCGCGAAATCGTGAAATTCCTATCTATAATCGTGTGCAGGCGCGTCACCGTGATGCCATCAATCAACGCGTTCATTACCTCATAATCCACCAGGTGCGGCACCAGCCGACTGTTGCTCTTCTCCTCCTCAATCGATTCCGACTCCTTGCGCGTGTTGATTTTGAAGATGTACTTCAGCAGCGCCATCGACAAGATGATGCCAATCACGCCCAAAGGATACGCCGCCGCATACCCCATCGACATCGACTCGTTCAGCGCCGTCGCATCCCCCGCCCCCATGTCAATCAACGTCTGCTGCGCCGCGCCAAGCCCAGGCGTGTTCGTCACAGCGCCGCTCAGCACGCCCACCAAATCCGTCGCCCTGATATCGCCCGCCCCATAATAAATCACCAGCGCCACCAACACATTGCCCCCGATGATAAATAGCGCCAAAATGTTGTAGTTGATGCCCCCCTTCTTCAGCGACGAGAAGAAACCCGGACCCACCTGCAACCCAATCGAGAAGATAAACAGGATTAAGCCAAACTCCTGGATGAACTTCAGAATGTCCGCATTCACGCTCAGCCCCACGTGGCCCGCAAGAATCCCAACAAAAAGCACAAAAGTCACACCCAACGAGATGCCACCAAATTTGATTTTCCCAAGAAGCACGCCAAACGCAATCACAAGCGCATACACCATAATCGCATGCGCTACGCTCTCGTTTGTAAACAAATCAATAAGGGTATCCATCGATTCAGGAGAGATTTTTTTAATTCAAACGCAAAGGTAATAAAAATTTTACTATTTTTGCAGGTTGAATAATTTTCTCCCCTTCATTAAGCCGATTTTAAAGATTTAATATGGAAGATTTAAAACAAAAATTGAAATTGCAGATTATTGAGGCATTGAACCTTGACGAGATGTCGCCCGACGAAATAGCCGACGACCAGCCGCTGTTTGGCGAAGGCTTGGGCCTCGACAGTATCGACGCGTTAGAGTTAATCGTGATGCTGGAGAAGAACTACGGCATCCGCATCAAAGACCCTGCAGCGGGCAAGCAAGTGTTCGCCTCGGTAAACGCCATGACAGAGTTCGTCGCAGCGAATAAGACCAAATGATAGCAGTGACCGGAGCGGGCGTGGTGTCGGCGATTGGCTTGAACAAGGCTGAATCGCTCGATGCGTTGCGCTCGGGCAGAAGCGGCATTGGCAAAGTGCGATGGCTGCGCACAGACCACACGGAGTTTCCCGTTGGGGAAGTGCCGGCGAGCAATGATGAGCTGAAACGCTTGTTGGGAATAACGCACGAGCCTACGACACGCTCGCAACTGTTAGGCGTGATGGCTGCTCGCGAAGCGCTTCACCAAGCTTTCCCTCCCGAAGATCCCAACCTCGCGCAGAACTCGCAGAACTCGCAGAAAAAACTCTCAACTCTCAACTCTCAACTCTCAACTCTAAAAGAGGTGGCATTGATTTCGGGTACGACCGTTGGAGGAATGGACGCCTTCGAAGAACATTACCCGCAGATGCTGATGGGCGAAGGTGGCTGGTACTACCTGATGAGCCACGATTGCGGCGCTTGCACCCGAATGATAGCCGACGCCCTTTTTTCTCCCGAAGATCAAGACCTCGCGCAGAACTCGCAGAACTCGCAGAAAGAACTCCTAACTCCTAACTCCTCACTCCTCACTCAAAAATTAGTGGCTACGCCATCGACAGCTTGTTCGTCGGCGTTGAACGCGATTATTTTGGGGTGCCGCATGCTGGAGTCGGGTAGGGTGGACGTCGTGATTGCCGGCGGAACCGAATGCCTGACGCGCTTCCACTTGAATGGCTTTAAGTCGTTGATGATACTCGACGAGCGACCTTGCCGACCGTTCGACAAAGAGCGGGCAGGCTTGAACCTTGGCGAAGGCGCGGGTTATTTGGTGCTAGAGCGCGAGGAAGATGCCTTGGCGCGTAGCGCGAAGGTGCTGGCGAAGATATCCGGCTGCGGTAATGCTTGTGACGCGTTCCACCAGACCGCCACTTCGGCTAATGGCGATGGCGCGTTGCGTGCGATGACGCAGGCACTGAACCAAGCCGGTTTGCAGCCTTCGGACATCGATTACGTCAATGCGCACGGCACAGGCACACCCAATAATGACGCGAGCGAGAGTGCAGCGCTGCGCAGCTTGTTTGCTGACCGGATGCCGGCAGTGAGCAGCACGAAGGCGCTGACCGGCCACGCCACGAGCGCGTCGGGCGGCATCGAAGCGGTGTTCTGCCTGATGGCGATGCAAGAAGGTTTTATTCCGCCGCAACCCAATTTCACGCAAGCCGACCCGGCATGCATCGTACCGCAAACCGAGCCGGCGCAGGCGCATTTGCGTCATGTGCTGTGCAACAGTTTCGGATTCGGTGGCAACGACTCCGCAATCATCCTATCAACTCCTAACTCCTAACTCCTAACTATCCAATGAAGGTATATATCAATTCGGTGGTGGCGATAACGGCTCAACCTGCGCTGTTGCAGCGTGAGGATGAGGCTTCGTGGCATCCGGTGGCGGCTGCAGATGCCGTTACATCGGTAGATCCGGAGTTTCGTGAGTGGCTGAATCCACTGAAATCGCGCCGTTGGGATAAGATGATGAAACGCGCGGCTGTGTGCGCGCTGTCTGCCACACGCCAGGCGCAGATTGCCTGCCCGGACGCGATCATTACGGGAACGGGGATGGGCAGCCTGCAAAGCACTTCGGCGCTGATGCATGCGTTGGAGCAGGAGGGCGAGAGCGCTTCGAAGCCTACGGACTTCATGCAGAGCACGCACAACACGGTGGGCTCGTTGGCAGCGATTTTGCTCGGGTGCCACGGCTATAACGCGACATACGCCCAGGGCGGTATTTCGTTCGATTTGGCATTGGGCGATGCGCTGATGCAGATGGAGTTGGGACTCATCAACAACGCGTTGGTGATGGGGCACGACCAGTTGCTTGACGAATACGTGGAGCTGATGCGGCTTGCCGGCAACGAGATAAAACCCTTTGCCTCAGAAGTGTCGGCGGCGCTGATGGTGACCGATGACGCAACCAACGCGCTTTGCCGCATCGTTGGCGTAGAAACCGCCTATTGCCCCGATGAAACGCAGCTGCGCGACATGCTGGCACGACTTTTGTCGAATAGTGCAAAAGGACAGGTCGATGCCGTGCTTTGCGGAGAAGAGACCATGCAGGTGACGCCTTCGCCGCGGCTGCGATACAAGCAGTATTATGGCGAATGTGGGGTGGTCGCGGCTGCGGGCGTGGTGGCTGCGGCAGAAATGTTGCGGCAGGGTGTGGCGCCGGCAGCGATGCGCGAAGATCCGCAGGCGGGCGACTTGCCTGTTGAGAGCCTTTTGCTGCAAAATGTGGCGGAAGATAGTGTGTCACTGATATTGATGGAGCGCGTATGAGACTGATTCTGATATCGATGCTGCAGTGTCTGCTGCTTGCCGGCGGGCAGGTGGTGCTGAAATTGGCGCTCAACGCGATGGGTCCGTTCTCGTGGACGTGGTCGTTCTTCGGGCGACAGCTGACCAACTGGTGGTTCCTCGCCACCGGCATTTGCTACGGCTTGGCAACAGTGCTGTGGCTCTATATATTGAAGAATTTTCCTTTCAGCATGGCATACCCCATGATTTCGCTTAGCTACGTTTTCGGCATGCTCGCCGCGATTTTCGTGTTCCACGAGCAAGTGCCGCTTGTGCGATGGCTTGGCGTAGCGCTGATTATGGGTGGATGCGTGCTCATTGCAAAATAACCGGATAAGATGAAAAAAATCATAATTACGATGCTACTTCTGGCACTGTGGATGCCGATGACAGCACAAACGATGAAAAAAGCCTCGCCCGCGCAGGCAAAGGAGATGATTGCCAAGGTGAACGCGACTGCGGCAAGCATCCGCACGATTAAGTGCGATTTCACGCAGACCAAGAAAATGTCGTTTTTGAACGAGAAAATGGTGTCGAAGGGGACGATGAACTACACCAACGCCGGACAACTGCGATGGGAGTACCAGACGCCGTATCGCTACATCTTCGTGATCAATAACGGCAAGGTGACGATGAAGTCTGCTTCCAAAACCACTACGGTGAATATGGCAAGCAGTCGCCTATTCCAGAGCATCGCGCGCATTATGGTCAGCAGCGTGACGGGCAAGAGCCTGAGCAACTCGCAGGATTTCACCGTGCAGATGTACACAGCCGGCACGCAATGGGTTGCAGTGATGACGCCTAAGTCGAGCGAGATGAAGAAGATGTTCAAGCAGGTGCGCCTGTACTTCAATCCCGCGCATTCGATGGTGAGCCGCGTAGAGATGACCGAGAAGAATGGCGACACCACCCTCATCGAACTCACCGGCGTGAAAACAAACACCGCTATCCCTGCTTCCAACTTTACTATAAAATAAGCTTTAGGAAAACAAAAACGCATCGTGAAATCCACGATGCGTTTCTTTTAGTAGCGGGAGCCAGACTCGAACTGACGACCTTTGGGTTATGAGCCCAACGAGCTGCCACTGCTCCATCCCGCGATGTTTCGGACTGCAAAATTACAACATTTTCCAGCCGCTGTCAAGACTATTGGTCGAAAAAGCGTGTTTTTTAACATAATTTAGCGGTTCTGCTCCCAACATAGTAACAACAGCGGATGGCATTTATGCCATCCGCTGTTGATTTTGTATGTGTTTTTATCACAAGCCCAATTTCTTGAAGAAGTCGTTGCCCTTGTTGTCCACCAAGATGAAGGCGGGGAAGTTCTCCACGCGGATTTTCCATACGGCTTCCATGCCCAATTCGGGGAATTCCACGCACTCGATGCTGTGGATGCTCTGTTGCGAGAGCACGGCTGCCGGACCGCCAATGCTGCCGAGGTAGAAACCGCCATGTTTCTTGCACGCATCGGTCACTTCCTGACCGCGGTTGCCCTTGGCAATCATCAACAGGCTGCCGCCATGGCTCTGGAACAAATCCACGTATGGATCCATGCGGTTGGCAGTGGTCGGACCCATCGAACCGCAAGGCATGCCCGGAGGCGTTTTTGCCGGACCGGCGTAGAGCACGGGATGATCCTTGAGGTATTGCGGCAGGTCGCCTTCTTTCTCTAAGCGCTCTTTCCACTTGGCGTGAGCGATGTCGCGGCCGACGATGATGGTGCCGTTGAGCGATACGCGCGTCGCAACGGGGTATTTGTCGAGGATGGCGAGTGTTTCGCTCATCGGGCGGTCGAGGTCGATTTGCACGCCTCCGCCTTCGCCGGCGTTACGCAACTCGGCGGGAATCAACTCGGTGGGGTTGTCGTCTAATTTCTCAATCCATACGCCGTCTTGGTTGATTTTTGCCTTGATGTTGCGGTCGGCAGAGCAGCTGACGCCTAAGCCGATGGGGCACGATGCGCCATGGCGTGGCAGTCGAACGATGCGCACATCGTGTGCCATATACTTGCCGCCGAACTGTGCGCCCAAGCCGATTTTATAGGCTTCTTCCAATACTTGTTTTTCCAACTCGATATCGCGGAAAGCACGACCGCTCTCGTTGCCGGTGGTAGGCAGTTCATCGTAGAAGTGCGTCGATGCCAATTTCACCGTCAGTAGGTTCTTCTCAGCCGAGGTGCCTCCAATGACGAATGCGATGTGGTAAGGCGGGCAAGCCGCGGTGCCCAACGAGCGCATCTTTTCAACCAGGAAGGGAACCAGCGTTTTGGGGTTCAGCACCGCTTTGGTCATTTGGTAGAGGTAGGTCTTGTTGGCGCTGCCGCCGCCTTTGGTGACACACAAGAAGCGATATTCCATGCCTTCGGTGGCTTCGATGTCGATTTGCGCGGGCAGGTTGCAACGCGTGTTCACCTCTTCGTACATGCTCAGCGGAGCGTTTTGCGAATAGCGTAGGTTCTCCTGGGTGTAGGTGTTAAACACGCCGCGCGCCAACGCTTCCTCATCGCAGAAGCCGGTCCAAACCTGTTGTCCCTTCTCGCCATGAATGATAGCGGTGCCGGTGTCTTGGCAGATAGGCAGTTGACCTTTGGCTGCCACCTCGGCGTTGCGCAAGAACGTCAGCGCCACATATTTATCGTTGTCACTCGCCTCAGGGTCGCTGAGGATTTTTGCCACCTGCTCGTTGTGGCTGCGCCTAAGCAGGAAGTTGACATCGCGAAAAGCGTGCTGCGAGAGCAGGGTGAGCGCTTCGGGTTGCACCTTCAGCATTGGTTTGCCCTCGAATTCGCCCACGCTCACGCAATCTTTCGTCAACAGATAGTATTCCGTTTTGTCTTTGCCCACCTGAAACATGGGCTCATAGTGAAATTCAACCGGTTTTGCCATAAGATTAAATTGAAAAGCGTAGTTAATAGTAAGATTGTGCAAAGATAGTAAATAGTTTTGAGAGTTGAGAGTTGAGAGTTGAGATTTTTTTCTCACGCCGATTCCGACCGCACGCACAGAATAAGGGTCGCTGTGGAGGGTAAAAAATATATGGCTGAAAATCAGTGGAAAAAGAAAAAAACGCAAAAAAACTTGCCAAAATATTTGGTGGATTGGAGAAAGGGTGTTACCTTTGCAGTCGCAATTCATCCAAGAGATGTTTTTGCAGACCCTTTTCGGTGCGTTAGTTCAGTTGGTTAGAATACCTGCCTGTCACGCAGGGGGTCGCGTGTTCGAGTCACGTACGCACCGCGTGGAGAGAGGAATGGGCGGCATTGCGAAAGCAATCCGCCTGTTTTTCTTTTTTTTTATGTCGCAAAGCGTGGCAATGTGCCGAAAGTTTCTTACCTTTGCAAAGCAATCAGCAACATTCACATTATATAATTATATCACACTATGGAAAAAATTCAACCGGGCAAATATGTGGAGCTCGTTTATGAAATCTTCGTTGTTGAAGATGGCAAAGAAAGTTCAGTCTTTAAGTTTACTGATGAACGTCCAGATGGTTTCGTCTTCGGCGCAGACCCGACGATGATTCCCGGATTTATGAACAATATTCTCGACCTGGAGCAGGACGCGGCATTTGACTTTACGCTTGAGCCGGCTGATGCTTTTGGTGAGAAAGATCCGGAAATGGTGGCAGAACTTGAGAAAAAAATCTTCTTTGTCGATGGTAAATTCGATAGCGAGCATGTTTTCCCCGGCGCCATCGTGCCGCTGCAAACCGCTGAAGGCTATCGCATGGATGGCTTTGTGGAGAGCGTGAGCGAGGATAAGGTGGTTGTCGATTTTAACCACCAACTGGCAGGCGAGACCATTCGCTACGTCGGCAAAGTGAAATTGGTGCGCGATGCCACGCCCGAAGAGATGCAACCCCATCATCACCACTGCGGCTGTGGCTGTGAGGACTGCCACGATGGCGAATGTGGCGATGGCTGCCACGGCGGCAACTGCGACTGCGAAGACTGCCAAAAGTAAAAAATTGACAATATTTTTGCGGCAAAAGGTAAGCATTTACAAAAAAATGCTTACCTTTGCGCTCACAACAGCGCTACTGCGATGCCCGGATGGTGGAATCGGTAGACACGAGGGACTTAAAATCCCTTGGCCATTGCGGCTGTGTGGGTTCAAGTCCCACTCCGGGTACCTAAAACATTGAAAATAAGCCACTTAAAAGAGAAAACGTCACAAGACGTTTTCTCTTTTTTGTGTGTTTTCCCTTTGCTGAATTGCCTCGCGCAGAACCCGCAGAATTTCTTTGAGGTTAGAAAAGGGAATAGGCTGAAATGGAGGGGTCGATTCTTTCTTTGCTGCCGTCGCTGTAGGTGACGATATTAAAATCGTGGTCTTTAAAGAACCCAGCCTTACCTTTGCATCCTATTTTTGTAAGCAAATAGCTGACGTTTTTTGTGATGTCAATTCCACCAATCTTGATGGGGCCTCTTGCGTGCTCGCACGATGCTTTTATATGGTTGACCTCAAAGGCGTAGTTGCATAAGGAGCAGAAGGTGCGCGCATAGCCTACGCAATGTGCCGGCATCTTTGAAGTGGCGGATAATTGGTCTTGAGAATACTGTTTTGGGGGCGTGGCGGAAAATCGGTGCAGCGATTTTGTTAAACGTTTGCAGCGCTTCACAATCTCTTTCTCGTCGCAGTTGGCAGTCTCTTGACGAACCAAGTCTTGAATCTCCGGATTGTTTAGAGCCTCATCTTGCCAAAGTTTAAGGGCAGCTATCTCTTTGTCTGTGATGGGTTTGTCGTGTCCGACGATAGATGTGAGCGCGACAACGCTCAACACAAGCCCCAATACAAAGAAAAGGCAAACGTACAGTGTGATTTTAAGTGCTTTGTTCATAATATTTCGTTTTTGGTTGATTCTACGGAAGTTTATACCAGCGGCAACATAAGTTTAAGTAGGCAGAAATCAAAGACCATGATAGCGGCAAAGAGCAGGATGTAAAACACGAGGTTCACAACTGCGTAGGTGGTACCCCATTCTTTAGCCAGAACTTCGAGGTCGTTTTGACATTTCTCGAAAATTTGCTCGTTGTTGAGCCTTCTGCCTCTCACTTTTATGTAGTAATGCTTTACCACCGCCCAATAGCCGAAGGCGAGGACGAGGAAATAGATGCTGCACGCCACAATCCACCAAACGCTGCCGGTGGCTATCGCCACGCCAAGCATGCCCAGCGCTGCTAAGACGCAAAGGATGGGCCACAGGTGGATGCAGATATAAACACTGATGTCGATGTAATCGCATCGGAAAATTTGTCCAACTTTTTCCAGACAGAGACAGAGAAAACCAAAGATGTAAGCCATAAGAATAAGTTTTGAGAGTTGAGAGTTGAGAGTTGAGAAGTAATCCTTAAAAATCCTTTGCATCCGCTTAATCTGCGTGTGCGTAGGTCTGCGTGAGCTTTTCCTGCGCGAGATGTTAGCGGAATTGCTTGAGGCGACCAACGGGCGGGAGGGTAGTGTGGGAGCCCATGTCGTTGAGGGGGTAATAAGATCCGCGAGTTCGCTCATTGCATTTGTCAAAAGAAATGGGAAGGTCAAAACGGATGTAGCGAAGTTTTTCTTTGGGCAGCAGTCGCTCTTTCACACCCTCCGGGTATTTTCGGTTGATGTGAGGACGGAAAAGCAAGGGGCAAAAATGAAACAAGTCGTAAGGGTATCTTGCCTTAAATCCTAAATGTACGAGGGGGGCAACGAAAAGAGCGAAGAACACACCGGCGATAAGAATAACAACTATGAAGGCGAGAATAAAGGCAGGTATAGCAAGTAAAGCCTGCCACTGTCCATTGTGTATTACAAGGATAATAAATAAGCTGATAAGACCTAAAACAAGTGCTACACCATCGTCCATGATGAAATAAGTTTAAAAGTTTTTAATCTGGCGCAAAGTTAATGTAGAAAATTTTATAGGGCGAAAAATGACAACCTTGTCATTTTTTTGAAAACCTTCCGCTCCACAAAATTTTGTCACTATTTTTTGTAAGTTTGGTCTGCGTTGGCTAATTTTGCGCTGTAGAAAATAAAAGCGCGCTTGTTGCGTTTTATAATTGAGAGAAACCAATATCCATAAGCCTCATGAGCGAAGAAAAACGAGCGAATGTGTTGGTGCGGCTGTGGCGTGGCTTTAAGCATGGCTGCGGCAGGGCAAAGCATTGGTACAAAGGATTGTATCATCATCGTCCGTGGTGGGTGAAAACATTGGCGTTGCTGTGCACGTTGCTGGTAGCGTTTGTGTTATATCTGCTGGCGGTTGACTTCAACTTCTTGTGGCTTTTTGGTAAGTCGCCGTCAACCGACGCCATCATGCATCCCCGCACGCCCGAAGCGAGCTATGTCTATAGCGCTGATGGACAAGTGATTGGCAAATATTTTGACGAAAACCGCACGCCCGTGCCGTTCGACAGCATCAATCCGCAATTCTTCACGATGCTGGTTGACACAGAGGATGAGCGTTTCTATAGCCACCACGGCATCGACTTTGGCGGCTTCTTCGCTGCAGCCAAGGATATGGTGCTTCACGGCAAACCTCGTGGCGCGAGTACGATTTCGCAGCAGTTGGTGAAAAACATGTTCCGCACGCGTAGCGAGTACGGCAACGGCTTGTTGGGACGCATCCCCGGACTGAAGTTGCTTATTCAGAAGAGCAAAGAATGGATTGTGGCGGTGAAGTTGGAGATGTATTACAGCAAGCAGGAAATCCTTGAGATGTACGCCAACACCGTTGATTTCGGCAGCAATGCATACGGCATCAAGACGGCGGCGCACACCTATTTTAATAAGACACCGCTGACACTGAATTTGCAGGAGTGCGCCGTGCTGGTCGGCTTGCTGAAAGCGACGAGCACCTATAACCCCCGCATTAATCCCAAGAATAGTTTGCGTCGCCGCAACACCGTGCTGGAAATCATGCGCGACCACAACCATCTGGCGGCTGCAACTTGCGATTCGCTCAAGCAGCAACCGATTGAACTGCATTACACGACAGAGACATCGTATGGCGGCACGGCACCGTATTTCAAGCATGCGGTGGCGATGGAGCTGCAGGATTGGTGCAAAGCCGGCGACCATGATTTGGACCGCGACGGCTTGAAGATTTACACCACCATCGACACGCGCATTCAGGCGTATGCCGAGCAGGCGGTGGTGGAACGGATGCGGTTGGTTCAGCAGCAATTCCGCCGCCATTGGGGCAACAGTGACTGCTGGATGGACGAGAACTACCAGATTATCCCGAATTTCGTGGAAGATAAGGCGCGCAACACCGATGCCTACAAGGAGTTGTTGGCGCGCTACCCGAACAACTTGGATTCGGTGAATTATTATATGAACGTGCCCCATCGTGTGCACCTATTCGACTACGACAACGACTCGTTGTATATGGACATCAGCTCAATGGACTCGATTCGCTATATGCTCCACTTTATGCACGCCGGCTTTATCGCGATGGACCCGCACAATGGTCACGTGATGGCTTGGGTGGGCGATGTGGATTATAATACCTGGAAGTACGACAAGGCGAAGGCGAAGCATCAGCCCGGCTCAACGTTCAAGTTGTTCGTTTATGCGACGGCGATGGAGCGTGGTCTCGCGCCTTGCGACCGCCAGCTTGACGCCTATATCGACACGTTGGTTTACGACAAGAACCTGCACGAGATGCAGCATTGGCGCCCTACGAACGCCGATGGGCATTTCAGCGGACGGATGATGTCGTTGCGCGAAGCTTTTGCCCGCAGTATCAACAGTGTGACGGTGCGCACCTCGCAGGTGGTGGGCGTGAGCGAAATAGCCGAAGTGGCGCGCAACATGGGCATCCTTTCGCCGCTGGAAGTCACGCCGGCGTTGGCGTTGGGTGCGAGCGACGTGGACCTGTTGGAGTTGGTGAACGCTTACAGCACGGTGGTGGACGACGGCATGCAGCACAAGCCGGTGTTGGTGACGCGCATTGTTGACCGCAACGGCGTGGAAATCTATCGTGCGCCGGAGGATTCGCAGCGTGCGCTGAAGTACCGTAGCGCGTTCTATCTGCAGCAGATGCTGATGGCGTGCCGCACGGATGCCGGCAGCACGGGTATGTCGCTGAACGCTTTTGTGACGCGCCCGCTGTACGACACCGACTTGGGCGGCAAAACCGGCACGAGCAATCGCCACGCCGACGCTTGGTTCGTCGCTGTTACGCCAAACTTGGTCTGCGGCGCGTGGGTGGGCGGCGAGTATCGTCAGATCCACTTCCGCACGGGTGCGTTGGGGCAGGGTAATAAGACTGCTTTGCCAATATGCGGCAGGTTCTTGCAGCTGTTGCTGAGCGATCCGCAGTTCCAGCACTTGCACGCGCGTTTTGGTGCGCCGAAGGAGCCGATTCCGGAGTCATCGTACCAAGGTTGTGGTGCGTATTACGAGCAGGATACGACAGACTATGCGCTTGCGGATAGTTTGCTGCTTGACAGCTTGAATGCGGCGCTGTTCGAAGATGATTTGAATCGTCTGCAGGAAGAGGAGCCGGAGATTATCGAAGAGCCCGACAGCACGCTTTAGTTTTGAGAGTTAAGAGTTGAGAGTGGAGATAATCCCTCGCGCAGAACTCGCAGAATATATTTTCTCACGCGGATTTTTAAGGATTAAAAAAGATTAAAAAAATGCGAATTGCAGAAATATTTCTTTAATCACTTTGCAACGCCATTTTTTTTGATTATTTTTGCATTCCCAAAAAGAGAAGAAACGACTTATATAACAATCTTTTAAAACCTATTTTTCATCATGGCAAAATTTGATAAAGCTATTCTGGCGGAAAAGTACGGTATTACGGGTGTTACCGAGGTGCTGTACAATCCGAGTTATGAGGTGCTGTTTAACGAAGAGACCAAACCCGGTTTGGAGGGTTACGATGTTGGTCAGGAGACCGAGCTGGGCGCCATCAACGTGATGACCGGCGTTTACACCGGCCGCTCGCCTAAGGACAAATTCCTGGTTGACGATGCCAACTCGCACGACACCGTATGGTGGACCACTCCGGAGTATCCCAACGACAACAAGCCCGTGACCGAGAAAACTTGGGCTGCTGTTAAAGACCTCGCCGTTAAGCAACTGAGCGGCAAGCGTTTGTTCGTTGTTGATGGTTTCTGCGGCGCCAACAAGGACACCCGCATGAAAGTGCGCTTCTTGATGGAAGTGGCATGGCAGGCACATTTCGTTACGAACATGTTTATTCGTCCTCAGAACGAAGAGGAGTTTGACCAGGAGCCGGACTTCACGGTATTCTGCGCCAGCAAGGCTAAGGTGGATAACTACAAAGAGTTAGGCTTAAATAGCGACACCGCTGTTGTCTTCAACGTGACCTCGAAAGAGCAGGTTATTCTGAACACGTGGTACGGCGGCGAGATGAAGAAAGGTATGTTCTCGATGATGAACTACTTCCTCCCGCTGAAGGGCATTGCTGCGATGCACTGCTCCGCCAACTGCGACATGAATGGTGAAAACACCGCTATTTTCTTCGGTTTGAGCGGTACGGGCAAGACCACCTTGAGCACCGACCCGAAACGCAAACTCATCGGTGACGACGAGCACGGATGGGACGACAATGGCGTGTTTAACTTCGAAGGCGGCTGCTACGCTAAGGTGATCAACCTCGACAAGGACGCAGAGCCCGACATCTACAATGCGATTACTCGTGACGCGCTGCTTGAAAACGTGACCGTTGACAAGGACGGCAAGATTGATTTTGCCGACAAGAGCGTGACCGAAAACACCCGCGTAAGCTACCCGATTTATCACATCAAGAACATCGTTCGCCCCATCAGCCACGCACCGGCTGCAAAGCAAGTGATTTTCTTGAGCGCTGACGCATTTGGCGTGCTGCCTCCCGTTTCGATTTTGGACGCTGAGCAAACGAAGTATTACTTCCTGAGCGGCTTCACTGCTAAGTTGGCAGGTACCGAGCGTGGCATCACCGAGCCGACCCCGACCTTCTCGGCTTGCTTTGGCCAGGCATTCCTTGAGCTGCATCCCACGAAGTATGCCGAGGAACTGGTTAAGCGCATGAAGATGAGTGGCGCGAAGGCTTATTTGGTGAACACCGGCTGGAATGGCACCGGCAAGCGCATCTCCATCAAGGATACGCGCGGCATCATCGACGCAATTCTCAACCACAGCATCGACCAGGCTCCGACCAAGAAGATCCCGTATTTCAACTTGGTAGTGCCCACGAAGTTGGAAGGTGTTGACTCCGGTATCCTCGACCCGCGCGACACGTATGCTGACGCGGCGCAATGGGAAGAGAAAGCGAAAGACCTGGCCGGTCGCTTCATTAAGAACTTTGTGAAGTATGAGAGCAACGAGGCAGGCAAGGCTTTGGTAGCTGCCGGTCCTCAACTCTAAGATTTTTAATATCTGAAGATAAAGGCTCCCCGCTTTTTGGCGGGGAGTTTTTTTTGTGTTTCCGTGGGATTGGGTAGGATTTTTAGCTCACGCAGATTGAGCGGATTGAAAAGGATTTTAATGTTTGGATTACGGATTATAAGGGGATTGGGGGATTTTGCTGAAAAAATGTAAGTAAAAAATGATTTTTTTAAGCAAATTTTTTGCAATTTTCACGAATGTTATTTACCTTTGTGCAATCTAACGCACGTGAGATACGAAGGAAAACACAGAAAGATGCACAGATTAGTGGCTTTCTGTGACTTCTTTTTGTAGATGTGGTAAGTTTACGCGAATGTAAATGAAATAAAATAAAAAAGAAAGCATGAAGAGAATCTGTACGCTTGTTGTGATGTTTGCGGCGTTAGCCGTGGCAGCCTATGCCGGTGCGCGTTTATCTGCATCGACGCAGTTATTTATCGCTGAACGGAATGGCGAAATCAACTTGGATATGCCTACGGGCGGTCCGACGATGATGCTTCGCGCTCGTGCATATGGCGCTCCCATGCGTATGGTGGCGCGCAGCGAGGAGGTGAATGGCGTGGCGATGGTTCCGGCGTTCATTCACATCAATCCGTCGCAGGCGGACGTTTTAAGTGCGCAGGGCGTGGTGGTGCAGGAGTCGTTTAAGGACTTTGTGACCGCGTTGATTCCGGTGGATAGGATTGAAGCTGTGGCAGAACTGGCAGGCGTGCGTGAGATTAACGTGGCGACGGTGGTTGAATGTGCCACTGACATGTCGCGTGTGTATAGCAACGTTGACGATGTGCTGACGCATAGCGCGGATGCGGTGAGCGCGGGTCTTCCGACTCCGTTTACGGGCAAAGGTGTCGTGGTCGGCATCATTGACTCGGGTATTGACTTCAACCATGTGATGTTTCAGGATACGATGGGCGCGTCGCGTATCAAGATGCTGTATATCGCGAAGAGCAGCAGTTCTTTGACGGATTACACGTCGAGCATCGCGGACCTTACAGCAGACAAGACGAGCAGCTCGCACGGCACGCACACGAGTAGCACGGCGGCGGGCAGCAACCTGACGGTGAATGGCGTGACCTATGGCGGCATGGCGCCGGAGGCAGACATCGCGATGGTGGCGCTGAGCAATTACTCCTATACGACGAACATTGCTAATGCGATTAAGTACATCTATGATTTTGCGGACAAACAGGGTGAGCCGTGCGTGATCAGCATGTCGCTGGGTTCGAACATGGGTCCGCATGATGGCACGGGTGAGTTGCCGAGTGTGTTTGAGCAGTACGCGGGCAATAATCCGAATCATATTTTGTGCGTGAGCTCGGGCAACTTCGCCGGCAAGGGCGAATGGGGCGTGATGCACAACGAAGGCACGGCGGCTCCGGGCGCTCCATTCTCGACCGTGATTTGCGGTTATGCGTCAGCTCAGAGCAACACGTATTATAACAATTACTATGCTTATTACACCTGGTTCTATGCTCGCCAGGCGAATGTGCCGCTGAGTTGCCGTCTGCATATTGTTGACATGGAGGCTGACACGATGGTGTGGAGCTCGGCGAAGATCACGGGTTCGGTGAATAGCGTGAGCGGTATTTCGACTTACTTCAGCGCTTCGCCGAAGGTGACGTTTGCGCAGGACACGTATAGCGGCAAGTGGTACATCCAGTTGTACTATGGCTCGTATATCAGCATGAAGGAGCCGTACACGCGCTCGCGTTATGCGTTGGCGATGACGGTTTACAGCGACAGCGTAGAAATCACGGTGGACGCGTGGGATTACATGTATAATACTTTCCCGGCGTATGGCGCGACTGCCGGCGGCTATAAGTTTACGGCGGCTGAAGAGGGGAGCACGATTTCTGATTGGTCGGCGAGCGACGCGGTGCTTTCTGTGGGCGCCTATGCCGCGAAGAATGTTGTGACGGACTATTTGGGTGAGACCCACACGATGAATAAGTTCACGTTGGGCGACATTTGCAATTTCTCGTCGTATCAGAAGAAGGGCTGTGGTCCGACAGGTGCGATGAAGCCTGATATCTGCGCTCCCGGAGCGAATGTGATAGCTGCGATAAACCACTATGAGTCGAGCGGTTACATGAAGAACGCGTACACGAGCAGTGGTTATTACTTGACGAATAAGGATGACGCTCGGTCGATGGGCTCGATGGGTGGCACGTCGATGGCGGCGCCGTGTGCGGCGGGCGTGATAGCGCTGTGGCTAGAGGCGGCTAAGAGTGTGGGCGACAGCCTGACGACGTCGGATATCCGCGACATCATGGCGCACACGGCGATTGTTGACAGCTATACGCTGCAGCCGAATTTTGGGCCTTACGGAAAGATTGACGCGTTGGCGGGCGTGAAATATATTTTGGGCGACACGACGTTGACGCCTGTGGTATTGCTGGAACCCGACACGCTGAAAGTTGAGGCGTTGGTGGGTGATACGGCGACGGCATCGTTTGTGATTAACGGGGCACATCTGAATGATGGCATTACGTTGACGCTGAACGACACAGCCGGCGTCTATTCGATTGACACGGCGTTTGTTAGCGTGGAGGATGCGGCTGAAGGCGTGACGATTACGTTGACCTACGTGCCGCTGCAACCGGGTCATGACGATGCGACGATTACGGTGAGCACGCCGGGCGCGGCAGACACTTTAGTAATTATTGAGGGCTTCTCGCCGTTGGCAACGGTTGCTCCGGTGATGTTGCCGGCAGACAGCGCAGCGATTAAGTTACGTTCGTTCCGCGCGGATTGGACTGATGAGACAGAGGCGGAGAAAGTTGCAAGTTACACGTTGCTGGTATCGTTGCAGCCGGAGGTAATTTTGCTGGACAGCATCGATTTCTCGCAGACCGAAGCGATGAGTAAGAACCAAGCTGACAGTGCGAGTAAATATCTGCCGGAAGGTTGGGTAGCCGGTACGGGGTTCTATTTGGATGGTGGCTGTGTGTCGTTGCGCGGCACGATGACGTCGGGGACGTATGTGGGTTATGACAAGATTTCTGTGGTGCTGACGGCGAAGAGCTATTACAGTGCGACGGCTGCGACGCTGACGATTGGAACGGGCAGCGCGACGGAGACGCTGACGTTGACGAGCGATTTCGGGGAATATGTGGTTGTGCTTGAGGCGGGAGATTCTTGCCAGTTGCGTTTCACGGCGAGCAACTATCCTCAGGTGCAGTCGATAGCGGTGTATGGTGGCAACATCACTGCCCCGGAGGGGGAGGATAATATCCCGAAGACGGAAGAGACGTATAGGGAGTTAGGAGTTAGGAGTGAGGAGTTAGGAGTTGACTCAGTTATGAGTTTCTTGGTTGCGGGCTTGCGTGCGGGGGGCACGTTTAATTATAAGGTGAAGGCGCTGTATGTGGATGGCACGGAGAGCGTGTGGAGCAACGTGGAACAGGTGACGCTGTTCGGCGAGGACGCGGTGGAGACGGGCGACGTGAACGCGGATGGCGAGGTGAACATCGCTGATGTAAACGCGCTGATTTCGATTATCTTGGGGAATAGCACGGAGGATGACTACGCGGGCGTATGCGACGTGAATGGCGATGGGGAGATCAACATCGCCGACGTGAACGCAGTGATCGCGATCATCCTCGGGGAGTAGCCTCGCGCAGAACTCGCAGAAAAACTCTCTCACGCCTGGTGTTTGGGTCTCGCGCAGAACTCGCAGAACTCGCAGAAAAACTCTCTCACGCCTGGTGTTTGGGTCTCGCGCAGA
>Ga0065711_1009989_pt1 | contig 17639 bp, 16 predicted proteins | sample Hoacrofraction12_FD_59098 | JGI IMG/M metagenome (GOLD analysis project Ga0065711, IMG submission 59098) | Hoatzin crop microbial communities from Cojedes, Venezuela - Epithelial fraction 12 v2 (version 2) | ecosystem: Host-associated > Birds > Digestive system > Esophagus > Crop | place...
TATTCTGGAATACAGTTTCACGAACTCGGTATCGTCTTTTATCTCCACCAGATTTCTTACGAAACCAAACATCCTCTGTATCCTCTCACCGAAATTGATAATCTCTTTCTGTGCCTCAAGGACGCTAAGCTCAGGGGTCTCCATAGTACCACTGGAGATAAAACGAAGACGGAAATCCTCTTCCTCTTCAGCACCACGGGGAGAGATGACACGACATACGAACTTCTCGATATAAGGGATAAACCATATAAGGATAAGGGTATTAGCTACATTAAACGTAGTATGGAAAGCGGCGAGCACGAAAGATAGCGCCGTAGGGTTGGTGACATTACTAGGATCCACACCCACAAAACCGCATACCATGTTGACGAAAGGATGGAAGACACACAGTACCCAAACCACACCAAACACATTGAAGAACATGTGGGCAAAAGCGGCTCGTCTGGCCTGTGTATTAGCCGCCATGGCCGCGATATTCGATGTCACGGTGGTTCCGATATTCTCTCCCATCACAAGGGCGATACCCTGATAGATAGGCAGTACACCGCTGCTGCACAGTATCATCGTGATAGCCATGATGGCTGCCGACGACTGTACACACATCGTCATGATACTACCGATAATAAGGAATACTATGGTAGTAATAAAGCTCGTGGGGTCGAAAGACTCAAAGAATTCTATCACGGGTTGGTTATGCGCCAAATCCATGTCGATACCCGTCTGTCTAAGTGTTCCGAGTCCGAGGAACATAAAGGATATACCAAAAAGAAAATCACCCACGTTTTTCCTTTTCTTGGAGTATACGAGGATGATTGCTATGAAGAAGGCGGGATAGACGAAGTCGGTGACATTAAACGAGAAACCGGCACTCATGATCCAGGCGGTGAGCGTGGTACCGATGTTGGCACCCATAATAACTGATATCGCCTGAGCCAAGGTGAGCAGTCCTGCGTTAACAAAAGATACCGTCATGACCGTCGTGGCCGTTGACGACTGTACCGCCGCCGTGACAAGGGCACCCGTTATAACTCCAAAAAACCGATTGGTGGTCATCGCCTGCAAGACATGTCGCAACTGCGAACCAGCCATCTTCTGCAGACTCTCGCTCATCGATTTCATACCAAACATCAGCAATGCCAACGAACCGATAAGCTTAAAAAAGATCCATATAGACATAAAGTATCTGTTATATGTTAAAAATCATTATATTGAATTCTCTCTCGCCCCTTTTTCGTACCTTTACGGCAGAAACTTTTAATTTTTAGACTATGAATACAAACATGTTTCAAATCTGTTGCAAAAATAATAATAAAATTTTAAATATTAATGCAGGAACCACACTTTATGAGGCTTTTAAAATGTTAAATTTTGATATGGAGTACGGTCCTATCAGTGCCAGGATGAACAACAAAAGCGTGGGATTGGATATTCCTGTGTTCCGCCCCTGTACCGTGGAATACCTCGACATGCACAACGGCTCGGCAAGGAGAACATATATCCGTACCCTGTTCTGCGTGCTTTGTAAAGCGGTAAACGACCTGTATCCCAACAGTAAGGTGAAAATCTCTTTCCCCGTATCCAACGGTTACTACTGCGAGGTGAATATCGGCAGGGAGATAACCGACGAGGATGCTGCGAAGATACTGAAACGTATGCAGGAGATAAAAGAGGCAGCCATCCCTGTGGTACACCACGAGATTCTCACCAGCGAACTGATAAAGATGTTCGAGGAGAAAGGGGAGATGTCGAAAGTAAAACTGCTGAAGACGACAGGACAGCTGTACTCCGTGTACTACGACATCGACGGATATATCGACGATTTCTACGGGTCGTTATTGGAAAACACATCGCAACTGTATCTCTTCAACGTGGTAAGATACTACGAGGGACTGCTGCTACAGGTTCCGATGCAGAACGATCCAAGTAAATTGGGACCGATGATACATCAGGATAAGATGTTCAATATGTTTAAGCTCTATCACACCCGACAGGAACGCGTACACATCGATACCGTGGGCGATTTCAACGAGGTGGTGGATAAAGGCGGCATCACCCAACTTGTCAATGTAAGCGAGGCTCTGCAAGAACGAGAGATATCTAATATAGCAGAAGAGATTGAAAGACGAGGCGACGTAAGGGTGGTACTTATCTCAGGACCTTCGTCGAGCGGTAAGACGACGACATCAAAACGACTGTCGGTACAACTTATGGCAAGCGGAATAAATCCTATAACGATATCCCTCGACGACTATTTCGTAGACAGAGAACATACTCCGCGTGACGAGAACGGGGAATATGACTACGAACATCTGCATGCGCTCAATATCCCTCTGCTCAACCAACATCTTAAGGATCTGTTTGAAGGGAAAGAGGTGCAACTGCCAAAATATAATTTCCAGACAGGCAAGAGCGTAAACGGTAGGAAACTGCAACTGAAACCGTCGCAGATATTGATAATGGAGGGTATACATGCACTGAACCCGGAACTGACGGCACAGATTCCCGACAACAAGAAATTCAAGATATATGCATCGGCACTGACGTCTATCCTGCTCGATGATCATAACTATATCCCTACTACCGACAACCGTCTGCTGCGACGTATCGTAAGAGACTATAAATACCGCGGTACGAGTGCCAAAGATACCATCAGCAGGTGGCCTAGTGTAAGAGCAGGCGAGGACAAATGGATCTTCCCCTTCCAGGAGGAGGCCGACGTGATGTTTAACACGGCTATGATATATGAGTTCTCCGTACTTCGGCAACAGGCTGTGACGGTATTGGAGCAGGTGCCACAAAACTGCGAGGAATACAGCGAAGCATACCGACTGCTGAAATTCCTGCGCAACTTCAGGAGCATACCTTCACGCGACCTGCCTCCGACATCACTGTTGCGCGAATTCTTAGGCGGAAGCAGTTTCAAATACTGATTCCAAAAATCAAAACTGGAAAGCGAAATAGCCATGCACGTAGTAATCTTCTACATGCATGTTGAACGCGTCTGCCTTACCCAGACGGAAGAAGGTGAAAATGCCATCAACACCTAACGTGAAACGTGGGTTGATTCGATACATCACGGCGCTACGTCCTACTCCCGCCAAGGCTAAAGAGGATTTACCACCCAGATATTTGTCCGACACGCTACGGGCATAGGTACTCTTCTCATCGTCGAGAACATAACCCTCGGCAACATCGACCTTACCACGTACCGTCCACATCAACATCGGTGTTACCGAACCATGCAACAGCAGGTGCTGATTGCATAAGACCCAGTTGTAACCGTATCCACCACCCAACGAGAGGTTGGTCGAAGAGAAACGGTTTATGCCACCCAAAGATTTGATATAATCATTGTCGTTGGTCTTAAAACGGGCATAGAAAAATGAACTATAGAGAAGCCATGAACCCATAGACCTCTTCTGTATCATATCAGGCCAGGTAGCAGCAGAATAACTGAACTTACGTTTGTTGAAGGCGTAATAGGCCGTGATAAGCAAGGTATGCACATCGATATCACCCTCCTCGATTTTTGCCATCCTGTCGAGACGATCTCTTAGGTCGTTAAAATTGGACGTATATTCAGCACGTTTGTCTGCATCCTCCACCGTAGCCAAATTAGTCTTTATAATATTCTCCATAGCATCGCGACCGGAGAGGTCGAAAGAACCCGTCATCTTGTTCGTCTTACGCAGACGGATATCGAAACCGAAAGAGGGCTTGTAGAAATTGAACGTAAACGTGGAGTTCAAACCGTGAGACAGGTTGAAATAGTAACCGAAACCGACTCCGCCATAACCGAGATATAGTCCCACACGAGTGTTGACATTCGAAGAGGCATCGAGCTTAAGTCTACCCATGTCAGAACCTTCAGGCAACGTACCTCCGAGATGTCCTGACAATGCCTGTGAAGCATTTATGTTAGGTGTCTTTAGACTGATGTCCATATCGGCATAGAAAGTATTGAGAACCAGTTTCCACTGATATTTGTTGACATCCACGTAGTAGACATCAACCTTACCCCTCTTTACTGTGGTAAGATAAACGATGGTATTCCACAACTTCTTCCAAATATTTTCTTTTCCCTTCTTAAGAATCGTTCCGTCAGTGGTCATATCCTCTCCCGCAACGGTGAAGGCTTGCTTCTTTTTGACACTATCCTGCGGCACCGTGTCTGCAGCACACGAAAAATCATCCATCGCAGAAACAGACAATGAAGAACACAGTAATATGAGTGATAACAACAGTTTTAGCATACCTTTCATTCCTTAAAGAGAAGTTGTCTCTGGTTAATGTTGCAAAATTAAACAAAATTAATTGTCTTTCCAATTTTTTTACCCCAAAAATCATCCATTTTTTCTTCTCGCAGACAATAACAAAACAAAAAGACATGAAAAAGCCTCAACTGATATCTTTTTACAACGAGATAAAGAAAACGATACAAGACTACGTAACCGAGATAAGTCGACACTGCAGATATAAGACCCTGGTGGCGCAGATGCCCGAGGGCTGCGTTCTTGACGACCGTTCACGACTCATAGACCTCTACGACACCTGTCTTACACAGGATGCTCATCTGCGGGCGTGCATGGAAACGCTCTACTCGTATCTCACAGGCGACAGGTATATGCTATGTATACATTCCGACGACGGGAAATGGATATGCGATGAGGAAGCATCGAAAAAGATACAGGGACTGGAGTTTGAAAAGATCATCCACGGCATCCTAGACGCTTGTTTTTATGGTTATACACTGTTGTATATTGATGCTAGACCAAGGGAAGACACACTGTTGCTCAACGAGGTGACGATAATGGAGCGACGTAACGTACTACCGGCGCAACATCGAGTGATAAAACGACAGGGACAGTGGAACCCTGGATGGAATCTAGATAGCATACAGATGCGACATAGTTATGTACTCGTGGATTCAGGAGATCTCGGCATCTATGCCACTACTACGCCTCTAGTGTTGGCAAAGAAATATACCGTAGCCAACTGGGTGAACTTCGCACATACCTACGGACAACCGATAATACATGGGAGAACGGGAGGTGAAGACCATGAGTCACGTATGCGACTGGCGGAATCTATCGTCAATGCGGCACAAAACAGGGTGGTGATAACGGGAAAAGATGATGAGGTGGATATCAAGACCTTCAATACCGCCATATCCGAGAAACTGTATTACACGCTTATCGAGGACTATGCCAACAAGGAGATGTCGAACCTGATTCTCGGGTCTTCGTCTATGGCAGGCGAACAGCAGTCGTATGTGGGATCGACGAGGGTGCACGAGAATATCTTCCGGGAGAGGATAAAGAAATACAGGATATACGTGGAGAACGTGATGAACGAACAGATACTACCGCTGTTCAGATACTGGAACTACATCCCCGAAAACCTGATGTTTAAATACTCCAACAACGTGGATATTCCTACGGAAGATAAACTCAAGCTCTTTGAACTGATACTGCAACACTATGACATCGATAAAAATGTTCTAGAAAAAGAATTCGGAATCAGACTCAATTGAATATCAGGGTATTAACTATCAATTATCAACTATCAACTATCAATTATGAAGGGTGATATTATAGAGGTTTTCAGGGCATTGAAGACGATTCTGCGCAACGTGAGGTGGTTATGGGATAAAGACGACAGTCGTTATATCTTCAGCACCGTATGTATAGACACAGGACAGTATGAACGTCTTATAGGTGCGAAAAACAGGGAGTATGCCATAGACTTCCCCGCCCTGTTCATATATTTCTCGAAATGGAGATACACGGAATGTGGTTGTTACTTCTCCAAAGGTGTCTGTAACATCCGACTGCGTATCGTTCTCAACAACCTCGATGATACCAGCGATGCCTACGATACCGACGGCATGTATATCATACAACGGGTGATGCAGTCGATACAGGAACAGCAGTACTCTTATCCCTGTTTGGCAGGCAGACTGAGCGACGCCTGTATCGAACAGGCGGAGACCTTTGATCATGGACTGCAACTGTGGACGCTCACCTACAAACTGTCTTTCAAAGAAAAGAGCGTGTGGATAGAGCGGAAGAAAAAGACCGTGACGATGGTGATGCCGCCGTTTACCAACCACGCCGACCAAGACAGCAGTCTGCCCGACGTCAACCCGCATCACCATAACAACTTAGCACATCCGCGACGATATGATGAAGCGACAGGGTATAAAAATAAGACCGATGACAAAAATGAAGACGACGAGATATAACATAAACAATGAGAAGACGATATACGAACTACTGCCGTGGTATCTCAGGGGAAAGAAGATACAGGCGTTTCTGTTGGGCGTATCCGAACCGCTCGCCGAAATGCATCTGCCGTTTCTTTCGTGGGCAAGAGAGAGAATTATCGAAGCCTCTATCGACTCGCGTAAGTTGCCCATACAATGGCTCCTGAAACATAAACTGGGAGAATATCTGCAGGACGACAGTAAGGAATATGAGGTCTACACCACCGACCATAAACACTACAGTTTGGTGCTATGGAACAAGGGTGAAACAGGTGAGGCTGCAAGACTGCAGGGGTCGTATCTCTTCGCGTCGATGCAGGAGATAGCAGACCTTAAGACAGAGGACAACGCAGCCTATATCTGTAACCTGTCGGAAGGTGATTGCCACTACACCCGTTTTGTCATCGTCTCACCGCTCTTCGACAGCAGTAAGATAGACCAAGACAGTTACGAACGCCTCATCCGCTCGTGGGTAGACCGCTACACCCTCTTCCAGTTTCAGTATATCGTGGAACTAATTGATAATTGATAGTTGTGGAAAAATATTATACTTTGAAAATATAATATTTTCAGAATATAATAAATTCCAGAAATCGCACTGAGTTGAGTGCGTTTTTTCAAAAAAAACTGCACTGAATTGAGTGCAATTTTAATCAAAATCGGTAAATTCGTCATTACGTTGACGAATTTCACGTAAATTTTGTCATTATATTGACGATTTTTACGTTTCGGCTTTGAAAAACAGAAAAAGCTCTGGCTTGCTAGTTATTTTTGCGAATATTATCAATACAAGAGACCGAATTGCCATAACGGGATGATATTACCATAACCTGTCTCACTATCATCCTTTACGACGAAGGCATTATCTATGCCTTGTATCTGTTTTTGTTTTTTATGTTTTCCTCCAACTTCGAATGTATAAGTTTTATCCACAAGAAAATCCGAAACAGGTGATGCCGTAATGTTTGAAACGGTTCTCAACTGATTGAAGAAAAATGTTTCACGCACAGTTCCTATCTCTACCATCGGGTTCCCTATCGCATATATGAGCGTCGTGTTATCAAGATAAACCTTTTCTAGTTTACCCAATGACATTATTCCATTAGTCGAATCTCTCAGGAGTCCTATCAGACCCGCTCTCTGCATAAGTTCACAAAGATCTGAGATATTATTTCTAGACATTCCAATCTGTCCTCCGATCTGTGTCATGTTAGGTTTAAAGGGTGCACTTTGAGCTATTATTCCAAGCAGACGTTTCAACTTCCTCATCATAGAAACCGACAGATCATAGTACTGAGGAATATCTATCTCAAGCGTAGCATTGATACCTGCCTGAACATAAGTTGCATAATGATCATCATGTAAATAAGGATAATACCCACGATGCAGATAGTCTGAAAAATGTTCCAAGGGCAAGAAACCATCGGGAATAGTTACTTCTTGTTGTAAAATCTGTTTTATGGAATATTTGGGAAGCGATATTTTATGACGCAACTGCAGATATTCACGATACGATAGTCCTTGCATCGTATAAGCAAGAACACGCCTACTAAGGTCTGAAACGCCGCTTGATATATCAAGGACCGAGGAGCCCGTGAATACGACTTGCAGCTCTGCGTGGTAGTCATAGATAAGTTTCAGTTCACGAGACCAGTCTTTGTACTTATGTATTTCATCTATAAAAAGATGACGACCGCCAATCTTTGTAAACTGATCAGCCAACTCTATTAACGTATGGCTTGAAAAATATAAATCCTCAGCAACTACATATAGAGTATCTTTACGAGACAGATGCTCTTTTATGTATTGCAGAAGCATAGTAGTCTTACCCACTCCACGAGGTCCCATAATACCTATCATACGTGAACCCCAATCAATCTCGTCATAGAGATAGCGATGAAATGTTGATGAAGTCTCTCGCAGTAACTTGTCAAAAACAGAATGTAGATATTCCATGACTATATGTTATTTCACTGCAAAGATAGTACTTTTTTTTTGAAATCGCACTGAGTTGAGTGCGTTTTTATGAAAATTTGCACTAAATCGAGTGCAATTTAGGTTTCAATCGGTAAATTCGTCATTACGTTGACGAATTTTACGTAAATTTTGTCATTATATTGACGATTTTTACGGTTTTGACCGAATTGGCCTAAAAACAATCGAGGCTGAGCAATGCCCAGCCTCGGTGTTTTATAGAATTCTTATTTTATCAATAGTTTGAAGGTATGATAACATATTTTTCTTCATAAGAACTATACCAACTACCATAGATAGTATTTCCAACCCAATCTTTAAATCCAGAATATGCAGTACCGACATTAACTCTTTCTTTTGGCCAATACCACTCACCTTTTATGACCAAAGCCTGAGGAGCATCACCTTCTATCACGTTAGCATTAACCAAGTATGTTGCACTTGTTCCTGCGACAGATATTTGGAATTTCTCCACAGTACTACTTTCCGCCATATTAAAACCTGAGGTATTCTCTATATTGTAAGTAGCTATCACTTTATCCCAAGAACTTGTATTTAACATATTTTCTGAAGTCTTGTTGAGAATCAATTCATCGCCATAATAAACCTTAACGGGCAACGTACCACCTGCAGCCATAACTTTGACTATGACTCCATCATTATCTGTCGTTGTCTCATCCGTTAGCACTCCGTCTGTGTAGGTAAATGTCTTTGTATAACCTCCTACTGTAACATAAAGAACTATATCATTAAAGTCAAAATCGTCAGTATTTCCTAAATCCTCAAAAGCAACAGTGTAAGTTTCACCGTCATAACTAATAGTCTTAGTCTCTGTAACTGATTCTATTGCAGGTGCACAATCCGAAGCGTCCTTTGAATAAGAAGCACCATCTTCAGAAATTGTGGCCTTCAATTCCGACTCGCTAAATGAAACGTTAACCCATACAGTTCCACCACCATAATCCACATGATTTCCCAGCATGTGATGACACAACATCCAGTGAGGATTAGATCCCCAATTTGTATTATCATCAAAATTAACGCTGGAATCAGTGCAGATTAATTCAACATAATTGAGTATATGCGTATTATGACCTCCTGACACATTATCTTCGCATTGAGCTTTTTTTACGTCACTAAAATAATATAATGCCTTACCGGTTGATGCATCAGATGGACCTATCAATCCATGCGAAAGGAAATAAACATATCTCTTTGCATTAATAACAGCGTTATGTCCCATAAGCGTATATGATGTTTCCAAATCTGTTCCCGCACGATTATAGATATCATTGGCCACGATATAACTACCATCTGCACATTCATTATAACCGTTCATCTCTAAATTTTGATCAACCACTATATTACATGCATTCTTGAAACACAAGCCAGAATACGATTCGTGATCACCATTATCTGTTGCTCCAGCATTACCAAAATGTGCATATCCTTGGTTGATAAGAAGACTATTTGAAGAACCACCGTTTAGTTCATCGGCGTCTACTGTCGCACCAGCCGCATTATATAAAGTTCCACCATTAAGATCTAAAGTCCCTACATCGATAGTTCCACCATTATAGGAATAGTTCTCCTCGGTTCCGTTATAAAATCTAAGTGTGCCGTCACCTGTTATAGAACCTCCTGTCTGCACATAAACCATGCCTACACCATTTCCGGATGTACCCGAACCATTTGTCGTGAGACTTGCTCCGCTCTCAATAATAATTTTTCCACCTTTGGCAACTACGATTGTATTATCGACATTCACTCTTTGCTCAGAAGATATTCTCCAAACAGCTCCATCACCAACGTATATGGTTACACCCGTTGCTGATTGTAATATTGGGATATTAGCAGTCCACTCTCCTTCAGTTATCTTAAATTTACGTATCTCCGTTGTCTCGGTATTATTGTCAGCAGTAATCTCTGTCGCACCTGTTAGATAGGAGTCAAAATCAGGAGCATCTAGAGTCTCAACTGTTACAGAACCGTCACTGGTTACCGATCGTGTTCGCGTAGCACTTGCAATAGATCCATAACCAAAATAGACCGCATTTGAAGTACTATCATTCAACACAAATGGTTTTGAAGCCATGTAACCCGTCGGATATATACAGGACACATACAAGCTGTTAGACATCTTATCCTTGGCAAAAGATATATTTGCGCTACCAGGTGAAACGATATCTGCCTGACCTAAAATCTTTGCATCAGAATTTCCTACAGGACATTGATCAAAAACTGCAATTGTATAAGTCGCACCGTAATCCAACTCCACAGTAGCTGTGAGAGTAGCAGACTCGCTAGTATTAAAATTCTGATCTGTAGCGACATTACCAAACTCAGAGGTAAAATTAGCTGCTAATTCTGCTTCCTTATAGCTCGGATCATACACATCCTTATCCTTACAAGAAGTAAGAACTGTAGACGTCAAAGCCATAGCAAACATTAATTTTGTAAGATTCTTCATAATTCAAATCGTTAGTTTAAACATTTATACTTAGGTGCAAATATAATACATAATATTATATCCCTGATTTTCCTTTAGTTATCTTTTTGTATTTTTTCGTTAAAACGCACAGATTTTAAATTTATTAACAATTATACCCTGGTTATCTCAATTTTTCTTCCTAATGCATTGATAATATTATAAAACATGCTAACGGAAGGGTCTATCAAACCATGCTCTATTCTTGAAATGTATGACTTATTAGTCCCTATTTTATTCGCAAGCTCACTCTGGGTAATCTTCCCTTCTTTCCTTGCATCACGTATTATTTGTCCTACACAGTAAGAATAAGCCTTCTGTCGGAATTCTTCTCTTTCCTTAGAACCTTCCTTACCGAACTTCTCATCCATTAAGGCATCGACATCAAATAAGTTACTTCTATCTTCCATTTCTTTTAATCCTTTTCAGGTGCAAATATAAAAAAAAAATCTAATTATCCATTATCAACTATCAATTATCAACTAAATTAAATCCTCTTTCTATTCAAAAGACAATAATATAGTAAAACATTTAAAACATTACAGTATGCGCGAATATCAGTTTCATACGGGAGGACGACACCTTACTAATGAGGATATCGAGAACCTGCAGAATTTAGCTCTAGCCAATAGCGAGATGATGAACGGAGCAGGTCTGAACTTCTGTCTCTCGGGATGCACAGTCACGGAAACAACGGTGCAAAGGGGATATGTATTTCTCGACAAGAAAATACGAAGCGTAAACACCACAGATATCTCCAAGATGACATTCCCTATCTTTATAATACCACAGACGGAGAATTCGGAAATCATCAACTACCTGGACGGAAGTACAGGACTGCAGTATATCGACTATACAACAGCTATCATAGGTAGCGAAGTCGAAGAATCTCTGCCCTCGCAATACATAAAATGCGAGACACCGGAACAGGGATTCCCCGGTTTCGCCAATTTCCTGGAACTGTTTACGATAAACAAAAATGCCACTGACGAACAGGAGGTAGCCAGCGCAGTGGTGTTTAAAGATATCGTGCGGATAAACGAATGCGAGGCAGAGGACATAAACGCAAATAAGATAACGACAAACGAGATAAACATCAATGACACCATGATGATAGGCGAAACGGAGATGAAGACCTGGATGTCGATGATTGAAACGAGAATAAAGAACCTGGAAGATAAATAGACAGGATTAATATCAACAACTAAAACATTTTTACAATGAAAAAATCTGATTGTGGCATCGTATGTAGCGATGACGACTTACAACTCAACGACCCTCTCTACGAGATGGTGAAAAGCAAAATTGCAGTAATCAAAGAAGAGAAGAACCTGAAACGTGTCTTTGCCATCGTCATGGCAGGCGACAAAGACAATGGGGAGAAAGACTATTACATCGGGTATTTCCGACGACCCAACATGCACACCCTGGGTACTTACATGAGTATGATGCAGAAAGATGTTATACAGGCTACGTACAACCTAGCCAAACTCTGTTTCATAGAGGGTGACAGCGAGATGATTGACGATGAGGAACTCTTCTGTTACGGTACTATGGCCAAGGTGGCAGCGATAATAGAAAGTAGACAGGCGGAAATGGTAAAGCTATAAAGCGCTGGAAGGTGGGGCGGAACGACCTCTTCCAACAGCGCATAGCAATAATGAGTTTCTACTTCCCGCAGTATAAAATCGAAGACATGGACGACGAACAGTTTGCTTTTTGGTCGGAGAATGCTCTGTGGCTGCATGCCACGCTTAACAACAAAGAGACATAAAAATGCTTAACGATAGAATAATACTTCAGAAAGGAGCAACGACCTTTCATTCTAACATCGACGAGGGTTTCACAGCCCTCGTCTTTGATACTACATATCACACACTGGAACCTCTGACCATACGTATCCACTCTTTGGAAGAAGCGGTGGAGGCTGGCATAACGACGGAGCTGTTATGCGGCATTCCCTATTACCATATACGACAGTTTTACGAGTGGACCGACGACGAGAGACCGCTTACCGTCGCTCTGTTGCCGTGTTCGGATGAAGAGGGAAACCCTGATTTCTCTAAACTCATCCAACTGCAACAAGATAACAAACTGGGTATCTTCCAAACGGGGATATGGACGGAACAAGAGGGAGTTCTTACGGCGATAGCCCGTGTCGCTGAGGATGCAGACATGAATATCATCGTTAACGGAAATCGGTTTCTTATGACAGACGATGTACCGCAGTGTGATAATCTCTCGGTGGTATTCGGACAAGACGACAGCGACGAGGTGATTTCTATGCAACAAAATACGGAGAAGAATACTCCCGTAGGGATGATCGGTAAGGTGATGGCGATGCTTTCCTGCGCTCCCGCCGAAGATAGTATCGCGTGGGTACAACGCTATGACCTCAACAAAAACGAGGATATCAGCGAGGTGGTGACGGGACTTATCGACGATGCACACAGTATCAGCGATGAAGAAAAGGTAGCGTTAGACAAGCACCGCTTTCTCTATCCTCTGACATACGAGTCGTTACCATCGAGACGGATACTGTCTGACGAATACACGTTGGGTACGGGAGAGTTTAATACCATATCACGCTGCAGGGTGATGAGAAAAGTGAAGAGGATAGTTCGAAACACTCTCCTACCCTTCATAGCCCGCGATTGGAGCACTCTTAACGGCCAACTTTCTCCCGCCGCAGCTACAGAGATAGAGAATGCCGTAAACGAAGCTCTGCTGCAGCTGTTGGTCAGCACGCGCGACAAAACCTTACAGGCACAAGCCGTCACCGTAACCGTAAACCGGCAACACGATATCCTTGCAACGGACAGAATACAAATGAAGGTGACGATAGAGCCCATAAACAAGCTTACACAATTGAGAATTGAATGCCTATTTTAACTTATCTATCAACTGCGTTTTTACGGTTTCATAAGCAGTAATGGGGGCATACGAAAGTTCCGGTCTAATCAACATGTCCATGTCATGAAGAAACTCATCATCTTGCATCTTCATTTCCATATTAGCAACATACTGCTTGTAACTTGGTGGCTGAGCGACAACAAATTCCATATAGCGTTTGTAACAAGCTATCACATCATCAGTATTCACCTTCACGGTGGTCAAAGCGTGATAGAGGTCAAAAAGGTCTCGTCCTTTCTTTCGCTGATAGAGTGCGCGCATCTTAGTTCCTAATAGTTCGTCAAAATGATAAGTCTTTACATTACATTTCCCAGTGAACCAATCACTCTCTATATTGAACGGCATCTCTGAATATCCCATCACATTAAAATGTTCAAAGCAGTTAATCTCCACTTTTATCCTTAACTGAACAATCGGTGGAATTTCAGAATCGACGCGGAAAAGCATCGTATTATTGAAACGTTTCTGCTTTGTCACCCTATCAGGTAAAAAATCAAGCACTTCACCAAGTCTATACATTATAGGTTTAATCGGACCTGGATTTATCTGCACTAAGTCAATATCTTCACTATATCTCGCTTGCGGCGACAGATACAATTTATGTAATGCTGTTCCGCCACGAAAAGCGAGATTTTCAGCCAAGAACTCGTCACTAAAGATTGCGACTAAGGCTCTTGAAATCAATAGATCTTGCTCTACCTGTGCGTAATCATTCCATGGAGCGATGTCATGCCATCTAACAATGGTATTCCGATCTATCATAGGTCATCTATTTCTATTTGCGTATTCATTTCTATTTTCCATTTCTTTGACAACTCTCTGACGGGTAGAGTACTTTTGCTGCTCAATTTTACATAGTGTAACCGTTTTCCCCTTCCAGAAAGAAATTGATGGATTTCTTCCGCTTGCTCATGTTGCTCAAGTATCTCATCAAGGATATATCCAAGTCTCTGGAATGTTGATATTTTGACGTAATATAAAAATGCATCATTTAATCTAGTGAAATCTGTATTTTCGCAAAGTTCCGCTAAAACCGTTGCAGAACGGCTAAGCCCACCAATGTGACTAGCGTATTGCACAAGATCCAACGCTGTCAATTCTGCATTGGAATATTTTACGCTGCTCGTCTCTGAGTTCTTGGAGATCAACAAATCGTTAGGGATTCTACTTACATATATCCATCTAAGAATTGGATTCTTACTTACTGACGTGTTTGTCATTGGCCGTGTTGTGACAATAGTATAGGTCTGTGCTCTTTGGTGTGCTGCCCCAAATATTTCTGCCGCATTTAACAACCCAACATAATATGGCTTTTGTAGGTGGCGCATCAGTTGATTGATATAGTATGACGGATGTACCACTCCTTTCTTCTTATAATGTGGTGGGATTACAACGTAAAAACCTTTATATACGCCAGAAATATCTTTTGATTGTGTTAGCCTATACAAGGTATTCTTTATTTGCCCATAATCCAATAACGGAAAAGCTGATACGACGTCATCTACAGAGAACGTAGTATACCCAATTAATTCTCGGTCTTTTATCCATTGAGATATTGTCATCGTTGTCAATTTTAATGCAAAGGTAATAAAAAAATGATTACCTTTGCTACTTTTTTGACAAAAATACTCCTATCCTTGCCCAAAAGTCACTTTTTTTTGACTTTTGGGCAAGGATACGAAATAAAAACCTCTTTTTTAATTGATAATTGATAGTTGATAATTGAGAATTAGAAATTTTGACTATATTTGCAAAAGTATATGTGTACACTATCATCACTTAGAGCGCAGCTGTCTGATTTTTATGACGACCGTGAGGCACAAGCCATCGTCTTTACCGTACTGGAGGAGGGCTTTAACCTTTCGCGTGCCGACGTATATAGCGGTGCTCTAGAAAAGATGGATGGAGTACAACGGCAGAAACTTGACAATATAATGAGTCGACTGAGCAAGGGGGAACCGGTACAGTATGTTCTCGGTACGGCATCCTTCTGCGACAGAACCTTCATCGTTAAACCCGGAGCGCTGATACCCAGACCCGAGACACAGTGGCTGTGCAGCGAAGAGGCTACAGACAATATAAACGATGGTGCACGGATATTAGACATCGGTACGGGAAGCGGATGTATCGCAATAACCATGGCTCTAAACAACCATAAGACATACGTAGAGGCATGGGATATATCTGACGAAGCAATAAAAGTGGCACAGGAGAACAACAGTAAACTTGGTGCTAACGTAACGATACGTAAGAGGGATATCCTAAAATTCGATGAAACAAACGAAAAATGGGATATTATCGTCAGCAACCCACCGTATATCGCAATGAAGGAGAAAGCCTCGATGCACACCAACGTGGTTGACTACGAGCCACACGAAGCTCTATTCGTAAGCGATGACGATCCGTTGCTATTCTATAAGGCGATAGCCCGATATGCCGCTAAGACGCTCGACGAAAATGGAAGACTGCTGCTGGAGATAAATCCGTTATTCGTAAATGAAATGACGGAGATGCTACAGAGAGAGGGATTCGACAGAAATGAGATAATAGAGGATATCTTTGGAAAACAGAGATTTATAATATGCAGAAAATGAAAAAGTCTAATACTAAGAAAACAGAGAGACAGGCGCTGCTGGAACTTGCAGACTTATGCTCTAAATCGGAACAGTGCTGCCACGACATGTTGACGAAGATGCAACGGTGGCAGTTGACGGAGGAAGAACAGGCACGCATCATGCAATACCTGACGGAGAATAAGTTTATCGACGAGACGAGATATACCCGTGCCTTCGTGAACGACAAGATAACATACAGTAAGTGGGGACGCAGAAAAATCGAACAGGCTCTGTGGATAAAACATATCCCCAAGGAAATACAAAACGGGGTACTGGATGGCATCAGCGACAGTAAATACCTCACTATACTACGTCAACTGATAAAAAGCAAGAAACGTAGTATCAAAGCTAACAGCGACTATGAGAGACGTGCCAAACTGATACGGTTTGCGTTGGAGAGAGGATATACCATGGATATTATACGACAGTGCGTGGATGACAGTGAACTGGAATATCTTGCCGATGAAGACGATTGCTAAACTGTGGGCGCGGTTGGTAGATCTGATATCACCACGCGCCTGTAACGTATGCGGAAGACGACTTACCATGACCGAAGACACGATGTGTACATTGTGTAACATGAACCTTCCACGTACCAACTATGCCAAAGACACATATAACAACGAGATGGCTAAGATGTTTTGGATCCTGCTGCCTATAGAGAAAGCGGTAGCGTTGTTCTACTACAGTCCCCACGCACAAACGGCCAATCTGATATACAACCTAAAGTACCACAACAAACCTTATATCGGAGTGACATTAGGAAGGATGTTGGCAGAGGAGTATCTCAACTCAGGGTTCTTCGACGATATCGATGTCATAGTACCTGTACCGATAGCAAAGAAAAGGCGTAGGCAAAGGGGATACAACCAAAGTGAGATGATAGCGCAAGGTCTGTCGGACATAACAAGCATACCCGTTGACTGCAACATCATTACACGTGATGTGTTTGTGGAGAGTCAGACGAAGAAAGGTCGACAGGGACGTATGGAGAACGTATCTGCGGTATTTAAGGTCAACGATAAAGCGAATATCACTGGAAAACATATCCTGCTAGTGGATGATATCCTTACCACAGGTGCTACATTGGTAGCATGCGGAAAGGAACTGATGAAGGCGGGCAACATAAAAATCAGCATCGCCACACTTGGTATAACTAAAACTTAGTTAGTTGATAGTTGAAAATTGATAATTAAAGTTCCATTTTATCTATATATTTCAACAGAAAATCTTCTATACCAATATAGGTGATACCCGTATCATCACGCCATGGAATAATACGATCTTTCACTACGACTATCTTGTTAAAGGAATCATTAATGCGCACAAGAGAATTTATCTCCTGTTGACGTTTACTTTCCTCTGCCACGGTAAGAGCAGATTG
>Ga0065711_1039640_pt1 | contig 17639 bp, 10 predicted proteins | sample Hoacrofraction12_FD_59098 | JGI IMG/M metagenome (GOLD analysis project Ga0065711, IMG submission 59098) | Hoatzin crop microbial communities from Cojedes, Venezuela - Epithelial fraction 12 v2 (version 2) | ecosystem: Host-associated > Birds > Digestive system > Esophagus > Crop | place...
AATCACAGAATAGTAGGGGTTGGAAGGGACCTCTGTGGGTCATCTAGTCCAACCCTCCTGCCGAAGCAGGGTCACCTACAGCAGGCTGCACAGGACCTTGTCCAGGCACAGGGTGGATGGCAGCTCAACCAAAACAGCAATGAGTATGTTGGTTCTGGAAAGGGATTTATTTTCCCCAGGAGAGTGACTCTGACCAAACTTAAGCCATCAATAATCCCTGTAATTAGTCTATACCTGTTTCACAGTGTAGGTTGAAAAATTATATAGAACGTTCTGAAAATAGCAGGACCGCAGAGTGCCTTGAACTCTGTAATGGAGGTCTCAGTCCAGAGCAGAAAATTGTTGGAAGTATATTAGCATCATCTTTTGTTCAAGTAAAACCATTGCTGTCACATTTGCGTGACTGGCAGATTTTTTCCCTAAAGGTGCTCTCAGCAGAGGGAGTATGGAACAGAAAGGATTCTCTCATCTTCTAGAAATTTCTTCTTCACCATTTTCGAACTTCCTTAATAAGGTGAAAAGTATTTTTCTTTGAAGATGGCTAATAACTTATGCTTAGTGAGGAACATTCCCTCTTGTCTCTGTTTCTGCTTCTCAAGCCACACATTTTCCTTTACATCCGTGCTCGTATGTTGGCATCGTTACTGACCTGAGATTCAGTGTAGCTCAGCTGCCGAAAATGGTTTGCCACTTACCTGCCATTGCCTCATAAGGCACTGCAGGCCTGCTCCATAGTAACCATTTCTGTTGTATTGTAAATAGCACATGAGGATTTCTTTTTCCATTTGTAGTGACACTTTTTATTTGAGGAAGCAGATTATGAAAATTTAAAAAAGGTTTACTTGGATTACTTTTTTCTTTTTTCTTCTAGAGAATCAGACAAGAGAGTTATTTAAAAAGCCATTAGTGCATCAAAGTTGAATGACATTATGACCTAAAATATTCCGGTTTGTATTTTGTACCTTGGTATTATTTTGTACCATAGGGGATTTCTCTATAGTTACAATTTAAAAACATGTTATATGTTTGACTAAACTGCGATTCTATTAGCTATTGCTGTCCTGACTGCTGATATTTTATTTCTGCAATTAAATATATGATTGACAACGGGTGGCACAGTAGTGATTATACTAATGTCAATTCATGGGGTTTTACTGAAGTCCATTTGTTCTTTGAAAGCATTATTAATTATGAAGAATTAAAAACTATTTCTCAATTTTTAATGGGGTTTTTCATTTATAGACTTTACTATTTTATCATCTGTTGGTTTTATTCAGTGGAGAAAGCACGAGTGCTCTAGCTGTTTTTCTGACATTTTCTAATTGAGGATCATTGTAGTAGCCTATATCCCATACTCTGAAGCTAATCCTCCCGCTGTTTCTAAAGATCTGTTCTTTAGAGATGCGCTGAATTCTGTCCTAAATAAAAACATAAAGAAAAGCCAGAATTGTTGTGTTTGTTATCACAATTGAACAAACATCCTTTTCAGTGAAAGAGAAGCCCAAGTCTGTTTTCAAGAGAAGAGTTGTTGAAAACTGGAAGGAAGAGTCCGCCTTTCACAGGAGAAATGTCCTTCAGGGCAGTGAGATTATGTTCAGACTCTCTGTTCTCTGTGCCGGTCTTTTTGGTAATATAGAGAAGTAGCCTTCAGTCTGGTGATGGTCAGACAGGTGGCAAATAATGGCAACCACACAAGTCTTTTAACCGGGTATTTGGTCTGTAGATTTCTTCCTTGAGAAGGCAGCCGTATATTCTTGAGCAGTATCCCGCTGGTGTTAACTCATTTGGAAACCTACTGGCATTTCACTACGTTTTCTTGTACCCAAGGGGTGACATCCTGACCAGGATTTTGTTCTGGTCCCTGAAACATGTAAGGAGAAGCCTGGACTCTAAAAGTATTAGCTGGAGAGAGCCATTGAAAGAGGATTTGCCAATGGGATTCAGGGATAATCCAGGCTTAAAGGCATAGGAATGAAGAGGGACATTGGCAGCTCTCTTTTTACCGATTCAGAAAGGTGAGATTTTGTTAGTTTAGACTTGCAGTTATTCATCTACACACTAGAAACCTAAGTCCTTTAAAAAGACTCACGCGCACATTCTTCAAAATGTGGTTGCTCAGACCTCTAAGACACAATGTGAATTTTTTTTTTTTCCAGTGGATGCGTAAAGGAAATTTTCAGGCCTCTGCTGTAAAGAATAGAAAACTTTCTTTAGCACCTCTGCTTAATATCGAGAATTTCTTATGAATGTGTTTTTTTTTTCTACAGGAAATTTGAAGATAGTCATGCCTATTAGATGCCTAGAAGATACAGGTAACTGTTTTATACTGGAAAAAAAATCATATATTCCCATTCCTATTACCTGTGTGTTTTCCTACACTTTGCTAATGTTTATTCAAGCCAAATTCAGTTTTTCCACTGTAGGAATAAAAAATATTCCAGTACGTCTAATATTCCTTTTTTTACCCTTTTCTATTGTAAAACCATCACTGTCTTTAATTCTCAGTGTTTCATCCAGAAAATGTGCTGGTGTTTGGATAATATGGAAGCAGGAATCCTACATTGTTCTTCAAATTCAAATGCTGTACTTGTCTATGAAAATCATGTCTCTGAGCTTTTCTTCTTTATAATAGAACTGTGGAAACCTATTGCATTTAAGCATAAAAAGTGCATGTATAGCTAGATGGAAATGTTTCAACATTGAAATCTAAAATGCTAGAGTCCCATGTACGCAGCTGTAGCTCATTTCCCTAATACATGTTTTACCTCTAGCAAGAGGTTCACACTAAAATTTAATACGGTGATTGGAAGATGGAGGTGTGGAAAGGTACCAGTAGTGCCGTGTTTGGAATGCTTATTTGATGTCTCTTTTTTTACCGTTTAAGAGTAGTTTAAAAGGGTGATCAACACCTTCTTGTAAAACCAGTTAGGTTATCTAAGGTAAGAAGTACCTCACTTGAGCCATTTTAAACCTTGATATATGACTCCAGTGTGGTTATCTGGGATTTCTGCCTAGCCGACAGTGAGAATCAGGCGTCTCCATAGTGGAGGGCTGTGTGCATAGACATCCCCTATGTCTGAAGCACCCATCATGATGTGGAAAGATTTCTCCTCTGGAAGCAATGATCACCCTCCTCTGAATTTAGAGGAAGGCCAGGTGACTAAAGTGCATGTCTGAACTGTAGGTGAGTAATACTGGATAAGGTAATTCCCACCCACGGTGTTAGGACTCTATTTTCAGCAGTGATTTGCTGAAAGAGCTTTGAAAGTAGGTGGTGGACTTCCTGAGAACTGAGCCTTTAAACCATCCCCAGAAAGCCTTCCAAAGCTACCGGTTAATTTGGAAAGTGTAGATCGCTGTTTTCTATTCCTAGGGCTTTTATTGAGTAGTGATTATGCTTATGTGCACTCACTGGAGCCAGTCTTTACTGTGTCTGCTCACAAAAGGGAGTTTTGTGAAACCTTTGCGTAAGTTCCTCAACACTTTTCATGTAAGGCTCACTAAAAGGGCAACTGCATCAATGTTGTTTAGCATGACTGTATTAACTGGTGTTTGGGGTTTCTTTGTTTTTGATTTTTCTAGATACCTGTGTCACCATGGAAGAGATGAAGAGAACTTTGCTCTAGTAGATCACAAATATCTCTGGGTCATTCTGCATCTCAGTATTTAATAACAATGGAAAATGTCCAAATGCTATAACAAGTCTTTGCAAATGTATAATAAACTGTTTAGGAAAATTCCTGCCATGAACAGAACTGTATAATACTCACTTTAGTGTACAGACACAAATCTAATGCCTATAGACTACTGCGTGGAAAGTTCCAAAGAGAAAGAAAAGTCTGTGAACTTGCAACAGCCCTGGAAAAATGGGAGCAACAAAACTTTAAAAAGCACAGCTTTGGACACACTCCATGTGTCTGCACAGCTTTCAAGTGAACTAGCACTTAAGACCTTGTGTAACAAAATGGACTCTGGGGACACAGCTATAGGGCAAAAAGCTACCTCAAGGTCTGGAGAAACTGCTAAAGTACCAAGCAGATGGAGGCAAGAACATTCAGCTGTTATTAAGATGAGCACTTTTGGCAATCAAGAAATACAGAGGCAACCACAAATAGATCACGAGCAAATAGGAAACACAGCATCAGCACAACTTTTTAGTTCTGGGAAACTGGTATCATCGAATGAAGCTGCACAGCAAGTCACGGAGAAGCAATATCCACAGCACCGTCCAAGTCCTTACTCATGTCAACATTCACTTTCTTTCCCACAGCATTCATTGCCACAAGGCTTCTTGCACAGCATGAAGCCACATCAGAGCTTGGAAGGGCCTCCGTGGCAGTTTCCTAGCCACTTGCAATCAGTTGCCTCAGAGGACTTGTTTCCTTTCCATATGCATAGCCATAGTGGAGGTTTCTCCAGGAAGAAGATTTCAAGTTTGAACCCTGCATACAGCCAATATTCACAGAAATCTTTAGAACAATCAGAAGATGCTCACAAAAAGGAGCACAAACCCAAAAAGCCTGGCAAGTACATTTGTCCGTACTGTAATCGGGCTTGTGCCAAACCTAGTGTACTTAAAAAGCATATTAGATCTCATACTGGGGAGCGACCATACCCTTGTGTTCCTTGTGGTTTCTCCTTCAAGACGAAGAGCAACCTTTACAAGCACAGGAAATCACATGCCCACGCAATTAAAGCAGGTTTGGTACCTTTCACAGAGTCAGCAGTCTCTAAATTGGACCTAGATGCCAGTTACATTGATGTGGAAGCTGAAATACATTCAGACGGCGAGCAGAGCACGGACACTGATGAAGAGACCTCGCTCCTAGTGGAAGGGTCTGACAAACTGAGCCCCGTCCCGCAGCTCCCCCTGGACATTGCTAGCAGGAGCAGCTTTCACTCCTCCATGGAAGAGTCCTTGGTGGGGCCAATGAAAGTGCCCATTTTGATTATCCCTAAAAGTGGAATTCAGCTACCCAGTGAGAGTTCACCATATATTGGCTCTGACATGTTGCAAAACCCATCCTTAAGTACCAAGTCTGATGATTCTCATACGGTTAAACAGCGACTTGCACTAAGACTGTCAGAGAAAAAAGGGCAAGATTCTGAGCAGTCGTTAAACCTCCTGAGCCCACACAGTAAAGGAAGCACTGACTCTGGTTATTTTTCCCGCTCAGAAAGTGCTGAGCAGCAAATTAGCCCGCCAAATACTAATGCAAAGTCTTATGAAGAGATCATCTTTGGAAAGTTCTATAGGATTAATCAAAGGACAGCACTAACAGTAGCCACAGCAAATCAGGAACACAGTTTAATGGGTAGAAAGGGCAAAGCAGAGCCATTACCTCTTTTAAATAACAGATTAGATATCAAGATGCTTGAGGAACATATTCCTCAGCTGACTCCAGATAAAGAAGAACTCATTGACTCCAGTAGTTTGAGCACTATTAAATCTACACAAGTTTATCCAGGCAGCAATACAGAATCTAGACAATCCCAGACCACCACCTCATCCATCAAAAGTGAATCTAACCTCTACCAATTCAGTCAGCAGGGTGACATGCCCGTCCTTCTAGAGCCTCCAGGAGATTCCTCTCCTCTTATTAGAAGTAACTCCATGCCAACCTCTTCTGCAAACAGCCTAAGTATTCCCCCATCTCTGAGAGGAAGCCATTCATTTGATGAGAAGATGACTGGCTCAGATGATGTATTTTACCCCGGGACAGTGGGAATATCCCACCAAAGGATGTTGAGAAGACAGGCTGCCTTTGAACTACCCTCTGTGCAGGAGGGGCACTCAGATTCAGACTATCATGGAAGGCCAGGGAAAAATATCATTATTGCTTCCAGCAGACAGACAGCAGGTGACAAAGGACCATCCTTAAAAGAGAAGAAAGGAGACAAGGCCTTTTATGACTATGATACCAGTGGGAAGCACTACAGAAAGTGGGAAGAATTTGAAGCTCAGAAACAGAGCTACAGGGACTCACCATCCTTAGGTGGGATGAACAAGGGGGGAGAGTACTTTGTTGATCCACTCGGACAATCTCAGGCGGTGCCATCCATGCTTGGAACAACTTTTGAAAACAGAAAGCGCAGGAAAGAGGAGAGCGTTGGAGATGAGGAAGACAGCCCCATGCTTTGCAGCAGTACGGCTGGCACCACCGGGGGAATTCAGCCTTTGGACTTTGATCCCAAATCCCAAATTCAGGAAGTGCCAAGGAGCGGATTTGCCCTTCAAGGCCTGGACAATGCTGGCCATTGCCATGCAGAGCGTTTTGAAATCTGCAAGCCTTACTTCCAGTCTGGAAGCCCGGCAGCTTCTCTGGAAGACTCATCCTTAACTGCAGAGCAAGAAAAGACTGCAGACTCACTGGCTAGAAAGCCTCCTGGAAATGTCATCTCTGTCATTCAGCACACAAATTCATTGAGCAGGCCAAACTCATTTGAAAGGTCTGAATCTACAGAACATATTGCATGCCAGCAGGAGAAGATCTATTCACCATCTGAAACCTGCGAGAGTGAGATTTGTGAGTCCCCAATGAGCCCAGACCGAGCTCCACAAACAGAAAGTGCTGACACCAGTAAGCCATCTCCATCCCAGCAGCCTCAGCCATATCATATGCAGCCCAGATTGGTTCGCCAGCACAACATACAGGTACCTGAAATCCGTGTTACAGAGGAGCCAGATAAGCCTGAGAAGGATAAAGAAGTGCAGAGTAAAGAGCAGGAGAGACCCACGGAAGAATTCCAGTGGCCCCAGAGAAGTGAAACCCTTTCTCAACTGCCAGCCGAAAAGCTACCACCCAAAAAGAAGCGTCTACGACTGGCTGACATGGAGCACTCCTCTGGAGAATCCAGCTTTGAGTCCACAGGTACAAGCCTCTCCCGCAGCCCTAGCCAAGAAAGTAATTTGTCCCACAGTTCGAGTTTTTCAATGTCCTTTGAAAGAGAAGAGAATATGAAGTTCGTCACGCCTCCCAGACAAGATGAGTTTGGAAAACAGTCTGAGTTTTTAACAGTTCCAGCTGGTGCTTACTCACTTTCTGTCCCTGGGCATCACCATCAGAGGGAAATGAGACGCTGCTCATCTGAACAGATGCCCTGTCCTCATGCTGCTGAAGTCCCAGAGATCCGAAGTAAATCCTTTGATTATGGGAACCTGTCTCATGCCTCTTCAGCTGGGACACCTACTACGGCACTGTCTCCATCCCGAGAAAGGAAGAAATGCTTTTTGGTTCGCCAGGCTTCCTTCAGTGGTTTTCCAGAGATTTCCCAGACTGATCAGAGCACAGAACAAAGTATAAAGCAGGAGCAGATGGAACATGCACAGGCTGGTCTTCGCTCCTCCCAGCTTGCCTGGCATCACTCCCCTTCCTCTGTACTTCAGCCCATTCAGGTAGATGACGCTGGAAAACAGACTATTGGCTCTTGTGCTCAGCTTAGTAATAGCTCATCCCACCTTGCCCAGCAACAGGCTCTTCTTGCTGACAGCCCAGAAATGTTAAGAACTTCCTTGATCCAGCAAGCACCTTATATTCTTAACAAACATCCATCAGAGCAGCAGCAGCTCTTTGCACATCAGGAAAAAGTCCCATTTCCCCCTGTTCATAGCACCTTGTTCCAGTTCCCCTATCCAGCTGTCTGCATGGTTCACCTACCACCATCTCAGCAGCCTCTCTTGTGGCAGTCATGCACAGAACCTCTGCACTTCCAGCATCATTTTGTACAACAGCTGCAGAAGTCTTATGTCAAACAGCCCTTCCAAACAGATGTTCCTCCAAGTTATCACCTGGAACACACGCCAGAGGTTATAGGAAAGAAACCAGCCGATTATGTGCACGCTAAAGAGCAAGCATACCAGCATTACTCAGGAACATCTGGGCAGTATTCAAAAAATACTCTTGCTAAGTACCAGTCAGACCACAGCATTAAACCAACAGATACCTCCCCTGAGCAGCATCTTCAGACAGATTTTGACTCCCCAAGTGATGGATCTGTACAGTCTTTGCCAGGAACAGTTGTTCCCGTCAGGATTCAGACCCATGTGCCATCTTATGGTAGTGTCATGTATACAAGCATTTCCCAGATCCTTGGGCAGAGCAACAGTCCTGCAATTGTAATTTGTAAAGTCGATGAGACTGTTTCTCAAAGAACATTGGCAACTAATGCAACCATGCAAGGAATTGGACTTAACATAGCTCAGATGCTGGGTCAGCATGGAGGGCTAGAAAAATATCCTTTGTGGAAAGTGCCGCAGACACTACCACTCGGACTGGAGCCACCAATTCCCCTGTGTTTGCCTTCCAGTTCTGACATGGCTTCTACCTTGGGTGGAAGCAAACGAATGCTTTCACCTGCCAGCAGCTTGGAGCTCTTCATGGAGACCAAGCAGCAGAAACGAGTTAAAGAAGAAAGAATGTATGGGCAGATAGTTGAGGAGCTAAGCGCAGTTGAGTTGACTAACTCAGATATAAAGAAAGATTTTCCAAGAATGCAGAAGCCTCAACTAGTAAGGCAGAGCTGTGCTACCGAGCCAAAAGAAAGTCTGCCATCCGTGTCATCCTCTTCACCGCTGTCATCCTCATCATCTCAGGATTTCCCACCTGTGAGCATGCCAACAGCTGATGCTTTCCCGCTGGGCAGGGAGAAAGTTTCCAGTTTTGATTCCACGTCACCAGGGCAGAAGTCCAGTGGCCCTTCTGAAGGAAGAGACTCGCCAGAAGAACTGGATGTGGATGAAACAGCCTCGGATATGAGCATGAGTCCACAGAGGTCTTCTTTGCCACCAGGAGAAGCTCAGCCAGAGGACCAACTGAAACATCAAAAATTGCCCCTGGGGATGTTAGTTCAGATGTCATCCAATACCAGTGGGAAAGTCACAGGCTCAACCATTCTCCTGACAGACGTAGCAGATTTTCAGCAGATCCTTCAGTTCCCAAGTCTGCGCACTGCTACTACTGTGAGCTGGTGTTTCTTAAACTATACGAAACCCAACTATATTCAGCAACCAACCCTCAAATCTTCTGTTTATGCCTCATGGTGTATAAGTTCGTGTAACCCAAACCCATCTGGACTAAGTACGAAGACCACTTTAGCACTTTTAAGGTCCAAGCAAAAAACTACCACAGAAATCTACACTCTGGCTGCTATGCATAGACCTGGAGTTGGTAAACTGACATCATCAAGTGCATGGAAGCAGTTTGCGCAGGTAATTGAGGTTTTAATAAAATTAAATTTGTGTGTCGTTATATGACAAAATATTAGTAAATAATTAAATGTAAGTTAATGATTTAAAAAAAAAAATATTCCCCATTGGGAAATCAAGACATTGACGTCTTCCCATGACAACTTTTGAGCCTTAGTTTACCCTTCTGCAAGCTCTGCTAGTTCTGCTGTCTCTGTCTCCATTTTCAAGATCAGATGTAAAAAGTGAGGCTTTTAAAGCCCTCCCTTCATATGTGCCAGAGCCTGATACGTTACCTCCTTTTATTTTGTCCTTTGTTTTTGCTGTGTCCTGATTCAAACAGTATCAGACACAAACATCCACGTGCATTCATAAGTAAAGATTAAGTTAAAATTGAGTAAGGATCTTCAGATCCACTTAATGTCTTTTACATACTGACTCTTCCTCGTGGACTAAGCATTAGATAATGGTGCCAGGGAAAATTCTGTAATGGCAATAGTTTGCCTTCTAAGGATTTTCCATCTCTATTTTCCATTATTTTTTCCTGAGGAAAGATATGATGCTGTGATGCTGTCTTTTCTGTCAAGACTCTTGTAAAAATTTGTCCATGCTGCCCCCTCTCTTACGCTCCATCAAATTAAATGGGACAGATTAATTAATCTTACAGAGTTGCACCAAATTGAGAGTTTGGCTTTGACGTGGAATGTTAAAAGTACTTGAAATGAAGTGTGCATTTATTGTGTGCTCCAGCAGTAACACCCTTCCTTGACTTTGTTCTACAGATGAAACACGAGCCATTCTTCTTGTTTGGCAGCAAGCTTGAAAAGAAAGTAGTGGGGAATATTATAAAAGAAAAAGTAAAAGGAGACATTCATGGAGATAAAGACATTACATCCAAACAAACTGAGCCGATACGAATTAAAATCTTTGAAGGAGGGTAAGAAAATGCAACTGGAAATTTCAAGCTCAGCCTGTCACTTTAAAGAGATTTGAAAATGAATATGAATGAATTAGGATGTCAACAGTGTCCCGTATTCCTGCTGTGTCTTGTAGCTCCCAAGCCTCTTCTTTTTTGTTTTCTCTCAAAACAAACTGCAGGGTACCTGTATACTTACTCTTGGCTCTGCTTTGCTAGTAGAACAATTATATTTTGTATCTGTGTGAGAGCACTCTCTCGAAATTGTTACTTTCATTCCTTAGGTCATAAAGAAATGGATAAATGATTAACATTTTGGTATTTTCTATACCATTTCTTTGTATTTAATGGCCTCCATGTGGATATCTTTCTGTTTTTAGAGTCTGTACCTCCACTCGCTTGAATGGATTAGCTAACCGTGCTTACTCTTATTCTTGTAATTTTTTGTTATTTACTGAAGTTGGATTTTGGAGTTAAAATGTAAGATGGCAATGAAGCCTATGGCATCTAAGCATAATCCACAGATCTGTCATGTGTGGTCGATAAAATAATGTTTAATTTTACCATGGCCATCTATCACTGAAGTGATAACAGAAACAAAACACAAAGACAGGGAAAAAGGAGACCTGAAAGCCCATTAACATTGTTTTAAGGCTTGTGAAGCTTGTTATAAAAAGCAAATGAAATGGACCCTTGTCTGCCTCTGCAGTATACTCTAAAATGGAAGATACTGTTTGATTTCTTTTACAGAATTCTGACACGATGCAATTAATTTGCCAGTTGTTAGTGGTAAATAGTCAAGTGGCTGAACAAGATGTTTTTCAGTCTTACCAAACTCAGATGGCCTCACAGCACTGTTTTATTGGGGTAACTAAATAGGTCAGGATGGAGATGTGAGAAATTCATACATCCATTTCCTTCTCCTGTCAGTTTGTACCCTCTAAAATCTCAGTTGTCCTTCATTAACATCATGTGTTTTGACGCCACTGGAATAGTCTCCATGAAATGAACATTGGCATTTAAGAGTATAGCCTACACCTTGCCTAAAAGACTGAAAATGTTATTTTGGAGATTGATAGGTGTGCTGGCCCAGACGCCCTGATCCTGGCTGTTCTCTGTAGCTGTACGTTGTCCTAGTAGAGGCTGGCTACACAAGAGTGACCCAAATTCAGGGGTCAGCCTAAGTTTACAAGAAATTTAAAGAGCTGTTGCTTCAATTCACACCCACTTTGAAGTATAAAATTTGCCTGCTTCCCGCTATGTATCATTTCTGAATTTGGATCACCCAGCTGAAGATATTCTGCACTGATGTAGGCGGCGTGTTGAGAGGTCAGAAGACTGTGTTAAGAAAAGCAACTTAACAGGATTCAGATCAGTGTGAGCTGTTACAGATCACTCTATAAAATGCCTCTACTATCTAATACCTTCTCTAAGAAACTTTGAATGTTACTTTCACCATCTGAAGTCATGCGCCAGTAAAGTCTATGAAACTATTTGTGTAATGTCACCTAGAAATGTCTCCTAGTAACACTTGGCTATGTTTAGATATCCTTTGAGTAAAACAAAATGTAAGAAACCTTGATGTGTACGTTAATTTCTAGAATAGGTGGGGACAAATAATCTGTGCAATAGACTGGAACTTCCTCAATAGGAGCATGTAACCTGCAAAGCTGCAGCAAATGAGACGATGTAGTGTTTATGGGTCCACTCTTTCCTTATACATCACAATTTTATCGTACATTTTATAGGAAATTTTTGTGGAAGGTTAGATTAATTCTTTTCATTAGTCTGGCTATTTGTTAGATGGATCTAATATTCTTTAGATATTATAACCACGTCTTTCACTGTTTTCTGTCCTGACTATTGAATTTGTCCTCCTTTTCAGGCTTTTGTTTATGATATCTGAAAGCTAGTTTTTAACATAGATAGGTTTCCGTGCTTGCTTGCTCTTGGCTGTTTGTAAATCTGTTTTTCTCTATTTTGCTCTATTCTCATCAAGTTCATCTTCGTATCATCTCAGCACGCACAAGTAGTGCACTGAACTGTGCAGCAAATGTCTATCGTCTTCATTTCACCTTTTCTCCCCCGGACAGACAAGCATGCGTGGTGGTACTTTGTTTCAGCAGGGTATTTGCATTTTGGTTTTTGTTGGTCTTGGGGAGCGGGTTTGCTTAGGCTTCTCAATTGCTTTTGTTTTGTAAGTAAGTGCGAAGAAGGCTGTTCAGAATCCATCGCTGAGAAAGGTCTGCGGCTGTCGGAGTGCTGGGCTTGTGGGCAGTCCTGTCTGCTGGGCAGGGACATGCTGCTGGGCAGCTGCCTTCGGCCAGCTGGGCAAAAAGCAGATAGAGGGGGCTGGGGGTGAGCAGGGAGGTGAAGGAACAGAATGAATGGAGCTGAGGCGAAAAGTAGATGTCACAGCGCGTCACCACCTCGCTGCACCAAAGCCCGTCAAGAGCAGTTTGTAAGCATTGCAGCAGAAGGGGTTTTGAAGGAAGAAGCTAACAACCATGTTATTACCTCTGGCAGGTGGCTTGATTTGAATGAAATGATCTGAATCACAAAATCTGCTTTCCATCATCTGTGACTAAAAAACCCTGATGGGATATGAAGCAGTGTTCCTCAGAGAAAAGCAGCAATTTGAAGTTCAGTCCTTGCTGCAGTACAGTTAGTTAGTTACTAATGGCGTGAAGTGAAAAGAAAGGAGGGACAGGGCAAACACGCCCGCTCATCTGACATGTGGCTTAATGACGTTATCAGCTGACAGCAAGAGTTCACTGTTTGCTTATGTTTGGTCTTTTATATCTATCTGTAAGACACTCTAATTGAAAATCCTGAACAAAATAACATTTTGGATAGAAATTGCAGGACTCTGAGGCTTGTTAATGCTTTTTAACTCTCGAGTCCCATTCAAAAGCTCAGAGTAGCAGTGACTGTAGTCCCTGTGTGAAAGTTATGTAGTGGGAAATTACTGAAAACTTTGAGAGAGGCACGAGTTAATAGTGAGATCTAATATTCCTGGGAGCTAGAAAGATAATCACCATAGACTCAGTCTTCGAGTGTTTCAGTTTTTGGACCAGGCCTTCTTTAAATGTCAAATTAGTGTGTGTCATTTCTCTTACAGTCATTGTTATGGTGAAGCATGCTTAGAGAGTCAAGGTCAGTTATGGCCAAGAACCATCCATATGAATGATGAAGAGACAGATCTTGTCTATTTGTCTTTGTGCCCAATGGGATCTGACAGGTGACAGAAGCCGGTGGAATGAGGTCAGGCAGAGGAATAGCAGAGATGGAGCAACAGAAAAGCACATGTTACAACACAGCATTTATCTCACCAATATCAATCAGGGGTGATATGGTAGACTCCATCCCAGCAAAATCAGACTATAGGGAGAGATGAAAAGAAGATAAAATGGCAGTCTTTCAAACAATAATGGACATTTTTTCTGTCTGTGGGAGAAAGCCTGGAGGTAGTTGATGAAGCAGAATCCCAGAAATATTATACAAAAAAAACCTGCTAAAAACATGGCTAAATATTAAATGACACTAGACTGTGCCAGTTTTGCCCATGGTGCCATGGACAATGAAGGAAAAGGGAGAGGGTTAACTTCTTTGGAAAGGAGATGAAAAAAGAATGGATTTAGGCATCCACATTTGAAAGAGGAGCTGATGTGCAACAAGATGGACATGAGAACAGGACAGCGTTTTATATATTTCTAAGATATTCACTTCAGTATTTATATTGCCAGTGTTATAGCTGAACATGTGGAAGGAGTGTTCATCATAGAAAAGCACACTTAAAAAATATTTCAGCTCTGTAACCCAAAAATTGCCACTTGCTTCGTGTAGAGTTAGCATCACATTAACAGAATCTTTCACACAGTCCCTTATTTATTTAAAGCGCTGTCAGTACCAACGATATTTTTTGGGCTGCACATCTGCAGGGTGACTGAAAGCACTTTGTGCTGCTTAGGGAGAGGGCAATGGAGGACAGAGGGCAGAAAAAATATTTCTCAGTTCTCGCAATTTCTGGCTTTTACTTCGGGTGAATGAGGATGAAATTCTCCCTCTAGGGAATGTCCAGTGCTCTTCAAACCTGAGAACAGCCTGAACAGGTCCCTTGGGCCCTGTTAGATTTCAGTATTAGCAATTTATCATGATAGTAAAGGCAATGTGCAGCTTTACATAGATTTGCAGATCTTACTTATTGTCTAACTACACACTATGTAATCAGCAAAAATAGCATGGAACGCTTACGCCTGTGCTAAGAAATATTCCCGTAATAGCTTTCTGCTAAGTGTGCAGGTTGGAAGTTTCCCATTTTGTTTCTAAAGCAGCGCGTACCTGAGTGAACTCAACTTAGTGTCCCTTAGGGAGGGATCCATCTTCAGGAACTGCGGGCATCTGTAGCGTAAACGCGTACATCCTTGCCAGTCATCTGCATTCCCTTTATGCTTAATGGGGAGAAACAGGCATTTCCAGGATGTGATTTATCTGATCCCAAGGGATAAATACACTAAAATAGTTAAATGAACCATCCCGCAAAACGTCGCTGTTTTCAGTGGTGGTAGATGCCTGCGCTGTGCAAGACTACATTTAGCTGAAATAAATCCAGCCTGCAGACTTGTGCTTGGAGTTGCGCCGTGTCTATAGGAATGGTAGCTAATCTGTTTCCTGACAAGGTGTTTATACTGTTCTCATACTGCAGCCCTTTTGGTCTTACATTGTTAAAACACATTGAGACCAGTGCATTCCCTGAAAGGCAAATACTTTGTGAGTTTCATTTAGAAAATTCAGTAGTTCCTATGGATTTCTGTGGGTTTGTTGTGATGACATACATACAGGATCGGGATCAGATGCATGGAGGTGATGTTTGTGTGTGTGTGCGACCTAGAGTCTCTGTGATTTAAATGATTGCTCTCTTCCAACAGATACAAATCAAATGAGGATTATGTCTATGTCAGAGGTCGTGGCCGAGGAAAGTACATTTGTGAAGAATGTGGAATTCGCTGCAAAAAGCCAAGCATGCTCAAAAAACATATCCGCACTCATACTGATGTCCGGCCTTATGTATGCAAGTTGTGCAATTTTGCCTTCAAAACTAAAGGTACTCGACCCTTTTTGCTGAACTCTTGCCACTTCCCAAACAAATCTTGAACTATTTTGCCATCTGGGATCCAAGCACCCTTTGCAGTCAAGGAGAGAATTTTCTTCAGAATAGAATTATTTTGTTTATGTATACAGGACTGCATGAGAGAGGTTTTTCTCTTCTGTTTAATTGATCCAGGGATTTTGTGAGACTGAGACTCCTTGAATAGCTTCATTAAGAACTATAGGCTTTTGGCTGGTCCATCTGTCTGCAGAGAAAATGCAGTAGTATAAGAACCTCCCTTACAAATAATACTTTCTGTCAGAATTGTAACATGGTGCAAATTTTAATTGCAGCAACACTTAAATGCTACCAGAAGAGTGCACTTGTTATGACATAATGTAGAAGCAGAGCATCAGCTGCTGAGGAAAACATGCCTTCATGGGCTTTACAGTGGGTCAGTTTCAAGTTTATAAATAATGTATGTCTCCCAGATGGGCCACTCCATCCACTGTGGCATTAATTATGAATAGAGATCTGATAGCTTGTGTTCACATGTATTTATCAGCACAGAAAAAAGCTTCCATTTGTCACCCTGAGGCCACAGATAATAATATTCTTTGGAATTCAGATTTGCATTGCAACTGTCTCCTTAAAAGAAAAAAGTCATTTTCTTTGGTAGGATTTCTTTGTAGCACAGCCCAAATGAGCCTGACATTCCCAGTTTCTTAGCTTCCCTTTGGCAGACAGGGGAAATGGATTCGGGTCCCAGTGCCGTGAACTCACTTAAAGGGGAAGAGAGGAAGCTGAAGGAAATTTCTCCCAAGATCCCAGTGCAGCTTCATGTCTGTTTTGGGGATTGAGAATTGTAATAGTTTCCATGACTCCAGCACTTGTTCCTCTGCCAAAGATGGGAATAGCTGACGGGTGGTAGTAGACCCATCAACCTAATTTAAGATGAGAACTTTCATGGGGGTGTAGAGACAAAGGCAAGGAGCCGCTCTTTTGTACTCCCAGTAGACCATCTGGTGAGCTGTTCTGGGATCATTGTTTACTTTTGACATGGCTGGAGGAACTGGCCTTGAGGAGGGACTTGAAGGAGGATTGTGGTTTTGCAGCTGTGTTCAGAAATGACATTCCAGTCAGAAGAGATGGCATGGAAAGAAATGTGAAATCGCTTGCTGAGGTTGGCATTTCTGGCAGGGAAGAGACAAGGAGGAGGTGGTATGCTGTTGCACAAGAAGGACATGAGTAGGAAGAGATGAAGTTAGCCTTCGAAGTATGAGAAGTGTTTAAATGATGTGTTACTGCTGGTGAGATGTTGTCAGCCTCATAACTATTGTTGCTGTTTTGCTGAGAACAGTAGGGGACGGACGTTCAGACGTACTCAGGTTTTCAGCGTACACCCTGAGCTTTAGCCATCTGGAGGCATCAGTGGCCAAGTTAGACTTTTCATGCAGTGCAGAGGCACAATAAGAAACTCTTACTGAAAAGGGAATTATTTAAACTAGCGGAGACTGAAAGTCAGAGGAAAGGAGCCTGGCTTGTGAGCGTCTAAGCTCACCTCCTGCATCCGACAGAGTGGTCCAGTGTTCCTGCCCCAGGTTGCATGTGCCAGATGCACTGTCTGGAGATGCTTGTTGGGGTCCCAAAAACAGCATGAGTACATTCACAGAGTGCTTTCCATGAGCTAAGAAGCAGCGTGTTTTGGTAGTGGGTTAGGTTTGCTTGTGCCACGCTTCCCCATTGGGTGTTGCAGATGTGACTGAAGTGGCTAATGGACTGGAGCGGTATTCTCATTTCTCCAGCTTGTGCATTTTGCTCAAGAGTCTTTGCCATGAAATGTCTCTTGGGGCCAGTCTCAGCGCTGTTTTCTGCAAAGAAACAGACCAAGACAGGCACTCCAGAAGGTCAGTAGACTAGTGTTAGATTGCTCCCTCAGGGGAATGGGAGATCTAATTTCAAATCCCTGCTGTGTCTGGTTCAGATCCGTATTCCAAAGCAGGGAGATGAACCTGGGTTTCCCACATACCAGGTGAATGCTGTAAGTGCAGGTCCTCGCAGTTCAGAGATTGCAGCTAGACAGTAAACTTGCATAGAGAAGTCTCCCAAAAATGTCTTTTTTGTGGGGTACTTTTGCTTCAAAATGCTTCCAACACACTGAACATTTGGAACCTACATGTGAAGTAAATGGGAGAACCCTTAGCTTGAAAGTACCACGTTGAAAATAGGAGTGCAAGCCCTGAACGGCTGGTGTGCATTGGACTTACATTGATGTCCAGGCAGTCTGTACATATCATGAACACTGAGCCCAAGGATAGATAACATCCAAAAGTGAGTTTTTAGCCTGCTGCAGTGCCTAAACATCATATGGACAATTGGAGAGATGCCTATATACTTCTCAGGCCCTGAGCTGAGGTTTATTTGACTTTTTTTTTTTTTTTTTTAAGAGA
>Ga0065711_1039642_pt1 | contig 17639 bp, 10 predicted proteins | sample Hoacrofraction12_FD_59098 | JGI IMG/M metagenome (GOLD analysis project Ga0065711, IMG submission 59098) | Hoatzin crop microbial communities from Cojedes, Venezuela - Epithelial fraction 12 v2 (version 2) | ecosystem: Host-associated > Birds > Digestive system > Esophagus > Crop | place...
AAAAGAAAAAGAAAAAGAAAAAGAAAAAGAAAAAGAAAAAGAAAAAGAAAAAGAAAAAGAAAAAGAAAAAGAAAAAGAAAAAGAAAAAGAAAAAAGGCAAGGCTGTTAACCACAAAGATGTAATTCTGACCCAGCATATCCCTAAACTACAATTTGTGCTGTTCTGATAGTCTTCAGTCATCTGCTATTCACCACTATAAGAGAAGTCAAAGACAATTTAGATCTTAGCCACTGTGCCTTTCTTCTTTTCTCATCCCCAAACAAGAGCCATCAGTCCCAGAATGCTCCTTGACACTGCTCTGCACAGCTGTCTTGACCTTGTCCTTACGACTTCATAGGAAGCCTGAGCTTAGTCTGATCTCCGCTGGTGGCAAGCAGCAACTTTTCCTTCCACGAAAGCCCTGCAGATATGTGACCTAAGAGAGGACACTTAGGGAAAAGACAGATTCTCTGAAATGTGTGCAAAGAAATACACAGAGTATAGCATCATTTCTTAACAATTTGAAGGTTTTATCAAGCCCATGTTTGAGAATGAGTTTGTATGTGTGCGATGTAGTTGTGATACGATAATTTGGGCTAGTCATTAGTATGCAGATAGGTGTATGTAAAACTAAAACCTTGGTCAATAGACCTGCACCGACATTTCTGATTTCATCAAAAGTGGCATGCTGTCAGGTTTTGGCTTTTTTTAAAAAAAGAAAAACTTGTAGATATAATATTTTATATTCTTTTCCTCAGGTTTCTGGATTTAAGATTGGCTCAAATTCTTAAGCCTCTGTCTACAGTCCTCCTGCACAGAAGGCTTTAGAAATACATAGGAGAATTAAACTGGGATTCTCACATAGTTGTAAGGGCTTGTTAGAGCGTCATGAACAAGGAACAGGACTTGGAGTCTGATTGTATGTACTGAGAAACTTTAAATTAAAAGGCTATCCTGAAATGTGAGAGTTTTTATTTTACAATTACACCTACTGCTGATGTGTAGAGCCTATACAGCACATCAGAAATATTCAGACCAAATGACATGACATTCCTAATTTATTGTGACAGCTTGCTTTTTTTTTTTTTCTTTTTTTCCTTTTTTGAGAGCTACATGAATTTTAAATATTTGAAGACAGTATAAAATTATTCTTTGGACAGGGAGAAAATTAGGTAATATTTTTTGGACTGCTGTTACTTGTCATCTGTATATACATTCCACAGAATTTATTGTAAAACCGTGTACTAAAGTTCACATTTAAAAATGAGAAGTTGCTGACAATTCTTAAGAAAATTTGACTCCGATTTAAAATCATAGTGAGAGCTTGTCCTTTAAAGGCCTTTGATGGTGTGGCACTAAATGCTTTATCACTTGGCACAGAGCACAATCATAGCACTTAACTATTATTTCTCTATCCTATCAAAGGATGTTTCCTTAAGATTATTTTTTCTGCTTGATTAAAAATTAATATTCATTTAGGAAAATTAACATTGGCTGAAAGTTTATACATTGAAATAAAATTTTACCTCTGTTTCTGACTTAAGGTCGGTAAATTCATTCTGGACAGAATGGCCTCTTCACCATTTCACCTACAAAGTGAGTTTTTTGTGCCATGGTAGATGTTTTTTATTGCATCTCTACCAGGGCACAAGTGTAAAATGGAACAGTGACGAGCAAATTCAAGTTGGCTACCAATTATGACTTGCAAAAGTCTGATGAATGTAATGTGTTTCCCTGAATACTTTTTCTCTCCATGAACCCTTTATCTGATTTTTAAAGAATCAGCTGCCTTTTGCTTTGCCTCAGTTAGTTCTACTGTGAAAACACTCACATGAGGTTCTTCACTAGGAGTTTCCAGGTCACTGGTCCCCTTCCGTGGAGATACTGTGCAGCTACTTGAGGGTTGCCTGCCAATGTCAAATAGATAGGCTCATAAAGGGGCCTTGGTGTTCAGTTTTATCCTGAACTATATAGTAATTTATTATAACAAAAGCAAACACAAATATGGCAACCACTGGTAGAGCTGTATCTTGCCTAATATGTTAATGTAAGCATGGTTCCTGCCTCCAGTAATGTATTAGCTGCTTGTTAGCAAAGGCAGCACAGAGACTTTTTTCAAAGTAGCTATTTAAGACCAGCTGCCACTTCCTATAAAATAGCGTCCAGTTCATTTAGCGAGTCCAGACATCCATCTATCAGTGTCTTTCTGTAAGTCACAAATTGCTAAATCTAGAAGCAAGTGCTTTCTTGTTGTTCTTTGTGCGTGCTGCATGATGGGCTTGGGGACAGAAAGTCCTGAAGAGGAATATCTGAGCACTGAAAGTGGAATATATGTGGGTTGTTAATAGTACAGTCTTGATTAATTCTTTCATTCTTCCCAAAGAGTTTTCTTTGGCAGCACTCTGTAAGCATTATCTAGGTTTTTAATCATTCTTGTCTTCATGCAGTCGTCTACTTTGTGTAGTTATATGGCCTTCGTATAAGCTAGCATACGCAGGAGTCCATTAACACTAGCGAAGACCTGAGCTTGGCAAAGAATGTAGGTATTTGCCCCAGTTCACTTCGGGTAAGCAAATTGCATGGGTGTATGCGTAATACTAGGCTCAGTTTAAAAGTTATGATGAGTAGGAAGAAAGCGTATAGATTTCAACGCTCAAGCCATGTACATAAACCACTTTCACTGTTTACGGGTGGGTTAGCGAACAGTCCAAACACACTGGTGAAGCAGAGAATTCAAAATTTGTGAGGTGCAGGATACGAATGCTTCCACTGGCACATGGTACTGTTTATATTTTCTGACTGGATGCCACAAACTTTTGAAATATGAAAACAAAGAACATCAACAAGACATTTATGGCATTTACTGAATTTATTAACCTTTTTTAGAAGTGGTTTTGAACAGGGAGCAGACTAACCCCATGAGAAATGGGTATTATCTCAACATTTAGATATGAAAATATTTCAAAATGAACTTTTGTATCCTCTCACTCAATTGGGGAAATTTAGTCCAGAGTAACACCAGTCAGACTGCTACTAGCAGATATTCTTAAGAACAGTTATAAAGTTGTACTACAAGACTACAGCATCTCGAAAATTTAGGTTGAAGGTGTGGAGAGCTTTTTGAGCATTATTCTTTGGGTCTAATTTGCTTATGTTTCATCTGAAGTGTAAATATTTTCCTTTATATTTAGCACCACACATTTGGATGCTTACAGGATTCTGGTGCTTTTTCTTACACCGTGTATTTCCAGGACTATTCGTGAAATTACGAATGCACATGTAGTGCAGCTCATTTTTTGTTTGTCATTCTGTGTAGTTTGGCTGAAATATTATCAATAGTTAAGATATAAAACCTTTTAGAGACTCCATTCTATCATCCTGTTTGATTTTTTAAATTATTTTTCCACACTAGTATTAGATATGATTTTAATCATCATAATTGCTAAAGGAAATATGACATTCTGAAACAAGTTAAAGATATACTTTGAGAAATATTTCTCATCTTGATGTGTAAAGCCAGTAAATAAGGAACTGCAAAACAAGCACGAGAGTACCAGAATGGTTATTTTCATAGGTTATACAGGTATGGAACAAAGCAGAAGTACAAAACCAGTTGAAAAATGTATGAAAAATGGCTAGAGGTGATAATCCTCTGTTTTGACTGACTTGCCATCTTCAATATAGCTGTTGAAATATAGAAGATTTAATACACGTAGTCCTGTGGGGAAGGAGTAGGTTTTCCCTTATTCAGTTTATGAATCAGAAAGGCTTTTCTATTAAAAAGTATACAGCCTTTCAAGAGTATGCATCCTTATTTCTTTTTTTAAGCAGAACTTTTCCAGGTAATAAAAATGTTGAAATTAGTACACACTATCCAGATACTTGCTGGAGGAAATCCGGAGTTTATAAGGTAGATAACGTTATCGTATTCTTATTGTCATGGACACATGACCAAGTTTATAGGGTTTCTAACACTGCAGAAGGACATTGTCTATTTATTTTGAAATGTCTGTTTTCCAGAACCCTGAACATATTTTTGGAAATTTTCCTGCTATTTAGGGGATGAAGAATACAGAACAGCTCTTAAACAGAAGATATCTTTAATCAACGAGTATGTATCTCCAGTCATAATATTAAATTACGTTTGTATGTCTTTGTTGTTTGCAGTGCTATATCCTCTGGTCTGCCACCTTTTTGAATAGCTTTGCTCTTTGAAGTCACAGAGAATATGTCCATGCTGCATATCAAGCTGGTGCTTATCCATATGGAATACATCTCCTTTCTCTGCTCCTTTCACTTTTCGATTCGGAGTTTCTCTAGGTTATTTGAACTCTTCTCCAGCACAGCTTTCCCAAGTACTGAATCTCCCCTTCAAACTCCCCAGAACCACGGTAGGCCATACTACTACTTTTTTCATCTGCTCTCGATGACCTCTGAATTGTCCATGTCACCAGCTTTCTACCCTCCTAGGCTCCTTCACAGCATGGCAGAAGCTTGACCCACAGGACCTTTTCTCTGCTGTATCCTGTGCTAGCTCTGGATGTCCTCCTGTTGGAGTCGACCAACAAACGAGGGCAATTCCTAACATAGAGAACAGGGATAACAAAGACCCATCCTTGGAGCTTCCTAAGGGGGACATACCTTGCCTCAGGGGGCATGTTCTATGTGGCTGAGATGCTGAATCCAGGTGAAATACATTGTGAATGGAGTTCACTGTGTTTCCAGGCAGTGCTAACGTCTTCTAGGTTGTTGGTAGACTTGGTAAGCTAAGAGCTTTTGCGCAAGACGCCGCAGAATGTTTGTTCTTATGTATGCCACATAGGGGAGCACAGGGAAGGGGTGACATTGTGTGTCTGTCTCTATAAACTGACTTTTGCAGACTACAGATTTCCTCAAACCTTGACATGGGAGTCTGCTGCATGCAATCTGCTGATCTTCATTACTTTTTACCTTTGCATTCCATGCTTGATGTCTTTGTCATTCCTATCTTTATCTTCTTTTTTCTATCTTAGTTCATGTTCACAGCCTTTTGTGATCACAAATACAGGATTTAGGCATCTGCTCCTACAGTCTTTCCTCTCCAGTGTTTCACCTCCAGCACATCCTTCTTTTTTGCTCATCTATAACTTCCTATATTTTCCAATCCCAATACGAAGTACCTCTTAAGTGCCTCTATATGATAAGGCAACCAAAACTGAAGTGTAATGCTCTGAAGCACGAATCTTCATCTAGGTTACTTGCTTACATTTTAATTTTACTGGTATTAAAAAAAAATAAATTAAAAATGGACACAGCAAGAAATTTTAGTTTACTGTTTCTTAGATTCATAAGATGCCATCATTATCCACACCAACCCTATAGTGTCAGAAAACCCTACCCACAGTCAAAAGTGCATTTTTTGATTCCTTTAACACGCACCAAATACTGAAGTTTGGCTTGGTTTGCAGGTTTATTGAGTCAGACTTATCTAACTTCTAAACATACTTAACCTGGAGGTCCTGTGGTCTGGGACTTCAGGTAGGTGAAAGGTATCTTACGACAGGTAAGCACAGCACAGCAAATTGGGTTTGGCTTCTCTGCTGGAAGAAAGACATTCAGCTGAGGGCATGGGCATAACAACAGAAAGGCAAAAGCACCAAGCTTTACGTTGTTCTAAGGGGATTCATGTTTCATCTGCTTGCTTCTGCAGAGGTTTTGTGCGGTGTGCCTGACAACCTCTGCTAGTTAACAGCTTTATCACATACATCCGTATGAAAAAAGTCTTAAACTGTGATGAAATGGACACACAACCCAGAACGTTGTAAGTGAGTCAGCACTGGACCGTCCTGCCTCCTTTAGTAAAGTTAGTGAATGATCAGTTTGTTTGTTTGGATCATGTTATGTTGTTTTCCTAAGAAAAGAATGATCCTATCTTAGGTGCAGATGTGGGTGGCGGCATCTTTCTGACTCAGTCCACCTCTTCTCCTACCACCAGGCAGGAATATCTCAGCAGACTGCACTTTCCTGAAGCAGATGACAGACACCTGGTTACATAGCAGGATAAACAGAAAAAAAATTCTGTAAGAAATTTTTGATAGAAAGTACAGATAACCCAGAAATATTTAAAACAAGCATTTCCTCCAGCTGTTTTCTCTGTGCAGGTGAAGGAAGACGTGCAGATGCTCTTGGGAACATGTCCACTGTGCTAATACTCTGACTCTGAGTTGATGCACTGTTGTGGTTTATATGGCAAGGAAAACAATAGTTAACAGAGCTCCTGTGTTACTGTATCAGCGGGGTGCCAGAGTCTTGGGGTAGCAAATACTTAGCATTTGGCATTTTCATGTTTTACAAAGGACATATCACTGTGTACCAGCACTTTTGAAATGTTCTCATGAAAACCTTGCTTTTTGACCTAACTTTATGAATCTGTCGTTCAGCACCACAGGGACATAAAAAATCAATTTGGTGGCTGTAGGAAGCCTTACAGCCTTCGTCTGCTCTATTCTGCTCTCCACTATAAGCTCCAAAACTTGGTCCTTGAGGGACAATAAGGTAAATGTAATGTCTTACTCTGGGAGTGGCGCGATAAATCATAGTGATGACAGCATAATGCAAACAAACCATCTGTTTGCTGTGCCTGGGCTATGTATAAGGCTTGTCTGCACTCAGATCCTGTGCTAATGGAAGAGTAGAGCAAGAAAATGGGATATGGCTGAAAAGTAAATTAACTGTTCCCATGGATAAGGAGCTGCAGTAAGAAAGTGCAAACACAAGCACACTGGCACAGTGCAGGGGAATTGCTTGCATTCGTAAAGCCTGTTGCACTTTGGCTTTGCTCCCTTCAGCAACAGCCTGTTGTGTTGGCTAAACTTTCCCATGAAAGAAGAGTGAGGAGGGAGACATGGATTTAAATCATCATAGAAATTTCAGTAAACAAAGCTTTTGTTGATACCAGGTTTGGGCAAAAAATGCTGAAAAATTACTTATTCCTTTTGACTTTGATCTGACCAAGCACTTATGATTGTTTCTTTTTTCTTTTTTCTTCTTTTTAATATGTGTGGGAAGGGAATTCTTATTCAAAGTTCCAGTTCAAGATCATATGGGGGGCAGGTTTCCCTCCTATACAGAATTAAATAGACAAATTGCCTTTTCTTGGTGAACAAGCTGAGAGGCAGTAGTAAGTAGATGTCCAGATTTCATTTAAGAGACAATTACAGATACCAGAGAAAAAAAGAAAAATTAAAAAATTCTTTCTACGTAGCCACAAAGTGTTTTCTTTCATCCAGCAGATAAAAATCCCACAGAAGAGAGAGATATTCTCCATTGAGGTTATATAACATCTTCCCCTATTTATTGCAGAGTAATCAAACCGAATGTGTAAGTTTGCCATCGCATATCATTATCCTAGAAGTACTGAATTTTTGCTGTAGAGTATTCTGGAGAGCCTTTGTTGAAATGTTTTTCAGAAAAAATTGTCATCAGAGGAGCTGAAGTTAAATGGGAAAATTTTAATTCTGCTTTAACTCTGAAAAGTTCAATGATATTTTTTCTTAATCTAATAATAATAATTGAAAATTAAGAGACTTGTACACTATCCCTTCTATCTGCAACACAAGCCACTTAGAAATGTATGTATACTGCATTCAATTTGTACAGTTCAGTTCTTTAAAAGACATTTTATTATCTAATAGATTTTTTCCATGGGTTGTAATCTGTGTAATATAAAAGAAGAAATGTGAAAATGCTCGTGTCAGCTGATAGTTAGTTAAAACAATAAACATTTGTTCTTTTTTCTGAAGGTAATAAACACTGAAAATATAATATGATGATATTTATTACTGATAGCTAAGATATATGTAGAAATTGGAGTACACAATGGTTTGATTAAAATAATGTAGTGCAAACTGCATGAAATATAAAATTGTAAGAAAAAATCTATAGTAGTAACCTGATACTATATGTCTAAATTCTCAAGAAAAATAAAAAGGGCTGAAAGGAATTTAAGCTAAAAACATACTGAGGAAGCAGGAAAAAAAAGTCTGTAACACTAAACATATAATGGCCCCTTTCTTAGGTCTACAAAATTTCGTATCTTTCAGGTAGAAACAGTGAACAGCTGCCAAAGAAAAAATTCAGAATAAAAAGTTCAAGCTTGGCAATTGAACTATAGAACACCAGAATATCAGGCTTTCCTGGAAAATTACAACCTGCTCAGTAAATGATGTGTAAACTCTGAGGGCGTTCAGAAGCATCCTTTTGCTTTTGTTATGAATACATTAATAGAATAGATTTGCAAGTGTTTTTCTCAACATGGATTCTGAGCTGTAAATGTTCTTCCCGTGGGTTCTGTGAGAGAGATATGTTACAATCTGAAACATCAAAACACTGGAGTTGAAGAAATGTCAGGCACTTTCCTACAAATAGCAGACTGGTCCTTATAATCTATGCTCCACAGAAAAGTAGAGCTCTACGCAGCATTGTATCTTTTCGTAGTGCCGCTTTGCACACTGCACACAAATGATGCAAATTCATGAGTATTAACAGAGCATTTTCTTGCCAAGCTCCTCTGTTTCCTGGATATGTTTGCTTGTATCCCACCCCTTACAATGCCAAGTGTTTTGAGCAGTTTCTGCTGACTGAAGTCTTTAAGTCCTTTGTTTTCCCCTTTTTTGATTCCCTGCTATTTGGGGATTTGGGGCTTGCCCAGACACCACCGAAAGTGGGGGGCTGAGCCCTTGTAGTACTGTTAGGGAAGAAAGACACTCTTCCTGATGGAGATACCTTAGGAAGTTTATTTCTTTACCAATATAGATTGTTGCCTTCTGAGGCAGGAAATGATCTTGACACACAATTAAGAATAGCTCTGCTAAGGCAGAAAGCAGCAGTAGTAAAACCTGATAGCTGGCACACACAAGCCAATAGTCAGCTCTTTGTCAGGGTCACCCTGTTTGTCTTGATGTTGGGGGCTTGCTGGTGATAGAGGAAAGCAAGACAGACGCTGAAGAACATTTTAATGATGAATTTTCGGCTGTCAGCATTTTGCGGCTTCCCAGCTAGCTGATAGGGCAGGCCAAGGAGCGGCAGGGCGCTTAACTGCTACTTCTCGCTGTGACAGTCACCCATCGTTCTTAGAAAGGTAGCTGCTACCCACCTGAGCATGAGAGACGTTTAACACTGCTTGTCAGAAAAGGGTGGAGAAGCCCTCATACGGCACGCTGGCAGGCAGGCCTGGAGGCTCAGCACAAGGGGATGTTGAGTGTCTGGCCCTACTTCTTCACAGGGGGAGAAGTAGGGATGCTCTGAGGTCCCCTGCGGTCCTGTCTCTGAACCTGTCATACAGGTGGTGGTTGCAGCTTGATCTGTGGCCAAGGGAGAGGAGAGCTCTCCCGGGCACCCTCAGAGACTGGTGGCTGCAGAAGGGGCTGCCCTGCCTTTGTCCCTTCTGCCCCTGCACGGGCAGGCATCCCCAGGCAGAGGGGACACTCGCCTCCGCTACTGCCCAGGCGGCAGCAGAACTAATTGCAGCCTGATGGGATATTTGCTTGAGAATTTGTGGAGCAAAGAGGAACAGGGATTGCCTGCTAATTTAAGAAAAACAGCATAATTTTTAATGTCTTCACATCGCCATTGTAGAAACTGAGTGCTTCTTCCCAAATTGAGAAAGAAAGTGCTTCAAATTACCCTTATATTGAAGATGATAACAAATATATATGATATTGCGGACTATGAGATGTGTTATGCTTATGTACGGTCTTATTCTCATGGAAGCTAGAAGCCACACTATGAAGTGAAGTTACATCATGGATATCTTACTCATTATTTTAATACAGACAGCTTCTATGGCAGTTTATTACAGATTATGCAGTAATCCATGTTTAGGAGTCCTCCCACTGGATATGGTAACAGATTATTTTGGCTGTTCAGTAGAAAAAAATGAGTGATTATGTCGCACTGCAGGCAGACAATGTATTAATGTTGAACTAAGCATCCTGTCAGATGAACAAAATATTAATTTTATAGGATTTACTGCTGAATTTAGAAGTAGCTAGTAGTGCTACCCTGTAGCTCTGCAATACAGTATTGCCATCACTAGCAAGGGACCACAAACACTGTACTGAGTTTGCAAGGCCCGTCAGCTGAGTTTGACAATCTGAGGATTGTCAGGCTTGTTCTGTCTGAACTTTTCTTGACCTGCCAGCAGCTTTACTTTAATGTGGTTTAGCTGTAACAACATTTTTCCTAATTGCCAGTTGTCTACAGCTAATTTGTTTTCCTTTGGTCTGTCTTTGTATGGTGCCACCATGATTTGGTGATTCTACTGCAATGATGTCATGCACAGAAACACGGGTTGGTGAGACAGCAGCCTTGAGAAGTGGAGGCACCAGATGCAGCTGAACACTGAGGTGGTGCAGACCTGCAGCTGGAAAAGAGAACCAAGAAATAGTATCCAGTGTAGAAAATATACACCATATGCAAGAAGTTTGGATGTAACACGGAGCTGCAGATCATTGCAGAAAGCACATGTTAGCAAACATATAAGAAAGATGCCAAGCAATGTGAAGCCATCAGCATGGATGTGGTGTTCCTCCTGGTGAGGGACTCAGGATGCTGGGAACTTGCCATAACATCCCCCACCACCAGAGCAGGGAAAGGGAGAGAGTAACAGGGGTAGAAAGTAAGATGTGTGTATATACAATTGTTAATTCTATTATTTTTCTTTCTTTTTCTGTAACAATTAACTGCAGACTAAAAGCGATTAGACGTTTTCAATATCGATTATACAAGCAATAAGCTTTATTTATGTAAGGTGTACTTCCTCTTTGCCCATAAAAAAGATTTGAGCATAACTGTAGGCACTGGCTTGAGGGAATTTCCTCTCCTTGTTCATTTCTCCTTCATATGTATTAAACTCGGTCATAAATAAGGTGTGTGGTATTACTCTCCATTCATCCTTAGTTTCCAGCATGACAATCTGGTCTGTAATACTTCACTATGATTGAAACTGGTGATATTTAGCACCAGCTCCTCCACAGCCCAGTGATAGCTTCTAAATAATAAAAAGCACAAGGGTCGTTTAACATTTACTCAACATTAGCACTGACACCCCTAGGCACTATCAGTCCCATTTGTGAGGAGCCAGACACCTATGAGCCAGCGCTGCCCCGATTCTGAGTTTACAGTTTCAGAGTGGAGCCGTGCTCCAGGTGAAATAATCCTGTTTCACCAAACAGGTTAAGCTTGTGTCTGGCTCCAAGTTATTATTGCAATCGTGTAGCTTCTGGGCCTTAAGGACTGTGTTAGTCGGTCCTTCCCCACACTTCTTATTTCAGCTGCTGCAATGACTGCCACCGGCTGATCCAGCTGCGTAGCTATGACGTGGGTCACATCTTTGTTACTTGGATACAAATATCTCTTTTTCCTTTTTCTAAATATAGCTGCAGCTACAAATGACCAACCATTAACGGACTGAATATTTAGCAATTTCAGTGAAATTGACTGGAGCAAAGAAATCAGCTATGCTTTAGATTTCGTGCAGCATGTCCATTGTACCAGTGATGGAATGTGGATTGAATGCCTCTGGATAGATCACATTATATTTCCAGCTCCCTAAAGCGTAGGCGTCTGCCTTTAAAGAGGCAAATAAACCTAACAAAGTCATTGTATGCAAGATTAGAACTTATGATTCTACAAAAGAGTAATTCTTTAAACTGTCTGCTGTGATCCCTGCAATTACAGGAGATTTGAAAGGATCTATTGATTCTATGGTGGAACAATAGATGTTCTGTACTTAACCCCTTAATTGATTTTGATGATCCTGATGGACACCAGCCAAAGAGTTGGAACAAGCCGTAAGGTCATACCAAAGTATTCCTTTTGTACATTTCCTCAATCAAATTTTCTTATGCTGTAAATTAATTTGAAAAGGAAAATGATCAATTATAGCACTTCATAATTAGAGACACACACGCAGAAAAGCTAATGAGATGTAACTGAGTTTTTCCATGCTCTGTGGAGGCTAGTAATAGCAGAAACTGAAAGATCTGTTTTGTGCCATATTGCGCACAGAATTTCCCTCAGCAGTAAAAGAAAATATACTCAAATCCATTACATGAGGCATTTGTTTTGGAGAGTCTATATTCAAACGTTTCATCTATGACACAGTTTTAGGAAACCAAAGAAATTTTACACTTCAAGCCAATTTTAGCATTTAGGAGTACAGAATGCTATAGATTAACATTTTATCTGATAATCAACTCATCTGCAATATCTCTGTGTGTCTAGGTACACTTAGACCAAGAAAAAAGTGAGAAAATTCAAATTATCATACTTCCATTCCACTGTGGGATAACTATTTCACTTTTTCAGACAGTTTGCTTTTCTTTCCCCTGTCCTTTTCCTTCTCTGTCCCACACCATGCTCTTTTCCTTTTTTGCTTTCTCCATTCTCAGCCCTGGTGTGAACCTCAGGGAAGAAGGAGTCTGAAGGAGTCAGTGCATCCCCACGCTGCTGGGGACAAATTGGCACCCTGCATCAGTAGTGGTGCGGGGCAGTCTGTGGAGCACCAGGGAGGCCTCAGCAACCTTCTGCTCATGATGGAGATCTCTGCTCGTGCATGGACGCACCCTTGGCTTGTATAAAATATCACATTAATGACCTGTGCTTCAAGCAAAGTTCAGAGACAATATTTCTGCTTTCCTTTTCTCCCTTCCTCCTCATTCCTCTGTCCCTTCCTATTAATTGTCCCTTTCCATTCCTTCCTTATCACGCTTTTATCAATATTTAAAATATTTATAGTGAAGTGCAAACACTGAAGTTAAGTCAACAGGAATCTTTATGCCAATAGCGCATGTTACTCTCCCTCATGAGTCACCTTGGTTCAGATGCTTTTTACCACATGCAAAGAGACTTTGCAAGCAGGCTGTGCACAGCACAGAGAGACCGCAGCAGTTATTTATCAGTAATGCATGCAATAGATGGCCAGGAGCAGCACAGTGCTGGGCTAAGAACTAATATGCTTCTCAGGACGGATGAAACTCCTCTGCAGATAGCTCATGGTCAGGGATGGATGGGTGAGCCTTTGCTGCAGCCTGGAGCAGGCTGAGTCTTGGTCTAGCTGAGTTACCCGCTAGAGGTTCCCTCTACTCCCTTTTTCCTTTTGTTTTTTATTATTTTACTTCTTCATGTTGAGGGGTCTTGCATCCTTAGGTTGCTAGGTGTTCAATCCCCAGCAGCCGCGGCCGTGGGGCTGCTCACTCCAGTTCAGAGGTTCCAGCTCCAGCACCTCCTCACACCTCACTCCCTGTGCAGCCAAACTGAGCCCAGGTTGTCCCTGCGCTGACGCCAGGCTTGGAGTCAGAATGGCTGCACCCTTGGGCCCAACACACACACACAGCCCTCCCATTACTTGGCTGTCTTCTTATTTGACATGCTTCCAAAAATTCAGAAGCCAAATTAAGTTTTAGGATTTATCCTTTTCTGCAGGACATTCGGATTGGTTTTGCACCTCCTGGAGGGAGGAAGCACCCCTAGGAGGAGGCACAGATGGTCAGGGAAGTACATAAGTGTCTTATCAGTCCATGCTGGACATTTGTGGCAGGCAGGATCCCTTCAAGAGCCACGCATAGCACATCTTCTGTGGTTGTTGGGACTGTACTGCTGCCTTTTTTGGGTGGGGAAGAACATAGCAGCGTATCCTGTTACAGAAGAACCTGCAAATGATTTCAGTGAGTTCCTGTTGCTGGTAACCCCATCCGTGACCTGTAAAATCCTGTGAGGAGAGCTCTTGTCATAAACACTTTTATTTATGTGGCAAGACACAGAATAAACACATAAGCACCAGATCCCAAGCTAACGTAACTCCAGAGATCTGCAGGTGCCACAACTATCTGTATCAGTACAAACCCTTAAATCGAATAAACTGAGTGCTTCAAGAATGATTTCTTAAAGTTAGATGAAATGAATTGGCTGCATGACCTTGCTAACAAGAGCAAAGCTGGCTTGTTTCCTAGAAGGAAGTGCTTGTACTTCAGCAACAAAGCTTGACCTTTTTCTGAAGCTCATTTTTTGGTTTAACAGTTTCAGAGCTATTCTTATTTCCACTGGCAACTGTTTATAGACACCTTTGAGACTGTAAAAAAGTTAGCAAACTTTCATATTTTTATATTCCTCCAATCTATTGCTTAAAACAAATCACCATAGTCCTGTGAATTGACAACCAATTCCAAATGAGGTACTGGAGTTCAGCAGGTTAGACAACTTATTTGTAGCAAACAAACATGGGCCAGAATTTATACTGCTTTCTTTTGATAAAGTAACAAGACAGAGGTGCGACTAAGATTTCTCCTAGTTGCCCTGAGTCCGCAGAGTGGAAGCTTAGGTACCTCCTGGCATGAGGATCACATGTGGGGACATCCTGCAGTGCAAGTCCCAAATTTGAACTTTCACTACCTGCATAACACTGCAAAGTCTTTATTTTTCTGCCACTGTCCTCTCCACTTCATATTAGAACAGGCCGAAAAATTCACTTCCTAAAGGGTCAATGTACAGCCTCAGGTCTAGAGTTTTGGAGACATATAATGGCCTTGATCTTTAAGGGTTATTTACATTGAAGCTTGGTAGTTACATACCCGCATGCACGTATATGTCCAGTGAAATCAGAAGCCATCTGTCAAAGTCGTCTGAAACCCAAGACAGGGCATAAATCTACCTATAATGAACAACAGTGGATTTAGAGTAAAAATGGTCACCTTTCAAGAAGGTGTACGGAATAGACTAGAATTTTTCAAGCAGAGGACAAATATGTCAAAACACTGGAGCTACTGCATTTCCTCAGGTACACACCCTGGGGGAGTCATATGGCACTTGGCAACATTAATTGGCTTATGCTGTAAATTATTCCCAGCATTAAAGCCTTTAGGTTTTACTACTTCTCACTAGCTGGGTTTATTTTTGTATACTGGTAAGGCTCACAACGTGGTGGTCTTGACTGTGATGTGTAGGAGAGTTTTGGTGCAAGGCATGAATACAACAGCAGCAGCATGGCCAGTATGACATTAAGGACAACCCACAGATCAGTTTACCCCACAGCCACAGAAATTCAGATTCAAGCAATATGACCAGGTTGTAGATGCTTCCTCCTCAGTGCCATCTGATGTGGATCACCTAATTGTGGAAATAATATTTCAACATTTGGCTTATCTATTATCTATTGCAACTGGTGTCTCCTCAGTTCCTTTCCTGTGCTGAAGCCCAGACTTGAGCTCAAGTTCAACTGATGTAGGCATTCTGTTTTTAGTGACTGTTACCTGCATGTAAAAAGTGTGGAGGAAGAAAGCTATGAAACCATGTAGGTACACAAGAATATTATTCCACAGGTTTGTGTTTAGAGAACCAGAATTTTCTATCAATACCAAAACTGTAAAAATAAAAAAGTGTATTTTTTTCTTTTTAAAAAAGCAGCATTCACATAGTTTTTAATCCTCAATTTCTGTTTATTAAGAGCAACTAAACATTAATCCTTCTTATGCTCACTAGTTTTGTAATATTTAACACTTCTGAAATCAGCATATGCAATATATCATGTTCATGTGCAGAACCTCACAAATTTTATAGTTTCAAGTTGCATTTTGAACCTTTATTTCAGTTGAGTCATTATTTATTCTTCTATTATCAAACGTTCACTTCTGCTGCAATCTGAATTCTGTCTTCTGCTTGGAGTAAAGCTGTGTACTCAATGAGTGGTAGACTCACAACATTTTCTGTTTTCTGCTACCTGCATATTCATGCAGACATATGTTCCTCTGCATGCCATTTTCCTGGTGCCGCTTAGACAAGTTTGTTCCAGCTGTACCAATGCATGCTGTTCCCTGCTAATGACAGAAACAGAAATTACAACAATTTTGAAATAACCTTTCAGAGTAGTTTAATATTATTAACATCTAGCACATACAGTCCACTGGGACTTAATGAGATGGTAGAAAAGAAATAAATATTTCTCAGAAATGTATAAGAGAAAAATATTGCAAAATAGAACATAGGTTATTTACCAGGTGAGGATAACTAAATTAAATTACTGAAAAAATGAGTGAGGTATAAAAATAAGATAATAGAAAGAACTTGCCAGGAGGAAAAAAAAGCACTCAGAGATGAAACACCTACAGGTTACCCCATCCTTTTATGCCACTAGGAAGGTTAGCTAACATGTCACTTATTGTACCACTAAGCAGTATTACGAAAAGTCAGGAGGAAAATTGATTATCTGAGGGATTTTAGAAAAAGAAATGCAGCACCAAAGTTCAAAATCAGAAATCGATTACTTAATATACTTTATATGTGACTCAGACGCAAAGGAGTAAATGTGCATAGACACACTGCATATCCACACTTATTTCATGTGAAAAAAGCCATAAACAGCAAGTTATGAATATTTTTAGAAAGTATTTTGCAGTAAAGCACCGTTTTATTGTTATATGAAATATTAACTAATTAAAAAAGACATTACAGCTATAAAGTACTTAAAATAATGAAGTTTTATGAATATGTAATTTGTTTATTCACACCATCTATTCATATCGCCTTAAACAAGAAAGGATACATCTTCCTCAAGAGTACATACTGAAAACATAACAAAGATGACCTGTTGAACGGTGGAGAGATATTATAGTGATAACAATTTCTTGTAATTTTAACAAGTTCATTATAATTCCAAAAAGTAGGGGATTGTAAATTTTCAATAACATTTATAAATAAATTTAAATTGAGAGTTAGAAATACAAAGGGACAAGGACAGTACAGAAAGGGCTAGGGAGATTAGAAATACAGAATAATGTTCTATCTTGATAAATCCTGAAGAATGCTACTGCATTATGAAAAAAAAACTTCAAAAAAACTTTCAGAGAAAGGTGAAGAAAAGATATGAAAGTATTTCTATGATAATATGAGTGAGAATGAAGTGCAGGTTGCCACTCAGGACACTTTTTACTGCAAAGCTGTTTGCAGAAGTATTTAGTTTTGAGGTTCATGTGGGGAATCACTGTATGAGATCAGTTCACTAAACACATAGATTATTGTTTTCTGTTCTGAAGTTAAGGGATAAAAAAAACCCAGACATGCTATTTTTAGTCTTTAAGAGATAGATCAGAGAATAAAATACCTGGAGAGAATGTTTGAGATTGAAAACCGAGCTCTTCATTTCATATAAATTGTCTGAGAATTCAATGTCTGATAATAACAGAAGAGAAAGATGTTCAAGGTGGAAGAGTCAGCAGTGGACGTCTTGATATATTTAAGAAGGCAAAGTGTACCTTTAGGCTTGAGGAAAACTCTCTGACGCTGAGGTGTTATGTTTCAACACAGCCTGCTTACGAAGACTTGGAAGCAGAACAGATTGGAATATTGAACATTTTACCCTAAAACACACAGAGTTGTGACTAATCTCAGTCACATCTGGATGGGAACATGGAGAATTGAGGACAGTTTTTTCTCCTCCTGTCTGTGAGAGTATGAAAGTTGAAGCATTGAACTGGACCTACCATTTTGTCAGCTCGATTTTTATAGAAGTATTTCCTATGCAGTGTTTTTTGTGTCTCCCGATAGCTCTTTAGCATTTGATTATATTCAACTTGTGCTGCTCCTCTTTCATTGAAGACTCCATTAAAAATCCAGTACTCTGTGTCCT
>Ga0065711_1039643_pt1 | contig 17639 bp, 11 predicted proteins | sample Hoacrofraction12_FD_59098 | JGI IMG/M metagenome (GOLD analysis project Ga0065711, IMG submission 59098) | Hoatzin crop microbial communities from Cojedes, Venezuela - Epithelial fraction 12 v2 (version 2) | ecosystem: Host-associated > Birds > Digestive system > Esophagus > Crop | place...
AAGGAAAAAAAAAAAAAAAAAAAGAAAAAAAAGAAAAAAAAGAAAAAATCAGCCACCTTAACACAATCTCCTTGCTTTGGTGCTTCCATTGTTTGCGACTTTCTCATTCTTTCTTCATTTTCATTAATATTGTGGTTGTCCTATTTAAAAGGGCATTTTAATTATAATTATTCCTGGATTTTTGAATGGCAAAGAATCATCAGGAGTGACGTACTGTACAAAAAAAAAAGCTATAAGATAGCTGGGTCAAATGTACTATCACTTCAATAGGAGATGGGACCAGCAGTCACTGGGAGGGAGGGGTTTTTTTGCCCACATCTAAAACAGCTGCTGCTCCTGATCCTTCTCAAGGCAGAACTTTTAAGCAAGCATTTTGTGATTATATGCGCATTTGCCTTCAGAGCATACTTTTCCGACAACAGGTTGCTAGTCCTTTGCAGTCTTCCAGAGTGTGCACCAAATTCCTCATCAGACTGAAAATGCAGCCCGCAAATGAAGAACAGAGCGCTGAGAGCGACAAAGCAAGGCAACACACAGTGCATGCAGCAGACACACAGGTGGGAGAGAAGCTCTATAATAACAGAGGTGTCAAAGATTTGACTTGCAAGCACCAAACTGAATGCATTTTAAATGAAGGACTATTCCTCCAAATATGGTAAATATGATATTAATGGCAGTCTTTACAACATTAAGAGCGATCTTTATGTGTAATGAGTGTCCCATAGCAGAAAGCATCTCATCTATAGAAATTGCTGAAGAAATACGTGCAAGCTAAGCAAAAGAGAACTCTTAATCTGCTGCTTTAATTTTCTAGTTAAGCACCAAGCAATACAAGAACTAGTCAAAATTACTTATTAAGATATTAAAATGTTACACTGAACCTACACTAAATTGTCTATACACTACAAATTTCTGTACCGATCTTGTACAAAACAAAGACTGAAGTTTTGGTTGCTCTAAGAAAAGCTCACAGTTCTGGTACAAGGACAGGATTTTAGAATTGTAGAACAGTTAAAAGCTGAATGCTTCTGCTAAAAAAAAAAAATGTAGCGTGAAACAGTTAGCAGTCTTAGCTATGATACGATTTAGCAAAGCGCAATGAGCCTCTATTTGAACTAGTGAATTAAGTCACCAGGCAGCTCAGCAAAATGTCACTACTTTAAGACATACTCCATGCATGGTTAAAGTTAATACAATGAAAGGGGCTTCCTCTAAAATATTAAAACACTTTTTATAAAATTAAAAAAAAAAAAAACACCACAAAACAAACACTCTACACTTCTGCAACAGAAACTACTTCTATTTCAAATTCTAAGTTCACAAAAAAAAGAAAAACAACCAAACAAATATTACTCAATTTATTGTACATTTAAACCAATATGAACAGTTAAATCAATTTTCCCAAATACCAAATATTCTGAATATATTATCTTGAAAAGCTTTCACAATATGAATAAAGCTTGTTTCCCAAACATTAGTGTACATCAGATCAAATGCATCACACACAAAGGTGCTGTTCTGTGGGTTGTTTGGTTTTGAGGTTTGGGAGAGGGGGCATGTTTTCCTTGGTAAGCAGCAGCTTGTTTCTTGGCTTTTAACCATGAGAAGGTCGCCTGTAATAACTTCAGAGCACACAGCTTCAAGGAGACTTAAAATAATCCCCTTCAGAATCCGCCGACACAGCGTGCTCGCTGCTCCAACTCCCCCTGGATTTGGTTAAAGCGGCGGAAGGAGTTAATTCCCCCCTTCGCGGAGCAAATGCCCACAGAAACTGCAAATGGGAGCTGGGGAGGTCACAGCCCACCACATCCTCTGTGACCATCACCCCCCTCGGCAGAAGTCGGGCTGTCAACTGTGGCCACAAAGGAGTGGACACACTTTCCTCTCCGTGATCGGCATTGGGGTTTCAAGCTCTGATGGGGTTACAGGAGTAGACAGCCGAGGATAACAACTCCTTAAATTGCCCCAAAACAGACCACCAGACACCTCGGGGACCTTAGCCATCTGAATTATTTCTAAGGTTAAACCCAACCAAGTCTGAATGAAGTCACTGCACAAACACATAACGCACTCTTGCTGATACACCTTAATGCCACACCTTTAGTTAAGTGACTGTTGTTTTGCCGGGGACCCCCTTCATACACATTTCCTTACTGATATCCTGAAAAGCAGCCTTGTCCTGAAAGCTACCCGGTCTACACAGCTCAACATGAACAAGCAAAACATATCAACTGAGTTTGTTGTTCTTCTGCAGTAACCTAGTTGGAGACCACTAAAAACGTACTTCCCTGATCTACCAAGGAAGAAGGTTCAACAGGGCCTTCAGAGGCTTCCCAACAAAAAAGGATAAAACAGGGGCTCAATATTGCAAAAAAAGTGATTTAAGGCTTATGTCCAGCAGAGCAAGGAAGGGCTGGATCATAAACACTTTTTTGCCAAGATTAAAATAAGGTCAACACATTGGAACAATGAAAATCAGTCTAAAATAACTCTAAAGTAATTTATTTCACTTCGAAAAACTTGTGTAGCCTCTTCTTCCAGAATTAGTCAACTTTAATCCAATTTACCCTAATCCATTCCTAAGGTGAATTATACTAAACTGAATTTTAATATGTCATTTTAATAGTAAATGAATGCAACCCACACAGAAGTTTAACACGATTTAACTAAACTGTTTTAAATTAATTTTTAATTTGAATGTGACCTTATTGTCACATATGGACAAGACACCTTCACCCATGCTTTGAAAAAAGGCCTGACAACATGGAACAACGTATTTACAGAGGCAGAAAACTTCACGTAAGGTATCCTCCTCTTTGTTGGAAAGGCAAGCTTCTCACTTGGCCACCTTCTTCAAAAGCCAAGGGTTAAACAGGCATGAGGCATTTCACCTCAACAAGTGCTGCTGAATACAACTGTAAGACATCTTTCTTGTGGAACAGTGGAAATCACGTGAAAGAACTTGCAGACACCCTCTTCCTAGTAGAGATGTGCCTACTAAAGAACAGAAACAAGCAGTACAACTCCAAACCCTAGCTATCTTCATGCTTGACTTGCACAAACTTAAGTTTGTGAATGAGCCTGCGTTGAGAACCATAAATCTTGCCCAATTCACAGCATTACAATGGGGAAAAAAAAAAAGGGGGGGAAGAAAAAAAAAAGGAAAGAAGTGCAGGTATTTCTGCAAACTCATTCCTCATATGCAACAACTTTTGAAAGTTCTTTGATATCGGGCTAGCTGGGAATGCATCACTTCAACCCCCTCCCCCAAATCTTGTCTGACTGTTCAGAGAAGGAGCAAAGATTACGACGGTTATGAGAAAGTCTCTCTGGAGCTCAGACCAACCAGCCATTCTGCCAGGCTGGAGTGTTTTCAACCTGCATGGACCTGTTCCCCCACCCCATGAAATTGCAGGCTACAGTTCCACTAGAATCAAAGAAGTGTTGCTTGTAAGGCACCTCTGGAGGCCATCTAGGCCAAACATCCCCTTCAAAGCAGAATTATCACCAACACTGTAACATCAGCCCTGGCTTTGTCTAGCTGAGACTTGGAAGCCTCCATGGGCAGGGATTCCCCAGGGCAGCCTGTTCTGCTCCACCACACTCCTCCACATGAGCAATGAGACTAATTTTTAGAGTTTGGAATTTTAAAATGTCTTTCCACTGATCCATTTCTAACCTGATTCATCCATTATATGAACCATAACACTAATATTTTGAGTAAGAGCTGGCTCAAAGTCTATTTCTACAGGCATTTAAGGAAAAGTATCAAAGGAACACACTTGTCCTAATAAATTAGCATAAAGTTTAAGGAAAAGTAAGCACAAGCACACACCTACCTTTTCTCTAAAAAAAGGTTGTGTCTTAACATTGAAGTGTTAAATACAAAAGTATATTACACAGTTTTCTAACAGATAAACACAGACTGTAGAAAGTTTGCACTTCCCTCCTCCCCAAGGGAGATCTAAATTCTGAAACTCCATGCTTTCAGGAGCTGTTGAAATGATGGAGGTAGAAAGAACTGTTTGATACATCAATAACGACATCGATCCTCCACTGCTTAAGCAGAAACCTGATCTGCTTATTACTTATTGTGCTAGGAAGAGGATTAAATATGAGAAGAGTGAACTTACCACGATTTGCTCTGCAACATTAATAAAACGTTCAATAGTAGTTTTGTTGCTAAGTCTGCTATAGTAAAATGTTCAAATGGCCTTGGAGGAATCTATCTGACAAAAGAGCATTAGTCTCTGAAAGAAAGTCAAGGCTATTTACTATGCAAGCACTGTAAGATCATCCCCTTGGTATGGAGAACGCATGTTTATCTTCTTTCCAAATCAGATTTTCGTTATTCTGTGTGATATTAATCTCCATGGGGGTGGACACCTCTGTGAAGGTGCAATGGTTCATCTCACGCTTCTGGTCAATTCTTGTTTTAATCTCATTTCCAGATCGGAGTCTTCACACATAGTGAGATATTAATCTCTATAGGTGCAGACACCTCAGCTGGCCTTAGTACACAGCTCCCCCTCTTCTGGTCAATTCTTATCTTAATCCTAATTGCCTGTGATTTATATTCCTCTTTCAAGTTTAACATATGCTACTTTGCTCTTCTCAACAAGTCTCCTCTCTTCCCACTCTGCCTCTTTTCAGAGATTTTCACAGGAGAACTACTGGTTTGGTCCCTTTCACCAACCATTTCCCTCAAAATCATGGTAGGTGTTATTGCCAGGATGAGGTGTTATTGGTGTTATTGTTAATAGGTGTTATTGACACCAACACTACTTGAAAGTATACTGATAATGCTTGCCTTATTATGGACTAGTTTTCTCAGAAGGGTTTAATTCTGTGCAGCCTTGCTTCATAAAAATGTCACTTGCCTGTTTCAGGACCCACAGCTGGGTGACGAACTAGGATATAAGTCAGAACATAAGAAATTAAAGTATAATGCCTTATCGTAGACTTTCTGATTGACAGTCAAGTCTCTGGGCACGCAGACCTCCTCCTGCAAAATGAGGGCTGTAGTACAAACAGACGTCATAAAAACATCATGAGGCCAAAGTATTTCAGATCACTCAAATATTAGTCTCATAAGGGGCAACAGAATCTCAGAGGAGGAAAACAGAACCAGAGGTCTTCAGCCTGCATGATATCTGGCCTCAAACATTTTGAGAGCATATCACTGCTCTTCCCACTGAATATAGAGCATTGTACACACACAGTGTTTAATTTCACTACCTAAACAAGCTTTCAATTTTCCCTGAAGGTTTGCATCTCAGCCTTGAAAACATAATCACTTTCTCATCACCAAATTAACATACAATCATCATCATCATCATCTTCCACTTGCTCACCACTTGAAACACCTACTAGCCAAATGGTTAAATCCAAAACAGAGATGCATGTCTATAAAAGGGCAAGATACATTAATTCAAAAACACCACTACTCTCTCAGAGCATGTTTCTCTCTGATTTTTTTTGTCCCACTGATTTTTATACAGTCTTTTGCATGGAGCCTTTCTAACATCCTACCTAACTTTTTTTCTAAATAAGCTGTATCTGTGTTAGTTCAGAATTCAGTTCAAAACAGAAGGAAAAAGTGAATGCCCTGATTGCCTCCACTAAACAAGCATTAGTTTGTTTCTCAGCCCAGCTCTCATACACATGGCCTGCACCGTCATATTCAGAGAAGAACAAACCAGAAACTCCACGTCTGAAGTGCTCCAACACCTCACAGGGAAGCTTGGTTCAAAGTTAGTAGACTATTTTTACCTTGAGTCCCTAGGAACGCAACATAACAGAGACATTTGACCTACAGGAAAAGACCACCTAATCTGCAGGAACCCTGCCTGGCTACACCACTCGCAACGGTTCTGAGAGCCTCACTTTTCCTAACGCTTCAGCTGCAGTGACCTGCATCTATTGCACCAAATTGCTTGCCAAAGTAGATACAGCCACTTTCTTTCCAAGACACGGTAAAACAGAATTGCCCTGACGATTACTAGTGTCACAGATAAAACTGCCAAGAACCTTCTAACTTCTGGCCACAGCAGCTCATAAGAGTTCAAGAGCAACAAAGCAGTGTAGCTAAATGTGCAGACAATCCTACCCAAAAATAATCGTATTTTGCCTTTGGATTTTTTTTTAATGTTTTTATTCAGAACCACTGAAGTTAAAAGCTTAAAATAAAAAAGGAAGCCTTCCTACTTATCCAGGTGAGTGGATTTACCAAGTCTTCTATTCAAAACCTTTCGGAAAGCAAACTGAATCTCACTTCAGAACATTTATCCAAACTTTGACTTCATCTAGTTTTAGCACGCATTTGCGTTGTCACGCATGGTACTTACAGCTGGCTGGCTGCTAGGCTACTATAGTCTGCAATCCATTAGATAGTTTTGAAACACTGATTAGAGTCCCCCATTAAAAATATCTTCTTATCCCATGCATTTCATCTCCTGTTATTATAATATTTCATCATGCCAGAATCTGTAAAATGTACCTGAGAACAAACTGCTCTATGTCTTAGGTAAACCGATCAATCACATATGAAAGAAACAAAAAATACTCCATGGAATCTAGAAGTATTTATGTATTTTATGACTTATAAACACATTCCTCAAACAGCCACTGGGTCCATTTATGAGCCATACAAGAATTACTGAACATTTACATAGAAGATAAAAATCATTAGTAGTTTATCTCATATACTGCTAAAGGCAAACCCTCTTAATTACAGCCTACTTAGACATTTTCAATATGTGCAATTCTAATGTTTTTAAGTTGTTACACTTTCTGTACTTTTTCCCCCCCCTTCCCCCAAGATGAGAGAAATTCTTAGGTCTGATCCCCTCCATATTTTTTTTAATTGGGTGCTGAACCTCCAAACTTTAAGGAAATAGCAACTTCTCTAGGCTTTTCTCTAGCCAAAGTAATCTTTTAGACAAGAAGGCCCCATTTTCAAAGACTAGATCAGTGGACAAGAGAAGAGCTATGAATGTCACCTACTGGGATTTCTGTAAGGCCTTTGACACAATTCCCCCCAACATCCTTCTTTCTAAACTGGGGAGATGTGGATTTCATGGGCGGACTGTTCGGTGGATAAGGAAATGGTTGCATGGTGGCATCCAGAGGGCAGTGGTCAACAGCTCAATGTCCAGATGGAGATCGGTGACAAGTGGTGTCCCTCAGGAGTCCATATTGGGACCAGTACTGTTTAATATCTTCATCAATGACATAGGCACCAGGATCAAGTGCACCCACAGAAAGCCTGCAGATAACACCAAGCTGATGTGGTTGACACACCTGAGGGACAGGATGCCATCCAGAGGGACCTGGACAAGCTCCAGAAGTGGACCCATGTGAATCTCATGAGGTTCAACAAGGCCAAGTGCATGGTCCTGCACATGGGTCGGGGCAACCCCCAGTACAAATACAGGCTGGGGGATGAAGGGATTGAGATTGACATGCCAAGAAAGACTTGGGGGTACTGGTGGATAAAAAATTGGACATGACCCAGCAATGTGCGCTTGCAGCCCAGAAGGCCAACTGTATCCTGGGCTGCATCAAGAGAAGGGTGGCCAGCAGGTCGAGGGAGGTGATTCTGGCCCTCTGCTCCGCTCTGGTGCGACCCCACCTGGAGTCCTGCATCCAGCTCTGGAGCCCCCATCACAAGTAGGACATGGAGCTGTTGGAGCAGGTCCAGAGAATGGGCACAAAAATGACGCAACGGCTGGAGCACCTCTCCTATGAGGAAAGGCTGAGAGAGTTGGGGCTGTTCAGCCTGGAGAAGCGAAGGCTCCGGTGAGACACTGTAGCAGCCTTCCAGTGCTCAAAGGGGGCTTACAAAAAAGACAGGGACAAATTTAATAGCAGGGCATGTTGCGATAAGGCAAGCGGTAATGGCTTTAAACTGAAAGAGGCTAGAGTTAGACTGGATATAAGGAAGATATTCTTTACAGTGAGAGCAGTGAGACACTGGACCAGCGTGCCCAAAGAGGTGGGATATGCCACATCCCTGGAAACATTCAAGGTCAGGTTGGACAGAGCTCTGAGCAATACAATCTAGTTAAAGATGTCCCTGCTTATTGCAGGGAGGGCAGACTAGACGACCTTTAAAGGTCCCTTCCAACACAAACTATGCTATAACTCTATAATTTTACTTAAATATCAATGCCATGTAATGCCTTCTCTTTCTTAGTTCTTACACAAAAAAATGTAAATTTAATCAGATTCTTGATTACTATAGTTGGGATACAGTAAACAAGCAGGTGAGAGGGAACGTAAAAGAAGGGCAGGAAGGTTACTGTGACAAACAAGACAGTAATCTCAAATGCAGAATTTCTCAGAAAAGGATTAGAAAGTAAACAGAAACGAGTTTTACCTGGATTCCTCCTTGACAAGGCCTTTTTAATATAGTAAGCTGGAAGATACTGTGATCTGGGAGTTTAAAAAACCCCACACCAATGAAACAAAGGCAGAGCAGAAGCAAGCAAGACACTGGAGAAGTACCTGAAAAGTTACTAAAACCCCCCGACTTGCTGCTGGGAGCCTGGAAAGTGAGGTCTTAAGCAAGAAGGTATTCATCCCACAGGCGAGTATGCCGGTTTGTTTTTCTGTCCTGTTTAATCTGGCACTACAGTCAACACAGAGCATGAGTGGTGTGGTTTGGAATTTTACTTCTTACTGCCCACACACCTACAATTGTTGGTGTAACAAGATGATGATCAAACTTGAGTTATTCCTGAAGTACCAAAAGCTGTAGAGCAGCAACAAGCACGGGCTTAACTTCTATTGAATCTCAGTCCACATTTTACATCTCATAGAGAATAAAGCCATCCTGCCCATTGATGGCACACTACTGAAGAAATTCATCAAGACTTTCGCAACAGATTTGCAGACCCTTCTGCCACTTTTTAATATTACACTTTATTCTTCAAATCTTTTGTTTCGTTTGCGTAGCTGCACGGCTGCCACCATCTCAGGACTCGATCCTCAACCACACCACAGTAACTGATGTAATGTGGAAAACACGGAGGAGGATTTGGGATCTTCATGGTTTAAGGGGGGAGGTTTATTATAAAATTGTGATCCCAGGACCTAATTCTTTCCTCCAATAAACACAAAAGCTATTGCTTTTCTTTACTAAATAATCTATTACATAATCAACATCAGTACTGCAGTGCACGTCAAAAGTAAATCTATTTTATTTGGGAGATAAATAAACATTTACTAACTTCACTTGTTCCTGTGTCCTCTAGGGACTGCCTAATATATCAGCTTACTAAATTTGAGCATTTTCTTTGGCATTTGCTTTAATTCCTGGCTGCCTAACTTTTTTTTTGACGTTTTGGCTCACACTGTAAACACTTTACGTCCAGCTGCAGGGGTTTTTTTGTTTGTTCGTTAAATCATGCATTCACTTCCATTAAACAGATTTTTTTCTAATTCTCTTAACTTCAACATCATCATATAAGACTGACCTATACACTACTTAAGGCTGCTTTCACGTGACAAGTGAAGAATAGGTGTTTCAAAACATGGCTGGTCAAAATTCTTTCTGTGAAACAAACTAACACTCGGTTTCATTCCCATTCCCATGCTTAAGCAAACAGAGAGAGATGTTTATAGTCAGCATCTGGATGTCATCACTATGCAAAGCCATCCAACAGATTATTTCAGTATTCCTAGGGTCTGCAAATGTCATTATTAATAACAAATGCTACTCTTCCAGGTTCACAGCCTCATTATGTAGCCCATAAAGCTCAGACCAAAGATTTTCAAATACATGGTTTCTGTCAAATTGAAAGTAATGTACAGTCTCCCCTCTTCTGCATGCTCATAAAGAACATCTGTGCAGTCTCTCTAAACAAGAGCATAATCTTGCCCTTCCCAAATGCTGGTCACTTAACCCAACTCCTTATTCAACAGTTGACAGAAACACCAATAAATCACCAGAAGGATTGCACATTTGGAGTACAAACTCAAAGAAACATAGATAAGTGAGACAGAGAGAACAACCACCACCCCCAAAAAAGCTGTTTAGTAGATCTACTTCAACGTGTTTAAAACAACCTATAAACTGAGTCTGGAAATTAACTGCTGCCGTGCAGACACAGGATACACAAACCGCGAGGAACTCACTCATCCCTGGAAAGGACTGCAGACCTGGAAGCACTTCATGCCTTAAACATGACTCAGCAGGAGCTGTTAACCTACCCTGTAGTATTTAACCAAACCAGTATACAGGGCTTTCAAAGGAAAGGAAAGGGGGAGAAATAAAGAAAGAAAAAAAAAAAAAAGACAAAAACAGTACTGAGAATAAGCCACCACTTAAGAATGCAACACCTTCCCACTTATGCAAGATGAATCAGAGCATTAAACCAACTTTATCAGAGAAAAAAGCTAAAAAGATTGGCTATTAACAGCATCCAAACTCAGTAACTACCAAGAGAATTGTTTTAAAATATTAAAAAAAAATAGTTTGACTGACAACAACTCACTGCCAGGTTTCAGCCACCTCAGAGAAATCGCCTTTACATTCTATGACATTGCGTCCACCTATTTAGTCTGTGTTTACCACAGAAATTATGCTCCCTTTCATTACCGAGCTTTGCTTCAACTGATTCAGAAATCCAAATCATCACACACTAAAGGTTTTGCTTTCACCTGGAAACAGTCCATCCTGATTTTACACTTACATATGTACATGCATTATAGCTTTATGTATGTATGTAGCAAGGAGATGCAAGGTTTTCTTTATTAAGAGTTTGCCATACTGTCTGAAAGAAAAGGTAGCAAGGAAAAGGAAAGCCATCCCCGCAGAGATTTACAAATGCATGAAACTTAATACAAACAGACTTTTTTTGCACTAAACAAGACCACACACACAAACTATTCATATGCTGAAGACCTGGCAAGCCTGTGGAATTAGTTTGCAATTTCTAGTATTTTCACAAGTTGGGTCAGGATGGATTACTAGCAAAAACTAGCTGCAAAAAGAGTATTTGTTTGGCTTCTCTGAATTGAATAAGACTGAAAAGGCCACTTCATTGCATCTCTGTTGCAAAAAAGCGGAAAGCCTCTTTCACTGGAAATTTTCTAGCCTGAAAAACCGAACACTGAATGCATCAAACACCACCATCACATGAACAGAGACAGATACAGCTAAGTAGTTAAACAAAGGAGCATACAAAAATTTCCTGAAAAGTCTCATGATATTTATACTCATTAACCATTTTTGAGTAAGGAATCTCATATACCTTGCCTCCCTTCAATTATGGCATGAAACCATGTAACATTGCCATAAAACTCTTCCAGCAAAAACCAAGGAGAGCCAAAGAAATTAGGAAAAAAAAAAAAAGGGAGGGGGGAGAGAAAAGAAGAATAGTGCGACTATGACAATCCACTTCTGTTCTCAGGGATGGGGGAAGGGATTATAGGATGGTTGGGTGGATCTCCATTTGGTTGGGGTTTTCTTATTTATATAATACTATTTTTAAACCAACACCACCATCTCCTCTGTAAAACACAGGGTGAAAAGCACTGAAAAGTTAATACATCAGTCTTTTGGTGTATTGTCTACTTAACACATATACCATATTCAGATTTCAGCATACTAATTTGAGAGATACCTGAAGAAATGCCTCCTACAAATATAATAAAAAGCATTTCTTCAAAGGAATCGGAGGTTGAACAAAATACAAAAGTGCCTTCAGTATTTCAGATTAGTAGGTTTTAACAAATTGTCCCTTTAAAATATTTTAAGTACAGGGACTTCGTCAGCACCGAGAACTTCTCTCTGCTGTATGAAGACATGAACTCGGCCACATTTCTTCAGTGCTCTCACGGCTGATAAGCACTTTCACATTTGCAAAGAACAGGCAAACAGGATAACATTAGGAGAACCAAGACAACTGATACTCCCCGTTTTGATCTTACTCCAGCCTAATACCACACAGAGATGATACAGATATAATGAAGTGATAAACTATCAAATCAGAGCATTTTTCTAATTAACAGCTTTGGGGCAAGTCTCTGCCAGGTCTTATAATTTTTCATTGCAGCGAGGAAGACAAAAGCGCCATAAAATTTCAGAGCTTCAATACATATTTTTTCTGTATTACTTAAATCATCTAAAAAGCAACAACTATGCTAAATCACACTATAGTATTCACAAATAAACATGACCTATATTTGGAAATAACAACAAAAAAAAAATCCAGTAGTTCAAGAAGTCAGCTATCCAGTCAAAATTTTCATTCTCAGCTGTTTTGAATTCATTTGAACTACAGCCATGATTGTTCTTCATAACATTTTCCTCTTCTGGTTAATATTCATCAGTCATTTTTACTGTTACAGAACAAGTGTTTACACACAAAAGAAAGCATACAACTCCACCTCAGAATAAATTGAGTAACCAGTGTGTAATAATTAGAATGAACTTTTCATCACTTAATTGCAGCAGAACTTGGTTTTAAAGTATACAACAGTGTCTCATCAGTCAGTAGAATTAAGTTCATGACAGGTAGTTGAGAAATGGCTTCTTTTGCTACTCTATTAATAAATATAATCACATGTTTTTAGTAAGTGCTAGAAGTAGTAAATGACTTTCTGGTGAACTGAAGGGTCCAATCTTTCATACAATGGCTAAAAAAAAATAACCTCATATTACCCGTAGTACTGACCAAATAATTTAATCTTTTCACAGCACCAGTCCTCAAGAAATTAAGTCTCAAATGTCTTACCAAAGCATATACTTGGTGAATTACTGTAAATACCATCCAATTCCATACACATACAATCTTCTTAAAAAGAACAAATGCCTGACAAGCCCATGCACAGAACCTTCTAGCTTAAAACAAGTTTTTACATGTTAAAGTTAATTCATGCTTATAGAAGATGCTGATTTTTTTTTTTTTTCTCTGGACTATTAGATCAGAGAATCTCTTTCAGACCTCATTCACACTCAAAGTTATTTTGTTTGTTTGCATGCCTACCACTGACTAACCAGGGGGGACAGGGATGGGGACCCAACACACAAACCTATTAGCAAATACAACTGTGCCAGCAAAAAATCCTAATGCAGTTCCAAGTTTTAAACCTACAGGAAAATAAGTTGACAATTATGGCTGATTCTGCTTGAGAAAGCAATTCAAAGTTATCAGTACAAGGTTGCCCCTTTGCTGTAATGCTCGCTGCGATTTTCTCTTCCTTTCAGCAGTGGCCAGCACTTCTCACTCCTCTATAAGGATACTCAGATGTTTTTAACTAAAGACTAGTGTATCATTTATATGTCATGTTATTACTCTGTAGCGGGTCTTGCTGCTATATGCTTATGCTATGTTCTTACCCCAGAATACAGTTACATACTACAGATGATTCAACAAATACATTGCCTCAAATTCCTGACCGTCCACCCAGTGCTTTAAGGACACATTGCCCCTGTTAAGGCTCAATTCAGCAGCCTCGATTCTACAACCACTTTATCTATCAACAGCAGAAACTATCTTGATTAACAACTTCACATAAGTTTTCATCTGCAGTTCTTCAAATAAAACACATCACAGCACTGTGCCGTTAGTTCATTGTTTTCATACTAGGTAATATATTAGATCCTGTTGAATCTTTTTAGACTGTTTAAAATAAAACAGTGCAAAGGCTGTCAAGGCAAAGATCCAGCCATGACAGAAATCACAAAATAGATTTGTTTAGATCAATAAATAAACGTTTTCCAACTGAAATACATGTAGAGATTTGTTAATAAAAACTCCAACTTTTATGGAAATTCAATTTCAGTAACAAAAAGCAAACCTAAAAACTTCCGTTGTTTCAAATTCACAGATCAATACTTAGCTCTTACCTTTCAAGGGACAAATGCAGCTTATTTAGAGAAATGTACCAGATATTAAGTCAACTAAAAAGAGCTCCTTAAATGTGTAAATATTCTTTATAATGGATAATTTTAAGCTTACTTCCACAATTCTAATGGTTACTGAGCAGCTCAACATTCAGTAGCGAAAAATAAATTAAAATAGTTTCAAATGCCACCAGCATCAACTTTTCAGGTCTGAGGGTAGGTGTGCATGTATTTACAAAAAACCCTACAACAAAGAGATATTCCTTTGTCATATTCAGTGTTTTGGGGGCTGGGGCAGCATGAGGCTTTTTTCCTGTTTGTTTCTTTGTTTAAACACAGCATTGAGTTGACACAAATACTAATAACTTCTGGTTCAGGAAAATATTTCAGTAGGTTTCTGTTAGCTTCTAATATTTATAAAACTTCGAGAAAATGCAAACATGACTTAACTATACAGCTTCCTGGTAAGAGCAGACTGTAAGTGACTTTAAACTACAGGGTGAGCATGCACTACAGGTGACTTCAGACTGGGTAGTTTGCATAGTTTTAAACTGTGTAAACATAGCTTAAAGTCACCTGTAGACAAGGCTTACCATGGAGCAGCATGAAGTAATGGCCTTTCTGACCTACAAAATTAGGTGCAGCAGGACCTTAGGCTTAGCCAGATGCTACAAAATTCTCATCAATGCCATTTACCACTCCTTAACTGGCTCACCCCGGCCTTTAGAAACCACCATTCTTCCTCTTCTACCCACATCCACATCTCATGGGCAATCTTATTCAAACATGCCATGGGATGGGGAAGGGCAGATCACACGGGGAAAAAGGTGAAACTGCAGAACCTGGCTTTAAACCGGTTCCTGCTGCGCCCCAAAACCGGGTGTCACAACATCCTCTAATTCTAGCCTGGTATCTAGGTGTCACCTCATCCGAGCCCTCTGCTGCTTGCTGTCACACCTGCTCTCTACTAAGTGCCATTAACAGGCCACTTCTGGCTCATACATTTATATAATAAATGCCTTAGCTAACCATTATAATGAGAGAGCATATTTAAGGCCAGTTTACTCAAAGGTGCCTGTCAGGGAAAAAGTCACTAGCACTGTGTCATCGCTTTGTGTGCAGTCAGCCAGAACACAGCCTCAACCACCTTCACCCAGCCCAACCCCCTCAGCTTCCAAGGGAGCGCCGGGTCTCTCTTCCCACCCCTCTCCGTGCCCTCCTGCCTTCTCTGCAATTCCTCGGGTGAATGAAGCGCTGCACAGCAAGCCAACGTGACTCAGAACAGCGCAGGTTCACCTTACACGAGCTGTGCTGTGATTACAGCTTGTTGTCAAACCAAACTATCCCACCATCAGACCTCATCCTCCCATACACCAAGTTTATGAGGCTACACATCTGCAAGTCAGCTAAACTCACTGATCAAAAGGAAACTAATCCCAAGCCCCATCTTTCCTCCAAGAAGATTCACCTGAAGGTAAACCAACTCACCCACAGGCCACATGGTGGCCAGATCTATCACAGGCAAACACCTGAGCGCCATTCAAGTGATGGAAGTGGGCACCTGTGCAGCAGCAACTTCAATCGGCTTAACAACACTGGCAGATTGTAACTGAAGCTCCAAACCTGAGTGCACACTTCTGGAAGCAGCACCACAAAGGGATCTTTCCATGTCAATAATAAACTACGACAGCTGGGATCCCATCAGCACATGAAAACATGAGGTGTGTCCTGACTGACTCAGTTATCAGGACCAAAGTAATTGTTTTGGAAGCTTCCTATTACACATTCAACAGAATCTGTGTTGCAAAAGCTAGAGTAGGGATTTCACCAAAAGAGATGCTACTGTAAAGCAAAGTTGACACTTAATGACTTATCCAACTCCTGAGAGGTAAGTAAGATGACCTACAGGTCTTCCAGCTAAAGAGGTCATACAAAGACACCATAGATTCCAGAGCAAGAAGCAACTACACAGCAGCACTGCAGACCTCTGCATACCAACCCAGAGACTGCCAAGCTTTACATGTAAGAGAATAAACTCTTTTTAACTCACTTGTGTCAACAGCATTGCAGAAAGAGGAGAGAAACCGCAGTGGCAAACATTAAACAGGTTAACTCTCCCAGAAATCCAACATGAAGTCAGAGGTCCTTCAAGAGCCTTTCTTAGAAGCTTCCCCCCGCCCTTGCAAAAGGGGCTGGTTAAAGACCCTCCCCTTGCCAAGGGACCTGCTGCCCACTGACACACCCACCCCACAGACCGCCATTTAACTGTAAGATCTCAGCTCTTCAGTAATGAAAAAGATAGCTCTGTAACAGTGTCACCTCGCAACAAGGGGTCAGATGGTCAGAAATGCAAAGCAAATGCCAAGAATTATCACACTACGGATAGGGAACAGAAATCATTGTTAAACACTATATAAATCCAACAGGTAGCTGTCACTTGAATACTTTGAGCAATGTAGTAGAACGGGGAAAGAAAGAGAAGAAAAAGGATGAGAAAAGATATGGAATGGTACCTCCATAGCAAGCAGCTACACCTGGACTGGCTACAACCAGACTTTTCTGACTACAAAAGGAATAGTTGAGAGGGGGTGGAAAAATCCTGTGTGGCATGAAGAAGGTAAATTGGGAGCAGTTATTAACCATCTCTAATGCAAGAGCTAGGAGATACTAAATACAATGAGCAATTTCAAAAAACAAAGGACCATAGCTTTTTCCACACAACATATAGATTCTTTGCCACAAAGCAGGGCGAACACTAAAAGCAATACAGTCTGAAGATGTTTTTAGGCACCATCATGGTTACAAGAATCCACTTGGGACATTAAACACCTACACACTGTCTCTGTGGATAGACAGCACTCCGAGGAAGTCACTCACCTTGCCAAAAACCCCTCACCTCTGAGCGCCCTCCGTCAGAGACTGGATACAGGGCTAGGCGGACCTCTGCCCTGGTCCTGTGCAGATTTTCTAACCCACCCTCCCACTTTTTTTTAACTTATGTTTATTTTTAACAGTTTTAAGTAGATCTTAACTAAGGGCAAGACATCTACCTGGTTTAAGATGCACTGTTTACGTGGCTAGCAAACAGATCAAGCAGTACTGTGATCTCTCAGACAAAGGGGACTAAACAAGACTTCTGGGGTCCTGTGTTCCAGGTGCTTTCAGTCTCATTTGAACCAGTTAGGTTCCACTTTGAAAATTCATATGCATTTTATAATTCTAATATTGCATCTGAAAACATAGGTAGACAAGTGATCTGTGAACCAACAGTGCCATGGAAGGAGCCAAATGTATAAAGGAAAGTAAAACATTTGGTAAGGAGGGGGTGAAAGCGAGAAAATATCTTCACTTTTAATTCCACTCATCTTTCATATAATTTGTCAATACATTTTAACAGCTTGGTGGGGGAAAAAAAGCTTCTGAGAAGTCTCTTATACATACACGCCTACCTGCACAAGTGTCTCTTGTACATCACACGCAAATTGTAGCACATTCAAGCATAAAATATGACTGAAGCAACTTTTGCTGTTCTAACAGCAAAGGGCTAATTTGTGCTTAATTACTTAAAAGTATTTTAAAACACTTTCAAAAAGCCCTTAATTTCTTCTACTACATGCTTACAGATTTAAAAAATTTAGATGCTTACTATGATTTTCATATCTTTCTCTGTAAGCATATTTCATTGCAAAATCCTTATAAAACAAATAATATCTTCTACTTTATAATATCAAATTTCTGAGATTCTCTCCCAAAGACAGACTATAACTATCGGGGGGGGGGGGGT
>Ga0065711_1039644_pt1 | contig 17638 bp, 28 predicted proteins | sample Hoacrofraction12_FD_59098 | JGI IMG/M metagenome (GOLD analysis project Ga0065711, IMG submission 59098) | Hoatzin crop microbial communities from Cojedes, Venezuela - Epithelial fraction 12 v2 (version 2) | ecosystem: Host-associated > Birds > Digestive system > Esophagus > Crop | place...
GGCAGCGCCGCACGCCGGGGCCGGAGCAGATGGCGTGGCCCGGGTCTGTGGGCCCCGCTGTGGGGGCCGGGGTCGGCGGAGGGCCCCGCCGCGGCACCCAGCCGGTGAGGAGCGGGGAGCCCGGCGGCCGGGGCTGCTCCGGCTTGGTTCCCCGCAGAGCCTCCCCCCAGGAGCCCGGATGCGCCACGCCGGGCCGAAATCTCCCTCTGCCGCCTGGTCCGGAGCGGCTGGCGACAGTGCGGCCTCCTCACCCCCACGGGCGCTCTCGCCGCCGCCGAGGATTCCAGCAGATCCCTGGGTGACTGCGGCCACCTGCCTTCACTCCCTCGCACTCCTTCCCGTTGCGCGAACACGCGTGGGACACGGCACCCTCGCGCCTGCCCATCGAATCGTGGCCCCCGGCTGCCGCCCCTCGCACCCGCATCCCGCGGGCCGTATTCTGTCAGCTGCTTCCCTCCGCCTCCCCGGCCCGGGCCGCCGCGGCTGCCCCCTCCCGCGTCTCCGGTCCTGGGGTGCCAAGCCAACGGCGCTCACCCGACGAAGATTCTGCCTGCGGGTGCCGGACTGGCCATGCTCACACCGGCAAGCTCCAGCCCGCGGGCTCCTGCGCAGGGACGGTCACTAGGTAGCTGGAGGGCACGTAGCCTCTCTGGCCGTTCACATCCACCAGGCTCCACTCCTTGCTCCCCTTCTTGTCGTGCGGCTCCAGCACCACCACAGGCTGCCCTGCCTGGAGGCTGACCTCCTGCGGACTCCTGGCTGCGAAGGAGAAGCCAGCGACCACCTGCGAAAGGCAGGGGAAGGAGGGGGGAAGCCCTTGCTGGAGGCGAGACTCAAAGCGGGGAAGGACATATGTGGCAGGGCAGGACCTAGAGGGGACATGGAGGCTGCTTCCAGGAGGGCAGCACAGTCCTGCCGTCGATGAAGGGACACTGGGGACCCACCAAGCACAGTTCTCTTGCTCTGTCCACCCCAGGTCCCAGCAAGGCAGAGACCAGCATCGCCAGGCACTTGGCCGGGGACGGTGACGCTCCCCTGCTAGGCACATGGCTGCACGTGCATGACCGCGTGTGTGCTGGAAAAGCAGGTCCACCTTCCCACCCACACACTGCACACACAGGGACCAGCATGGAGCTGGTGGGGTTGCTAGGAATGCCCTGGGGGTGTCCCCCGCTCTCACCTGGAAAGCTGGAGCAAAGGCGGCCACCTGGACCTTGGGAGCTTCAGGCGATGCATATGAACATCGCCTTCTCTCTGTGACGCTCTCCGGGGCTGGCAACTGCATCCCGAGCTGCTGGCTTTGTTCTGGACAAAAGGGCTGGAGCTTTCCGGCAGGCACAAACCCTCGGGGACCTGGAGGACACACACACACAGGTCATGGGGCCCTGCTGCCTGGCACGTGTAGGACTGGTTGGAGGAGAGAGGAATGACAACTTGGCTGTTGCCTGGCATGGCACAGCAGCCCTGTTTGAACTGGTCCATCACTAGGGGATATCCAGCAGCAAAACCCCTCAAAAAGGAGCTTGAAGTGTTTCTGTGTGTATGGGGTTCTCCTTTCCCAGCCGTGATAAGCCGCAAGTGCTCCCACATGTGGAAACCTGAACTACGAGTGCAGCTGGCAGAGCAGAGGTGGGTTAGGGCTGAGCAAACTGGACGACCCGGGAGGCAACGGCCTGCTGTTTCACCCAAGGTGAGGAAGTGGTTCGTGTTTGGTTTCTGACCCGGGTGCTGAGGCGGGGTAGTGCTCACAGTACCTCCAGCATCCACCAGCCATCTGCTTGTGTTGCCCTTGGTGTCCACGCTTTGCAGCAGAGCTACAATCTGTCCCCTTTGCAAGGTCAGGTCCAAGTCTTTGCTGCCACTGATGTTGCTTGTCACTTGGTAAAGTTTGTCTGGGCCGTGCTTGCTCACAAGGGAAAGGACCTTCCGCTCTTCAGCAGGGTTCAGAGGCTGGTGGGGAGCAAGAGAGACAGGAGCGCGTGATGAGACAGGCGGGAGACTGAGGGCCTCCACGTACATGTGCTCTCCTTTCCACAGGATCACGTCCCAGTGAGAGGTTAGAGGAGAAACTACTTCACACTATCTGCTCTGCCTCATGGTTTGGAGACGAGTGTCCAGAACCAGAAAAGCTGAGACTATTTCACCCCCGTTTATTCCCAGTCAGCCAGCTGCTTTCAGGGGCTTGGGGGAAATACTGTGGCTGTGGCAACCCCCCGTGCCACTTTCTGAGCCAACCTCCCCCCCCAAGGAGATGTTCTGCGCTGGGAAGCCGCAATCCTACCTCTTCACCCAGCTGGCCTGAGACACCCCCTTCCCAGCTCCTACCTGTGTCACAGGGCTCAGCGTGACCGTCTCAAAGGTCTGGCAGAAGGCACGGAGCTGAGCGCCAGACTGCTGCAAGGTGTCTTCCACCATCTTCCAGAAACCTGGCAGAGGCATGCAGCCGTGGGGCATCTGTGAACACAGACCCTGAGATCAGCGAGGACCCCGGGGAGGGGTAGAGCTGTGGGTAGGGTCCAAAGGAAAGGAGCAGGAAGAAAAGAGGTGAGAAAGCAAGAGAACAGACCTTGTCACTAAAGATGTGCATTGCATCTGGGATGTGGTTCCCTTTGGCAAGGAGAGCTGCTGCTGTCTGGCTTTGAGCCACCTGCCCCAGGCAGGGCAGTTGCACGCAGGGGTCCTGGGCTGTACCCAGCCCACTGCAGCAGTCCCTGTGTCCTGCTGTCCTGCCCCAAGCCAACAGCCCGTCCCATCTGACCAAAAAGGGACTCGTGGATGTAGCCCCAGGGTAGATGTCTGCAGCGTAAGCATCCCAGACTGAGCAAGGGGAGTCCCCCCTGATGACTAGGTACGTACAGACAGTGCTTGAGAAGATGCCTTCACGTGGCTACGTCTTGTTCTCACGTTGGTCACGGGTCAGGTCGGGGCTGCACTCTACCCCAGGGCTCTGGATGGCCTGACACACCACGTCTGCAAACGTTAGGCTCAGAGAGCGCTGCACAGTGTGGAGTCCTGGGAGGTATCTCCCAGGGGATGGAGATTCAAGGGAAGGGACGCTTGTTCCTCAGGCCAGGAGCCATCCTCCTCCTTGCCTTCCCAGCACAGAGCTCCGGGACCTCAGCGTTAACAGTGATCTCTCAGGCAGCACGTCAATAAATTACCAGTGGTGCCCTCAAAGAGAGAGCAGAACGGTTCCTGGCAGTGAAGAAGAGACGGTTTGGCTTTCCCCGGCCAGAAGGGAGGAGAGATCATTGACAAATGCTAGACAGGGAGCTGTGTGGCTGCAAGGGCAGGCTTGGGCTGCAGCAAGCCTCCAGCGCCCTGACATCCAAGCGATGTCTCAAGCCTGAAGAAGGCAGGTCTGGCTCAGCATGCGCGCCGGTTTCAGCACACGTGCCAAGGGGTCACTCTCACCTGCTCAAGCTCGTTTTCTGCCTGGTGCAGGACCTGAGCAGCCAAGTCCTGTTGCAGGGCACTGAGGGAGCACAGTATCTGCCCCAGGAGCTGCAGAGCTGCCTGGTTGAACTGCGGGAGCTCGGCCACGAGCAGGGCGTTGATGGCAAGGTAGGTGTTCATGGCTGCCTCCTCGTCGTACGTCACGCTGCCCATCTCGCTCTTCCGCTCCTGGATCTCCTCATAGTCCAGCAGCTTGTCCAGGCGCTTCTTGACCAGCTGTTGCGGCCCCACCAGCATGTCTGAGAGGCTGCAGAGGGGCTGGCAGACCAGCCTGTCCAGCCGTCGCTTCTGTGGAGCGAGAGGACCCAAATCTCCATGTGAGCCCCCCCGACAGGCCCAGCTGTCTGTATGGGGCACTGTCTTATGCAGGATAAAAGGCTGTTGAGGGGCTTGTGTGGAGTGGGGAGCATCTGCGGCATGCTTCCCTGAAGGCACATAGGATGCTAGCCAAAGCAAGCCTTTGGTACAGAGCAGTCATGCACACCACGATTCAAAACTCATGCTCCGTGAAAATGATCGCGTAGGACCCTCACGCGCAAAGTCCCATGGGCCGAGGCCCAAGGCGGGTGCTGCAGTGACTGTCCCATGCAGGTGATACTGTCCCAGTTTGACGGAGGCCCTCAGCCCAGGGTCTGTGTGGTTGTTCCTCATAGCCACCCTCTCTCCCGGTGCTGGTGCTCCCTGGGGATGCCGGCATCTTGCTGTGGGGTTCAGGCTGCCCTGCTACACTCTGCACTACTCTGAAAACCTCCCTGACCGGATCCACGGTGGCAGCCACCACCCAGGAGGGACTCCTGGAGAACCGGGCAGGGGTGGTGGAAGGAGACAGACGGGGGGCTCTTGGGCTCCCAGAGGCGAGTACAGATGCCCGCAAGGTGTGGATAGGTTGGATTGAGGTTTTGGTGGCAAACAGCTCATGTGAGTCAAATAGCCTGGTTTCCTACCATCTTGTGCCCTGCTGCAGCCCTGCCTGCACGGCTGGCCATGAACATGTCGGGGCCCTGAAGGTACAAACAGCCTTTAACAGCCCAGACCTGCCTCAGCTGGGGCTTCCACCCACACCCTTGCCCACATCCCTTTTAAGGGCCTTCAGCTGCTACCTATGCATTGCTGTGGGTGAGATGGTTTCTGACTCTGTCTCCTGGATGGACCTCGGACCTCTGCTGTAGGCAGCTCAGCTCCTGGACAGACCCCTCAGATGGATGTTGCACCTTGTCTCTAGCCCAGAATGGACTTTAGATCTGTGTTGTAGCCATGTATCTGGCCCTGTCTCCTTTTCTTTCCTGGATGGACCCTGGAGCTGGTTCTTCACTTCATGTGTCTGGGAGTGCTGATGGACTCTGTTATCTGCTCCTTCGTGTTCAGACCCCAGGGGACTGTGCTTGTTTATGAGGATGCTGCCAGCTCTGGGGTCCCGCTCAGCTCTTAGCTGCCCTGCCCTGGAGCCAGCCTCAGCAGTACCCTGGCAGAGGGTGTGGGAGCAATGCTTGCCTGTGACCCTGGAGGAGACATACAGGGAAGGAGCACTTACAAACTCTGGGAAAACAGTACAATGAAGGTATTCTGCGAAGTGGCGGTACTGCTGGGCAGGTCCCTCGTCGATCTGCAGCTCGCACTTGTGTGGGGTGGGCAACAGGAATGCCTGAAAGGGAGAAGGCTGTCAGACCTGATGTGCAGAAGCTGCCCAACGCTAGCTAACCCATCTGTAACCCACCCCTGTGTTCCCAAATACACACAAATATTCCTGCCTGGGTGCTCTGTGGTAGCAGCCCACTGGGACTGATGCTCTGGACTATCCTTGTCAGCAGGCCAGGGAGCTCACTTAGGTGTTAACAAACCTCTCCCCCTGAGCAGGTGTTATGCACCAGCTTGCAAAAGCACCCCTACCCCAGCAAAGTGGCCAGGGCTGCCCTGGGGCCCCAGGCAGCCTGCCCCAGCTTGATATTGTCTGGTGCTTTGGCGCTTAGGTTTGGTGCTCCAGTAGTTCCTTGGAGCTTCTCACATCTGTGTACAAAAGTCTTCCCTCGCCTCTGTGTGGAGTGTGAGACCGGTGGGAAAGGAAAACAGGGAGAGATCGTTCAGGTGAGACCCTCTTCTGCTTTGAGAGGCTTTTGGTCTAATCTTAACTCTGTGGGCAGCATCCTCCCTCCTGCCTGGAGACAGGCTTTGATCCACAACCTCTAGCCCCAGAGAGGGGCACGCTGAGCTTCCAGAGCCCTAGCCTGCTGTTGGTGCTGAGGGAAGCCTGGCCTCTGGCTCCTTCTGGGCTTGGCCTCCCTGTCCCTTGGAGCACTGCTCCTGCAGTCAGTTCTGGAGCAGCAGGAGCAGTTCTGTTTGATTCTCATCAGCCATGGCTGCCACGGGCCTCTCCGAGTGCCCTGATCTACGTTGTGAATCCTGGGGCTTTGCCTGTGGTCATGTTTAGGAGACCTTTCCTTTGTAGTCCTCCTTGCCATGGGAGGGACTGGAGATGGAAATGTAAAAGGGAAAATGAAGGGACCCTTTGAGCAGAAGGCAGCAGCTCTGAGATGTGTCATTTTCCTCAACCCTGTGGGAGTTTTTACACAAGCAGAGGTGGCTGTGATGATCTTGTATGCACTGAGATTTGCCTCTCTGTGTGGTGGGGGCACTGGTACAGAGAGATGCACAGGAGGGAACTGCCAGCCAGCACGAAGAGAGGCCAGGCTGTCTCTGCCCTAGGAGAACATGCCTTCATGAGCTCCTCAGGATGTCTTTGAGAAGCTTTCAGAGGGGAAGAGATGGGGCATGCATGCAGCCCCACCTTCCCCCACCAGCAGCTCCTCTGAAGCTGCATCCAAGCCCCAGCAGACTTTTAACAGCTTGTTGTCTAGGCTGCCCGGCGTATTTGCAGACACTTGATACCCTGGCTGAAGCCAAGAAGCCAACTTGCAGAGATGCAGCTCACGGAGCCACAGTGCCAGGCAGGTCCTCACGAGCACCTGATGTCCCAAGGAACGGTCATATCCTGTCCCCCTAGCCAATGCCACATCTCAGTGATTGCCATTGTCATGTTTTCTGTTCTAATCTGATTTCAGCCACTCTTGACACTACAGGGAGTCTTTCTGACCCGTTTTCCTCCTGCTCAATCCTATATGGGGAGCCCTTGTCACTGTTTTCCTGACAAGGTTCTTCCAGTCCTTGAATTGCTGCTTTCTGAACCCTCTGTCATTTTCTGAGACTTCACTGATAATACAGTGACTGGAGATTTCAAGTTTTGCCATTGCTCATACTTTCATTTCCCTCAGATGCCCCAAGGGATTTCCATGAGAAGATCACAGCAGCTACTCAGCTGGGTCATCTCAGAAGGGAAGTTTGTCTCTCTGATTCGGGAACAATTCTGTCTTGTAACTGTTATGCAAGAATTCCCAGGCTGCACAACACTTCACCTTCTCAGCTATTTAATGCCTTGAAATAATGATCATTTTAAGGACCAATCTATCTCAAATGACACCCAGCTCAGACTGTGTCAACAAAGGCCTGACTTTGTTTTAAGCTCTGCTGGACCTGAGCGATTCCTGCATGTTGTGAAAGCCCCTGGCTTGCATTTTTAGCGGAGATGAAAGTCGCTGAACATCCCCAACTGACATTGATTTCCACAGGGCTTGAAAGCATTCTGCAACCCCAGGAAACAGGTCCTGAGGCCTGGATGTGGCCAACCTGCTGCAAGTTATCAGGGTTTTACCTCTAAGTGGCCCAGGTAGGATGCCACGTTCTCCTTCAGCGCAGCCACGCTAGATACCACGCACTGGAACTTCTCCTCCAGGTTGTCGTACTCCCTGTCCTCCGTCTGCAAGGTAAGGGGCAGCTTATCCCCGGCACGGGCAGACCAGGCAATGCCTTGGGCAGGGGTGATGCCCCTCACTGGGTGCTAACATAAAAAGCAGCCAGGCACCCCCAGTTCTGGGGACAGGCAGGGAAGACCCTGAGAGGCTCCAGGAATCTGGAAAGGGGCAAGATCTGGGGTGCCTGGGATGCGTGCAGAAACAGGGCTTTCAGCATCATTGTGGTGCTAGGGAATGCTGGGGTGTCCTTACTTTTGCTGGGGTACCTGAGGGTCCTTTGGGGGCCACAGCACTCCCCTGCAGTGCTCTGAGGCAGGGAGCATGGTGTGTACCCGCACCCCTCTTACCGCACTGGCCACTGGGACTGGGGACCAGGAGCCGCCCTTGGGCTGCTTGGGAACGGGACCATGGCTCATGAGACAGCATGGAACACACTGCGTCAGCTCTGCTCTCCCCATCCCCTGGCAAGTGTCTCAGGAGGCAGTGGAGAGCCCCAGAAACCACCCTGGGAGTGGATCCACAGGTGGTGGGGTGCGGGCTGCCCACCTTGGCCACAATGCCGGCTTCGTGCATGAAGAGCCGGCTCAGCCGTGAGGTCTTCTTGGCGATGGAGTGAGTGTTGAGGCGTGCGAAGCGGTCCCGCAGTGTCAGGTGCTCAGACTTATTGTATTTGGTTGCTGCCTCGGGTCAGGGTGCACCAGGTGGGAGGAAAAAAAATCAGAGGAGGAAACTTCAGGGCAATATCCTCAGCAGCCTGAGTGGGTAATGGAGCGAGGCCCCCAGCTGACAAGTCGTGATCAACAGGATAAGCACAACCCACATGAAAGAAGGGCAGTCAAGGGAGGGGGGGGAGTACTAAGAAAAAACAAAAAGAAGAGCAAGCTCCTGTTTGTGGGGGGCCTGGTTTCTCCTATCCCAAGGGTAGGACTGATCCTCTCTGTTCCCCAGCTCCAGGAATGCAGACGGACTGGTTTTGTACTCAGCCCTCCCATGCCACCCTGCTCCTACAGCCTTCAGGTCTTGCCTAGAGTGGCATTTGCAGGACCAGAGCAGTGCCGGGAGCTGCCCGCACAGGTCTGCGGCTCCACCAGGCAGGACGGGTAGAGGGCAGGAGAGCTTTGAACTGATTTAAGTGGGAATTAGCGCAACACCAAGGGGAGATGACTGGGGTTGGGATGGGACTTCACAGACGCCGTGCCCCCTGCCCACCCACCTACTTCTCTGCGCCGTTTGTACTCATTGATGTTGGCGTTGACCTGGGCCATGGCGTGGACAGCTGCCTGCAGGGCTGGGTAGGCGCTGGCACTGGCAGGGGTGTTCTCCAGGATCTTCCCCAGCAGCAGCGGGTATTTGGTGACCCTCTGCACTGGCATCACCAGGAAGAAGCTGAGGTCTGATGCGCCCGTGTGAGGCCTGTCAGAGAGGAGAGTTGTTCAAGGTCACCGTGGGGGGCTACCCTCCTACCCTGCTGCTCCTCCCAGCTTCTCTGCAAGCATTCTGGGGAGAAAGCAGCCCCTCTCCAGCTGCAGGGGAGCTTTGCTGCCTCAGACCCCCAGGGTAGCTGTGCCCAGTAGCCTTGAGGGGCTTCTGGCTGTGAACCCCTGCGTCCCACCAGCTGCGACGCCTCCCCTTGGGGAGCGCAGGCAGAGGGACGCTGTCTCTGCCAGCCCCGAGGCTCTGCCAGCCCCGGAGGCAGTGCCAGCCCCGGGCAGGCGCCTGTCTCCCCGAACAGTGCTGCGCTTGTCTAGCTAGGAAGCACAGGATCGGCACTTGCTCGGGGGTAATGGGGAGGCAGGGTGCAGGCAGGGCTCCCCTTCTAGCCGCGTGCAAGCCATTGCTCGTTAGGGAATCGCATTGCCTGTGCCATGAAACAGAGAGCAGCAAATCCCAGCAGCTCCTCTGCTGCCACTCCTGCTTCTCCTGGCTCCAACAGCATTTGTGACCCCCCAACAATTCAGGAGGGGTTCAGCAGGTCTCTCGGAGCCAGCCTTTCTCTCTGGTCAAGCTGAGGAACTTGTGCCCTTTATGGCTTGTGAGCAATGCGAGGGTGTGCAGCAGGCAGGAGCTCTGGGTGCCACCCCATCCCTTGCTTTGGTGTCCACCATAAAAGACCACCAACCCATAGCGCTGCTTTGGCAAGTGGCCCCAAGGAAGCAGGACAGGCTGCCAGGCAATGCTACAAAGGTGGTGGCCGTGACGTTTCACTCAGCCTGGTGGCACATACCCTTGCAGGCAGCTTGTCCCAAGAAATAGGCAAGGCTAGTAGGTAAAACATTGAGAGGGAGGTGGTGGCCTCAGCTGAAGGTACCTACACTGCTGCGTTCAGGGTCTCCAAGATCTCCTCCTGCAGCCTGGGGTCCTTGCGGTAGCTCTCTACCAGCAGGAGGGCATGCTCATAGCTGGCACAGTAGATCTTGTAGACGGTCTCCATCTCCTCCTTGAACTCCTGGAACAGGGCACCTGGGGATGGAGAGTCCTTTCCTGCAGCCTCAGAAAAGGCAGAGGTTTCTCTCCAGCCTGCCAGTAGGGTGAAGCTCACAGAGTGGTGCCAGCCAAATGCACCAGGGCAGAGCTCTGCACCCCCAGGCACCGCTGCTAGGTTGGGCCTGACGCTGCCCTCCCCTCACGCTCTGCAGGCCACGGGTGAGCGTGGGTGGCTGCCCAGGGACGGCAGCGCGCAGGCAGCGGTGGTCCCTGCGGTGCAGAATTGGGCGAGGGGCAGGAGCCGTTGGGGCAGGTGGGCTGTGGCTGTGTGGGGGCACAGCAGCGGTCCCTGCAGCACAGAGCTGGGCGAGGGACAGGAGACATCAGGGTAGGGAGGCTGCGGCTGTGTGGGGGCACAGCAGCAGTCCCTGCGGCACAGAGCCGGGCAGCGGCAGCGCAGGTGCCTGGCTGCCTGCACGGGTGAGCTCCAGGCACTGCCCCACTTACTGATGCAGAGCAGCTGCTCGCGCTCCTGGGTGGCCGTGGCCTCAAGCCTCTTCAGGAACCGTTTGGAGACGTGGAGGATGTCATCGGTGTTAGAGAAGAGTCCTTCCAGGTCAAGATCAGGCAGCTGAAGAGAACAAATATGATCCAGGTTCAGCCACAGAGGTGGACTCTGCGTCCTGGAGGCACTCATGCCCTTCCGAGCACTCGTGTCCTTCCAGCTGCCCCACATGACATCCAAGGAGCTGGAGCAATGCTCCGCTACAGGAAGCATTGGAGATGCTGAGAGCTGGCTGTGCTCCCAAGCAGGGCAATGAGACCTTTTCACATTACAGACATAGGGTTAAGGCCGTAGGACAGCTGTAGTCAGTCAGACCCAAAGCCTGTCCAGCCCAGGACCTCGGCTTATGGGGTGGGGGGCCCCAGGAAGGTGGATGGTGAGCATGTGGTGACCTCCCTGCAATGATCTGGGTATCTTGAAGCTCTCAACAGGTTCACCCCACAGTCCCCAGACTCCGGGCGGGGGGATGATACCCCCTCTCACCTTCTTCTTCTGGAGGTGTGCCCGGATGTCTGACACACAGAGCTGGATGTTGTGGACATAGCTGGCCTCGGTGGTGATGAGCTCCTCCACGGCCAGCCGCTGGCTGAGCTCCATCCTCTCACAGGACGTCACCTCCTCATAGATGGCCTCTTCGGGCTCGGCCACATCCTCGGCATCCGGCTCTGTCCCGTGGGCGCTCGCCATCTCAGTGGGGCGTGGTGCTCTGCGGGGGGTGTCAGGGGATTAGGGACAGGCCGCGGCAAGGGCAGCCCCAGGATCAGCACTGCGGTGCCCACCCCGACTTGGTGCCCAGGTCCCCTGCCCTGTGCCAGGGCACCCCGTGACATGTCCCCAGGATGCACGCTTCCCAGGGAACACTCAAGCCACCTGCATTTACAAGCAAAGGGTGGATGACATTCCAAAACCCTAAAACCATAAAGTGCTGCGGGCTGGCTGCGGAGGGCAGACACCCGCGTGTGGCAGGCAGGGTCTTGCCACACACGCGTGCCCAAGCTCCAGCAACCACATGCAGGGCCAGGGTGCAGGCAAAGGGAGCCCCAGCTTCAGGCACTCACCTGGCACCGGGTCTGCGCAAGGGCTGGTCCCCGAAAGCAGAGCGGGGTTTGCCTGGCAGGGCTAGCTGTCCCCTCCCTGCCATGGCTGTCAGCGCCTGGCACCTTGCCTCGCCTTCAAGAGTCCTATTCAAAGCACAGAGTGTTTTTGCAGTGCTTGAACAAGAGGCATTTCTGTGGCAGGGAGAGATGATCTAAAAGTGATGAGAGTGGGGGGAGCAGAGGGCAAAGCCGTGGGCACCTCTGCCAGCTACACTGGCAGCCCCAGTGCAGTGTCCGTACCCTGCCCAGCACAGCCCGCTGCTCTCTGCCTGTGGAGAGCATGAAAAATCGGAGCTGACTCATGCCGTTTCCCTCACTGGGAACGTCCTCTACTCTACCTGATGCCGAGGAGGACAGAGCAGTTCTCAAAGCATCACAGATAGTGCTCGGTCCCAGGCAGGAGGCCTTGAGGGAGACAGGGCACAGCCCACGCCAGTGCAGCACACAGCTTGGCCGGGTCCAGAACCCAGCCAGGGGGAAGGATGCTGCCAGGGAGCCTGCCTGCTGAGGCAGAGGAGGAGGTGAAGAGCAAAGGCAGGGCGAAGGTGGCTTGGCAGGACAAAAGCGAGACGGTACAAGCAGCAGCACAGGGAGGGCAGCTCTGCTTCTGCCCTCCACCCCCTGCCAGCCAGTGCCAACCTCCGCACCCGACCGTTGGACTGACGGCGTCGGGCCAGGAGCATGCTTTGGCGGCTGCAGCGCTGGGCAGCAGCAGTGGGGAGAGGGGCTGGCAGGACAGCGTGACCCTCCGCTGGGGAATGAACAAGGTGACAGGCGGGTGACACAGCCACGAGCACCGGGCAGGGTCAGTGTCCCCTCCTGGCACACGGCCACTGCTGTGCTGGAGGAGAGCTGGGCTTGGCACAGCAAGCAAATGCTGTGAGAAGGTATGGGACCTCCTGCCTTACAGAGGCACATTACCCTGCCAGTCGTCATCCCTGCCCTCTGCGGGTCTGGCTGCTGCCCTTGTCTGCGGCATGTTCTCGGCTATGAGACGTGGGGAGCAGGAGACACTTTCCTGAACCCCTCTGGGTGTCTCAGAGGTGTCCAGGCAGAAGGACACCCACCAAGGGCTGTTGGACAAGCTCAGTGTCCTCTGTCTGGGGGCCAGCAAAATACTCAGTAGAAGGGCTGCAGCAGAGGCAGCTGGAAATCCCCCGAGCCCTGGAGAAATGCAGCCTTGCAGCTCGGGGGCATGCAGGCACTGGGGTGTCACCGGTCCCTGTGCCAGCATCCCCCAGTGCAGGCAGCTGCTTGGGGGGTTGCCCCCAAGCTAGGGAAACCTCTTTCCCTCCCCTCACCCCCCTGGCCTGAAGCATCAGAGGAACAAGGAGGGTGTGCAGAACTGAAAAGAAGCATTTCTGGGCAGCGTTGGACCAGGCAGAGAGAGCAGGAGCAGCTTTTATTTCCCTGCTCTCCTCCCAGGCAACTGCCTGCCTTGAACATGTCACTGTCGCCTGGGTGGCTCCGAGCATCCCTGTCCATAAAGCGGGGGCCAGGCAGCGTCCGCAGCCAGCACGCAGAGACCCGCACATGGGGGATGCCGGGGGGCTGCTGGCATGCTGAGGGGGGCTGGCTCCGGGCTCACAGCTCCCACCCCACGCCCCGGGGGACAGGGTCCGGCACGGCCGTGCCATCCCCCTGCTCCCCACCCTGCTCCGGCCCCAGTGTCACCTCCGCGCCCCGAAACCCGCTGCCCCGGCCCCAGCTCTTACCTGCGGAGGAAGCAGGGGCTGGCGCCGGGGAGCTTTGCCCGGCTGCGGCCGCTCTGCTGCTGCCTGCGGGAGGTTAATGATAAACCCGCTGCGGCGCAGCCGGGGTGTCACGGCCAGCGTGGGCAGCGGGGGCCCGCTCACGGCGCATGGTGACGGCACCCACGCACCTGCCACCGCTGAGCTCGGGCCCTGCCATCCCGCCCGCCGCAGGGCTCGGTGCGGGGACGCAGGCCGGCTGCGCGGTCAGATGAGCTGCGACGCACTCCCTGCGCAAGCCCGGCCGCGGCGGGGAGGATGGCAGCGGGCCAGGCAGGCAGCCGGGCTGGCAGCCGGCGTTCGCCGCCTCCGCCGGCAGCTAAACCCGCCCGGGAGATGAGCTGGGGAAAGCGAGCTGGGGGAGTCCCCGCTGTGGCAGTGCAGGGGGGTCTCAGCTGCAAAGGCGGCTGGTCCTTGAGCACAGTAGCTGCGTCTGCACTAGCCCCCGGCATCGCAGCCGCAGCCCCCCCTTTCCCCTTGTCCATCCTCAGACCGTGGTGCCGCACAGCCGGCGGCACAGCAGCCCCCGGCATCCTGGTGACCAGGCTCTGGCTGGGGACCGAGGGACACACCAGCTTTCTCCTGCTGTAAACAAACACAGACAAGTCCTCTGTGTCTCTGCATGTCCTCGCCACGGCTCCGGTGTGTTGCTTCCTCGGCACTAGCTAGGGGAGCCCGGCTGGCACCCCAGTGCTCCCACAGCCCATCCATGAACGCACAGGCTTCCCCCCGTGTTATCCCGCAGGCAGGCATGCCCCCGGCCGCACACCCCTTAGCTCCGCAGTCACTTCCCAGCTGCTCGGCCACGGAAAAGGGTTAAAGCAAACAGAAACAAAAATACATACCCGAGGAAGTGGTTGCACAGATTGGGCCATTGGGAGCTAGCAGCTATTTGGTGTGAAGTTGTTTGTTCGCTCGTGAGGTGTTTGCGTCCTTATGAACATGCTACTGAGCGAAGAGGGTGATGTGCAGCCAGCTCCCGCAGCCGGGAGCCCGTCATCGGGCTGGCCGCAGGGACGGGACGGGACAGGATGGCAGCAGCTGGGTGTTTCCAGGCTGACCCGCAGTGTCCAAAAAGCGCGACAGTATAAAGGACTCTGAGTCTCTCGGTGACTCACGCAGGTCACAGGCAGTGTCTGTGTCTAGAGTCAAACCTCCCCACAGACCAGGACGAGCTCTCCGGCACAGTCCTTCCCTCTGGGTCCATTTCGGAGGTGCGAGCCAGTCCCCCCCAGCTAAGGTGCAGGGGCTGACATGGGCTGGCCAGGGCAGCACGGGGCCCACAGGCAGCTGCCCCGCTGGCTCCCACCCAGTGCCGGTGCCCGGAAGGCCAGCCTGCCCCGCTGCCTTCCCTGCCCACACACCATCCTGCCCGTGGACAGGCTGGGTGCAGCTCGTGGGGCTGTGACGGGGGCCCCAAGCCAAGACCATGAGATGGTCCTCCCTCGTCCCGGCGCCGGAGGGATGCTGCAGCACACAGGAGCACTTGCGGATGGATAAGATGGGCAGCAACACGGCAGGAGGAGCCGAGGATGGGAAGAGGCAGAAGCATTGACGCCCAGGCGGGTCTTTGGGGGAGAAGCCAACGCACAGCGATGTCCCCTGGCTGGGGTCAGCCGGGATAAAGCCACCATGTGAGAGCAGTCCCAAGGCCACCCCACGCCGTACGGGCTTAGGGAGAGACACGTGGCCATGGGAGCATCCCGCACATGGCTGGGTGGCAAGGGCTTTACCTGGCTGTGGCCTTGGGGACACAGGTGTTGTCCTTCCTCCCTTGCAGGTGGCAGCAGGGATTCAGCCCTCGCACAGGCGCTTGCTGAAGCAGCAGAACACCTGGCTGGGAGGCCTTTGGGCTGGCCTCACGGTGATACCAGGGTTCCCCTGCTTCATCCTTGGGCAGCTGCTCCTGCTGCTGCATCCAGCGAAGCCATTGCCCCTTGAGGCATGCCACCACCACTATGCTCCCATCAGCATCTCGCAGCCGATCACGCTAGGGCAGGAACCACGCAGCGCTGCCCCTCGGACAGCGTCCTTGCCCCGCTGGGGCCGGCGCGGCAGGGCGGCATCCCCGGCCGTCTGCTCCGCCCTGGCCGGCTCATGCCGTAGGCGTTGCCTCGGACATATTTTCCATTCCAGTCCAGTTTTTCAGGCGCTGCGTAACCTGGCCCCGGTGAGTTCCTCGCCAGGCGCCTCCTTCCCCTGGTGCAAGCTGTTTCCTTCCTGCCACGCCGCCAGCCTCTCGCTCCCGGGGCTGGGGCTGCTGCGGCTCAGGGATGGGGAGCAGTGTCACCACGCTGCCACCGCTCCAGGGCACCCCAGGGAGGGGTGAGAGCGGGCTGGCCGGCCTGGCCCAGCTCTCCTGCCAGGGAAAAGCCCACAGGTGCCAGCTGGTTGAGCGCGATGTTTTGTGTCCCAGGGCGAGGCCTTGTGCTCAGGTTAAGCCAAGCCAGAGGGTCCTGGTGGGGTCGACTGCCCCCTGTCACCCTCGACATTGGCACCCTCGTAGGCAGCCAGCACTCCCACCCTGCAAACACAAAACCTGGCAAGCGGTGGCAGGGTGTCGGACCGTGTGTGGGTCCGCGCATGGGACCCCACAGCCGCTCGGAGGGCAGCAGGGAGGCAGTGCTGCCTGCTCCCGCAGCAGAGCCAGGTTTGTGTAACCTCACTGCACAACTGTTTTTACGGGATGCTTCTTGCAGAGCAAGGGTGAGCCACCTCCCCACCCAGCCCTCTCCATACCGACTGCCGCAGCAGGACCGTTCTGCCAGCCCTCTTCTGGCAGTATTTTAGAAGAAACCAAACCCCAGGCTGCTGATGGTCCAAGGTTCCCCCGTGACACAGCCATGTATGATGACTACAGGCCCAGTCCAGAGTCTGGAGAAACCTCTGCTTGATGGGCTCCAGCTCAAAATAGCCGTCATAGTAAAAGTGTTGACAAGAGGGAGGCAGGTTTGCAGGGCCGGAGGCCGTCAGCTCTCGGCAGCAAGAGCCCAGCTCAGGCAGGAGCACGCTGCTGCCCAGCGTGTATGCAGCAGCATCCGGGGACATGATGCCCTCTCAGCCAAGAAGGTGATTATTGCCCCCCTACATCTCACCCCAAACTTCTGCTGGCTCCTGGAAAGCCATTTGCTGTCTACAGGGATTTTCCCAGCTACTCAAAACCTGAAAGCACAGGCTGTTGGGATGAAAGCTGAAGCCATCAGGGGGCTCTGTGGGAGCACACCAGATAAGCCTGGAGTTAGACAGGGCTTGCTCAGAAAATAAACACGACTTCCAGCCATACAAAGCACAGCAGTTCAGGCTGTGCCTAATAACAGCAGGCGGGGCTTCCTCTCCGAGCAGAAGGTTTGCACAGGAAAGTTACATTTCCTCTATTTAATCTTTTCCATTATTACTGTTCTTTGGATTTCTTTCCCGTCTTGAAAGCACTCCATGACCACATGCCGTTATCAGCCATTCATGGTGGAAACAAAAACATGGGGAAAAAAAATAGCAGCTCAAGAATGTGCTTGCAGGTGCGTCCTAATCACAAAACTTCCTCCCACACTGCAGGTCTCGGAAGTGGACTTTGCCTCCAACACCATTGCTTGTGCGTGCTGTGGAAAGCAGGGGAATTCGAACCAAGATGCTAGGGAAAGGAGGAAAAAGCTTGTGAAATGAAAGGTCTTCATTCTGCTGAGCTGGCCATCAGCGTGGGCAGCTCCTGAAGAACCACATAGATGTCATTCCTTTCTCTTCCTTCTTGCCTTCCCAGCTAACATAACCCATGCTCAAATCCTCTGTGGGAGAGAAGGAGGGCTGTGCGTACCTGCTCAGGGTCATCCCGTCCGTGTACCTGGCCAGGGCTATGCCAAGGGCCTGCTTCTGAGCTGGTGGAAACTGCATCAGCACCAGTGGTCTGGAAGGAGCTGCAGGCTCCAGCCTCATGGCTGGGGATCACCGCCTGCAGCACGAGGCAGAGCACAGCTGAAAAATATGCAGATAAAATTTGATCCAAGTGGAATAAATTAAGAGTCAGGTCTTCATTTCTAGGAGGGTTATTTATGGGCCTTAGGCAGACCTCTTCAGTGGAGGAGACTTCAGCCCCTCTTGGCCTCTCTGAGGCTATAGCAGGTCAAGTGTCCTGTATCCACATTTTAGTGCTTGAAGCTTCATGTCCACCAGCCTCTGTGGTCCTTCCTTCTCCACACCGAGTCCCTGATGCCTTGCATTGCTTTTCCTAGCCTAAGATCTCCACCTCTCTTCCGGGGCTGGTGATGAGCCAGCTGATGGTGAGGATAGCTCAAGGAGAAAGCCAGACGCTGGTTTGGGGGCACTGAATGCCAAGGTACCTGTCTTTCTGCCCAAGCAGCAGTGCCTGCTTTCTCGGGACCATTCGGAGCAGTGCTCTACTGGGAGCCCTCTGCCCATTTAAGTTGGGCAGAGAGGAACCTGATGAGGTTCAACAAAGGCAAATGCAGGGTCCTGCACCTGGGGAGGAACAACCCCATGCATCAGTACAGGCTTGGGGTGGACCTGCTGGAGAGCAGCTCTGTGGAGAGG
>Ga0065711_1039645_pt1 | contig 17638 bp, 8 predicted proteins | sample Hoacrofraction12_FD_59098 | JGI IMG/M metagenome (GOLD analysis project Ga0065711, IMG submission 59098) | Hoatzin crop microbial communities from Cojedes, Venezuela - Epithelial fraction 12 v2 (version 2) | ecosystem: Host-associated > Birds > Digestive system > Esophagus > Crop | place...
AAAAAAAAAAAAAAAAAAAAAGTCCTCCACTTCAGCTAGTTTTATTATCTATAATTAGCTTCTGCCAAAAAACATGAACATAAGACTGTAGATATTTTTGATAAAGTTTGAGTGATGATCCTAAAGAGAGTACAGGAATATTTCAGAGCCACAAATGTTTCAAAGCTACCTTATGGATGTTTGTAATTTATAACAAGCTTCTAATACCGAAGGCATGCCTTCAGTAAGAACAGAAACAGAATGATAAATGCTTGCTAGGGCTGCTGGAAAGGCAGGATACAATTTCCATTGGAATTCTACCTTTCCCTTCCCCCAGTGAAAAATTTTCATGTTTCTCCAGAACAGCAAATTCCAATACCTTTGATGGCTGGACAGACCTCAAGGTCTTCATTCAAATCAGATGAACATGTGAAGTAGGAACAGCCCTCAGGCACAAAACATTTTAAATCCAATTTTTAAATATCTCTGAATTTTAAAAGAGATTCAAGGTTCAGGGACTGTCTGTTACAGGAGGGAAGAACAAAACTGACATCGGAGTCAAAATATAAGTTTGATATTATAGAAGATGAACTCTCTTAACATCTGAAAGTTTTAATTGTAGGTTAACTGTAAATTACAGACTGTCTGAAGTGGAAAGGTTTGACCTTACTTTTTCTGCAGAATCTCAATTAAAAATCATTTTTACTTCCCCCACGTTCTCCTGAATTTCACTGTGCCTAATTTCACTTGAATGTTCTTGTTGTAATCAATTATTTAATCCCTACTCCACTTTCCAATCTGATGCCACTTCTGTGGAGGTTTTCACTAAACAATTCTGTAACACAAACAAAAACTCCCCACACATCTGGATGAATGCTGGGGGAAGCAGAGGCTCTAACAATTAGACATTATTGTTAAACAACATAACATTAATGAGAACAGTTGTTCAAAAAAGGAACAGCATTGTTAGAGGGAAACAAACACCCTGAAAAACAGAGCAATCAAAAGAACTGACATTCAAAGATATGTTAGCAACAACTGTAACCTCGTAGCCTGTTATCCATGCTGGAGTAAATAGATAATTGCTCATGCATAAACATAAGAAGGGCTTAGGTCTCAATAAATAAAGGATTAAACTCTGAGAACACCCACAAAACAAAAGGAGCAAATAAAAAGACTGCAGACACCTCTCCGGAAGTAGCTATGAAATATTGTCCTCTGACCTCCTGCACTTACAGCCCAGTTCTGTGAAGAGCCTATTGTTGAAAGATAAAGATCCACAAGGCTTTCTTCCTCAGTCTGATTTAAAATATGGCGAATGTAATGGGTAAAATGGTAACATCCAAACTAATCATCTCTTCTTCAGGCTCACTTGTGCAGCAAAACCTGTGTGACCCAGGCTGATGCATGTGAGATGTAGACGAGTCGTGACTTCTTCTCCGACTGAAAACACTTGCCATTTGTGCACTTCACTAACCTCACTCCTTATTCAATCTCCGTGAATCTTTGGTTTTAAACTCGTTTTGGCATGGACGGATTTCCCCACCATCATGACTATTCTTAATATAAGAGAGAATCCAATCAAACTGAGGTCTGTTGGGTGCCATTAAAGGCATATTTAAGAACAGAAGTAAGGTTTTGTCAGACCTGACCACTGCAGGTTTTCTTGCACCTTCTTTTACATCCAGTGTGGCCTGGATAGATCTAGCCTAAAAACATCATGATTTTATCCTGTTAGTACTCCATATTATGGAATTACCTCCAAAAGTTGGCCTCCAAACTTTGTAGTAGGGTTTGGATCAGTCAATGCAATTCTGAGTCAAATATATTTAATAAGACCATTTGGGAGCTTGCCATAACCCAGGGTTCTGCTGCAAATTTACAGTACAGTTGCCTTGTATTTGCAGGTAACAAAGCTGAGGACTGAAAAAATGGTCAGAACAGCAGCCACAGAAACCGTATTATTGTTCTCAAAACATGTGCATACACAAGACTAAGTAAATGCAAACCTATGGCTAACTTTGGCCTTACTTTTCATTCCAAACATTAACTGCTTTAAATTACTCTGTAGTTTCTGCAGATGTCAATAAACTTAATTTTTCACACAATCTTGGTACAAATCCCAAACAATTTGTAAACTGCTGGACTGGAAGTGATTCAAATTACAGTGTAAAAAATGCAACTAGGCTTGAATTCCTGCAGGAGCTTGGGACAGACATTTTACATTGGCTTTCAGCAAATACCCAAGCATTCCTATTTTAGCAGAAATACTCGTAAGAAATTAGTTTCAAGATCTCATGGGTGCATACTTGTGGCTCCACAGACTATATCTGTACACACACAAGTATGTTACTCATGCCAGAACTGCTCATTCAATCAAGGAACGGAAATGCTGCTACTGTTTGTGGTTCATTTATCCAAATGCTCCCGAATGCCACAACGGAAATTTAGAATAGTTGGGACCACGACGACAGTGAAAATATTCAAAAAATGCATGATAAAAATTCTAACACTACACTAAAAAAACCTGTGCTGGTCTCAGAGGGGAAAAAAAGAAAAAAGCCTATGTTCAGTGGGTTCCAAAACACCTGGAAGTGTTACTAGCCAAAAAAAAGGGTTATGGATAAGCAGTGGTTGAGGACCTGTGAAAAAGTGAGTTGGGCTAATTCATTATTAAGAATACTATTTGTCTTGTATCAAATTCCATTTCAACTTCAATTAACCAAAAAAAATTTTGCTACAATATGGAGTAAAAGGTGATATTTTGTTCAAAGTTTCTCTTTTATTTATGGTTAGGAGAGCATGAGGAAGCTTGCTCTCAATACATCTGGAAAAAAAGAAACCATGAATCATGAGCTCGCCCTAGTGTTTTAAAGTAACACTGCAGTGAGGAACTAAAAAATCCTTCATGTTATACCTAGCATTTTCATAAATCTTCTTACTTCTCTACCTTTTCCATACTAAAGTAAAAAATTACTTGCCTAAACTCTGAATTCTTTTGTTAGTATTTAACAAATGCTTGCTCATCTGGATCTCCTCTTTTACAACAAACTAAACGTACTCTAAATGTCTTGATGGGCATTTTGAAGTCAGCTAATCAATTAAGGTCAAAGCAGTAAATTACTGGTTATTTTGCAGATTATAAGCACTGCAGGATTTATCATGGAGAATCCCCAGCAAATTGTTGGTTAAGATTTCACTCTACAGCTTCAGCGTAAGACACAAGACAGAAGAAAGGAGAGGGGAAAAAAGCAACAGCTAAAAATCTGAAGCATTTCACATGGGATTTATAAGAAATTCCCAATTCGTTCATGACCTGGTTTTCAGAAACTACTCCATTTACACAAATACAGTTTGCATGCAGCTACACGCTGTCTTGCTAATTTTTCCTCTTCTTCTTGCCTTTTTTTATTTTTAATTCCCAATAAAGCAATACATTTCCAGCAGACAGTTTGATGCCATTAATGACGACGCACTCCAGCTCAGAGGAAAAAAAATGGACGCAGGGTTTTTGCAAAGCAATACCTATCACCTGTAAATTGGCAAAGCGACCCTCTTCAGTCCGCCTACGAAGAGGAGGGCAGAAAGTAGGATGAGGGGTGGGATGGCATACGCTTCACTTGCAACAGAAGTGGGCAGTGGGCTGCAAATCGTGGGAGAAAAGGAAGGAGATGTCAAGCTTTTGAAAACTACAAAAGAAACCTTTGAAAACTACAGTAGGAAAAGCTTTTCAAGGACAGGTGCAAAACCTTCTGCAGTTTGCTCGATGCTGAGAAAAAACCAGCGAGCGTGTTGCCCACAGCAGGTGAATTCCTTAATAGTTAGAAGCTAGTTGTGCATTTTAGGGGAAGAAGCGAGTGTTTTGCAGCATGCAGGGCATTGTTCTCAACCTTGCAGAGATGGGGGGGCAGGGAGCATTGTCATTTCCCGAGACAGAACTGTGCTCCAAAGACTTGTAGTTATTTATGATGTTTTCCCTTAGAAAAAGGGACAATAGGATGACTCCAGGAAGCAAACTGCTTGACTCTGCCAATGCGTCCGTGTAACTGTGTGTAACAGAAACAGAATAGCAACGGTTTGGTATGAGATGATGGTGATCAACTCATACCTGAAGTCAAAAACCACTGCAAACATGCAGCAGGAGGAAAAGCCTGAGGTGGACTGAGAAATTTGAGGGTAAAACTAAACGAAGTAGAGAATTTCTGTTTATTCTTAACAGCTTTAAAGGTGTCTGAAAGGACCCTAAGGCAGGGCCTTCTGGTTGCTCCATCTTCTTAGCCCCTTCCTAAATCCCCCTCCCAAAGAAAAGAAAAGAAAGAAAGTGGATCTCAATCTCAGATCAAAATCTCTTATTTCTGTCTTACTCAGAACAACTGGATTCTGCAAGAAGTGACTGCTCAGGGGTAAAGGTTTTAAAGAGCAGATATAAAAGCAAGGCTAGCCTGGAGAAGAAGCCCTACAGAATCCATAAACGCAAGCAAAAGCGTGACAGAGTCAAGGTAACAATTTATTTTGCTGACAATGATATGCACAGAAAAATGAAACATCTCCTGTATTCTCTTGATTCATGTTCTTGCATTAAACACATTGTATCTGAAGGGAAAAAAATATTAAAAGGGAAAAAGGATGTTTGAAAACTGACTTAACAGTCACAGCATGTATTTTGTTCCTCTAATTTTATTCTGCATTTTATTTTGCAGTCTATGTGCCAAAGCATATTACTGTTTGCTATTGGACTTAATTGTTTTCCTGAAAACAGTGCCAAAACCTGCTTAAATAACAAAATATACTCTTGATTTTCCACACAGTCATATTGCTGTTACTAGAGATAATTCAGAAGCAGTGAAATATGCCCACAAAGTTTATCAGTTTCTCTGGATCTTTGAGATGCAGAACATCATTGTAGAAAAAAATCACTTGAGCCACTGAACTTGCAGGTGCTTCTATTGGGGTCTACAGGTAGATGACTGGGCACTGGCCTGAGCTTTACTTCACTCAACAGACCATAAAAACTACTGGACACAACCACAGAACCTGCTGGACATAAATAACAAAGTCAAAAGCTGAAAAAAATATACAAAGCACTGCGAGGAATGGCTGAGTTTCACACATGACGAACGGGGAAGTTCTGTGAGAGACGGCCACATTCCAGAGGTAATTAGAGGAGTGCACTGGGGACCTTTTGGGGACCAGGATCATACAAGACCAGTGGGACCCAGGTAATGTAGCAGTAGCACATAAGGCCCAGATGACCTAGGTAACAACATCAGAAATCACAAATTTGGATGCAGATACAGAAAAACCATGACTGGTGGGGAAAAGGTAATTAAGGATGGGTTGTTCATTTAGGAGTACATAGCAGTGGAGAAACAAAAAGATCAAAGTGCACGTGGAACAGAAAAGCAGGGGAAAATAGAGACAAGGGGGAACAAATGAGGTTAGTCAGGTGTTAGTGTTGTTTGACTGACCCTGTGCCTGACCAACGCAGTCTGCCCTGTCTCCTCGTTAAATCCTAATCTTCACTATTTTGTGTGAGATCTCACTCTGTTCTCTGTGTTTCTGGGTGGTCTAAGTGTCAGCAACTGAAGAGCAGACTGTCAGCTACAGGGGTCTGCAGGTCTTGGTGCAAGCAACTGGAGGCACCGGGCTGTGGGTGCGTCACCAGGGAATGGCAATTCTGCATGCACATTGAGTGAGATTTGCTAACAAACTTCAAGTTGGGCTAGCTGGTGGGTAGGAGGATTTCTACATCTGTCAAAGCTCAAGGTCTCAGCTGATAACTTGTTGAGGTCCTTGGGCAAAGCCCAGGCATGGATATTCGATGAAAGAGCCCATGATAACATTTGAGCCATCTGCCAACATGGTGTGCTTGTGAATCTAGAGAGGCAAGGCATGTAAATGTCTTTTCACTAGAGAACTTCAGTCCAGAGCTGATGGAGCAGGGTAAAAGCACTGGGCCATCTATGTTCATGTTTATGTGAGCGCTCTTGGTGTTCCCATGGGTGCTGTTAGGAGCTCACGTATGCTGTCTTAGGGTACCCTAAGATGCTCTGTGCTTATCACCTTCTATTAGCTTCCCCCTTCCACTGCCATTCTTCTCTTGATGGAATCCCAGAAGAGGAAATCCCTTCTGAATACCTGAGTATGCCTTGGTAGGAAGAGCCCCCTCACTGCTTCTTGTTGCTTAATCCCAGGAAGAATGTAGAGATTTGTTCAGCAGATCTGGTACCTCCGTATAGTGGAGCAATTTGAGTTCAGAACGGCACATCAGGCACAGCAGCCCCCTAACTCCTGTCCAGAAATAGGTATCAGCAACTTCACTTACTGCACTGCATGAACTGCTAGGAGAGACAAGATGCCTCTTCCTTTCGGACACAAAGAGTAGCCCTCTTCTGATTATCTGACTTTTGGAATGGTGGTAGGTGGGCACATCAAAGGAAGAATGGTCATTACCAAAGCATTTCCATGCAGGAAAGTAGCAACACTTCCTACGAAAGGTAGAGAGCACAGAGAGGCTTGCAAAGGAGTGGGAAAGATGCATTTACTGAGAGCGCAGCAGCCAGCTGCATGAACATCCCCTCACACGGACCAGAGGAATTGCTATCGTTATATGCGTTTTCTACATCGCCAAGAAAAATGGGCAATGTTTTAACGTAATGCACTTTGTAATGGGTGCTTGCAAACACTGCACAAAAGCTTCACACTTTCAGGATCCTAGGTAAGCCATCTGAGTTACCACAGCATCAAGCCAACGGAGCTTGTTTCCATGGCAGTATGGGCCCAGGAGTACTTCTATGCCCACACAACTGCTCCATGTATATCACAAAAAGGAAAAAAAGGTTTACTTGAAATATAGTCATCTGAAATACACTGCAGTGATGAGAGGTTGGCTGACACGAAAGAGATCCACCCATGGCCTTTGTGTTCTCTCTCTTCTCCTGCTTTATACATTGCAGGACAACAAAGTTCTGTAAGAATCTCAGCAGACATCAGGACAGTTATCCAGTAAGACAGGATGAAATAAAAAGCAGAGAATACAAGAAAAATAGGCTATCAGCTACCGTGTCAGTGTTGCACACAGAATGAGCAACAAACCCTACCGTTATCAGATGCTGCACGAATGCTCCAAGTACAGCCCCGCTGTTAAGTTGCATTGCTTCCGTCTTCCAACAGGACAACAACGAACATTTCTTTATAACCATTTTCCAAGCATGAAGGTAAGACTGCTGTCTCTGACTCCTGCTGCTCAACATCTTGCATCAGCAAATAGTCCCAGAGATTTTGACTAAATTTGTTTTTAACTATTTAAAATGCAATATTCACAGGAGTATGAAAACCTGGTATTAGGAAACTTAATGGCAGCATCGTACCCAAAAGACACACATGTCATTACCGACACGCACATAGTTAACGGTTAAGTATGCTTCAGGATATCCAGCAGCCTCTTAACAACAAGGCTGAGGAAGAACGAGGCATCCATCGCATTCCTCTATGAAATATTACAACAATATTAAAAATTACACAGCTGCTTACTCTCAAGGCCTCAGACGCAATTATAAAACTCAGTGGTAGAAAAGCACATATTGTTTGCTTTCATTAGTGTGCTTCCATGAAACATAATTCGTACCTGTGTTTCATACTTTTTCTATAACAGAAAGCTGAGGTTCCCATTAAACCAGTGCTCCTTTTGCAGAGAAGCAAGACAAAAAGATGGATGAACTTCCAGATTGAAACAATGCCATAACTCACACTTCATGAGTTATACAAAGGATTACATTACTGTATTTCAAACTGCGTCTGGCATCTCTGTGATTACTCGCTCTGCTTGTAACTCTGACATGCACAGAACTGCACAGACCTTCAGGGAAACAGCCAAGGCTACCATGCAGTACAGAAATAAAGGCTTTTTTTGTTCCCAGTCCTCCTTAAATTGATGGGTAGTGAAGAATGCTGAAAAAAGAGCACAGTGCCATGTCTTTTCTTTTTACAATATGAAACAGCTTTTCAATCCCACATCAAAAAAGTTTTTAAGATATTAGCCAAACCACACTGGAGGAATCCAAACCATCTCCAACAAGACAGTTATTAAAACAAATCTTTTGATTTAATATACTTGTTGAACAATACATACTAAGATAAACAGAATCCACTTGTGGACCAGGCAGATGCTGCTGATTTCAGTCAACAACGGCAGCAAGCTACCTTGATACTGAAGTGTTCAGAGGGTGTTATTTTAGCACATTTTTTTCTTAAGAGCGCATTCTTCATGTATCATTTTTGACAGCCTAATTTTTGCAGCACTGATTTACAGCAGCAGTCTTGAGCACTAAAGCAATGTAACAGCTTTTAGGGATCAGAATTTAACATCTCATCCTTGAAAAGCTTTTCAAAAATTCTTGCCATTATTGTTTTACTCTTCCAGTCATTTGTACCATTGATTTCTAACAGTTAAATGAAGATAGTTCCAATAAACACAGACAACAAGATGATACTTGTTTCAAATCTCCTCTTTAAATGACAGATGCTCAGTTGTATGAGTATCAGATCAGATCAATCATCAGAGATGACAGAGCAGGCTCCCGTCAGACCTGTCACCTAACTTCCATCCACAAATATAAAGTGGCCAGGGTGTGCAAACAGTGACTAACTGGTTAGCATAGCAGGTGGCCCAGAGGCGCAGCCCAGGAAGACATGGTGATGTTCTACAGGAATGGGAGAGGTCGTGGCCTAGGTGGGAGCCCGTCAGGAATGGTGTGGCTGCATGGAGCACTTGGACCCCCTTCCTGAGGCCAGGGCTTGGACTGCAACAGCCTCACGAAGGCAGGCATGCTCTGGTCAAATTATGGAATCTGGAGACCTGGTGAGGAGTCAAATGGAATGCCTGGCATCTAATGACCGCCCCAATACCAACAGACCTCCCAAAAACACGGTGAAAACAGGGTCTTTCAACAATGGGGTAACTACTGCTAAGTTATCAACTTTGTAAGAATAACAGAGCTACATGTCTGGGTTGGTGTGTTCCAATCTATTTAAGAATTATATACATTAATAGTATAACAGCATGAAGATGCTACAGAAAATAAAGCATGGAAGAATCCTTGAGGTTAGGAATCCCATAGTCTAACTCCAGTTTAGCACTGGAACTGGATGCTGCTGATCCTCATCAGGGCAACGACAGTGATCATGAAATGCTGAGGACAGAAACTGCAAATTTTGGACTGGAAGCAATACGAGGAGATAAATTACCTACATACAGAACGGGTCAGTGATTCATCAGGATGAGATGCAGAAACAAAACTGCTAGAAGAACCTGTATGGGAATCCACATGAGAGATGCTATTTTGGATTCAGACTCAAGTGGTGCTTGGGAACAAGTTCAAGTGGAATCATTGGTAGAGCTGTTCTTTAGTGGTAATCACAACACAATTAGGTTGCTAAAGAAGAAAGAAGTGAGTGAAGAAAGCACTAGATAAAAAACGTGAAGAAAAACAACAATGTAAAAAAAAGGCTATTAGTCAAGAAAAAACTGAAAAGAACAGCCCCAAAAGCAGAAACAATCAAATCTACAAACAACCTAAAAACTATACAGAATACTGGATTAGAACTCCACATAAAACATGAACCGAAAGAGAAAAATTAAAAAAAAACAACCTCAAAAACCCAATTAATTCCTGTTTGGCTCAACAGGGAGTTAAGAAGCCTGTCAGAAGGAAAAGGTCAGAATCTGAAGAAATGGAAAGCTTGCCCACACGCAGAGAACAGAAAAGCCATACAACATGGCAGGTCAAATGTAAACAAGAAATTAAGAGGGTGGAAATTAACTCGAACAGCACCTTACAATGGATACTCAACTTCACAGTATAAAGTCCTTTAAAAACATTAAGAGCTGGCAGGAAGCCAGATAAGGAATCAATGGGACTGCTTGATGAAGAAAATGTAAAAGAGGCACTCGGGGCAGGTAAAAACACTCTGTGAATTTATTGCACTAGTCTCTTCTGATGAAGATCTTGGGAAGATTCTCACACCTCCAGCATTCTTTATAGTTAATCAACCTGCATTCTTTATAGTTAATCAAGCTGAATACACAAGAAATATTAGACCAAACTGATAATGCTAATAAAAGACCAGACTAGGTAGCGTTGTCTCAAATGTGAAACTGCAAAACTGCTGGCAAAGGCGTGCTAAGCACCCTTACAAACAGCTGCTCTGCCAGAAGCCTGCGGTGCTGCTAACACAATTCCCATCTACAAGAAGGGTTCCAGAATGTGTTTTAGGATTATGGGCTCGTGAGTGACCTCCTTGGCAGTGACAGAGACCATAATAAAGAATACATTTTCAGCATATGCACAAATACACTCTGGTTGGACAGGTTCGTAAAGGGAAATCCAGATTCACTAGGCTGCTGGACTTGTATGAGGTTTATCAGTCACCATCTGAGTATAGGGAATCCCAAGGACATGTTTGTATTTTGAAATAACTTTGCATTAATAAGCTATGTTGCCTCAGGGTTGGAAAGAAGATATCACATCCAGGACATGACCAAAGAGCATCCACGCTCAGAAACATGCTAATACCACCTCCAGGTGATGATCAAAGTGCAGTTCCACCCTCCCTAGACCAACAACCACGGGGACACTTCAAAAGCTTTTCAAGCTGCCTTGTGCAATACTGGTTCCTACTATGCATTTTAATGCTTTCCCAGCTTATTACCAGTAATTTCCTGTATTCCTGTTCACAGCAGCTCTAGAATAGAATACAGTCAACACAAACTACTTCACATTTTAAAATAAAATTTACAATTGCAGAACTGAAATGAAATTTTTTCTAATGAATATCTGCACTAATGAGCCAAGTTCAAGCTAAATGCATCATCTTGCTCAAACCCATATTCTACAAATTGAAGTGGGTGTCACAGCCTTCAAGAGTTCAAGCACTGCTTTAAAAGAATCTGTCAATTAGTTAATAGAAATCCTTTCCTAGTACAGTGTTGCTGATCTATGCCTCACATCCAAGGTTAATTTAATGCTTAAAACATAGCATTTCAAGTACTGTTTCATGAAATACTTTATCTTGGAAAACATGTAGAGAACAAGGAAAGACAATTATTCATGTGAATAAGATAACATGAATCACAAAGGAGAGAAAATTATATCTATATAACGCACACAGGCAAAGATCAATCTATTATATTAGGCAACACAAAGAAAGATTTAAATTGTAGAGTAAAATTATAGCTACATACGTTACTTTTTCTTTATTTTTTTTTTTTAATAAAAGCCGAAAGGAATCTGATTCACCACAGATACTGGTCAAATCAGTCAAGGTGCTACCATGCCATCCAGAAAGCCTCCTTAAGCCCACTCAGATACATCTGTACTGTCAATACACACTCTTCTGTCCAAAGGCCTCAAATGATCGAGAACACACACAAACACTTGGTAGTTCCACAGAGGAATCCACACCTGTGACATTCAGACGAAGGTTAGTCCCAAGGCAAAACCAAGGAGGGTAAGTATCAAGGATAGGACCTGTTTTCTGTGCAGGAGGAGGACCAGATATCTGGCTTTTTCTTTATCAGTGAGCCTAGACGATGATGAAGAAAAACAAAAAAACCCTGAGACCTCCCATGAAATCTCAAAGGCCAGTTTCACCCTGTTTCCAAGGACATACCAGTTAAGGGGCCAAGAATCAAACCAGTCCTCTAGAGCAGGGTGGTATAGCTGCCCCCATTATTTGTGACCAGGACTCTAAATCACTTCACAGCCCGTATCTTGGGGTCCGGCACCTTAATGTGGAGAACACCAGAGCCAGATAATAAGATGAAGAACCACCTCTCTGTCCAGGGAGATTTGCTGCTTCCCCTGGGGTTGGATCAGGGATGCTAAGGAGAGACAACCAAGGCTTATCCAGCCCTTGGATGCTCGCTGCTCATTGACGTGGGCAGCAATGATACTGTCAAGGGAGACCATATGCACATCAGAACACAAGGCCTGAATGACCAGAGCTCTGTGACAGACAGATTACAGGTTACAATGGAGGAATTCAGAAGCACTGCCAAGGCATATGGAAATGGTGTTAGAAAAGCCAGAGCTCACCCACGGTTCATGCTTGTAGGAGACATTACGGGCTAAAAGAAGTGCTACTTATCTCACATTAGTGGTGAAAGGCTGACCAAAGAAAATATGGGCCTGTTGGTCAATGGGGCAGGCGACTTTATAATGCCAATGCCACATAAGGTTAAGTTAGCCAATTTCTTCTTTGCCTCATTTGCCACTGACAAGGTCTCCCAGGTCTCTGAGATTCTCTCCATGGAGAAGATGAACTACCGGCATCACTGAAAATCCGGGAATAAAACCTTATAACACCAATGTAGTGTTAAAAGGCAGGAATTCTTTATTGCAGCGCTGGATGCACGGGGGATAATTCCACCAAACATGCATACCTCATACTTTTTCCATGCGGTTTATATAGATCAAAAAAATACATATTTACTTTATTTGTGCATATTCATTATTATTCCCTTTGGTGATTGGTGCAAATTTTCTCGCTTCACATGTAAATTATTGCGCAGACTCAGTCACCCTCTTCCATTGTTCCTTTCTGAGTAGGTGGTACTACTTGGGTAAGTGGTCAGTGAGTCGGTGGTCGCGATCTCCCCCTGTCGGAATTACCTCTTACCCACTCGGCTTGCAAGCTTGGCCGTCCTGGTCAGTTTTCTCAGTTCGCTTCACAAAACCACGCTTCATCATTCTCTTTTGACAGAAATACATTGTCTACTATTTTGTTAGCATTAATGGTTACCTACAGACTAGAATACAGATTTAAAAAATACAATAATTGGTATCAATCCCCCACACCCTTTTTGTTGTTCATTGCTATGGTTAGCAGACTCTATCACTCTGGTTACACTGGCAGCGCATATGGCTGAAGTCAGGGATTACCTGTGAGAACCTGACTCATCCAATTCCATGGGACCAGATGGGCTTCACCCCTGGGTGCTGAGAACTGACTGATGTCATAGCAAGGCTGCTCTCTATCATCTTTGAAAAATTGTGGAGATCCATGGAGGTCCTCAGCTACTGATGAAAGACAAATGTTGCACCAGCCTTCAAGAAAAAGGCCAAAAGTTCCACCCAGGAGCCTACAAGCTACTCAGCTTTCCTTCAGTTTGTGGGGAAATGACGAAACAAGTCCTCCTGGAACACGCTTCTGAGTGCATGCAGGAGGTGGCAGTTATTTGGAACAGTTTGTGGAAATGCACATGGAAGTCTTAGTAGTCAGCAACCTGCACACCACCCAGCAGTGTGCCCTGGCAGCAAAGGCAGCTGGCAAAATCCTCAGCTGTATTAAAAGGAACATGGCCTGTTAATTGAGGAAAATTGACTGAGGGAAACTATTAACCCCCTTGGCTCTGTACTCCTTAGATCGCATCTGCATGATTTGTAGATGTGAAATGTCACATACATTTTTAGGACCCCTGGTACAAGAAAGACATTGATCAACTGGATTGAGTTCAGCTGAGGGTCACCAAGATGGTCAACGGCTGGAGCACGTGTCCTGTAACAAGCAGCCAAGGGAACAGGGCTTGTTCAGCCAGGAGAAGAGAAAGCTGTGGGGAGGAAGGGATCTGTTAGGTTGTGTGAGAAAAGGTTCATCTTTACAAACACAAGGAAGCACAGAGAGATAGTGGTAAATGGGAGAACCTGAATAATACCCTGCCCTAGCTATTTTGGGCTACCACAGGGGTCATCATCTTGAAAGAGCACAGAGGAACAACAACAACCCCAATAACTTACCCAGAGAAAAAAAGCCCCTGCTGCAGCTCCTCCCGGAGTTGTCACGGGAGAGCCATCAATGAGACAATGAAAAGGCTCTCCTGCACAACTTTTGGACTGAGGGGGGTTTACACGATGCAGGGAAGAGCTTTACAGGGTTGTTCAGAAATTACTAGAGACGTTTAGGGAAGCAATCAAAGGCAGGGGAAGGCAGGGATCAAGGTGATCTGGGAAAGATTAGATACATGAAAATAGAAAGGTAAGGAGTTAGAAGGGGCTGGATGTACGTTAGCCAGGGCTGGTCAATACACTTGTCGTCCTGCACCTGGTCAGCGCAGTCTGTCCTGTCTCCTCATTAGACTCTAACTACTGTCCTGGGTAAGCGTCTCTCCATTCTGCGGCTATGTGTATACACGGAGGCCCGAGTCATCTGTTTCTTTCTCATGCTTTTAGCTCATTTTTTCCACACACCTCTGAGTGAGCTAAGGGCTGAAAAACAGACGGGCAACAGAAAAAGAAACAACAGTGGGCCTCAAAAATGCTTTGGCAATAAGGAGCTCAACCAGTTTTCTTGCTTAGCACCCCAAATTCCAGTCAAGTCCTCTCCTGTACACATCAGTCACTCTCCAAAACCCTAATTTACAAAAATGCCTTTTGTTCACAGAAAGTTTACATATTTCAAGTTTAGAAAATCGTTACACATTTCAAGTTCTCTTTTAACATACAAGGAAATGTTCTGCATTTTCACAAAAAACACAGGAACATTAACTAGACAAATAAAGGTCATCTCAAACCGCATGTAAAACATCAGGCTTAAGTGCAATTATGTTCTCCACAGCACAGAGCATAAAACAAGGGGAGTCAACAACTGCAGCACATACATAATTGGGTGCAATTATACAAGCAATACATAACTTGTTCTAATTACTTCACATTGATATCAGACTCTGTTGTATTCCAAAATCTGTAACAAAAAGATGTCGGCTAACTCCAGGTGCCTTTTAAAGGCCAGATCTACTCTACTCATTGTGTGTTGCTCAGTCAGGAAAACAACAGCATTTACAGACACCATAATGTTCAAAGAATATTTTAAGAAGTCTTTCCAGACCTCACATTTGCCGGATTGCTGGAACTGTCACTCACACTACTGAAGGTATTTCCCTAAGCCCCTAACCAGAAGAATGTTTCTAGATTGCACACATTCAGTAGCTAGTGGTGCTGAACCAGCCAAATTAAACTACACGCCACGCTACCCCAGCTGCTATGTGAACAGTTGGTGAGCCTGGGTCTGCCATGATCGCCACCGACCGGGATCCCGAAATCTGGTGACATTTATGAGTTTGATGACTAATTAAAACCAGAAGCCTATAAGGCTGTAGGAAGCTGTGGGCTACAACAGTGACCTGTGGGGGAGGACGTACGAAGCACCATGTGTCAGGCAAAATCACTTCCAGGCTGCCTTGAGACAAATGAAACAACAGTGGAAAAACCCATTGTGTGCCAAAACTTAATCAAATCAGAGAAGTACTTGGGCTTAAATATACTTAATGAAACATCTGGAACTGTTTAGGGAACTCTACAGGGGAAAGAATACACCATGTCAGGTCAGGCATGCTCCTGAGAGAACTCCAGCCTATGGCTGACAGCATGCTGGAGCAGGAACCACTATGCTTATTGCTTCAAACACCCACAACTGCCCATCTATTCATCAGAGGAATTTTTATGGACTCCATGTACCATCTGGTGAAAATAAGGGAATATGAGACTGGAAAAGAGTAAGATAGAAGTGTTTGCTCTTTTCTTTTTTCGCCTCTGCTCAAATCACGGTCAAACTAGCTCAAGTAAAACAGCCCAGCTATAGACTGCTTCTTCTGCAACACTGTTTCCCAAACTCGAGGAGCACTGGCCATACAGAGCTCCAAACTCTGTTCTCTGATCATACTGGACCGTAGAGCACACCACAAGAAGTGGTGACACAAGACACTACACTGTTAACACCAACTACCCAGTTTGTCTTGCTGTTGCAGAGAAACACCTTGGCATTGCCACCACTGGCATTATCACTACTAACTACCATGACCAGAATACGCAGTTATGGAGATCCAGAAGGCTGTGGCTACTGTACTCCAGATTTGGCAGTAAGTTTGAAGAAACACAGTAAAAACAGTCTAGTCAACACTTTTCAGTATTTTTTTTTTTTGTTAACACAGCATTTGGGAACAGGATTTCCCAATGTCTGGACTATCTGTCTGTAAACAGCCCATTTTCCAGACAGATCTGCTCTGCTTGGGCAACGTGGGACTGCACCCTTGTTGGTGATGTGGTAACCCGTGACACCCAGCTCACCTTCCTCTGCAGAGCAGATCTACTTGTGCCATTCTCTGACGCTGGGAAAACAGATAACACCATCAGAAGCTTCCAATTAAACGTTCTCCCAGTTGTGCTCATTCTGAGCATAAAATAGGCATCCCCAGCTGGTGCCCTCCAACTCCTGTCACTGCTGATCAAGAGGAACCCAAGACAAAGTGAAGTTTTGACAGCCAGTGTCCATGTTGCACAGAAGTGATCCTCTCCATACTGCTTGAACATACAGGTTTTGGTGCTTCTGAGTATGTGGGTAACAAGGTTACTAACAGAAAAAGAACACAAAGCTAGAAACTTTTTGCATAGTAACAAAATCCCCTTCTATAGGATTTCACATTGAATTTTCTTACATTAATTTTCTACAGAAATAGCACATCCCCTTTCCCACTGCCTGATGCACCCTTATTCAGCTGAGGGACCCCACGACCCCAGGGGTGCTTGCCTTGGGCTGCAGGGAGGTGGAGCGTGTCAGCAGCACCTAATTTTGCAGTGGGGCTATGTTGGGAGAACTGCCACACGCCAGAGCAGCAAATGCTTTAGACCTAACTGAGCCTGCTGAGTGCTTCTGGATACACGTGGATACGGGACAGACATTGTCCCATGTGCTCCACAACTACCCAGTCCGTGTAGCAGTTACGTGCACTGCATACTGTAACTACTGCAGTAGACACACTAACAATGAGACCCTTCACGTAGATTAGTTAGTGACAAAGGTAAAACTCATAAAATCTGTATTATAAGAAGGTTGTTACAGAAACTCTGCTTCAGAAGCCTGCTATTCTTTGGCATGGCTTGATAGTAAAATTTCACCAGCTTGGAAATGCAGTTTCCTGATTTCTTTCTGTTTGTATCCCATCTGAGATTGCTCTCTGTGTCCTTGCGTCACAGCACATGCGAATGCCCACTGCTAGAAACCAGAAGCTCTTTCCCTAAGCAGGGAAAACCAATCGCTGCCTCACCACCTCACGTAATCTCCTTGCCAGGTTACAATCAACCTACTTTTACTTGTGTTAAACGAAATCTTGAGGACACCTTCAATGCAATGGGCAGTAGCAGCAACAACCAGATGGTACAGAAGGTACCAAAGTCATCCTCTCTGTACGGACGTCGGTAGCTGCATCGAGAGCTTTTCTTGGTGCCTCAACATTGCCCCAGAGGGCAGCCCTGGCACTCACCTTTCAGCTCGGGAAAAGGAACTTCTAAGAGCTGTTACCTCTTGTAAGGAAACAGAGGAATCAAATCTGGCTACAGGTAAATAGTGCTGTACTTTTTGTAAATGTGTAACAACATCCGTCTTTTCTAAGAGAAATGGAGGATAAAAGACTGTTTAGCCATTCAGAGGTAAAAGCTCTTAAAGTCTCAGCTTTGTCATTGTATTTTATTACACTACCTTTGTATTTCACCACCGGTGCGTAGACTTTTTCCCCTGGCACGCTAGCCAGACTCTTGATATAACTTTCTCCACAGGCCTCCTGTTACCCCGATCTGAGCAATACTGGTTTTGTACCCCCCTCTTCCCG
>Ga0065711_1039641_pt1 | contig 17637 bp, 7 predicted proteins | sample Hoacrofraction12_FD_59098 | JGI IMG/M metagenome (GOLD analysis project Ga0065711, IMG submission 59098) | Hoatzin crop microbial communities from Cojedes, Venezuela - Epithelial fraction 12 v2 (version 2) | ecosystem: Host-associated > Birds > Digestive system > Esophagus > Crop | place...
CAGCTCCATATTATAATTAACTTCCACGCACACTTTTCATCAAAAATAACAGGAACTCAGATTTAGGTCCAAAGGTTTAGGGAATGTTAGGCAGAAGCACAGCTCTGGAAGACCTGCCTACTAGCACACCAATGTCCAAACTATTTTATGATTCAACGATTGTATGAAAGAGCAAATAAAACAGAGAACTAGGAAGAACAGTAGAAATGTTACCCTTAGAGATGTAAATACATAATTCATGCACACCTGCCCAAATGCTAACTTTGATTTTGGTACACTATCTTCTCCACACAAATCTTAGGAAAGAATCCTAACCAAATTCAATTTTTATTGCCTATTGTGTTTTCAGTGTCTTTATAAAAATGCAGGGAGAAATGAAGCTTCTGCCTGAAATAAATACATTAGAATACTGATCTCTGTCTGCATTGAGTTGTGCTACATTCAAAGCAATGAGGTAACAACTTTGCAGGCTTCCCATCAGTCTCCTTGCTATGAACAGGCTTCATCCAGTTGAAGTGCTGAAAAAGCCCTCAGCAAATAGCTTTGGTTGATTATCATAATATCACCCGCTAGTGCTATTATGTTGTATCAGCATTTACATCATAAACTTCTATTTTAGGTGTTATATTTCCAAACTGTGAAAAAAGGCTCTGAACAGAAAGTTGATATTCAATAATGAGTAATTTTTGCACAGATTTAAAATGAGTAGTGCATTCACTTTTTAATACAATGAAGAAAAATGGTATTTCATTCCTAGTTCAAGCCACATTACTGAATAAAAGCAACTTGACAAAAAATTATTTTCCTATTTCTTTTTTCTCTAAGAAGCAGAATTAGGGTGACACAAGCAACACTCTACACAGTTCACTTTGTATGTTGGACCTTTTTCTCACACCTATGATGTATTTTTAAGTACATCTCTGGACTGCTTGCACAGACATGGGTCTCTATTGCTAGTAAAGTTGCTTATTCCAATCAGCATGATACAATGACTGAAGAGTTTTGATGCAACAGGTAAGTACTGCAATGCAAATATGTTAAAAAAAAAAATTCTTCAATATTTCCGAGACTACAAAAATGAAATCACTGAGACCGTTGTCTTTGATTCAAAAATTCTACTTTATAATCGCTATTTTCATTTTGCAACTCCTTCAACAAGGGGTGAAATCCTGGCTAATTAAAGTCAGTTGAGTTTTGCCACTGACTTCAGTGTAACCAAGATTTCACTTACAAAGTTTTATATAAAAATACCTAAATATAGTAAAAAGCTCTGACTAACAGCAAGTGCAATCTGTTTGATAGATGACATATTCTATGTACTTATATACACTACAGCTCAAAGCAGTCCAGCGATAACAGCTTTAAGCTACTGAGTAATTAAGAAGTGATGCATTTGCTTTTAAGAACTGATTAAATGCAAAATATTGACATTTGTGTTGGCCTATAAAATCCATAAATACATTATGGAATGAAAAATAAAAATTTACTAGTCCTTTACTCTGAAATTTAAAAATCTAGATTTACTAAGCTAAAATTTAATAATTCCTAAATGTGCATTAGTAAGATAAATCCTAAGTAGAGCTGGCTGAGTGCTGCATGACTGTTCTCTTTACCCATTTAGCTAGCATCAAAAATGGACTACACAGGCAAAAATAGTTGTCTGGTTTGCTCTTAATCCTATTGTGTATTCTTGTTTCTGCCAAAGCTTTCAGCAAAACTGTATTTGTAGGTATTGTTAGATGTCTTATTTATAGTTTTTTCTACAACAGATATATGAATATATATCACACAAAATACCTTTTTTCTTTTATGAAAGACAGTTTATAGTTGCAATGAATAGTAAATACAAGTAATTAACTCTTGTAATGAATTAGACTTGCTAGTTTTCAAATGTGTAGCTCCCATTTATTTTGCCAGCGTACAGCCTCCAAAATTTTCCTGACTGTTGCTGTGCCAACAGCAAATTTTCAAGGCCAAGGAAATTATGTCACAGTGAAGCTAATGTTATGGTGAACTGTTATTAATTAATGTTAATGATATAAATTTTTTTATTTATAAATCACAGGATACATCACCAGAGTCCAAAAAATAATACATAAATTGGCTAAATATTGTACTAAAATGGTATTTGAAACTTTTAGTAAAAGACAAATGTTGTTTTAATAGCACACTCCTGATATGCCATTCACCTAAGCCAAAGAAGACAAGAAAATAAGTTTCTAGAAATTTTAATTTGTTAGGATAATTTACTTGAATTCAGTATACATTGAATACAGTCATAGAGAATGCTAAATCTTTTCCTTTCAAGTCACATTCTTGTAGAAGTAAAATACTCCCTATATTAAAATAGAATACTCCCTATATTAAAACTTTGATATCTTTTGCATTGCTACTTGGAGGAAAAATTTGACAAGGCAGTAGGTATTTAACTGCTCTGTCTTTAAACAACTGTGAAGATTTTTTTTTTTCGATCTATTCTGCAACAGCACTGTGTTTTATGCCTTTACCATTATTACAGGAGACCAGGATGAATCTGCTATGCTAACTACTGTTAAACTAATCTAGAGTCTGAAGTATCTAAAATATCATTAGACATTTTAATTAGATGTATAATAACTACAGACACAGATAATTTAGCACACACATTTAATTTTAAATTAAGATTAATACAAAAGGATTAATCTCACCCTGCCCAGCCCTTGATATCTGTGCTCACAGGAAGGACCAAAAATTCTATAATTAACAGACAGAAATAAAGATTTTGTTTAGGAATCATCTATGCATAATTCCAGGGTTTAAACCTCAGATTGTGCACTTTCTTTTTATTTGGACCAGGTTTATTAACATTATACGACAGTTTTTTAGTGCAGTTATTATCTTCTATCAAATATCAATTGTTTTGCAAAAGATTCCAAAACCTGTTATTTCTCAGAATTTACATTTCTCTCTCCTTCCATTTGCTTTCTTGAAACAAAATCAAATACAATGCAAAGAAGCCACTAGCCTTTTTCTCTTTTTCATTTTATGCATTTAATCCATTTGCAACCTTTGAAATCTGTTGGCTCCTGTAATCCAAAGTGGAATTTGCATGTGCATTCAAATTCCACTAATTTAATTTTCAAATATTCTAGTAAAAAGTCATCAAGGGATATCTTTCCTGTCCCAAAACCATTTTACCTAGAATTTGATAGCAAAACATGCTTCTGCCAAGAAACATAAACCAGTTTTAGTAACTACAGTCATAAAATCCTGTCTAGATCAACATATTCACTAAGGTATCATTCAGTTGTGTGATAAGTATTTCTGAGTGATTTGTAAGCTATTGGTATGATGGGGTATACCCTATCCTCAGTAGATAAACTCACAGAAATTACACGTGCACATAGGAACACACACCCTTAAATCCTAAGTTGCATATGTAGTAGCATTAACTGACAGCTAAATTTATAAGGGGCAGCAGAAATCAAACTCTCAAAGACAGCGTTTTCCCTCACAAGTCTAAAAGTCTCCCTGCTAAGCTCAGTCAACAGGGAAAGCAGTAAAACGTGGAAACAGGTCTTAAACATTTTTGCACTAGCACTGCATTTGCACTCTTCTTGCCTCACGCAGAGCGCTGGACAGCTGAACGGTACAATGGCTAATACACACTGCCTTCAGCATAAAACTACAATGCATACTGCAAGACAGGAAATCTCTGCACTCACAAACGTTATCCCAGGCAGTGGATCACCACTTAAAGTAGTAAGTTTTAAATTAATTTCTAATATAATTCAACTGAGAACAACAAGCTTTCAGTAATGGTTGACTGACATATAGGATCTTTTACAGGATTTTTTAATTCTTTTATACCTAACCACAACTGATGAAGAATATCAGAATTGCTTTCTTGGAGATCACGAAAACTGTAAGTGATTGAAGTCTGTTGGCTTTGTGGCTGAGACAAGACAATACTCAGAGTTGCAGACAAAGCAGTAAAAATGGCTGCTAAAAATACTTTGCAAAACATCATGAGAAGTTATTTCTTTTGCATCTCAGATCAACTTTGTTCCTCTGGTAGATGACTGAGTGAGTGGTATTGTAAAAGGAGAGTGAGGCTCAATACAACAAAATCTTAACATCTCTTTCTTCATTTGAATCTTTTCCACAGTAAATTAAAAATTAATCAATTGATAAAACTTTTCATATTAATGCATCATATCACCTGATTCACTGAATGGCATAACTAAAAAGCATAATTCTGTCACGCGAGTCTAACATAGTGAGTAGGTATAATTTCACACAATAGGCTGGAGTTTCAAAATCAGCCACTAATATTGCAGCAAATCTTAGGATATAAGCATTGTAGAGCAGAATCCTATATTTGAGTTTCAAGTTGGTTCTTCTAGATGACAGTAAATGCAAAAATGCTTATCTAAAACCTCATCCTTGCAGAAAGCACATGTGCATTTTTCCATCATTTTACATCACAGTAGATCATATAAGACACAAGGCATAACAATTAATCTACCCCCTACAGTCCCTAAGCAAGTTCAGGTTTACATTACGTCAAACTTTCCAATTTCAAACTGCCAATAAAAGTGAAAATGAGTGGGGGATTATCTGACCTGATCGGTCGCAGGTACCTTAAAGTAATTTTAAATGTTGGATATGCTTGCATATACTGTCGAATTTATTCTGTGCTCTATCACAATGTAAAGAAGCAACAGCTCCCCGGTAAAAACATGTTTTGGTATGTCATCTTAACTCAGACAGCAGCATCCCAGGGTGGAATGGCAGTAGTGTGATGTATCCAGTCAACTACTGGATTTGGGGATTCCATTTACAAGACTTAGAATAAAACCCAGTAAAGAGCCTTGCAATCAAAACAATACACATTAGGTCATTAATCAAAGGAAACACAATGCATAGATGTTCTGAAATTTAAGTTTCTGTCCCCATGTTTCATTTTACAAAATGCTACAGATGGAAGAAAAGACCCATGACCTAACCCCAGCTCTATGCCCGCCCTCAGTCAGATTATTCTAGGGGAATTGCAGTATCCTTTAAACCACATGTAGCATCTACCCACCTGCTGGGTTTAATTTCGGAGTCCAGCACTATCATTAACAGAAATAATTTTTTTTTTTTCATTTGTGTATTATCTTACATTCATTCTCAGCAAAACCAGAAAGCTTTTCTCAACAGGCATCTGCCTTTGGCTTCCCCTAGCGAAAGCAAATGAGTCATCCAAAGGCTACATGAATGACATGTATAATGTTCAAAATCTTTCTGGAGTGTTTTAAACCCTGCTTCTTTCCCTGTGAATGGGAAATATGCATGTAGTATAAATATCAGTGACTGAAGTTATGCTCAGAAGTTTCTGAGGTATCCAAACCTTCGTTTAACTTCACAGGCATCCTCTTCTTTAGTACCACTGTTGTTTTGGAGTAAGTCAGATCACTAAGGTAGCTAAAAACGTGTTCTATTAGACCATTTACACATGGAGAACATACACCCTTCATATTCACTCCTGCATAAACAAGATTTACATTACAATTGTTTTTAGATTTAGCAAAGCATAACCACAAAGAAGAGAACAGGATAGGAAGAACTGAAACCATGTTAGCCTGGTAGCATAATGAATACAGATCATCCTCAAAGTTTAGGTCAGTTAGTATAAGAATAAAAATTACATTACTCAGCTCTTGCTAGCTATTCAGTAGAAATAAAAACCTTTCCTGATGTCATCCTACTCTTTGTTGATTCTTCTCCTCTTCTCCCCTTTCCAGTCCCAGCTCTCCCTTACATAAGCATAATCAAATTACAAGAGCACTATCTGATCAAATTCTTCTTTGCCCATTCTCAGCTTCATCCCTATTATCAGAGTCTCCCCAGTGCCTTTAATTTAATGAAGAGCCCTGCAGCCTAAATGCCATTGCCATTCCAGATTCCTATTTTAAAACTTCAGGCCCTGCAAGGCCTCACAGAAAGCACTACATCAGCTGGAGTAAGCACAGCTGAATGCAGGTTTAAAGCAGTTAAGAACAGCAACCAATACCCGGCCAATAAGTCTCTAAAGACAGGGAGGCAAAGCAGGAGTATCTGTATCCTCACAAGGGCTGTGTGAGGCATGGAAGAAAGGTTGGATGGTTACAAGTGATACTGGGTCTTTCCTATTCAAAACCAAAAAGATTAAAATTCTGATGGATTTTTTTCATTATCAAGCTTTTAGATAGCTTTATGAAAGCGTGAGATTTTTTTCTAACCTTTGGGAACAGATCATTCTGATGTTGAAGTTAGAGTAATTTTTTTTTTTTTTTTAATTTGGCCTTGGGTTTTCCTACCCATAAGTCAGAGAAACAAATGTGGGCAAAAATTTACACCTGCAATGAAAATGCAGGCTCAGTCAATATGATATGGAGCTCAAAATGCCTAGTTCCACTCATAAAGACACTCAACTTCCCAAGCAATCTTAAATGCACTAAAAATTACCTGCTAATGCCATCCTTACCTTTTGTAGCTAGTTGCACTAGAAAAACTGTAGGCATCCAATGAAAGCCTTGTCAAAGATGAGCTAAAAATGTATTCCACTGCCTTTTCCTCTGGCAATTTGGACATTCATGACAAAGTTATGTAAGAGGCAGAAATAAGAAAATCCACATATGGGAATTCATACACCCAGTTTACTACAACATATGGTACAGTATAACGTGAACATGTGTTTGCTTCCCCTCCCCCCACCTTTTTTTAAATTTGGGAACCATATAAGTAATTTCTGAATTAAATTCTTGTTAAAATGGACAAGTACAGTAAGTCTATGTAGGGATAATGGAGGTAGCTAACTATTTATATTGGATGCTAGTACAACAGAAAATGGTATCTTTTGGTGTGTTCCACCAGTGGGCACAGCCAGGCCACGCCAGTCTCAAGTCTCTTAGTTCCACCTACTTTGCAGGACTTCGGTGATTGTTTTGTAAGGGTTTTTCATAAGAACTCAGTAATCCACTGCAAAGCACTTTCTTGAGTAGAAAATTCCTGTTGAACAGATGGAATTTTAAAGTTCTACACATATTATATACACATCATATTACATACATCATTACATATATGATACATATATATCATATGTATATACATATCTTTCCCAGGTACAAAAAAATCGCATATCTTTCCTAAAATTAAAGCTGTTTCAATGGTATCTAACAGAAATAACATTCAAACATATAAGGAGGTTCATCAGCTGCCTAGTTACACGACAGAGCCAGAGGCAACTCCAAAGCATCAACACAACTGCCTGAGGAGACTGCCAAGGAGCCAGCTGCTGCTACTGGAAAATCTTCCAAAGCCTCGCATCTGGGTCCTGTTACTGCTGTCCAAAAAAATCCATCCCAATAAATAAATAAAAATATAATAATCAAAATTTCATCTTTGTTATGAAAAACTTTTTATCTATTATGTAATACATTACATGCATCATGACAAGTCTTGTCTCACAGGTATTCCTGTAGTCTAATCATACAATGTGTTATTCCTGACTCGCCTCTGGTCCCTGCCATGAGCCTACAACATCTGAGCAGTTAAGGTACTAAGAAAGCAACACTAGCACCTAATCATGGATGTCTAGTGGCATTTCAGACACCTGGATCCCAGCTGCCACTCCGGAAGGACACAGTTGTCCAATAGGCTCTGCAGATGTCTAAAATCACTTGAGACTGTTAAATACAAGCATCTGAATCCCCTCTCAGAAAGCTGTCACAGCTTGTTGACAGCTGTAAAGGACTCAGCAATGCCATTTTAATCTACCTCCTCGTGCAATCCTTAAAAACCTCCAAACCAAGCAATTAAGGCCAAAAGAAAAAAAAGAAAATCCACAAGAAAGAACAAAACATGTGGTGTACATGAAAAGGAGTTAGCCCTAGTTGGCAACGCAAACACGCCCTCACAGAAAATTTGAGAAGGTTCTTTCCTGCAGAACACAGAGTTGGAAAAACGCTTCTGACTACGGGTTGCTCAAAGAGAACATTTGCTTATGCAAACAATTATGTGGGCATTTCTGCTTCCTGCAGTTTGAAAGCTGAGTCATAAGAGTCTGCAGCACACAGAGATGAGGGTTCTAGATTGAGGACATATATCTGACCTCATTTAGGTAGGAAGTCTCTATGGGAACCTCAGTGACACGAAGCAGAGTGTGAAGCATTTGAAAAAGCTTATAGTTCTAATGTTGATTAGGATGATACTCTGGTATTAAGTGTTTTAGGAACAATGTAAGTCATCCTCTAAAACCTAGAGAAAACCTAAACCACCTTTTTTCTTGGAGTTAATATTCCAATTTATCACTTTCTCCTTCCATCTGGAGATTACAAGGTACTTTCATAAATGCCTCGATCTAAAAATAAACCCATGAGTTGAGCTTTTTAAAAATTTGGAGGCTTTATGCAAACTGAATTAGTTTTAAGTTCTCAAATATTAACTCATTGCATGATTTATTCTACACAAGGATATCCTTTTTTCCTTTTTCACTTGTTTATACTATTTGAGAAACATTTTTGAATGAGCCTTTTAGAACACTGCATTATGTTTCTTGAAGCTTCACTGTGAAGTCTGATGAGAGGAAGCACAGTGATTAATTGTAGTTTGCTGTCTTGCATTTCAAAATAGCAATTTTCCAATTTAAATCTCTTGTATATTTTTGTAAGAGCGTAATTTATATTCTCCCTCCTGTGACTTTCCAAGTTAAGACACAATTTAGATATAATTCCACAACATTAGATTTGGGGAAAATGAAGCTCTTTCGACTGAATATTCAAGCAAAGAATGTGCTTGGGCTATGCCATAAATCATGCTTGTCAGATCCTTCAAAGGAATCTTTCTGTACAGTTACCTTGTCTATTATTTAGAAACCACAGACATTGAACAAGATAATTCAGCAGTGCTGTATCTGATTCACATATGGTTGTTTCCTTTTAATCTAAGGCTTTGAAAGGACTATCAATTTTCAATTTAACTTCAAAATTGTAAAATTTTATTTTGATTACCTCATAATTGCACTGCATGTGCATATTTAGAGCCTTTTGGTCTTCTGCACAAAGATGATATGGGGGGTTGATGATAACTAATGAACCATGTCAACTGAGTGGTGCTGAACTATTATATGCAAGACACATAACTCACCATGAAATTACTGACACGTTAGGTTAGACCGTTCTCTTGTTCTAAATGTTTTTCAGGAAATGTTCTAACGGAAATTTTATATGAAACAGACAGACTAATTCACAACAGACAATCAAGGGTAAGGAAGCAATCTTGCAACATAGACTTGTTCCAGAATTTTACATTTCAAGGACATCTTTAATAATTATTAATTCACAAACTATGCCACTGAACCCTTTGTGTCTTAAAATTACCTATGATCCACTTCCCCACAGAGATTCATTTCAGTAGAAATGTTTGTTTTGAAGTGATTTATAGTAAGAAACATCACGTTTTATATGGCAGACACAAAGCTGAATACATTATTTATAAGAATACATCTTTAGTGAAACCCAGTTGGAAAACTTAAGAATTTAAATATGCAACTATGATTTGAAGTTCTCTGTTTCAAAGGTTTAGAAGATTATTATTTCGATTTCTTAAGCCACTACTTATAAACTGAAATATTAATTTGCAAAACAAAAAATTACCAAGAAAAAGTGGAAAAAAAACACAAGAGAAGAAAAAGTAGTTGTTCTGCATAGGAGAAAGCAAATCCTTGCAAACCAGAGATAGAGGAGACTTGAGACAAGCCTGGCAGTACAACTTTACTGAAGGGGAAAGATGAGAACAGTAGTATTTACCATCTGGAAAGCTTTAATTGGGAAAATACTGTGGAATATGCGTTGATAGCATGTATATAATCTGCACTAATAGTAGTAATTATGGGAATTGTCCAGGAATTACCATTCAATTATTCATTTTCTGTTAGAACTAAAGACTGAAAATTTTGTGTAGCATTCAAAACTAACAACTACAATGCCATCTAAAATTGCAATTACAGCAAGACAGAGACGCTCGAGTGAATCTGTCTTGTGATATCAATATATATGTAGCAAAGTATGCTTCAGACTGGACCATGCAGCTTACACACGTCCACACGTAAATATAGGTTTGACTCCAGAGCCTTGACACCTACAGGGTTTAACAACCACCCCACAAATTTGTTTAATGCTAGTTGGATATATTTATAGAAATTGCAGCCACACCTTTGATTCAGACTCAAATCCACTTATTATCACCTCAGTCTCTGGTGATTTAAATGCTACAGCAAAATGCAACGTGATGCAAGCACCTAAGCCACATAGAATTTGAAAAGTTCTATTCTACAAGCCAATTCTGATAGTCAAATATAAGTCTAAAGATAAATTAAGAAACATAGGTAAGATTTTCACAAATATTTCAATACTTATTATTTAATCCAAGAGAAGTTACGTTGTTTTGAAAATCTCAGTAGGTATTTATAAGCATGTTTAAGTCCATAAGTGTATCTATTCCCCTCTCTCTCTCCCCCCTACTCATAGATAAAGGAAGGCCTGAAGTGATTTCTGTGCCCATTTGGAATGATTCACCTGTGTATGTAGTGCTTATTACTTCCTAAGCTCTAAAAGGACTGTTCCAACGGCTTATAAAAATGTTCCTAAAGAGCAAAGATATTCCTTCGGAAAGACCAAACTGCACCAGATAGCAAATATTTCAAATTTAATTCCCAGCTCAATATTTTAGCTCCTGTTTTGTATAGTCAATTGCCTCAATATACATCTTCAGGACTACATATAAGCATTTTCAAAATGCTGCTAAACTTTTTTTTTTTTTGTACTGGTTTTTTAACACTTTTTGGCGTTGCCTCTTTTTTCTGTGTAAAAGCCAAGTGTTTTTGTTTAGCATAGGAAAAAAAAACCAAAAACAAATTCTCTAGTCACCGACTCGTCCCCTTGAACACGTTTTGAACACATTTTGAACACGTTCCCTTGTGACACAGGCTGTATCATGAGCTCACTTGTTAAAATACTGGCCCGCTGTTATCCACCGTAAGCTACTGAAATGCCACTAACTGGTCCATTAGCTTCTGTTCTGTAAGTAAAATGCCAATTGTCTGCACCTCCCCATGTTTCTGATATGCATCTAAGGGGTGTTATGAGCTTGTAGAAAGATATTGGTTGGTTTAGAAAAAGCTACGCTGAAATGAGGCAAAGGCTTATCATCTGGAGAGTTTGCTACGATATTTTTAATTTTTGATGAAGTGGGCATGTATATTTGTATCATGAACACATGTAACTTTGAGCAGCCATTAGCCAGACAGGGATACCCCTCCAGCAAAAGCAATTGCGTAGCTTGCCTAGGCATTATAGCACAAAGCACTGACATCTGAACTTCTTCATGACTATTCTGGGCAACAGTGGTGAGAATTGTGTTTTTCCGTTCAGCTTACAAAAAAAAGTATATGCACAGATAAAGCTAATTACAGTGACTAATCAAAGAGAATACTGAAATGTGTGTTTGTTGGTTGATGGAAACTTAAAATTAAGCAAAAAACATGGATGATTTCCTGCTAGAAAGCTGCAGAGTATGCATCACACGAGCAATTCTGTGCATATTTTCTGTACTGTTCTAAAATCAATAAATAATGCATTTTCTATTGGATATTACTTCGCAACATAATTTTCTACATTGGGAGTTTCTTGATTGTATGTGTCCTCATATAGTAGTATCCAGTTCTATCCTGTTTGGCACTTTCAGGTGAAACCATAAACCAAAAGAGCTTCCAACAGAGGTAAATAGAGGACATCCTTTAAAAAAAAATAGAAAAGCAAAGTGACAACGAGGTAAGCCATACACATCTAACAGCTAACTCTTCTGACCAAAGCTCAAAGACAGTACAGGATTTAATCCCAAAGAACGGTCCCTGCCTGCATATGCAAACAGATCACCCGTGTGCCTTAACAGATAGCTAGGGGAATATGTTTTTTAACTTGCACATACTGCTTTTCATCTACACAAGAGATACATTCATAGGCAGGGGCACATGAGTGCACAACTCAAACATACACTCATTTTTGTGCAGTCAGTCTGATCATCCATAGCATTGCATGCAGATCTATATACTGTAATTATAAACTTAAGGATCTGTCATGAGATGCAAAAGTTCCATGGTAGACACTGAAGGAAAAAGCAATTTTTCCTGTCCTTGCTACAGCTTTATAACACTAATGAAAGAATGTGAGGGAACAATCTTGCTATTTTATATCAAAAGAGCTTACTGTCTGCTCCTTGATGTGTTTGGATATTAATAAATTCTGAAGTAATAGGTAACTAGACAAACTCTGTAGAGAACTTCAGTGCCTTCTGACCTCAAGGACTTTCTTGATAGCGATAATTAGTTTTAAAATATTCCTTAGAGATCTTGAAATTCAACACTTAACTATGATGGCTTCTGTACTGCACATGGCAGTTGTTCAGGGCAACTGGGAGACTAGTCCCTGAACAGCTACAACCTACTTTTTGTTTAAATTTGATCAACAGAGTGGTTGCCAGCAAGATCTAACTTCTGTATTAGCATACATATATGGAGATCTGAAAGGGCTGCTATATACAGCACATGTAAATTATTTACATCTAGTCAACCCAAGTGACTGCAGACATTGTAAGAAGCACAGCTGCTGCTGGTGCTAGAACCTTGAAGCTGTTTCTTAATGTGAATATTCATTATTATAGTCCTGGAAGACTGTAGGGGAAAACATCGTCAATAAAAGTATATTCTGTGTTTTGTAATTAGTAAACAACCTAAGCAAAATAGTATGTGAAGGATATAGAGCAGCTGCTTTTTCCAAATGAATGCCTAATTGTGAAATATTTTGACCTCAACTCTATGATTTTCTCAACAATTCTTTTTCTTGTTGGGGTAGATTTGATGCCCTTGTGCTGTATTTAGATTTTCTTTTTTTTTTTTTTTCCACTCACATGGCACCACAGGGTCTAAAGCAAACAATCATGGAACAAGGGATTCAGATAACGTAACTTAACAATAATGACCTACATTTATACAATGCTTCTTATTCCAGAGCATCCCTAGACACAATAGTTTTAGTGTACACGGGAACTTCCCACTGATACAGCAACATATACTTGTGGGATAGGTCGTTCATTTGCCACTGACAGTTTTTGGACTGATGGAGAAACCCATAATACATACAGCACTATTTGACACTTGGCTTTCAGACAGATGAGTGGTTGTCCAAGAGCACCGTATTCAGCAAAGTGTACTTCAGAAACTCACCAGTGAACTCCTAAATATTTAAGAAAGTTAACATCCAAGAACCTGTGGTCAAGAACTAGTTCTGACATAAAGCACATATGGAAACAAAATTTCCTTGTACAGATGCAATTCAGCAATTGTGGCCCTGCACAGGTAGATTCGTAAACCAACGTGTAACCACGATAGGGATGCTAGCTAGCAATAGACATTTGCTTCCACACAGCAGCTGGCAGAATCTGCACTATAACAAAAACTCTCATTCTCAGAACTTACTATGCCTTTGAACATCCCCAAGAGTTGCTTTCATAAATTCAGCAGCCACAGGTCTAGATTCTTCAATAACTTCTTTCTTGTTCATTTCATACTATTCTTCAGAAAAAGATTTGGTCTATTTGAATTATACTGACTCTGTCCTGACCAACAAAATACAAGCAGTTTTGTCAGTGTAACAAAATAAAAAAGATAATTTTTACTGCTCCCAATACCATCTAAAGCCTCTACAGGAATAAAAAAGTACTATTCTTTCCAAAACCACCTTTTATTTGCAGAAAATTCATTATAGTGTTTAAACAATTTCTTATAGACCTGAATGAGAGTGCCTACACATCCCACAGACAAATTAGAAACATAATCTTTCAGCAGACAACATTAGGGTGCAATGCTATTATTATTCCAAAAAGCAAAATTTGCCTATGTAACTTCAGGTATTGCAGTGATAAGGATTTTTTATTTATATTTGTAGAATGGAATGAGATTCCTTGACATTCTAAAATATGGAATTCAGAAAGTGTCATATATATGGTGCTAACTGCTGTGTGAATATTCCCAGCTGAAAAGGCAAACTCTTTACTGCAAGTAAATGTTGATGTTCACCATGAGAAAACTGGAATGAAGTGTTTGAACATCTAAAAATCGTCTGATCTCAAAGTACAACCACCTTCAGCATGTTTTTTATTGAATTAGATCACCAGCTTTAATTTATAAGGAATCAACAGCTATTGTCATCAGAGATGACATTCTGAAAGACAATCATAGTTCTCACATCATTAACATTACTAGGAACATCTTTCCTAATGCACTGTCAATGGATATTTACTGTTCTTAGCACCGCTGATTCACCTGAAGGCAGTTTTATGACCACATCTTCAGACTCTTACCATCTTGCCCTCCTAAGTGCTATCTGTCTACAAAGGTTAAGAAAAAAATAGTGTATCCAGAGCTATGATTTCTTGGTACCTGTTGACAACAGATACATATTCTACCAACCTATACTGTATTTTCTACCCAAAGCATTTGCAAAGAATAACAGAAGGACACAGATATAAAACAGGACAGAAAGGGAGGGAAAAAAAAAGCTACAATAAGTTCAACCAATTGTTCTGGACCAAATTTTAGTTTTTTCTGTACTGACTAAGTGCTTCAGGTAAACTTCCATACTGTATGAATTCTAATACAGTTAACAGTCACTTTCTCCTTCTCATTTGATGGACATGTTGTGTCACATTCTGGATCTTCAAAAGTCAGCCCCATAAAACCGCTGTTCTCCCCATCCTACTGGGAGTTACTTTTTGCCTAGCATTATTCATTCTGCACTAGACGTTTGTTCCAAATGCAGTTTCTGACCTGCACTAGAAAAAAAGCCACATTCATACTCATCCAGAAACACGTTAACAGCATGAGATGTTTCATGCACAGCAGGCTTTACATGCTACTGAGGTACAATGCCAGATGTTCTGATAGATATTTAATGACTATGACATTTCATTTATATTTATTTAGCCAACGAAGGGAATTAGCATTATAGATATTTTTCAAATTATTAGAGCACATCAAATACTTTTTTTCTTCATTCTTTGCTACTAAATGATAGCAGCATGGAAATTATGATATAGTTTTAAATCTGCTGTATCTTAAAATGTAACAGAGGAATTAAAAAATTACTAAATGAAAGAGTTGTCTTGCATTGACAAAGAACTATGTGGTAGCTCTCCTTTTTCTTTCCTTTAATTTTAAAGAGAATAAATGCTCCAAGGCATAGGTATCATTAGGAAACAGCTGCACGAAAACCAGAAAGGCTGCTCAGCCTGTAAATTCTATAATGAGTTTTATAGAAGCAATTGAGGCCTTTCACATTTTCTGCCCTTACAGTTACTATGCCATTTGGGGAGTGGGGGAGATTCAAACATTTCACACACTTTTTCCTGGGGGAATAAGTCCAGAAAACTAGAAATACTTCTTTCTAACATGAAACTTTATGCATACAATTCACATCCTTTTGTTTGTTTGTTATAAACCCTGGTGATAATCTTTTTAGTATTTAGTTTCTACTTCAAGAGCTTGGGCAACTCACATTTGGATAAGCAAAAAACACTGTTGTTTTCTACATACAACCAAGTCAAGTCATAGCTACATTTGTTTCCTGAACCTTTTCAAAATAATATTACTGTATCTCTCCAGGCAATAAATATTTGTCAATCACAATGAAGGATAAGCTACTGCAAGATATAATTTTAACTATTTTAATTCCCTTTACTAACATAAAGCAAATATTTAATTATAACAAATGGCTAATCTGTTCCTTCTTTTTTGCTTAGCCTTGTGTTCTTTGTTTAAGAATCTTCATTTACTGAATAACAGTTTTTAGCATTACCTGTTCCTTATCAGCAACTATCCTTCTATTATCTGCCTTTTCTTTAATCTTCAATACTAGCTGTTCCTTTTCTTTACCTTTATTTCCACCTTGCCCACCCCTGCTTCTCCTTCTCCATAGAGCTTGTTGTCTCATCTGTTTTATAGAAACTTTTTCTCTAGAATTTATAAGTCCTTATTTTCCAGATGTTCTAAGCATATGCTGAGGTGCCTTGTGATTCAAGGCTATACAGATGTTAAAGGATTAAAATTCTCCTACCAATCCTTTAGCATAGATTATTATGGAGAAATAGAAACCGAGAGGTTCTGACCTCCAAAACAAACCAAAGGATCCCTACAAAGGCAGCACCGGAGTTTAACCAAGACTTTGTTATCATACTTTCACAGTTAAATAGGTAATAAATACAAAAAAGAAAGGAAGAACTTTCTCATACAATATGACTAATCAGAGAGAATCTGGGGAAAAAGCATATGAAATGCAGAGTAAAAATGCAGTTGAGAATCAGTGCAGAAATGCTAGTTATGTGAAATGTCAAAAGGTACCACTAGATGTGACTGTTATCAGGATCTAGTAAGCATTAAAAATTACTTTGTCAGATTCACCTAAGTTCACTATCACTACAGACAGGCCCAGTTTATGCAGGGGAAATCAGAAAGGAGACAGAGGTAAAGCAGTCATGACATATGCAAAGTGTCTTCAGACTTGGAACAAGCTAAATAATAATAAATAAGGCATGATTTTTTTTTTTTTTTAGGCTAAAGAGCACTACATGGTTAGAAGAAAGTGAATGAAACACATGGAAGCATCTTTAAGGTATCTGGAACTACAAGTTTCTATATGGACTGGGCATTCTGGTGGCTCAGATCCATGTCAAGTTGCAAATTCTCTCTAGATGGAAGAAAGCTAAACAGCAGAGGCTTAATCCTGTTTCTTATTGGTGAAAATGAGGGCTCCTAAGCAGTAAATTTTCAACCAGCTAGAACTCTGACAAAAAAATTCAACTTTAACTGCTTACATATAATGCAGTTAAAAAAATGCAGGATTTAGGCTTAATGGAAAGAAATTTATTTTAAACCTAGATGGAGCCTCAAGTATAATAACATTTGAATTTAAAAATGAATAAGGTTTAGAAAAATATTTCAGAACAAAATGTAATTGTGAGCCCATTTTTTAATAAAAAATTTTCATTTTCTTAGCTAATTATAGTTGCCACTTAAGCAGGGTCATTCAAGATGCAAGTTATCTCATTAAAATAATAAACAAAGAAAAGAAGATAATGATGTAAGATTGTTTAAGATAAAGGTTGGCTGAATCTCTCTGCAATTAATGAATGAATTCATTAAACTTGACAAAACCCAAAAAGCAATAGACAGCTCTTCCAGGAAGCAGTCCCAATTTGGCAGATGAGTATAACCCGAAGAGCAGTTAAGGTTACTGAAAAACTAACTGGTCAAAAGAAAACATTTACACCACCAAGGTTGGGACTCGCACTTTACTGCTTTGGTTACAGCGACAAGCACTTCTGAGTAAGTTAAGAGCAACTTCAAAATCAAGTGAAAGAGTTAGGGAGCTAAAGTTCATTGGAACAGAAACTCATTTTTATGCAGGATTTGCTCGCCGACAAATTTACTGTACCATGTAAGGTACTTGTCACAGCCCTTTTCTAGTGCAATGTGAATTGTTGCTCTTAGATGCTGCACATCTGAAATAAGCATGTTCCTGC
>Ga0065711_1039646_pt1 | contig 17636 bp, 7 predicted proteins | sample Hoacrofraction12_FD_59098 | JGI IMG/M metagenome (GOLD analysis project Ga0065711, IMG submission 59098) | Hoatzin crop microbial communities from Cojedes, Venezuela - Epithelial fraction 12 v2 (version 2) | ecosystem: Host-associated > Birds > Digestive system > Esophagus > Crop | place...
GTGACGGAGCACTGGAACAGGCTGCCCAGGGAGGTTGTGGAGTCTCCTTCTCTGGAGATATTCAAGACCCTCCTGGACAAGGTCCTGTGCAGCCTGCTGTAGGTGACCCTGCTTTGGCAGGGTGTTTGGACTAGATGAGGTCCCTTCCAACCCCTAACATTCTTTGCTCTGTGATCTGTACTGGTTATGCAGAATTTCTTCCTTTAATTAAAAAACGTCTGCAATTCTGTTTTTTTCTGGAAAATATCTTTTTTGCACCAGTTTTTGAGATACCTTTTTTCACCAGCTTTTGAGACACAGACTTTAGCCTCAGTTCTAAGTACATTGGTGACTGCTTGTGAAGAAAGGTGCTGTTGAAGAGTAGGTGTATGGCCGAACCTGGCACTTCTTCAGCTCTGACATGAGAAGAGCCAAGAGACTAGCAGGCTATTAATATTTTTGACTTGCCATGTTTGTCGCAAGAACAGTGAAAGATGTAAAAAGCCACATGCCTCCAGGCTCTCGCAGAGAAAACGGGAAGAATGCTAAAACCTGCTCTGTGCTGCTGCTGAGGATCTTGTCCGAGCCCTCTCTCATGAGTGCTGGCTTATTACTTATCATATTATCTGCTTCGTTTTGGGGCTCCAACTGCAGCTGGCGTATCACTGTGCGTGCTAAATACCTCTCCTTAACATGAAGTGTGCAGGCACTCGCAGAGTATCCGGTTTTCTAGTTTAGTTAGAAGTGCTGCTTGCTCTGCCAACTTGCTGAGTGTGCTGATTGATAACTATTTAGCCTATTTTCTACAAAATGTAAATAAGAGTATTTATCATTGGGGGGGATTGTGGGTGTGGAATTTTGTTGCTGATCTCAAAGAAAAAGGCCAAGAGGAGAGAGCAAGTACCTATCAGGCAGTAGTCAGATTGGCAAGGGAAAGCAAAACATATGGCCAGAAGTAGGTATTTTAGTGTCTGATACGCTTATTGTGTTTGTACAGTGCTACTGTAATTCCCAAACTCTTGGTTTTTCTACTGACTGCCATGACTGGGAAAGAAACCGATGTTCCAATTTGTCTTTTGGTGTGGCTCAAAAATCATTTACATTTGCTGGCCTAAAATGACATGTCATTCACCACTTTTTCTATCTGCTTTGGAGTGACAGATTGCTGTTCAATTACTAGTATAATAGAAAAGCAGATATTGTGAGGACAGCTTTCACCTAAAGGAAATGCAATCGCTAGTTGCTGCAGTAGTGGAAAGAGAAGGATGGGATGGCAGATACTGTAGAAGCCATCCAATGGAAAAGACATTTTTATTATTAATAATGTCATGGGGAAGACTCAAGGGAAATGCACAAGGTCTGGCTTTTCTGCCTGGAGAAAAGGAGAGCCGGGGTGAATAAAAGTGTGGTGAAAAACTGGCTTGCTACTTTTGTAAAATATGTAGTTTTGTAAAATATATAGTAATCTCTTTGCCTAGAGCATGTGCTGCTTAAAGCCTTTCCATTTGCTCTGCACCCAGCTCCAATGGAGAGCAATAATTACAGAAAAATTCTTCATCACTAGAAGACAGTGGGACACTTTTTAGAAGGGTTTTTAAAAACCAGAAAAAAACTATCAGATGCTTTGGGATTAGTCACTTCTCCATCCTATAGTTTGCTTTCTTGTTGGTGTATTTGTACTCCGCTTCTTCCCTTTATCCTGAGATGAAAAGATTCACCAGGCCAAGCAGAGCTTAACCCTTCTTTCTGCAAGTCATTTACTTGAGGATCACTTGTCCGCTCTTAATTTTTTAGTATTTCCTTTTCTCTAATTCTATCGAAATCACTTCACATGCACAACACGTACTTTCAATACGCTGATCAACATTAATTTTCATGTCACAATCAAGTCAGTCTGTTGGACTGGATCAGAGTACAAGTGGTGAAGCTTCTGCTTAAAGTCTTTTAAATTTTTCCTTCTAAAGGAACAAAATGAAGTGTAAGATGGCAAACATGTTGAGAATCCAATATATAGTGCTCTAACTATTGTTCTGTTATACCGGTTTTAAACAGTGAATGTCCAGTGAAATAATAGAGTTAGGGTTGAGTAAACATACTAATGAATATGCGCTTTATCTGATAATCTCATGAACCGGGTGATCATTTAAACTTTCTTTTGTAGCTTAAGTTTGCTCTCAGTAAGTGACTTTAAAAAGATGTAGTCTCTTGGGAATAAATGTGAATGAATCCTTGAAGTATCTGTTCTAGGGCAAATAACTCTTGTTTATAGTCATACTTGTGGTAATGGTTGTAGAAACAACTATCATCTGGAAATGTCGTTTGTGAATGCAGTAAGATAATTGCTGAAATTATTTTCAGTGATATATTGGTTGTTACCATTTATACCTTACCTATTTTTTCTGGATATAAAGTATTTCTATGCAAAGCAAAGCGTGTTGCACTTGGCCATGATTAAATCCTTTATGCTCTGGCACCACTTGTTTTGCACTGATGCAAAATTGTCTTTGGACCTGACCTAATTGCAAAGATTTTTCAAGAGTCACTGCACTATTGTGTTACAGGATTGTCTCGAACATATTGTTCCTTTCTGCAGCTCCTGAGCTAGGTGTCTTTGTCGCTTTGAAACACATCCTGGTGATGCAAAGGATAATTTTCCTTATTTAATTGCTTGCCGCAAAGCTTGCGAAGTCCCAAGCCCAGGTTTTAAAAGAAAAGGGAAGAGAAGTTTATCTTCTAGTACAGCCATCTTTCTGTTTTGCATGTGGGCCTCCTATTGTGCGTGGAGAGGCAGAACACTGATTTTGAAATTAATACTTTTTGATTTCAAGTGGGGGAAGCAAAAACCCAGATGGTTTTATCAAGCCATTTTGGTCATCCATGTAATGCAATTTTTTACAGATTAGAGCCCACTAATATGCTATAGCTAGTCATCTGTTAAGATTGATTAAAATTGGTACAACTTGTTACCAAGCAGGCAGGAGGCCGAGTCTCCGCTGACGGCCAACAGCCGCTCCCTGCGCACTTCTTCCCTCTCAGGTGTGGTGTCCAACTCCTGCTCCATCTCATCTCCTCCCGAGAGCAGCTCTGTGCAGGGTCAGCCTGGAAATACTTCTCTGCTAGTCCCATCTGCTGCATCCCGGGATGTATTGCCTGCTGGAAAGAGAGAGAGCATTATACCTCAGCCTTTACATATTTGCTGAATGCGGTGTGCCACCAGATGTCCATTTGCTTCTCAACAGCACATGCTTTTTTTGTTTTTCTTCCATCCACCTAATTGCATTTGAGCTACTGCAGTTCTCTTGAACAGACTCCATGTGTTAAGTAAAAGCAAGGTGGCAGCATGAGGAACTTTAACCGTGTTGCTTTAGAGAAGCTGTAATCAGAAAAACCCAGGAGCCAGAAAAGATCACAACAAAAAATATGTGTATCATTATCAAGCCATTTACAAGCCTGGGAATGAATTTCCTTTCTCCCAGTGTATATGCTCAGCAGTCAGTTTTTCAAATGCCTCATTAAGGCTGGTACTCAGCTGTTCTTGCCGTCTGTCTTGTCACACTGGAAAAGAGTGTAGCCGTCGCATCTGATCCAGCACATTGCACTGCAGCCTCTACTATTATTATGAAACTAAAAGAGCATTCTCCATTGTTGAAAATACAGGCTTCCTGATATATCTCTAACCGGGCAGAGCAAAGGTTAAGAGACCTTCATCTCGTGTCCATAGACTTTCTCCAGGGTATTACCTTTCTCGGTGGTAATTCACTGTTTGTAACCTGCCTTCAGAAAGGGAGCTGGAGGGAAGAAAATGGATAATAAATACGAATGCAAAATAGTGGAGAAAATTGGGACTGAATGTGAATGTGAAAAGGGGAAAAATACGTTCAGTCCTAGCAATCTTACTTTGGTTTATTTTGCTCTCTTCTTTGCAGTTGTTTACGATGCATTTTTATACTTCATACTAAATGGCATTGTGCCTTTTGCTTTAAAATAAAACTTAAGCAATTTTGCCCCTCCTATTCTTACCTTCCATAGGCATTAAAGTAGATTCTGCAAGTCGGAAACACAGCCGCTTCAAACATCTTGTGGAAATGTCACTGGAGGAAAATAATCCTAGAGAAAAATCTTTATAAAATACATAGACTAAGATCAAGCAACAATTTCATGTATTGCAGACAGAGTTTAGAAAAACGTACCTTTATTTGGTATACAGATATTTCCAGTGTGCCTAGTGAGATAAAATCTTTAATCTAACCTTCCTTTCTCCACTTGAGATGTGAAAATGTGACTGTTTTAAATGTAACTAGTTGTTTGCAGCTTTTTTGGTCTCACCTTTTATCACAGCCCCTTGCTGTAAATTAGCAGGTTGTGCTGAAATGGTTACAATTAATGTTGCTGCTTCTGTTACCAATAAAAAGATATATCATAAATAATTTTTGTGTGTTTTTCTTGATAGGTGGTAATGGCACTGAGGAGAAGCAAAACACTGAAGAAACTGAGGCCCAGAGCCGAGAAGGAGGTTCGTGCCGAGTTCCTTAAAGGAGTTGCTTAGGTTTTATCCACCTTGGTGAATAATAACCTTAGTCAATGTTATTGATGGAGAATGTTTGTACATTTCATCAGATTAGCTCAGGTTGTGAGCAATTCTCCCATCAGAGACGCAACTACATTCATTATGAATTAATATATTGCAATGCAGGAGTGCAGACTTCCGTTTTTAGCTTACCAGCTCTACATTCTCCCTTTAAGGTTGACTGCCTCTAGCTAATCCTCTAACTAGAAAGAAATAATTTTCCCTCTGTTTGCAACAGAGTAGCCCTCTGCATAGAATAGAAATAAGAGAAAAGGAAATTTGGAGGAGGAAGCAGGCTTTCTTTGATAAGAACTGTACTTCTGAAGATTTTAAAGGGTATTTTCAAGTTTTAATAAATTGTCCACACAAATCTCAGGAGTTATGGAGATTTAAATCCATACAGAAATATATTGCATATACTGTGAATGAATGTTAGAGTTCATGAGCAGTGCATTTTGCAGATGACATGCTTATTAATGAGTTCAATATTTTAAAATACAGTATCACTCTGTGTTCAAAATAGGTTTTCTTTTTTCTTTTTTTTTTTTTTTCTGTTTTGGTTGTATTTTTCGTCCTACCCAACTCTGTTCATTGCAAAAGACACCTATAATTCATCAGTTATCAAAAAAGCTGAAGTGAAAATCAAAATATCTTATTTCTTAAGGATTTCTTTTACTGTGGTATTACATGTAACACAGTGCTTTTCTTGTTTGGTTGTATTTTTCTCTCATTGTAGTGCAGGATGTTGCCTACACATACATAATCCAGTTTTCTTCAGAAAACTTCTTTTTTTTTTTAATCAGGATTGAAAATTATTTTCAATATGGGGAAGATTGAGCTAAAGTAGGCCAGCCAGTAAATGCAGCAAAAAAATTTGGAAGACCTGTATTCTTCACTTGTCTGTTTTGCTTACTGCATTGTGGCTGTTTCCAGATGAGGAATTCATGTGATGAGGGTCCTTCTTTTTGTCCTGTGCATTGGGCACTGTGTATGTGGAAGTGCAGCATTTCTCCCTGCACTCCACAAGTCAGTCTTCTACAACTAGGTGTTAACAGCTGATGCTGTCCACAAGTGCTTGAAGTCCTTCTATATTTCATGTCCTCTTTATCACCTCTTCTTTATGTCCTTGCAAAGGGCAAGCAGTGGAGGTGAAACCATAGGCACAGAATATTACACAGTGAAAAAGATTCCCATGGACTTCAGCAAACTTTGAACCTAGGCCCTTTATCCTCCCCAAGATAAGCATACGGTGATATTTTGTAAGTGCTGCAGGACAACTGCTTTCCTGGATTTTTCACTTTTATGCTAGACATGTTTTAGACATGTGAAGGGGACCAGGAAGAAGGGAGGAATGAGTTGCTCTGTCTGAATCTAGGCTGTTTTGAATCTCTGACTAGGCAGAGGCCTATCTTTGCCCAAGTAATATTGAGCTTTTAACCGTACCAAGCACTGCTTGGCTGCTAGCCCTCTAAGAGCTAGTACTGCTAGGAGCCCCTAGCTCCAACTGCAGAGGTTCCCCTTAAAACCCGGTTATACTACTGTCTAGAGATAACAAATACTGCCCGTTGTGCTTGTCAGCCATATTCACTCTGATGGGGTGTGTATTTCCCTGGTATTTTGATCTGCAAAACAGTTCAATTGAATGAGATACAATTCTTTTTTTCCCAGTAGGATTAAGGAGTAAGTAACTCTCTAAATTATTACATTGCTACTGGGGGTGTCTTAAATGCATTGTGTTTTTCCCAAACCGTCATTATGACTTGTTACATTATGAGCTGAAAGAGCTGATTTATCAGAGCCGTGATGTTCGTTCTTTTGCTATCTCGTACTGGTGGTCATGTTCTGTTACTCTCATGAAGAATGTCAAAGAAAAGATCTAGACGTTTTAGGTCCGGGATCCAGAAAATGTCATACTTTAGGAACGTGTTTTAGGTATGTGCCTAAAGATAGCGTTGTGCCTGTGCATAAATCACCTCTTCGGCCACAAGCACAGTGTTACAGGTAAAAATTATCTGGCTTAACATTTGTCCCTACTGAATCACATAGTGACAAGAACAGAGAGGTGTACAATTACGCTGAGTTAGTTACATTCAGCTAATGAGTTACTGCTGCTTTCCACTCTACTCATTGTGGAGAAAAAACATTATCAGGAACTTTTAGATTGCTGCTTCTGTGTCCTTTCTTGGCAGTAGAAAATGACTTGATTTTCTAAGATACGCAGTTGTATGCCTAATCACTGTGAATGATCACTGTAAGGAGCAATTCCATCAAATGTTAAAGTTTTTATATGTATTTTCGTGTACTTCGATATTGTGAAAGAAGATATAGGAGAAAAAAAAATTCACTGTATTCTTACCCAGTCCATTCATAAAGATTTATATATTCTTATTATACAGTAGTGAGAAAGCCAGTTATAGTGTACAATGACTGGCCTGACTCAGCTATTACTGTGTGTTTTTTTTAAAGTCTGGCCTCCAGTCAATCATCAGTGAACTTCACAGTTAACATGCGGCAAAACAAAATGGCAGGTGGTTCAGAGCTCTTGTTTCAAGCTGGTTAAAAATACTCAATAGTATTTGTATAGTATTAAGAAAAAAATTTTGTCAGAATCATCAGAAGCAAGTCCTTTGAAAGAGGTGAAAGGGTAGAAATGAAAATAAAGGCTTATAATGGGTTTAGAACTATAAAAATTGCGAAAAAAAAAGGCAACAATGTGAGCTAAAAAATTCTATTACATTCAAGTACTAGTTTTATGTATTAACTGCAATAGTCTTACCCTCAAGCTCTATCATAAAACAACTCCAAGCTGCAGATTTTCAGGGACTTGCTAAATTTCAGGCCTGATTAATGAAAACTTCTATTTTCAGGAGAGCATTTGCATGTAATCATTTGATTCCAATGGGATTCGTGGACATGATTAAAGTTAAGAATGGCTTAATTGTTTTTTCTCAAAATAGATAGATTAAATGAAAAAAGGACTCTCAAAGTGAATAGCAACACCAGCCTACCCATGAAACTCATAGCTGTTCCTTTCTCTATATTGTGAGAAACTGAAACATAGACTTGATCTGGCACTATTGTAATGTAAGTTTACCCCTGGCTTAGGGAAGACTATCAGACCAGTCATGGCCAGTGAATGCAATGTGAATGGATGGAAGCCCAGAAAATCAAATTCAGGTCTAGTATCCTGCCTCAGTAAGGCGTAACACTATTTTTCAGTAAAGTGGTTCATCAGGTTGCTACCTAATGAATAAGTTCTCTTTCATTTCCTTGGTTCTTATAGATGAGACAAAACCTTCAGCTGTAGCCAGCGTAATATCGTCAGAAGAAACAGAGCTGAGTGAGGATAAAGGTACAGATTGTAAATTGTGTTACGAAATATCCAGTCCCAAGAGGACATTTCATAATGCCTTCTTTTCCTTTGTCTGGAAATTGCCAAAATCACAGGTAAACAATACAGAAATAGGTAAATGCTTGAATTTTCATTTATAAAAGTCTTTGTAATTAAGTACTTGGTACTACCTGTTGTGCTGGTAGGAGAGATGCCATGAATTCCTAAGTCCCCTTGTCATAGAGTTAATACTAGAATATCATACATGACATATCAGAAATAAGTCCAAAGGTTGGGCTCTCTAGGACGACTCACACGTGTAAAGTTAAGCATGCACATCTGTCTTGGCAATAATAGCTCCCTATTCGGTACTTTCCTGATGGGGAAAAAGACAAACATGATAGCTATATCAATAGCTCCTCTCCATCAAGAGGAGGCAGGAGAAGATGAAGTCGTAACTGAGAGGGATAAAGTTATGTTTATCTTGTGCAGACTGTGCTGGGCACTCAGATAATTTAGTTTGTGATATTTAAAAGTGTCATGGGGCAAGTGACAGGGAGTTTAGGAAACAAGAAAGAGAGATGATCTAATTTAAATGTTTCAAGCTGAGATTTTTACTGTGAAGTTGTTGGTTTACAGATAGGAACCAGTGCACAGACGTACTGTTTTTGATATTCTTATGATATCATGCTATTAATTGCTTGTGCTGGTCTACAGTTTTTGGCATTCTTGTGGGGGTATGTCAGGAAAAAGCCTGGGTGATTTATAAAATGTTTGCTACTGGTAATTCAAAACAGGAGTTATGCTGTCTTTAATAAATACAGTCCATCAGTACAGCCTTCAAGAAAGATTAGTAGAAAATTTTAATGCATTTTACTAAGATAACATAATTATTAACATCCATTAACTTATTCATTTTACAAGATTTAAGGTTTTATTCAGTGTTGCTGCATTGACATTTTTCTAGATAAGCGTGATGGGGTGTAAGATCTTGCCCTTTTGTTCCAGACACATGCTGGAGAGCCCACATACTTACCTGATTATGAGTTCAAAGCCTTGTGCAGGTTGATTTAAGTGCTCTCTTAGCTGATTGTTTGATCCTGCAGAGAAAAAAAACCCACAAACCCTTGCTGGAGCATTGGCATTTGTTTTTGATATCTTCATAGATTAAAGTCATGGCAAGGCTAGTGAAAAGCAGAAACAGTGACATATTCAGCCCCACCATAGTTGGTGATTGCCTGTCATTCATTTCTCTTTTTTTGCTGACATTTGGCCTGTTTATGTATCCTGTATCTGTAAGATTCCCCATCAGGTGTGTTGTTTATATCTTGTAATGTGAGGGTCATGGTGAGGCTTTGAGTTTGGATTTTTGGTTTTGCCGTCCTCAGTCTTACTGAAGATCCCAACATTTTGGTATTGCTTTGAGTGCTTGTTCCTGACTATGAAGTCAGTGTCTTCTGATACGCTTTTCAGTGACCATATCAATATGTAACCACTCCATTATTGATCCATTGTATTAGTTATCTCTTCTCAGGAACGTAGCAATCTTGGTGCTATAAGTCTCACTTTTCCTACAATATGCTAAAAGCATGGGGTTTCCCCTCTTCTCTTGAAAGGTTGACAGAAGCAGTAGTGCCCTGAGAAATCCAAAGGGCAGTTTCTCTTTGATGTCCTACCTCTCCTCAAAAGCAAGATGGAAAGCATTTGGTAGGGAAAAAGGAATGAGACAGACTCTCCTGCATATATTTTGTTTGTAAAGTCATACAAGTAGAAAAAAGAAATGATGGGGGAAATAACATGTTTTGGGATTTGCTTGCTAGTTTTTTAAATATAACCAAGAATTTTGAATGATGGGGCTGCCGCATCTGCCACACCATGGTTTTAATCCCTATTTCCATTACTAGATTTTCAACTTTTCAGATTTTAGATTCTGAGTTGTTGTAAAATGAATACTAGTGTTAGTTACAAAAAACTTGCTACTGCTTGGGAAATGGCACTTTTACAGAATCCTGGCATTTCTGAAAAAACCTGCTGCTCCCGAAATAAATTTCAGCCTTCAAATTGTTTGCCCGCTGAGTTAACACATCTAAAACCTGCCAGGTTCTGAAACATACTAATTTATGTAGTTTATCTTCAACTAATGAACTGTATGTAAAGCATTTAAAGAAATTATATTTTTCCAGTCCTTCCACCTAATTACTGTGAAAGGAGATTTGTCTAGGCTACATATTCCCAAAATGCATATTTTGAACCATTCAGAATAGGAGGTTTCCAAGCTTACTATGAAAGTATAGCAGTCTTTCAAATGTCAGTTCTGGTAAGTGCATCAAAACAAGTAATTTTACTCCAATTAGAGTTGACTAGTAGTTTTTCTGCTGATTTTTTCTCATATTTCTGGGATTAGAATATAGCGAACACCTTGAAGTAGTTATTTATTGCTCTAAAATGTAGTAGTGTTCAAAACAGAGCGCATGCATCTCTGCTACCATGAAGTTATAGTATTTTTGTTTTACCTGAGTCATTTTTATCAGTTTGTTTTAAAGGAAAAGGGGAAGGATGGGAACATGAAATGGGACATTTCATGATAAGTGTGTGGAACAGTGCAAGAATCATGTTCTGAGGGGCTCCAATTAAAATGAAAACCTACTGTGAGATTACAAATCTCCTATTAATGTGAAAGTATACCTCTTCTATTATTCATAATAGCTGAGACACTGTACAAAAAAAACCCCACCTCCACATGGGCCCAGTTTGCATGTGACCTTTGAGCAGATTGAATTTTTTGAGTGCTTTGGCTGTCCTCAAGAAAAAAAAACACCGAACAGTCATATTTCAAGAGTATCAAGATGTTTGATGTTACGCTGTGAAGATGCACTCTTATCCAGTTTGTGCCAAGTTTCTGTTTCCACTGTCTGGAAATACCGCAAAGAAATGTTGCAGTTTTACCCTTGAAAACTTGCATGCATAACTATTAGCTCTTAGGGGGAGAGCTGACACCTCTAGGCAGCACCTTCGTAGCGCTTCATTACTGTGCATATGGAAGTAGATCCTTTATATGCAGTGTATATCAAGTTAGAGATGCTTCTCTTTATGAAATGTAAGGGCAGAACAAAGTGATTAAAGTCATTAATGTTTACGCAGCAGATAAAACGTGTATCAGACAGGCTGCACTCAGTCTAGTATACAAGACTGTGCTAGGACTACAAACTCATTTTAAATGGATCATATTGTATATAGCTGTGGATTGGTTTGAACCTGTGATTATTTTTTTTAAAAAAGAGTATGTGTGCGTGTGCGTGCACATGCACGTGTGTGAGAGAGAGTGTGTTCTGCATCTTTATCTCAGTTACCTGTCCCAGCAATCACTGATTTAACCTGATTTAATGATAGGATCTCCTGGTAGAAAAATGAGAGAAGGAGCTGGATTTAGTACTGGTGAAGAATGAACTCCCCATTATGCCATCATGGCAAAGTTTCTGTGCACAATACACTGATTTTAATTCATTAGCACTTAACAAGAACTGAATTTTCATTTGAAGGTCAGCTAAATTAAATCATATGCTAATTAATTTAAAAAATAAAGTAGCAATTAGTTGTTTCCAAGTGTTCACCAAAGTCTGTGCTCCTGTGGGAGTGCCATTTAAAGCAGGTCACCGTTTTTCTACATTCTCTGAAATGGAGTCAGATTCAGTCATCCGGAGGGCTTATATTGTCAGAAACAGAATTAGGTATATGCCTTGGCTAGAGGTTAGCCCTAAAAACTCATTTTGTGCAACCCGGAAACCTGTCTATATCCTGCCTGTAAAACATAATAGTTGTAAAATTCCTGTTTGGCCACCTGTAGTTCTCAGTATGGAAACATCTTGATGTCCTAAAGATGTAAATGATTGAAAATGGATAAAGTGAAAGATAGAGCATTTCAAATGCAGGGGAGCTGTGCAAATTGATGCAAATTAGACATTGGTAAGTGGGTGAAAAAGATTGACTGAAAGGCCAATATGTTCAAAAAGAGGTGTTTAAAATCAGCTCTTAAGTAGATGTTAAGACATCTAAATGAATGACCTGATTTTCAGAAGTGCTGAGTGCTCAGCAGCTACCAATGAAATGTTTTTACTTCACCCTTGGGCTATTATTAGACCTGGAAAATTTCAGCCTGAAAAATTTCAATTAGAGGTAACTGAAAGAGAATCTTTTTAATGGAAGAGTTTCAACATCCCCAGCTGTAGCAATGGCTCTGCATGCCAGCTACAGTGATAACATTTGTCTCTCCCTTGGTTAGGAGGATTTCTATGAAAGCAAATTGACTAATACAAGCTAAACGATGTGGTTAGTTGTTTTTTTTTTTAAACCAGGTACATAATCATCACCATCCACTCAAGTGCCTATTCTCCTAACACCCTCCAGAATGGTCACTTTGAGCTGTACATAATGCGTGTTATTCACTTCTAATTTTAATCTGACCTAGCTGTAGCATTGTACATTCAGATGGGGTCCAGCCTGTAAACTACTCAAGAGGTATTGCTGCTCTACCCTTCACCAGTACTGGCAGCCGCAACAGTTGACAATAATCTACTTAGCTGGTTTATTTAGATCCTACCTATTTTTAAATATTAGCTGACCCGGAGCCATGCAGCTGCACTCCCATCAGTCTGATGCAAGCGCCTACTCCTTCCATCTCCCCCCCCTCAACCTTTATCTGTGTGGCATCTTGTCCTGGAGAGGGTCTAACCAAGGCAGCCAGGTTTTCCTCAGCTTTTTTGTTTCCCAGAGCCCTGTACAACAGGCCCTGCATCTTACGGCAGCAGCAGGATGCCAACGGTTATCATACCAGCTGTACCTGAAATTTCTTCTGTGGACAGAAGGTGAGGTTAGAAGAGATGCCCTTCTGCCAGCTCAAAGCATGAGTAGGTGGGAAGCATTACTTGGTGGACCCCCAGCTGCGAAGATGGACTGCCTGGTCTATTACCAGAACACTTGCAAAAATATCTCCACAGGTTGTTGCACCTAAAAAGGTCTGTTTTACCAAGCCATATAAACTTGGGCTCCAATAAATCTAATCTGTCATAAAGATAAATTAAAATTAAATCTTGGTGGATATAAAAATAACATTTTAAAGTGAAAGCTCAGGAATATTTCCCTAACCTCATAAATCACCATTTTAAAGTACTTCATTTTAACACATTTTCCTCAGTTTATGAGGCAAAAGAATACCCTAATCATGTGGCAGCCTCCATGAACACCATTACCTGTAATTTTAGATGCCTGCTCGATTTCTTTCACTCTGGAAATATTCCAGTCATTTTTCACAGTGTCATGCTTAAAAAATAAAATGCACTGAACCTGTTTCTTTTATAATGACCAGCTTTTTCCCTCTTTAATCTTCTTACAGCTCCCTAAAACATGGTGATTTATCTATGCTGTATGCAGGACCCAGGTGTGTTGCACATTAGAAACAACTCAGTAAATAAGCCATACAGAGAATAACTGGGGAATTGAATTTTAGAAGATCATTAAAGCCACTTAACATTCAGATCTTACCATTTCTCCTCTTTCCTAGCATTTGCAAAATTTTGTTTAAGCAGTGTTGCTTTATGCAGTCAAAACAATATGAATGGCATGGAAAAGCATGGGGATTTATGCAGTATTAGGACAAAATAGTGTCTGATTATTGGCAAGAAGGGTAGGATTGATAGCTTATTGCAAGTTACACTGTTTTCTTGGGTCTGGATTCAATATGCAGTTGATATATATTGAAGCAGTGAATATACTTCAGGAGTATTCTGATCAACATACCTAAAGTCCAACAATTTTTTTCATGGGTTGTTAAAGGTTTGAGCTAATTCCCAAGTGCATTCAACTATGCAGCCCCACGAGACAGTTGTTTAAATACAATGGAGGGGTGCAGAGCCAAGTGCTCCTGACATGGACACTGTCACTGCAGCCACCAAGTAAAAGCAGGTTTGAAGGAACTAAGGGACTCTGAGCCTTTGACGAGCATTTCAATGTTTGATGCGCAGTAGGTAAAAGTGGCCTATCTTTGGTTCATTTATGTCATTAAATGTCATATTTGGTTCATTCATGTGTGATCAATGAAGACGTTAGGAACTGTGCTCCAATGTAGTATCAGAAACACAGATTATTTTCAGTCCTTCTGGAAGAATGTTAACCCTTACAGTTCTGATTTGTGGTTGCCCAAGGTAAATATTACCCAGTGTGTGTTATCAGAAAACTAAGCATACTGTGCTGTGAAATAATAATCTGACTTGGATTCTCCAGTACAACTGAACAGATAAGTAGCTGTACTAGGAGAAGACTAACACTGCTTTATGCCATTTAAAAAATCAGAGTTGGTTCCCTAGCCAGAGATGAGCAAAGATTTTAGGAATGGCCAGAGCTTTTGCAGACCCTGAAATCATTTAGGACTATGATATTGGCTTATGCCCAGTTGCATAAGGCTCTAAAGGGCTAAGCAAGCACACAGGACCATCTGAGCCCACAGAGTACCACTATGCTACTGAAATCTGGGTTTATTCCTTTGCTTTATTTTATTCTTGTTAATCCTAGAAGTAAATCTGTCTTTGGACCTTTTGGCTTGAATATTTAATCTAATATTTGCATTTGAAAAGAAGAAATCTTTGACATGGTCTTGACCTTAAAGATTTGGAAACTCAGAATCTGCATACTAATGCAAAGACTGATTTCTACTGCTGAAGTAAGAGCAGCAGACTCTTACTGCTAGATGGTAACTCCTGTCCATGTTCTGCTCTTTTCAGAAATACGCTTTACAATAAATAACTTGTGCAAAATTATCATTGTGTATTGTCCAGGATAATTTGGAATTCTGTACAATTAAATTGCTTTCTTGAACCTGGAACAATTAGAAAACGGTTTATGATCAAAATGAAAGTTTAACACAAAATTACAATCCAGCAAGAATAAGCTGTGCAGAGCCAATTATGGGAATGTGTGAAAATGTGCCAAGTAGCATAGGTGGCCTCTAGCTGTGGTGCCTAATGCTGTCACTCAGCACAGCTGCGGGGTGAGACTGCCATCTGTGCCAAAGCATGGGAGTAGATGCAACTCCCCGTGCTGTGCAATAACCATAGTTTGCCATAAGCTACGTGATACTCCACAACAAACAACAACGTGATGGGGCACATACATCAGCCAAGCACGAGGGTCCTTAAACTACATTTGTTATTATTGACCAAAGTGCATAATTGTTCCTCTGACACTGGGAATTGATTTTTCCATGAAATTGGAGTCATTCCTCATTGTGGGAGAAAAGTGGCACCTGTGAACTGAGATTAAAGGCACAGGTAGGTCTGGGGTTATGAAGTACTGTGCAATAGGTGTAGGAATAAGACAGCTCTAAGGGTGTGACGGGACAGAGCCACGTGCATTTCTCCTACCCATAGCAGGTAATATCACACTTTATCATCACATGGCTGTGTTTGGGCCCTGGCTGCGCAATAGTTAAGGCAGAGGACTTCTGATTCCAACTTTGTCAGTGCAGTTCCTTTTACAAACACGCAACAAAATCATACAGAGAAAGATTATATTAATTTTGGGTATGGGGCTATGGGTGGTACAAGTCTTGGCTTGTCTAATATCCTGAAAGCTTTGTCAAAAACTTCTGCAAAGCCAGAATTTCACTCAATGGGTTTAAAGTTTGCTTGAAAAATTCCCTGCAGATTTTTAGTGCCATTCCCAGTTATACCAAGAGGTCCTTCAGCTCACTTTTTGATTAAACTTGGAATTTGTTTAAATTCTAATTTATTTTTGCTCTGATTTGGGCTGATAAGGTAATCCCTTGTAATTCATAACTCATCAGTGCACTGGCATCAGTGCAGTGGTCCAGCTGATAGCAGTGAGTAGCGTTTTAAGTTCACAATAGGGTGAAAAAAAGTGCAGCAAGGGCAAATTTTAGAAAATTGTATATCAGTGACAGACTCTGCTTTCACACTTGGATTTATAAACTTATTGTCATGCCATGAAAGAAGTAAGAAGCTGTGCAGGTAATTAACTATTTGCCTTGGGGGATTATTTGCAGTTAATTAAAGCCACACACTTTCAGTGCATACCTTTTCTACAGATTATTAAATTTGGATCAGATGCTAACAACCCAGCTTTCTCATTTATCCAACAGAGATTATTCTTGGCAAGTTTCAAGAACAGAGTTTTACAGGGGCATCCTTTGGTATATTGTAAGATTTGCTCTGCTATACTGCAGAAAGGGACCCTCCAGAAGTAGAGCCATAACAAGACTGTCATAGCATAATTTATTATCATGCACCGTAGCTCTTTTGGCACTGTTACTGAAGTTTTCCATCTAGCAGCATTTTAGAAAGTCTTTCACTCTGGAATACAAATAATGATTATCTGTTACTGTTGTTATGACCTCAAGTATACTTACCGCTGTAGTTTGCGGAAACATCCAGTTAGATCAGTGGTGTTTTTTAACAAAGCTCAAAGAGCTCTTTATCCAGTTAAAACTGTATGCGGATGAGCAAAGTTAAAATGGGTGGCTGTGTTGCTGTGATTTCCTGACTGGTGGAATAAGGCATTTCTCCATCCCCACACAAAAAGTAAGGACTGGCAGAAGATGTCATTTGACACTACAAAATAATGCCCTGAGTTTGTGAAGACTGCAGATAGCATAGCGATTGGACTTATGTCATCTAATTTAAACCTCACTGTGCTGCTGGTTCAGGGTACGGCTTTGGACAGTTCATTTTTCTGGTCTACCCCAAAAGGAAAAGCAGTCTTGGCCATGATGATTACATTGGGACTTCTCTATCATCAAGTGAAATGAGGCTAGGATTTACACTGGGATTTATAGGACGTAATGCTTGTCAGGCTTGTGGAAGCCAGCCATGAAAAGTGCTGGCATTGTTCTAAATAAGGAATCACTTTATTTATCAAGTAGGTGGTTCGTACTGTTTCTCGTAGCTCTGTGCCACTCTGTTCATTAGAAATAAAATTCTCAGCAGCACTGCTGTTTATTCTTATGTGTCCTTTCCTGCCAGCTCCTTGTTTAAGGTTTGTACTGCAGGCAAAAAACTGCTTAGTAAGCATACAGATTTTGAAATCAATTTGAATAATTGAAACCCATGACTGTGCTTTTGTAGTATATAAGTCTGTGGTTAAACAGATAGAAAATCAGTCAGCGTATCAGAATGCCAAATACGAAGCTAGCACCCAAGGGCTACCTGTGGCTGAAGTAACTATCAGACTTTTCCAGCATGAAAATCTCTGCAGGATTTGTTTGTTTGTTGTTTACTCAGACTCCCTGAAAGACTCCAAAAGTGCATGGGAGAGTGACCCAGTGCATCCTGTGCAATGTGAACAAGATCAAGCTGAAGGTAAAGTTATGTATCAAAATTCTTTCAGATAGCGATAATGAACCAGTTGGGAACCTTAGTTCTTTTGGTTTCAGCATGCAGTGTTCTTAGGATGACTTCTGCTGCCTTAAGAAAATGCTGTCGGCTAGTAGAGGTTGCGTGCCAACCAGTTGGGGTGCAGTAATTTCTGGTATTGCTGGAGAAGACATGCATCTCCAAATATGTCGGTTTAACCATATTAATCCCAGGTGCATAGCATTGTTGTTATTGTCCTTTTTGTTGTTGTTCTAAAAGTCTGTGGGGTGATTCTGTTCCTTCTGCCAAGTCGACTGTCAAGTGCGAGTACTTTGCAACAGCTCCTATGAGAACTACTGTGTCAAGGTTGAGCTACAAAAAAAAAAAAAAAAAAAAAGGT
>Ga0065711_1039647_pt1 | contig 17636 bp, 10 predicted proteins | sample Hoacrofraction12_FD_59098 | JGI IMG/M metagenome (GOLD analysis project Ga0065711, IMG submission 59098) | Hoatzin crop microbial communities from Cojedes, Venezuela - Epithelial fraction 12 v2 (version 2) | ecosystem: Host-associated > Birds > Digestive system > Esophagus > Crop | place...
CGGGGTCCTGTGCGGCCTGCTGTAGGTGACCCTGCTTCGGCAGGGGGGTTGGACTAGATGACCCACAGAGGTCCCTTCCAACCCCTACTATTCTGTGATTCTGTGATTCTGTGTTACGGCACAAACGGGGACTGCCTGCTGGAGCAGGCTGACACTATGGGAAACAAATAGGGGAGGACCCAGGAAAGGAAAATTGCATTCTTCATAGAGCTGCTTGTGTTGGGAAGGATCAAAGAAACCGTAATGAGTAATGAATCTTTCTTTTTCTTTAAAGAAAATTTCAGAAGAATGAATCAATTAAATAGTAGTTTACTCAAGATCTGCAGGTGGCTTGTAAAGTGTAATTAGATCCCCTTTACCTTTTAAACCCAGATACACGGCTTTGTTCCTTTTAGTGGAGGTGGAGATCCCCATACTTGGATATACAGTGGGAGACTGGTAGAAGAGAGTGCTTGTTATGAAACTTCTCGGTTTGTGGCATGATTACAAGGTGCTTTTGTTTCCAGCAGGGACAGCAATAATGCTTTGGTCCAGACATTTCACAACTGCTTTTAATCTGTGCTTGTAAGATCATCAGGCGCTGTAGGACAAATTGAGACATGCCTTTCACTGAAACACCCCCTCGCTCCATCACAAACAGCGTCTTCACAGTGGCCAAGAAGCTTGTCCACATCCAGTCATTGCAAAGAATCAAAATCAGATCAGATAGGACAGTGCTGTCAAAGTGGTAGGTACAGAATATATAGCCGCAGAGATCGGACTGGACTCTATGGGATTTTCTAGTTCTTTTATGTACCCCTCTATAATTCAGTCTTTGAAACATTTAAGAGCTCAAGGTGCCACGACTAAAAGCTTCAAGGACCATGCTTCTTCATTTATCCTCTAAGAAGACAGGCACCAGTTCCACTGCTCTGAGCCGTTAGGAAGACTTGCAGAGAAGACAGACCTCACTTGCCTTTAGTAGGCTGTCCATCAGACTGAGCGCAGTAAAGGGGCTCTCTCCCTTTTGTAGTAACATGCACATTGTTGAGACGATGAAACTGTTCATTTTTGGTCCTCAAGGGCTGCCGTGGTGCACCCTACACCTGTGGGTCTCAGTATTGCTCCTGCCCTGTCGATCATCCTGTGGGTTGGATAGTGACACCCAGTATCCTCCATCCATCCTCAATGGGAGGGTCATGTACCAAAGGCTTCAAGTAACGAGCTGAGGTGAGGAGAACACCTCAAACTGGTGTCAAACTGTTATCAAACTGGAACCCTGCTTTGCTCTGCCCCTCCCTTCAGCTCTTTGGCAGTCAGAGACTGTTAGCTCACACTCTGCATGAAATCCCAGGAGCTTCCAGGGTGGTATTTCAAAGCTTCGCAAAGCTGCGCACGACAGCGTAAAATCTGTTTACAGGAGTCCTCATGGATCAGCTCCATCCTGCACCAATGTTGCAAGTGTATCCCTGCAAAAGGGCATTTCTCCATGATTTGGGAGAATCTTGGAGATGAGGGAGTAAGGGGAAGGAAGGTTCAGCTGCAGATTGAATGCCTTGCTGTTGACTGATGTTTTCAGCTCTATTTTTATGTGTTAAGACGTGGAGGAAAGAAGATTCAGTTAAGCAACTCTGTGTGTGTGTGTTTGTCTTCAACAGGTGCCTGCTCAGGCAAAGAAAGCATGATTCAGCTACTAGTTAGAGCTGATGTGCTGGAATTGGCAAGCACTGAACACTCCTGCTACTGGATCTGCCCCAGTTGCTTGATGTGCAGCGATGAATGGACGAACATTCACCAATGCTATTGCACAAACAAATAAGTTAATAAAAAGCAGCTGATTGTGTCATTGTACACTGCAGAAACTCCAAAGCAGCACTGAGATTATTGAAAAACAGATGTTCTTATCTCGAAACTCCTAGAAGCGTAGAGTGGTAAGGGTGTTTTTTGGGAAAAAAACCAACAGGATAGACACAAACTAAACTCTCTACCTTGTCCTTAGACAATTTCCTGATGAGGACTTTTATGAGTTTTTCTCTTGAAGCCTTAGCCTGAGTCAGAGTTTGACAGCAAACTTAGCTTTGGATTGTCTCACTGATAACTGGAACTGCACTGGCATTTTCCAGTGAGATAATTAACTCGTGGGGAAAAGTTGTGGGCTTTTTTAAGGGGATGCACTGGAAAGAAAATGCTCTGTGAAAACTGGAATTATACAAACCAGCTGTCTGGCCTCATATAAAATTATACTGGCCTTTTGTACCTCCATGTAAGTGGTATTTAACCCTGGCTATCGTTGCGGCGTACTGCCGAGACAGATGAACTTCCTTGGCTGATGGCTGCGCGGGGCCTGAGAACAAAGCGCAGGCTGCTGAGATTGTGAAAGGACGCGGGGCTGTCGGCAAGGCCAACCGTTAGTTCATTATTCAGGCAGACAAAGCTTCGTGCCCTCATGAATCACTTCTGGGTTTTTTTCTTTCTTTCCCTCTCTGAGGGAGCTCACTCAGGGGAGGGGACATACAGCGAGCTGGATCGTTTCCATTAGCATTTTCCTACCCTCTGGAGGCAAAAGCTGTCCCATTGCATATGGCCTGAGCTGTACCAAGGGTGTCTCCTCTGCCCCGTGCTCCCTGCTCCCCAGGCACTGGAGCAGTGTGGGATTCACTCCTCTGCCCGTTTCCCTGGGGAGAACTTGGTTTTCTTTTTAGCTGTGGAAATGAGTCCAGACCACTGGCCGTGTGTCTGCCCAGAGTCTCTTTAAATTGCTTCTACAGCTTGAGGAGGACTCTGCAGCTGTGGCCCCCAGTAGGAGACCTGCATTAGCTTCCCCATTTTATCGGCTGTTAAGAAAAGCTGGGGAGCTGTGTCCATGCACCTCTCCCCCCGTAGATGTGAAAACTCCTGAGGATGACAGCCAGTTTGGGATGCTGTATTCAGCCTTGCCGCTGCTGGAGGGGGGATGAAGTGCCTCTGTGGAGGTGTTCCAGGGCCATGGAAACAACCACACAGCAATGTTAGTGTTCCTGCTGTAACATCACTTGCCTGGGCTGCTGCAGGCTGGGGTAGTGCGGGGAGAAGGCTCACGGGGGATGAAGAGTTTTCTTTCTACTGTGAGCCTCACAGCAATCCTCAAATACTCAGGAAAATAGTTTTGATCAGAAAAGTCGTGGCTGGCACCAGATGGTTCAATCAAAGTGTAAGAAGTACTGTAATAGATAGTAGTAACAGCTGCCCACACATGAAGCTTTTTGCTAGAGAAGGAAGGCTTAGCTTTGACAGGTCGCTTGAAGCATCAGTTCCTTAAGTGTTGTTTTTTCATTCTGTATGTTGTCATTGCACAGGCTACTATTAATTGAGTGGGAGGGAGTGTGTTTTGGGTTTGTTTTTTTTTTTTAATTCTTCCAGAATTCTTGGCCTCAGTGATGAAACGGGGCCAAAAACTCCACAGGTTACCTATGTATTGCCTGGGAACTCCCTGGAATTGGTTTCATTTCTCTGAATACCCACTTGTTCTTGCATTAGAAAGCCGGATGATTAAAGAATCCCAGAGTTGTTTCTCTGTGCTGTTCATTACTTTGTGTACCTCTTTCATGTGCCCTTACATCTAAATTAAACACATCAGACCTCTTCAGTCTCTTTCCATCTGTAGGTCTTTTCATGCCACTAATTATTTTTATAATCTGTTTCTGGAACTCTTCTTTATTTCTCTGTATCATTCACCATTCAAAGGAGGCTGCCGACAGCAGTGTCCTGATGTGCGTGTGTTCTGGGAGCTCCTTTCTCCCTCTGTCCTCCCCGTGTCTCTGGGCTCAGTGCTGGAGCCGTTCCTCCCTGTGCCATCTAATCCCTATGACTTCAGCCATTGTTAGTGAAGACTACAGAATCATTCATTTATATATATTAATCTGATAAGTGACTGAAGCTACAGGCCTGAGCATCTTGGTTAGCTGCCATATTCATTTGCTAATTGTTAACACAGTTGAAAGACTTTTTTTCTGTATTAAAAAACAGTATGGTCTTTGAAGAGCAGTGTTTTGCAAGAAAAGAAAGCTGTGTTTGTTTTGAAAGGAAGATTTATTGGGATGATATAATCCCACTTGCACTATCTCCTCACCTGTTTTTCCTCAGGGAGACCATCAATCTTTATTAACGTTTCTAAATCAAAAGATAAAAATGATAGACAAATTCCAAAATGGGATGAAAATACTACCAAGAGTTGAAGGAGAAATCCTTTCCTTTTAATACCTGCTGAAATTGAATTCAAAGAGGAGCTAGTTTACTACAGATGTGTGGGATCTGAGAGCAGTTCTGTGGCTTCAGTCCCTTGTAACAGGAGGTTGGACAGAAAGAACAGTGGTGCACGGATGCCATCTGGAAGGATTTGTCATCTGAACTCCTAACGCTGCACTGGCTTTTTATTTTTCCAGCTAATACTTCCCAATCTTTTTGCAGACACATGCCTGGCATGAAAGAGCTTTGAGTGGGTCCTGGGCCTGGCTGGGTCCAGTTTTTCACCTCTCTTTACCATTTCGTTCCTTGAGCTGCTTTCAGCACAGCTGAAGCTTTCCTTCTCCTCCAGGCTGACCCTGCCTCTGGCTTTGGCAGTGCCGGCTCCACCACAGCATTAATAAGCTCAGGTAGATGTTGCTGATACTGTGTCTGGAGATGTATGTGTGTGTGTGCTGCAGTCCCCAAGCTAGCATAGGTTTGGCAGTCCCCTCATTTGTGCCACGCTTGCATCTGACCTGTGAGGCCCCCTCACTGCTGGGGGGGACCAATGGGTTCAGCAAGAGTAGGATGTATCACACAGGAAAAGATGGGTATGTTGTTGGTGAGTAACTTCCATTTTCTTACAGAAATGGGCTGACAGAAAAGATGGCGAAGTGGCAAATCAGGCTGAAAACAAAAGATTATTTTCAAAATTCAGCTTCACTTTACCTTTTTGACTCTCAAAAAAATAGCCTTGTGACCCTGGCAAGGCAAAAAACTGGGGAGCTGGGAAAGCATGCAGCTTGACTGACTGTGCTTATAAACAGAGTTTGAGCATGACAGCCTTAGCTATAATCTCTAACATCCGTAGATACATACATGCATTTAAATATCTATCCATCCATCCATAGATTTACATTGTAATATCTTCAGTTATTAGATTTATTCACACATTCCAATTTCTCTTTCAAGATTCTTTGCAGCCATTTGTATTTTATTGTACATGGAAAGAAAGGGCAAAACCCAGGCTTTTTCTCATTTGCAGATAAAGGGGACTACTGTGATCCAGTGATTGATTTTCTTGCTTGACTCACTAACCATGAATTAGTCCACAGCTCTTCAGGACTGAACTACACTGGGTCAGAGTTGAAACTGTGGGCTGTGTTAGAGACAGAGCAGGAAAACACGTTTTCTGATTTGTTTTTCCTTTTTGATCTAATGCAGTATATTGCACGTGTTGGAACTAAACAGAATGAGCTTTGTAACCTCAAGTGTACAGCATGAATTTCTTTTGAAAATAGGCTTTGGTTAACAAGGTATACTTGCTGGTGACATTTGGTCACTGAAAATAGAGATTTTTTTAAAAATGCCTAATAAATGTAAATGTCTGATAGTATTTATTTTTAATACAGAAACTAAAAAATGAATGCTCGTAAAGCAAATAGGACACTGTCTGGGAGCCCTGGAAGAGCCAACCTGAGTGAGGCTGTGACAGCACACCCTGAATTTGTGCTGTGTAACGGAACTGTTTATGGAGGAGAACTGCCAAGTATATGTAAAACTGATGGATTTGGGTCATATCTTTCCTACAGAAGCAACTGTTGCCTGCTTGTTTGAGAGTGGCCTCCTCCAAGGTAGGCAAGGATGTAATTTCTTCCCAGGTTGACTCTTCTAAATGCCTTTTTCCGTTTGTGGTCACACAGAAAATAATGTTTGGGAGCAAATGAAAAACACATAGAGTCACATGGTTTAGGCTTGATCTACTTCCTTTCCCATGTCTTTCTAGCAAAACGCTTAACCTTAATTACTGTTTTCTCTATTTGTGAAAGCATAGGAGAAAGCAGCTGGTTTTAGCAATAGAAGTTTTGTCTCAGAGATGTTTACTAATACTGCATTCTGGTCCAACAACAGGAGATGGTTGTTTTTTCTCTAGAGAGTTGTAAAATATTCCTGCTTTCTGTGTGTGTGTGTGTTCATCACAGGGTGGTGAGTGAGGGAGGCTGCACACTGGGTCAGGCTTTGCTGCTGTGGATTCCCTTGCCCGTGCAACGTACGAGCCGTGGCGAAATTGGAGGAATTTCTGCTGACAGTTTGAGGGATCCTAAGGTGAGGAACGAGGCAAAGCACAGCCATTTGAATTAGTCTCTTCTCTAGGCTCCTTGCAGTGGAAGGGCATGACCTCCAATGTGTGTGGACCATTGCGAACACACGGAGTGGATATATAAAATGTCTCAGAGCAAAGAAACAACTTTAAGTGAAGTGCTCAAGTAAGAAAAAGAGAGGGAGATCGGAATTGACATAGACGTCTCGGAGAGGGCAGGTGCCTTGTTTTAAACAGGGGGTGTAGATTTTACAGAGGCGGCCTTGGCTGATCTTTTCTTTCAGTCAAATCTTAACACAGTGTTGGTCTTTGCGCAGCACTGCTTAAGGTTTAATTAGGTTCCCATGTTAGTCCCTGGGTCTGAAGGGAAAGGGAAAGAGTATTCAAAACTCCAAATTATGTGATTAGAAATTGGACTAGTCAGAGGAGGGAATAAAATCTGCGTTTGTCTCTCTCTGGAGTACGATGGCTGGTGGGGGAAATTTACTTCTCATGATTGAGTGACCTGATTTTGTCTCCCACTTGTACAACATAGCCTTTTGTAAGAAAAATGGCTAGTCTTAAATTCATACATTATTGCACAGCAGGGAGAATGACTTTAAAAATGCAGATTTCTAGCATTAAGCAGCAGAGATCTATTTTGAACCCTTGAACTTCCTTTGTTGTTCGAATGGCCACCTACAGAACCTGTCTGCATAGAGCTGCGGAAACACAGTAGCTTCTTTTATATGGAAAACAGTATCTTTGCCCACCCTTCTTTTTCTGCCCTCCATTCTGACATGAATGTATACTCTATCCTTGCAACAGAGGACACTAATTATGGAACTTGACTATGTATGTCTTGGTACACAGTAGCACTAAATGAGGGTATATTCTGCTAATCAGAGCTACTGAGCTTGGGAACAGTGTTATCTTTCTTTTCTTGAGAAACTGGGCTACTTGTTTCATTTTACTTTTTTTCTTACTGAGTCTTACGAGCTCAGTTAGCACGTACAAGCCTCCTCCTGTCTGTGTCAAAGGGGCTGATGTTTACGTCTTCACCCTCAGCCGTTCAAAATCATGTGCTCTTGCTACAGTTTCAGCAAAGGAAGAAAACATAGAATATACGCACCCTACTGTTGCTGTCCTCTGTATTAATTATATGAAGTGCTATAAATGTAAATTTGTGCTGTGAATATGGTTTTATAGAGCCTGTGTTTGTATTTTATAGTACTTCTAAAGGCTTAATGTAAAGGGCAATGTTTGACAAACGTGCTGTGAGGAACCCACGTGAATATCAGCAAGAAAATTAAAACAGTGTGTGATAATTTGTTTCGTATAAATGACTTCCTAAACCTTCAGTTTTACAATTTTGCATTTTTCATGTTCAAAACAAAACAAAATAACTAAGCTCAAACAGATCACCTTAACTGTAAGCGTGTGGAAAACCAAATTTTGTGGAATGGATGATTTGGAGATAAAAATGCTTTGATCCTTATAGACTTGGCTTAGCATATACCTGTGCTGCAGAACTACCTTCTTTTACCCCACTTCAGCTGAGATAAAATGAAGAAAAATACCCACATTGGGGGGATTAACTCTTTCACAGTGGTGTCCTTGTACCCGTGTTGATGCAGAACTGGATGAAGTGGGTTCTAGCTCTGATGGGGGTTTCCGTAAGTGTGACCTGCCTTTTGAAACACTTGGGGAAATACTGCAGGGAGAGAGTGTCTGTCCTGACTTGGCATGGAAGCAAAAGTGCTGTTAGCGATGTTAACGTGGCAACTTGCTGCAGTCCACAGCTAGGAACTGCTTGAATGGCCTGAACTCCTTTATGAGACCACATGTCCCGTGGCAGAAGAGGTACCAACTGGCAGTCAGTCACCAGTGTGTGTTGAGTTCTCATGCTGATGACAGGAGACACTTGGGAGGGCCTTTCAGAAGGAACTGTTTGCCCTCAAAGGATAACTTTGCTTGGGAGATTGTTCGGCTGCACGCAGCAGTGAGGATAATGTCTGCATATTTTCATAGCCAAGGAAAGCTGATGGGCGGTTTGGAATATGATAACAAGCATGGGGAGTGGGGCTGCATCCTTGTGTAGGCCTAAAGCCAGGCTGGGACTTGAACTGAGCCTCTTTGGAGTTTGGAAGCTCTGTAGCAGCCTTTCAGCACAGGGGTGTATATATCTGGTGTGGGTTGCCATCGTTTTCTGGAAGCTGGCCCCTTTGGGTGGCATTTCTTCGTAAAGACTAGCGTGGTTATGGTTTTGTATTGGACTGCTGAGAAAATTGGTGCTAACTTTTCTCCTTTGTGTGTACTGTGTGCATGACTAAGCTCGTCTAGCTTAGGAGTGAGAAAATCAAACTTAACTGGTTTGCACGAGCTCCTTGTTATCTCATCCAAGCTTGGTGAAAGGACCATGTTTATCTTATTTTTTTCCCCGGGGCAATGCTACTAGACATGGAATTCCTAGCTACAGGTGTATTTGCTTTGGAGAAAGCCTGAATACCCTGGCTTTGGAAGCTGTGGTTCGAGAGCACCGTGTGATTTCTGCCTAGCTTGGAGCAGACTGGTACTCACCTTACGTTGAGCCCCCATGCTTGACTTCTGTCTGCTGCTTCCTGGCAGCCAGGTCAGTATTTCACAGATATTTCAGTAGCACCCTGTGACCAACGATGTGTGCTGGAAGCAGCTGGGTCTGGTGGAAGGGGGCTGCTGTGGTTCAGCTTGGATCAGGCCACGTAACAGAAGTCTTCTAGTGAGAGGCGGGTCTGCTCAATGGCAGGCCAGAGCCCAGGGCTGGGATGCCTCTGCCAGCAAGTGACGTCATCTCTGGGATGCATCCCCCTTTCCATGCAATGACGCAGGGCTTTTCCACTCGTTGGGAGGAAGATGCTTGAGAGGTCTGCTATTGTTGGACAGGCATAACGAATCAGTCTGGCCACTCTACAGCTCATCCCAAAGATTCCTGTGCCTGTGGTGTCACCTCCCCTTGGATTTTTTCGTATGTTTGTTTTCTTTTGGAAGCAGAGAAACAGTTTTGTGCTCAAAGCACTGAGGCCTTAAGAGAGATTGCTTTGCAGTAAGAAAGAGGCATGTAATCTGACTGCTTGCCTTGTCTGCATCGGAATTACAGTTTGATTGTTTCCTGACCCTTTGTCACTGCATGATGTGGGGAAAAAGTGGGCAGCCTAGGAATACGCTGTGGCCTCAGAAAGATGAGAATGAGCGAATGTTGAAGCCGAGGGTACTCTATAAGGCCTTCACTGCATTTCAGCGAAAGCTGTGCATGAGAGAAATGCAGTGTGTGGTGCACACAGTGCTGAGTGTGCAAATGAAGCTAAAGCATTTTGTCCTCGTCTTATTTGTTACAATGTTGTTGTCCCCGAATGCAATTAACAGCTATTTTATTAATCTGTTTAGTTTTGTGCTAGCATAGGCTGTACTGTTTGAGAGATGCTGTTAGTGTCTGTTTGGAAAAACAGTGATGGAAGGAGACCTTGTAAAATGGTAGATGAACTGCCGTCCTTGGTTCATGGCTTACTGACAGTGTGGGAGGTGTTGCCAACTTCTGTGCTTTTATTGACTGTCTCAGACTGCCAAAAACTAGAGTCAGATGTTCATTTGAGCATCAGCTCTCTCTGTTTAAAAAGAAGCGAGTTACTAGCTTGTCTGGTTATAAACCTTAGTATTTTGAACTCTAGAGGTTCACAGCCCTGAAGGTAAATGGAAAGCACTAAACTACCATTTAAAAAACAACACACACATCCCTAGTACTTCTATCTAATTGATATGTATGCAGACTCTGTTTTAGGAGCCAAGGGTATTTGACTACTCATCTTCGAATAGTTGGACTTGGCAATAATGGCCAGAGATTAGCATACGGTCTCCCTTTTAAGGTGAACTTGCTTGGAACTGATCTCAGCACCTTAAAATAAATCCAAAACATAAATAAATGGTGGGTTGCCTGTCTAGAGGACTTCCTGATAGGCATATTGCTATGTTTTCTGTAAGTGCAATAAAGAAGCAGTTTTCCATCCTACTTAAAGGATTTTTGCTGCTGTTCACTATCTGCTTCCATAGTTTTTGTTGTCTATTTTTACAGAGATCTTGGTAGATTTTGCTGTTTAATCTGGAAGTGGTAGCGATACCTGGCAGTGATAGTACCTTCTATTTTTGCAAAGAAAGTGAAAAATTGGAGAAGAATAACAGTTAAAATTGGTTGAACTGAGATATTTTTCTTTCAAAATTGGCCAATGCATACGACAGTGGTTAGATATTTTTCTTCTGATATTCTTCTTGCTAACTCATTTCTAAATGAGAGGAATCTGGATAAATGCTGAGAGCCACTGTCTCTTTTTTTTTTTTTTTTTCCCAAAACACTCTTCTCTAAAGCTTGTGAACTCTTAAGCTACTGAATAGACTTACTTAAAACCACTCTTCATTTTATGATTCAGAGGTTGAATATTTTATGACCAGGATTTCATATCATGCATGCCATCTATCTGGAAATAATGTGATAAAGGAAGTGATGAATACTGTCTGGTTTTGATAGACATAAATTTACTTCTAGAAAACACAACTCTTAATGTTTAGATCTCCATCTGAATGTGTTTTAAGAAGGGACTTGCAGCAGCAGCACCACCAATACCATTGTCCATGTACAGAGTAATACAATCAATGTCTGAAGGATTAGGCCTGTAAATAGATGTTTGGATATGTCCTTAAATCTGTCTGTTTTTCCATAAACCATTTCCTTTGATCTAATGAATCTTAAGGCTTGTCAGCTTGGCTTCAGGTTTTAAAACACAAAAGGCACAGCAATTGATAGTACAAGAACAATAACCGCTTTGGATTCAGTGGAGCCCTCTGCTTCTTAGCATTAATAACATTAACTTTATTCTACTTTTGTGACATGAGCTGCCTTTTTTTTGTCCACGGCAGAACTGCAGTTATTAAAACAAAGTCAGTTTTGCCCTCCCATCTCAAGATTAGGCTACCTCTTCCCCTGCTAAACTGGGATTTCTGTGATTTTAGTCATGCTGTTCCACCTCCTGGTTCAACCCAACTAAGGCAGACCACGTCTCTGAGCATTGCTGGCCATGCCTTCCCATGCATATCACATCTCATGGTGGAAGTTCCTTACTTGGTAGAGTTTGCTTATTGTGGTAGGGCCTTAAGTGTTGTCGACTCTGACTGAAGGCCATGAAAAGCAGCAGCAGAAAGCCCGCTGGTTTGGTTTCAAGAGGCACTGGATCAGGGTGGTAATGAAAGGAGGAAATGCGAGGAGATGCGAGGAGGGAGAAGGGAACTGGTGCAGGAAAATAGTGATACTCCAAAGCGGTCAGCATGTCTGTTCTGCTTTTCCTTCGTTTAAGATGGTGGATTCCTGGCTGGTCACACTGCATAGGATGTGTGGGTTTATCTGCCGTTAGGTATGCTTTGCTGCTCTTTCCAGTGCCCACTTTTTTGACTTTCATTGCAACATGCGCTTGAAAAGCAGCGAGTTTAAAAATGGTCTACTCCTAGGTGTCCGAGATTCATTGGAATATGAGCAATATTTTCTCAGCACTTAAATTTTTTTCATGATTATCGCTTTCATTGTCAATTTAAAGTTTTTATAGCCCCCATGTCAGCAGGAGAGCCCTTTAACAGCCAGCCAGGGGGATGTTTGGGGTAACCCTGAGGTACGACTGCATTCATATTGGGGCTGAAATGTGCAGTCCCAATGTCCGGGCCCTGAGGCCACCCCCCACCCTGCCCATGCCCCAGGACCCCACGTCAGCCCCCTAGGGCCATCTGCCCCTGTCCCAGCGATGCCGCAGAAGGGCCGGTCTCCAGCTCCCTACAGCCCTGCCGTGCCCATCCATGGGCTTGCATCCTGGCCTGGCCTCGACCTGTCCCCATCCCCAGGGGGGTGCCCAGGGCTGGGGCTGCCCCATGCCTGTGGCCGCCTGCCTCAGGGCGGTCCCTGTGCTGGCACCGATCTCCCCTTCCATCACGTTTAGGAGCACAGACTTGGAACTATTAAAATTTGGGGTTGGTTTTACCAGACCCCACAAGCAGAGAAGGCAGTGTGCTCGTTCTTGCTGCAAATGAGGGGCTGCTCTGTTGGTTTTTTTTTCCTTCTTTCCCAAACTGCTTACTGGGATTGTTTATATTTTACAATGTTATTACTCCTGTTATGAGCTGCCTAAGGCAGCCACATCAAAGTACTGCAGAGCGTGCATGGTGCCAGCTCAAATAATAGCAACAAATGCTGGTCTCCCAAACCTTGGTTTGATTTCATTGTTTAGGTAGGAAATGAGTTGGTGTGATCCCTCCGTCTGTGAGAGTCTTTGACTAGAGATCATTGTTCTGGCACTCAAATCCCTGTTTTAATTAGAAATGAAGGAAATACTTTCAGCTGATGCTTAGATAAAAGCTGTGAATGATATTTATCACTCTGTTAAGGAGTTTTCTTTTCTTTTAGTTTAAGACCTCACAGCAAAATCCCACTTTCGGTTTAATTTTTAATTTTTTTTGGTGTCTCTCGCTCTCTCAGAGGCAGCTGAAGTGACGGGACTGTTGTCTTGGCTCACACCAGGTGCCCTGCGTGATGTCCTGGTCTCACCGGCATCTGCAGGGGTTTTGCCATTGATTTTGGCAGGGACGCTGTTTTGGCCATCATCCGTGCAGAAGGATTTAAGAAGCGTTGTTACTGGCGGGTGGTGTGGGCCTCTGGTGCCTGGCTTCAGATACGGTGGGTGTAGAGCTGCCCATTCAAGGTCATCTTCTCTGTCCTGGGGCTCCTGCAGCCACCACAAGCCACAGGGCTGGGAGGAAAGGCTTCGGTACATGCAGTCTCGGCTTATGTATCTGAGCTGAAGCCGTTTGTTTAGCGCTCACAATGGCAGGAAGTGCCATATTTAGGTCCTGACAATGTGTAAGCATGCTGATTTTTGAAGTATAGGTTTTGAAGCGAAAACCAGTCTCAATTCTGAATGAAGACGGTTCGTGTTTCAGCCTGGTTGCCACCACTGTCCAAAGTATGATTAACATGGGGGCTGCGATTTGTGGCTTTGCCTTTCCTTATTGTCTTTTTTCCCAGTTTTCCCTGTTGAAAAGATGGTATGTGTTGTTCTATATCTTAGTGGCTGGCAGCAGCCTTTAAAACGTGCTTAAATGAAAAGGATTAACTTCCACCACAGTCTTTAATGCCTTCCTTCCAGAAACCCAGCCAGTTCCTAGCTGGAATCTGACTCAGCACAAGTAGTCCCAAGATAGGACAAATTGAGTGCTCTTTAAAATTTTTTGTTTGATTGCACATTTTTAGAAACCTGAGTTTCCATGGGGCAAAATGGGTAATATTCTGTGAAAGTGCCATTTTCGCTACACTGATAATGTGCAAGTCCATGACAACTGACTTGGGAGCTCCTTGTATTAAAGTTTCAAGTATCTGAGTTTCAAAGCATGGCCCATCTGCAGTCCTTACTAGTAATGAACTGTGCTTGCGTGGAGCTCCTTGACTGGTTTCATTGTATTCTGCCAACTGTGCCATCTTGCTTTGGAAGTTGTGAAGTCTAGATGTTCAACAAGAGTAAGCCTGAAAAAATATCATTCTCACATAGGTAAGAAAGCCCTCAAGCTGTCACTTCTGTGGATTTTTAGAACAATCTCTTTGGCCAAACCATTAGAAGTAATCAAGCAGCTGTGCATGAAAGTTTTATAAAACTAATGGAAGACAATCTAGCTTCTTGCTAGGAGCTTTATCCGTGTTGGTAAGAACAGATGTTTTTGACTCAGTATCATAATATCTTTTAAAACAGAATGCTTGGCAAACTTCTTTGTGTTGTAAAATTTGGTGTAACTTTCTTCTTTATAACATGCATGTGATTAAGCAAGGGAGAGGAGTTTGTTTCAGGGCAGAGGAGAGAATGAAAAGACACTAGGTAAGGTTTTCATCCTTCACTTACATCACCAAAGTTTGGAAGCAGTGATTTCACAAAGAACAGGAAGACATGGAGTAAGTGGGGAAAAACAATTGGACAGTTAGAGTAGAAATTTTATTACTGAACACTCCAGATTTTTTTGTGAAGTTCTGATAAAAACCTGAAACATGAAGAACAGAAACCGACAAGGTTGTAAAATGTTTACAACACAATGTAGACATTTATGATGTAAAAAGTCACAAGTATGTGAAAAAATGGATTCTGAAAGCAAATTCTTAAGTTTTATACTATTTTCTTTTAAAATAATACTAAAAAAAAATTTAAGGAGGAAGTGTTGAACTTTAAGCCACATAAAATTTGCACTATTAAGCAGCTGACTGGAACCCTGGTTTACTATAGTTTGTCACCAAGGAAACCAGAAGACTTGGGTGCAGTAGAGAGATGTTGGGGACATAAAAGCAAACTAGCAAGTGCTGAGTTCAAAACTATGTGAGGTGAGTCCTTGAGCAACGGGGGAGCTCCTCACCTCAGCTTTTGGGAAGCTAAAAAGATGTGTGGAATCTAAAGTAACTGGATCCCGTAATGGAAGGGAGATCTACTGAGGGTTGATAAATACAGGGGCAAATACAGCAATATGATGTGCTGTAATGTAGAAGCCTAGCCATAGCACTGGAGACAGGGTGCTGAGCTGGCCGGACTGTTGGTCTGACTTGGTATGGATCTTGTATTCTTTGGTTCACTCAAGCAGTTAACAGGAGGGCAGAAGATGATGTGGCTTGTGCAACGAATTCCACTTAATCACTTTGGCCTCTAGTTAACATTTTGTTTTCCGATTTCTTTTGGACTGAAGAAGATCTTGTAGAATATAATTTACCTGAGTATAATTTAGATCAGTTTTACAAGCCTTGCTTCTGAATTTGGCCCAAAACCTATAAACCTCTGGCTTCTGGGAGGTAATGAAAGCACAAAAGATGAGTGAGTGGTGTTAATAAAGAATATATCAGAGCATTGGCTTAGTTATAACAACTATTAAAATTGCTTGAATAAGGTAAATGCAGTGCTCAGACAGCTAAACCTTGTGCCACTGAAGTCATTTTCACAGCTTTCACTGACTTGTCCCTTAATCTTCAGGAAAGCATATGACAGTATTCCTCAAAACTTGCATGGAACTGATTTTAATTTATCTGGGCTCATGCACTGCCTGGCTGATTGAAAAAGCTGGCAGCGTTTCCTGACGTTGAAGTCTTATGACAGTAAGGAATGGGCAGTTCACATTAAAGCATTCTGGAGCCTACAGCTGTGTGTGTGCCTGCACCCGTGCAGGGTGGGGACACCTGCCCAGAGGTCCAAGCCAGGTTTGTGGCTGAAGCGTACCAACGATCGAGGGAGGAAGGTGACGTGGTGTTCTTTCATATCTCTTCTCGTCTCTCCTTTCTGAGACTTCTTCACATTTGTTTCGCTCCAAAGCTAAAAAACAAATGTCTGTGTCCTTCCTGGTAAAATGTCTTTTCCATTCTTCTGTTTACCCTTTCTTTATGTCTTATTGAGCATTTCCAGAGTTCGCTTACAGTGATGGCCTGGGAGTGTGATTAAATCATGATTTACTAAACCCTGCCAAACCTAAAGGAAAATATGTTTAACATTCGCCAGCTGTTCATCATACATAATCCTTGACTTATTTCTATTTTTTTAAACTATTGAGATGGTATCCTGTAAAAACACTCCTGGGAAAGCTGCTCATTTGCCTCTATGCCAGCAAGAGCCTCTTTATTTGCTGAAGAAGCAGCATCATGTGCTTGACACCTTGATCCTGACGGGTAACAAACCCCAGCCGATAGCTTCCCAAAACACAGCACACTTCCAGGATGGAGCGGCGAACTCGGTCTTATGTGGTAATGCTCACAACACACACAAAATGAGACCTGTGATGTTGTTGTGATGGTGTGCAGGTTTTCTGGCTCCAGGAACAGAGGAAAGGAAAGGTCTTCATTAATTGCAGTGCATATAGGTCATTTTGTCATTCCTTAAAAGTTAGGAAATGCTTCCATTCAGGCAAAGCATTGGATTTCTCTCCTGTTATTTTCCATGATCCTTTTCTGTATTTTGAGCTTGTGCTAGTAGAATTTGAGTTGTGGGAGCTCCAGGTACGTGCTAAAACCCAGGCCTCTGTTTTTCATACTGATTTGTTTACCACGTTCCTTAGCTGTGTGTGTCTGCCTGGATCTTCTCCCACGCAATGAGTGCCAGGTGACTACTTCCTTGCTTCACTCCTAAAAGCAGCTGTGCCCCTCATGAAGAGTGCAGGTCAGGCAGGCAAATATCCACATTTGCAGCAACATCCTGTCGGGTGGCTTTGGGGGAGACACAAGTTGTGACTCTACATACAAGGTGCTCTTGCAAGGTCTTCACAGGGCTTGGAGCTAGACCCTTTGGGCACTCAGCAGGAGCAAGTCCTCAGCATGTGATGGAAGATTTCATGGATTTTCCTCAGGGAAGCCCTTCATGAAGTTTCCTCCTGATTCTTCTCCTGAGACTGTTGCTGTCAATAATCTTTAAAATCAAACTTGCTTTGGGCCCATCGGGCCTCTTGACTGAGGTAGCGCTGAGTGATGAGGCAGACAGGCATCAGAGGGGGCTGAGCTGGAGGAGGGAATATCCAAACTCTTTTCAAGGTTTTGTGTGCTGCTGAGAGGTGTTTGATAGCCTCTGTTCTACCTCACTCATGGTGAAATTCTGATTTTGTTTCTTAATGTGAGTTGAACAGACACAAACCTTCTTTAAGCTAATCACACCTAAGAACAGCCTCTGAAGAGGCTCTGTCTAGGTGTTTGGGGTCTGCTTTGAAGGAATGAAGCCCATTTTCACAGACTCACAGAATGGTAGGTATTGGAAGGGACCTCTGTGGATCATCTAGTCCAACCCCCCTGCCCAAGCAGGGTCACCTAGAGCAGTTTGCACAGGAACTTGTCCAGGCGGGTTTTGAATATCTCGAGAGAAGGAGAATCCACAACCTCTCTGGGCAACCTGTTCCAGTGCTCGGTCACCCTCAGAGTGAAGGGCACAACTGAAAAGACTCTGGCCCCATCCTCTTGACACCCACCCTTAAGATATTTATACGCATTTATAAGATCCCCTCTCAGCCTTCTCTTCTTCAGGCTGAACAAGCCCAGCTCCCTCAGCCTCTCCTCATAGGAGAGATGCTCCAGTCCCCTCACCATCCTCGTAGCCCTCCGCTGGACTCTGTCCAGTAGCTCCTCATCTTTCTTGAACTGGGGAGCCCAGAACTGGACACAGTACTCCAGATGAGACCTCACTAGGGCAGAGTGGAGGGGGAGGAGAACCTCCCTCGACCTACTGGCCACACTCCTCCTAATGCATCCCAGGATCCCATTGGCCTTCTTGGCAGCCAGGGCACACTGCTGGCTCATGGTTAACCTGTCGTC
>Ga0065711_1039648_pt1 | contig 17635 bp, 16 predicted proteins | sample Hoacrofraction12_FD_59098 | JGI IMG/M metagenome (GOLD analysis project Ga0065711, IMG submission 59098) | Hoatzin crop microbial communities from Cojedes, Venezuela - Epithelial fraction 12 v2 (version 2) | ecosystem: Host-associated > Birds > Digestive system > Esophagus > Crop | place...
AGGGGGGAAGTGAAATAAAAAGAGGAGACAGGAAGGTTTTCCGCTGAATTAGCAAGCTGAACTGCCTGATGGTTTGGGAGAGCGCCATGGGTGTCACTCAGGGAAAGCAGGATGGGTCCCTTCACTCCCAGGAGCACCCTGCTGCGCATGGGGCAGGCGGGCAGCGCTGAGCCCAGGGCACAGCGTGTCCCCCCATCCCCAGCACACTTTGGCCAGGTCCTGTGGGCCACACTCACATTCACCCAGCCAGGAAACGTGGGGAGGGTCCTGCACACCCAGCGCAGCCCCAGCCCTCCCCAGGCACCCTAAGGCAACAGTTTCCCTTCCTGCCTTTTAAAGCCTTTTCCATCTGTCTGAAGCAGCGGAAAGGGGTTAAAATACAAATGTTTGGCAGGTAAGCAAAACAAAACAGCAGGAAAATGCATTTATTTATTTTTTCTACACTGCGTGCAGGATTACTCCAGCACTCCCTGCAACTGCAGTTCATAATAAATGACATCAAATACAGCTATGGCTTGCTAGCGCCACATGTGAGCACTGCCCAAAGCTTGTATTTGTTTATTCTACTTCTCGACTCACCCTCCCTCGCCTCATGGGCAGCCAGCAGGAGAGGACTGACTCTGCGGACCTGGGGCTTAACTAAGAGGTGATGTATAAAGCTGAGCCATATAAAACCACCCCCGCAGTAAGTGCAGGACCCAAGGATGTTCCTCACAGGCTCAGATTACAGCCTTCCCTTTGCCTTAGGGTTAGTAATTTGCTGCTGGTCAATTTTGGCCATGCGCCCCCAGGGACAGCCAGTGGCTCCCAGCCCGAGAAGCGATGCGGGAGAGTATGGCTTGAGGAGACCCAGCAGCCTGTGCTCCCTGCAAAAGCTTTGTGCTTCTGGCAGGTGAACGTTATGGTAACAGAATTACAGAAGCGTGAAAAGAAAAGTCAAACCCTATTTGATTGGCCAAGTCTGTCTGCCTTGCTCACAGAAATGTGTTTTCTACAGTCTAGTCTGATCTAATAGTGCAAGTCTCACCCTCCTCCTCCAAAAAAAAAAATCATATTTTCATCAGAATTACCCTCAGTTTTGCCTTTTGTAATTTCAGGCTGTTATTCTGCTTGCTATGGCAGAAAACATGCAATTTCAGCTCTATTCCTGAATCTAAGATATGCAACAGAAAGCTCAAAGTTGGGAAGAAAATTTAATAACAATGTATTTTTTTAGAAATTACTTCTACATCACAGCTATTGTTTTATTAAATAATGTAGAGCTAGTCTGTCTAAATATCAAAGTAAAACTATCTTAGACATCTTTCACGCCCCTGACTTTACAGACACCTATAACAAGCTGATTCTAGATGAAAACACAGATGCATTCAATATAGTCAGAAAAGAGAACAGAAGCAAAGCAAAACAAAACCTTACCCTGAGTCTTCTGGCAGACAAACCCATAATTTTTCTCACAGTTTTCTAAGTACCATTTTCCCGTAAAATAAAAATTAGGGTTATTTGATACTAGTGTGCATAGTGGAAGTTGTTGTCGAATGTTTGCACTGTTATAACGCTGTCTCTGCAATCAACACAGAACCTTATATTAATTAAAAACAATACTGTGTAAAAACTGCGCAATTATTACATTAAATTTAGAAGAATAATTATCTGAAAGTCACTATTATAAATATTTAAGTAGAACAATGAACATTGCCACAAATACAATTTGAAACAATAACCTCCTAATAAAAAAGTCACAAGCTTTCGCTGAACAAGCTAAAATGCTAAGCCCAATGTGGACTAACATGGTGTAAAACAATAGATTAAAATACAAAATTCATAATCTTGCTCCTAAACTTTGCTCAGACCCAGCATATGATACTAACCATGTAATTAAAACTTTGGTACTCAAAAGCAATTGCAAGAAAATGTGACTATAGCCACAAATCACTTCAATAACTGTCTCGATACTGCCTTTTTTGCTACCTCTAGTTATGCCCATAAATCTGTGCCCACAGCTGTCTGAAGTTGCAAAAACTAAGGGAAGACTAAGTGGCTACCCAGTTAGGCCTTGTCTTTGTGGCAGTCATGATTATTATGCATAAAACAACTTCTCACTATCCTTAACCCCCCTGGAAATACTCACATCCACCACTTCAACTGGAGACCAGTTGGAATACATTGGAGACTTTTCATTCAGCCATTTTTCATAATCGTCACTCTGGAGACCTATCCAAACACTAGTTTTCCATCCAAACAGATTCATTGTTATGAAAGCTGGAAAATGAAACAGGAGTAAAATATAAAATATAATTAACTGGTAACCATTTAGGGACAGATGAATTCTCTCCAACACTCTAAAGCACTGAAAAATTTAATTACTAATCAATGATATTACATAGTCAGTAGAAAGTAAGAACATGAGTGGCAGCTCAGTGTCATCTAACTACAGTTTATAAATTCAGTTTAACTGATTAACTTCAGTTCATTTAGGATCTAGTCCATTAACTAATAAGTCTTCCAGAAATCTTCACAGCAGCTTGAACAACTTAAGTATTAGTTCAGGTTTCTGTCCCACTGAAAAAGCTTTTCTCAGTTTTAATTAAAAATAATATTTAACAACTAAAGACAGCCAGTGAGATTCCTCCCATCTCCAAATAAATGGGTTTACAAGTGTATGAAATTCAACCACAGATTTTTATGAATAGGGATTATAAATACTTCCAAGTGTGCTGGCATTTATTTCTCTGACAGTTCCAGCCTAGTGCCAAGCTTATGTGCTATATTATAGATCAGATTTTAAGCACTATTAAAGGATCAAAATGAGATTACTTCTGTAACAGTGTGATGTTGCATTCATAAGACAGAAATTTTACATAGCAAATTTTTAAACAGGTATTCAATTTCATTTTTTTTTATTTCTAACGCATGACAGTAAGCACAAAAGAAATTATAATTACTCCTCAAAACGCACCTGTCACATAGCTCAATGGATATTTGAAATCTTTACATTTTGGGAAACTGGGAAAGAGAAACACTAATTTGTTTGAAGCAGTGGAACCATGAGTAGGATCTGAGCAATCTTTTTTCCTAAATCTGTATGCAAGACGAAGCTTTACTACAGCAAACTAATGAAGATGAAATTTTATTTATTTTATAGTATTTTCAATACTCTACCTTGTTCCAGTTCATCATCGAGGGAAGCGAGTGAGCCATCATAGCTACTGCAGAATTCTTGTGCAGAGTACCAGCTTCTCCGATGCTCTGGATCCTTCGGAATTTGTATCAAAAAGCACTGTTTCGAAGAAAAAAAATCAAAAAGGCTTGTTTTGTTTTTTTCTCCAGTTTAAAAACTATTTATCAATCACTAAGAGTGATCACTAAAACATTTCACACGCTGTTACTGAAAGCTAAATATTTCATTAGTTTCTGTCCTGCAGTGGGCCTCTCCAACATGCTTGGTATCAGTTTCCACCTGCGATCACGCCTGGACTCCAATTAGTTGTTTAAAGGCAAACACAATCTGGGTTAAATTTGTCCTTGTAGTCACTGTAGTTTAGCACTGGGATAAATCCAGCCACCTCAATGCACGTTGCTATTACGGAACATAAGTATTTAAGAGAAGCCTGATGAAATAATTGCCTTTCGACCTTCAATTGCAAATAGACTTTGGTTTATAATTATCTTTGATGAACCCTATTTGAAACAGCATCTTTCGGAGAATGACAGCAGTTAGGGACCATTCAGTACAACAAGGGGTCAGAAATCTGAGAGCTTCAAAGACTCTCAAGAATTGTCATAAGTGGAAAAGAGAGGCTGGAACAGGCTTTTTACAGCAAAAGCACAAATACACTTAGATAACTTTTACATATATGAGTATTCATTTTCTTCAACTAAAGTAAAAATTTTGACAACTTATTAAGTCAACTGCTGTATGCAAAGCTACTTAATAGCTGTAAACCTTTGTATCACTGTCACTAGTTATAAAACTAAGAACCTTGCTTTCAAAAAGGAAGAAAATCTTCAAATATTGAATAATCCTTAAGAAGTCAAATTTTCCATAAGTATGGAAGGCATTTTAAATAATCAAACAGCAGAAAAAAAAAATGTTTTACTTTGAATCCAAAGCGCAACCAGCCTTTGGGACATATTCCTTGCTGGTTCTGGTCTTCTGGAATCTCTTTCTCTATTTTCCATGCAACTTTACGCTTACAAATACAGGGAAGAGAGACAGTACAGTTTTCATCACCCCAGAGTCCTGTGTAAAAAGAAAAATCACAGTTCAATACTGGCTTGAGACTTGGAAAGGGTTTTTTCTTCTTAGCTAGCTTAGATATTGTTAAGAAGGGTACCTGTTCATGGTTGAGTAAGATGAGATTCTACATCAAATATATTTGGACATATTGCATTACAGTGGATTTGATGGTCCATGGGGCTCATACTTTTATTCCCAGTTTGATTTTATTGTTAAACCAATTCCTCTACACTGAGTCACATAACATATGCCTATATCATCATGTATTTAAAAAAAATATCAGTTATGCAAAAAAAAAGGAAGTGTATAGAAATTATGTCTTCCAGATAAAATAGTTTGACTTCCTTACATTGAAAGTTTTTGGCAAGACTCAGGTACTGACATAAAATGCTGACCTGCTTAGGAGGAAAATACATTTTTCGGTGGAACACAGTGCACTCAACAAGTTGTTGACCAGCTCCCATCTGCTGGCCAGCTGAAGGGGGAGGTTGGGTGGCTCTTCTTTTTATCCAATACTAATTATAGTAACGTCAAGCACTCAGAAGTCATGAATCAAAACCCCGAGGTTATGTGTGGAAAAAAAGAAGGGTTTACATTTTTTCAGTTTTGGCTTCCGAGGCTGAGATTACAAGAGAGCAACTGAATTAATTTTTTTCAGGCCTTCTCACAAATACAAAGCTGGCTATTTTTTCTTTCCATGGAACCTGACAGTTTACTATGACTTGCAGATCTTTAGAAAACAGAGACTGTGAGATGACAGAAAGCACTGGAATCAGCAGCACTGTAGTTTTTTTTTATTACTGTAGCAAAATGTAGAGTTATGTGACGATGTAAAGCCTAGCACCAAAAATATGGTACCCAAAAATCCCTCAGCAAATTGGCTATGGGATCAAAAATAAGCTAGAAACCTGAGTATTTAAAGTTGTATGCTGATAGAAAAACAGTTTATAAACACAGGAAAAATTATTCGTCATCCATCTGGCTCATTTGGTTATGAGAAAACTGACTGTGAAAACCAGCAATGCATTAACATTTTTGCTGTGCCACATAGCAGATTCTTAAGTAAAACTAAAGTTTCAGTATGACTGGATGTTCACATTTTCACATTAGGGTACTGGATCTGTTAAATCCTATAACCTAGTCTCTGAGCATATTCATGATATTTTAATATTCTTAACCATAAAAGCAGCTATGCAAATTATAACCATGTGACAGGACTATACAATCCAGGATCATGTAACATGGATTGCATTTCTTGAAAGCAATTAAAATATGACTCCTTTGGCCAACAACAGAATCAAGTCACAACTCCTGCAACAAAAGGAAATAAACCTGTTTGTGATGAAATGAAGCCACATCTTTTCCCTGGTTTCTGTGGCTCTCTCTCCCTCCCTTCATTCCAGTTCTGGTATGTTACTGGTGATTCATCTCTCCAGCTGCAGAGAAATGTAAAGAGTGTCATTACACTTTTTCCTATCCTTATCTAAAAATAGAGCCTCCATTAAAAGTGTTTGTAAGCAAATATATGGTAGAAAGTGCCCCTTTACTAAGTAAGCGTTAGAAAAACAGATGACCACAAGACTGATATTCATATCTTCGGCTTTTATCTTTGGCTTTTATATTTTATACCCCTGTTAGAAGAAATACTGTAACATGGTGACAAATTAAGGGTAATATATTCTGAATTATATTTACATGAGAACCGAAGCTGTCTCTTGAATATCCTACTCAGTCATCAAATCATTTTAGTCCATCAGACTGAACGGAGCCTGTAAACAGAGCAGCTGAAGCGTAGGTGTTCTTACCGAAATTCTTCGTTGAGGTTTTCTGCGTGCAATCCAATCCACCAGTGAACATCATTACTTGATAGCTATAAAAATAAAAAAGTTTTGCCATATGCTTAGCTGTTGCTGTCCTCTTATTAAAGCATTAATAAACCCCTAAAATCAGGCTCTGTTTGTATTCAACTGAATAGCATCTCTACCGGGTTCCAGTGGGAAGAACAGGTGCTAAATCCTGCCCATGTTAATTTATGTTGCTTCAATACAGTTATTCACGTAAATAGAGCATGATTTAGCCCCCAGTTTCCACTGTGTTACTGATGTATCTTCTGTAAATTAGGAATTCACAGTTTTAGGAATTTACAGCCTATCTGGCTGTAGTCTTAGGCCAGAATTTGTTTTTCCCCAAGTCCTAAAAATAGACAATAGCAAAAAATTTCCTTTTATCATGAATATATTGCTGGTCCTTAATGATTCCAGAATGTTTGAACATTTACTGACTTTGTGTAGCTCATACAAGGGATTCCTAGAGATGCTTTCCAGACTGATTGTTGTTCTGATGAAAGGGTCTAGACTGCCACTCCTAAAAGGCACAGTATTACGGAAAAGTCGCAGAAATAATGTAATTCAAACAGCCACTTCTTATTGCGGTGCTGGATTGATTCTGCCTTAAACTATGAGCGGGCTTCACTTTCAGGGTTAGCCATTCAGTAGTCCCAGTTTTGGGGTCTTTGGGAAAGAGACAACAACAACAGTTCTGAACGTGCAGGACACTGGACTGGAACAGGCACCCTGTCTCTGAGAAGCATTTATTTTTTTCCAGAAAGAACCGAAGTGCAGCCTGTGTTGTGGCAGCCATGCCGTCCTTGGAGTTACAGTTGGGATTTCACCAGCTTACAGCTTATATAGCAATACTGAATGAAGAAAATAGACATTGCTGACAAAGAGGAGACTCAGCAATGCTGCCAGGTTTGGTATTGCCTAGCCCCTGAGTTTAGTTTTCTAATCACAGCACTCAGCCTACACATTACAGTTTTTAAACAAATAGTGAAAAATTCCATGCTAAGGCACATGCAAGGTCTATTTGGACTGCTGAGGAGTATTCTAGTGATTGCCATCCTTGCTTCTGCTTCCACAGGGAACTGGTGACAATCGCTTAGGGACACACCTGGCTCTACTGGGAAAGCTTAGCCAAAGGCAGCAGGCTTTAAAATAGCTGTGTATGTTGTATTCAGAGACGAAACTTCAAGCAAGTTAACCTGACTACAATGCCAAGGGAGTAAACTTGCCTTTTTCGTCACAGAATGCTCACAAACTGCTCTAATACCCACTAATTTTAATGATGAAATTGCTTTTAAAAGAGTTTTTGTAAGCAAACATGACTTTAAAGAAGTACTGTGATTAGCCATTTTAAGTGCTCTTAAGTTGGAAAAATACATCTTTTTTAAAGTTATGTCATTTTTTTAAGTCATAAACATTCAGTTTCAGGTAAGGCAGTAATTGCATCACAACACAATCTCTGGTAGATGTGGAAGAAGACAGCCTAGCCATTTATGCTGTTCTTTCATTACAATCTATTTCTGCTGTGAACTGTTGCTTTAAATCCAGTTCATCACGGTTTGATACAAAATTACTCAAATAGCAGATAAAAATTATGAATAATTCCTTGGAAACTTACAAACCCCATCTTGATGCAACACAACTCTACTTACGCTTTCTATTAGAAGCAGAAGGCTACTCAATGCAAGCAAAACTAAGCCAGTGTAGGTCAAGAGCTTTTCTACCCAGCACTAGCTGTTTTTTTACAGATTACACTATGATACCCCTTATATTACAGCCGTAGAATTTTGCCCTCAATAAGGCAGATTATTTTTAGTCTGTTTTTTTTTTGTATTTTCCTTATTTCATTCTCACTGAGAATACCTAAAAGGAAACAGAGTTTATGTCTTGGGAATTCATCTGCTTCTGCAGCTATTTCTCAGCTTTAAATCTGTTTGTTACATCAGAGGGGTTCTACAGAAATTCTGCTTTCATCCAGAGGAGGGAATTTAGAGGCAGATGTCTTTTTTCCCACATAAATATGCATAGTCAGAAAGGGTTTTAATTCAGGAGACATCAATACAAATGTGTGGACACATGGGAATGTTGCCCAAGCTGGCATACACAGAGTAAGCAGTAATCTATATATGAAAGGTCATAAGCACCTACCTCTATGGTTTAGAGCTCCAGGTTTAATTAAGGTGTATGGAAACTGGTAAATCTTAATTCTTGGCCAGCTCTCCCCAAGAGTAACCTTTCAAATAATCACGTTGAGGATTTAAACTATGAAGACTGTGTCTAACATCTGCATTTAGTGCCCACCTCATGCTAATACACCCACTGAAACATCCCTCGGTATTGCTCCCTGAAAACCAGCTGCAAGTTACGGAACGGGAACGGAACGTAGCTGCAAAACTGTGTGGGATCAGGAGATATCCCAGGGGATACAGAACCGTTGTATGAACACCTGAGGAACCACGATGGGTCCCCTTGGTCATGGAGGGGTGGAGGAAGAAGAAGAAACGGAGGAAGGCATACATCACACGTGAAACAAACCTTTCTCTTTACCCCTAACTACTTTCATAACTTTGGGACAGGAAGCTGGTTTTCGTTCCTCTTGGGTCTTTTGAGCCAGACTAACCAACCTGCTTGTTAGCAGAGATGATTCTGCAGATTCTCAAATGTTACTGACTTCTTGAGCTAAGTATGGCTTCAGGGAGGGATGTGGAAAATAAAGACAGCAAGAGAATTATTTCTAAAATAAAATATCTTTCAGATTCTACCTGAAGCAACAGGCAGCCAGGTATTCCAAAAGATGCAGCAGAAAATAACCAGTTACTGCCTGAGGATTTATTTTTTCAAAGGGGTAGATTTTGTTACCTTCTTAATTTTATTTTGAATGAAGGCTTGTTCACCAGTAGAATTTATTGTTGCCACTCCACCGCGAAGCCAGCCACAGACAAACTCATAAGTTTCCCAGTCTGTAGGACTGACATGGAAAAGATATTCTGCTCCTTGATAATATGACCATGGCAGTTCTAGAAAATGAGGAAAAGAGTCAGTGCTGTGCAGGGGTAAAAACTCATTTCAAGTCTCATTCTTTGCGACCCACATGGCCCGCTTTCAGCCATACGTCAGAGGACAAATATGCCACAATTAACAGCAGAATCAAATTTGACATATCAAATTAAGAAAAAAAAATGCACTATGAGTAAATTAAAAGCAATTTTTTTTATATATACATATATTCTGCAATACTGCAGTAATATTAAAAGAGTTGCCCAGCCTTTTCAAAAAGGCAGTTTTAATGTGATGGAAAGGTTATCAAATCCCTGTGCATATTACTAGCAGCATTCCTTTATCTAACTGAAGTCGAATCTGATGTTTCAGCATTCCTGAACAGAAGAGTAGCAGATTTTGATATGCAGCAAAAAGTTCCTACAGAGCTCCTTAATGTAAATGTTTAACTCCGAACATCTTAGTTACTTCATTTTTACCAATGGCTTAAATTATATTTCCAAATTACAATATTTCAAGATGTGAAAAAAGAAAATGTTTCCATACCAGCTATGTACCAATTTGGATTCTTTGGTTTAACACCTGCAAAAAAAAAAAAAAAAAAAGAATTAAAACATTGCTGATTAATAATGAAAAGAGATATTTCACTGAAATTGCTTTTTCCACATGGTAAGGATTTAATCGAAATTGTGAAGAATATTGGTATTCTGGTTCAGGGACAAAAAGAGGAATTAAACATGGAATAAAATAGAATAATTGCCACGTTTGCTAAACATTTTAAGTAGCCTTTATAAATAAGAACTTTGATTAACTCCTGCTAACTGACTGCTAATCATTGCTAACCATTTTTAAACTGACTGCACATATTAGACCTCTTAACTGGCCAACAAACCCCAATGGCCACATACAGCTTTGCCATGATTTCACGCAGAAGACCAATGAGGAGAACTCCAGATATGGCTAAAGAGCAGGTAAACTTTTAGATTTATTTTTTCCTTATCTCTCCTAAATTAGAAGTAATGGGTATAATAGAAAATGTATGCTAATTAAAATGTCACCTTTTGGTATTTTGCATATCCATTCACGTTTTTCACTGCAGTGTGCTGGAAAGACTGTTCTATTTACTTTGAAGACACCACAGTTTCTTGAGTCATCTTCAACATATTTGCTCTCCAAAAATGAAGATACAACCTGAAAACAGCACATTCATTATCTTTCACCGACAATCCAAGATGCAGCATTTCAAAACCTCATTATGGAGTAGAAGGAAGGATTTGGAGATGTGTGTATGGTAAGAACATCACAAGCAACAACTGGAGGACTGCCTAAATTACAGTGGTAAAATCTGAAAAATAGGGTCCATCATCATGTTCTCATGATGTTCTGTTCAACTTTCCCATCTTATTTCAGATTTCTCCTTCATAAAAACACTTGAATAGCTATGAAACCTAACAATTTCTGACACAATTAGCAGTGGTTGCCCATACTGAACAGCCTTTGGTTCAACACATTGCATGACTGAACTTTGCACTCACATTCTGAAACAACTTAAATAATGATGGCAGAGCTGGTACTGTTCTTTAAGGTGGAAAACCAATTACAGTTTAAAAACTGACCCTTCTTCAGTTGTTCAGTGTTAAAATCCCCGGTACTAACCATTAGCGTGGCATGCAGCGCCAACATCTTCAAGGGTGCAAAATCAAAATTGGTATTAAAAAAAGGAAAGACTTAGCTTTGAATGCAGGCATGAACCTGACAGTCTCCAAACAAATAAATTCCGTCAGCACAGCTCTAAGGCTTTCCAACGTGTGTGTGTGTGTATGTATACATGTATGTGTTCCCTCTGCATATGCCTGGTCCTAAGCTAAACACAACGTGCTTTGCAGGAAAGCACACATCTGCAACCTTCATAGTCCTGCCAGATTCCTTTCGCAGTTGCACAACCCTGTTGCACAGGCTGCTATTTTAATAGTAGTATACTATTAATTCTATTGTAACATTACTTTAAGTGAAGTATGCAGACATGAAAACCAAACAGTTTTCCTGGCCAAGGTTTGCTCACAAGGCTCATTTTTGCAAACTTCTGCTCAGATATGACTTGAATGGTTGCTGAAGTATATAGTACACAGATATTTACAGGTGTTCTGTCAGACCACTGCCATGTCCCTCCAGAAAGCGTGTTTCTCTTATTAAATCCAATCCAGAACTGTCTTTCTTCTGTCCTGTGGTGGAAACAAATAAAATAACATTTCTCACACACTTTGTCCTTAGCTATTTCAGAAATTATTTTTACACAGTGCAAATACCCATATTCATTTCCTCTTGAATTCAATATATCATTCTGTAATAAATTTCTTAATTTTTTAGTATCCTTGAAGTAAACTCTGTTTTTCCTACTAAAATGTTAAATTATAGTTTTAAAGATGAAAAGATTTGAAATAGGATTAAAATTGCTGAACCTCCATTTCAACAGGGAACGTTAACTCACAAGAATATCCCCTCGACATTAACAGCTGCTCGACATCTACTACAAAGGTCATCTTCAAAAAGAATCACATTACAGTGTTGCTCATACACTTTTCACCCATTTCTAAGTACAGCCACTAGTAAAGAGGATGGAAGAAACTAAATTGTAGATTATTTTTACATATTAGTACGATAAGATAAATCTTGTTGGGGTTAAAAAAATATATTTACCTATCAAAAATTGTATATAATAAATCATTTAAAAATGTCTCTTCATAGATATGGCTAAAACTAGCAAGATGTGCTCCAAAATCTTGGCATAACGCTTCTGCTTCATGCCATGTTCTTCTCATCAGAACCTTCTCATTGTGAAATATCTGTAATAAAATAAACACTGCCATAAATGTAATTGATGTTGGAGAGCAGTTGTTTCAGAAACACATAAAAATCAAATATTAGTTGCAGCATTTCCTACAATAAAGCTGTGTGTATTCCAAATATAGTTCTGATTTAAGTCCTAAGACTTTCAGAAGGATGGTAACAATTTTTGCTTGTTGACTGAAAGAAATAATGCTTTATCAAAAATATTTTAGGAACAGTGTATTCCTAAGCTGATGTAGAATCAGAAAAACTCAAAGCAAATTTGTCATGTACCTTGTAGCAGTTGAGCAGATTAGCTTCTGACTCCCATCCAAAATAGCAGGAGCTCAAATGTTTTTGAAAAGTAAGTTCAGGTTCTTCGTAAGAATTAATTTTTTGCTTGCACAATGACATTGCTTTGAAGTTCTTACAGCTTTTCACCTCCCAGTAACCAACAGGGTGCTGCCCTCGCATAGCCACACATCCTCCAGAATGACCTAGACATGGGAATAAGTGCTGAGTATCAGAATAAAGCATTTGAATTTTGTGAATTTTGGGGGAAGTGACTGTCTTACTGGCATCAGGTTGTGGATATAAACCTTGATGAACTTACAAAAGAAGCAAATTCTCTGATCAGCGACCAGTTTATTAGCCTGTTTTGGCTGACTTGAGCTTGTAAAATGAACCATGATGAAGGATTCCTCCCACAAAATGCAGGAGAGGAAATACAGTTTAAAATACTGCTTCTGCAAACTGCAGTAGTACAGCAATAAATGTAAGGAGTCCAGAACTCAGAAGCAATTAATGAAATGGAGTGCCTTTCTTTTTATGTCTCAGTATATTCTCAGGTATTGCTAAGAGGTTTACCTTTCAAAGGATGAACATCTACTTCATTTTTTCATTTTTGTATTCATGGAATGTTTTCCTTTGGATTAATATAAAACAAACAAAATCAAACAAGCAAACCAAGTATCAGCAAACTAAAGAGGAACAAGAAAAAAATTCCACGCGGTGCTCTTATTGCCAGAAATGTATCCAAGAGAAACTCTCCTCTCTTTTTTCATATAAAATGCAAAATTACTAACTGTGACTGTTACTGAATAAAATTCCTGACTTCTCTTGGATTTTCTGCTGGGAGTCTCAAGGAAGCCCTGATGGCCTCCTTGAAAAGGCCATAAAGAAATGCATGAAAAACGTCTCACAGAAAAAGAAAGTACTTTTCTTTCCTGACTCAGTCTTTTCCCTAGTGACTGCTGCTGAAAAGGCGATCACCTCCAACTGACGAGTTTTCATATTATTCTTTGCCTTTCTGACACGTGATTGAGAAAACTGGGCTACAAAACAATCCAAGTCTGAGCAGAGCCCTAAAATCTCAGGGACTAGCTGTGTCTGCAAGGAGAGTATGACTGTTAGTTTCCCCCCTGCCACACCATGAGGTGGGACCAGCGACATCCAGCATCCTGCCACGAACAGGAAGCCTGTGACAACAGCACCAGGTGGAAAGCAGGGAGGGAAGCTCTGGCTTCTCCACAGCTGTCAACTCACCTAACTCAATCCACCGTAGGAAGTTACACAGTAACAGAAAACGTACACTCCTCTCTCTGCTCTCTTGATCAGGCAGGGAGGAAAGGACCAGGACTCTTCAATCACTGCTACGCCACTGGTGGCAGGGGGAAGGGAGTGCGCCGCCCCCCTCCAAACCATATTTTTTTATCAGCATGTTACTCACGTGGCTGGTACTTGTTCCAGTTGGTGTAGGTCACGGAGCGATTCTTCTCCGCTGTACTTAGCCAAAAGTATTCTCCTGTGTTGTTAAGGTCTTGCAGTCCTATCCAAAAATAAGTTCTCTCAGATTTTACCATGCTAAGGATCATGCTGTTGATAAAAGCTTGTTCAAACCTTAATAAAATAATCAAGACAAAAAGCTTATTAGAATAAAATAGGTCATTTGGTATTTCAGTGAACAGCTCTCATAAAATGATTTAAATTACGCAAGAAGAGAAAAAATACATAAAGGGTACTTAATTTTCTTTATAGAGTTCTGTAGCAACCTTCAGGCACAAGCCTGTAGCATAAACCATAATATTTCCTTTGGGGTTTTTTCAGCATTTAGGCACATAAAAGCAGCAGTAGATTAAGATCTAGTAAGCTCAGTGCTTGAACTACAAGATGTGAAAACAGAATGTATTAATGATGCACAGACAAAAATAAGAAACTCCTTGTATGTAGGAGATAAGATAGCAGGGTCTGAAAAAGCTACAGAAGAAAGAAGAAGCTCTGCACAGAAGTATGCTACTGGAACAGGACACACAAGCCAGCACTCAGAAACCAGAGCTGAAGGACTTCAAGCACTAGCTGATCTGACTACAGAAGGAATCACTTTTTCCTTTAATTTCTTCATTAAAGTTACGAGAGAGATTTACACCTTTTTGCAAGTAATAATTGTTGCACATGGAAACCCATTTGTCACTTAAATGTAATTTATTCAGATATAATTGGTATACCATTATATTAAAAATGCTTTCATTTATGAGCACATTTAATCAGCTTCCTATGAAAATATATACAGCAAAGTAAATTCCCAGTCTGATAAAAGCTTCTATGACTTCTTGGTTTCACAGAAAAAGAGAGAACACATTTCTCAGTTTCACATTGAGAAAAGAACTGCTAAATGCCATAAGGATAATGTTAATGTAAAAACCTGAATGTATCTGTAACACTGACAGCGACTGGGAACTTTTATTTAATTTTCATTTCCTCTGCACATTCTCTTTTTATATCAACTCTCCTCCCCCTACAACCTACTTTTTAATGAACATTTAGGTTGATGCACCACAAAGTTTTGGATTTTTCACACAAGAACAACAAAACTCAGCAGTAATTAAAAAAAAAAATAAAAAGCTAAACTAACAACTAGCTTCCTTTGCCACTCCAACATTGGAACTGGGAACTAATATCATAAACAGTGATGGCTACACTCAGCAAAAATAAAATAAAAAGAAGTCAGCAGAAAAAGATAGAAGACATGCTTCCAGTGATGTGCAGCGCGCCCTCAGCGCCCTGTGAAGTTTGAGCTGCAAACGCTCAGCTGCCCAGAATTCGCCCTTTATCCTCCCGGTAAGGACTGTCGTCGTACTGCAGCACAGCGCTGCATGCGTTGTGCACAACTCTGACACCAGCCGGCAGGCCAAATTCCCATCGATGGAAATCCTTAGGTTGGGTACCCTGTGCTTTCCTGAAGTTTCTAGCTACCACTCATCTGATTGCTGGTAGTTACAGCGCTTCCCCCATCCTACAGGGAGGGGAGATATCCTCCTTGTGTGTTTGGTTTTTTTTTAAAAAACAATAAATATGTGGAGGTTAAAGTATTTACGTAATATATCTATTCGATATATCAGTATGTCCTAAATGTTACTGGGAATCCAACATATAGCATAAATCACAAAGAGATCAGAGAAAACCCAAGCATCTGGACATCTGCAGAGGAGAAAGCCTTTGCTGAAACCAGAACACAGGTAAACAGGAACAAAGCAAGGGAAGACAGAGCTCAGATGATTTCAAACATTTACGCTCTCCCCCTATTTGCTGAGAACTCACATAAAATGCAAACATAAAGAGGAACACTTATAAAACATTCATTCATTTGGATTAAAATTTTACATATTTTGGACTTCAAAATTAAATATATTGTCATTTTTTAGTATAGTTTCCAAGTAGACTAATAAAGTTTTTAACCACATTACATACCTCTGTAGAAAGCATTTTGTTTAGGTTCCTGTGTGCTCACATATGTGCACACTGCTACAAATGTAAATTAGACTGAAAATTGCTTTTTACTAAATTTATTTTCAATTAAAAAGTAAAGCAAAGCGCACCTTTGATTTTAGCCAATGTTAGTAATTATGTTTGCCCTTCACGCATATATTATTTCATAACGGCAGTATCTTTTGCCATGCAACACTTCCTAAAGTTAGAATAGCTCGTTAGAGGTATCTTCACGCTGTCTAATAGAATTAACTACCTGTTTGTTACTGATACAAGTGCAGATGGGCAGAAATAACCACTGGAAGCATGTTCAAAACTTCGAGGGGTACTGTCGATTTTGTAACAATATCCACCATGTCTTTCCCATCCCTTAAAAGAAATGAACATTATTTTATAGATTATTACTACATAGTTGTTAAATACCTGATCCCCTTTCGTCCTTTCTGTCTGATCATCACTGATGACCCTACAGCCCTGCTCCTTTCTACCGTAGTTCAAGAGTAGTTACCCTCCAGGTCACTGAAAACTTCGGTAAATTTAACAAAAGTTTAAAGTTTAAATCCTTAAATTGTGCAAAAGCTGGCTTGATTCACACACACATAAATGATAACATCTTCAATGGGTACAACAAAAATGTGGGCAACAGTTAAACCACTCTCGCTGCACACTATTTTTGTTTCAATTTTATACTTTGAATATTGTTTTACTGAGTGAGTTCTGGGCAGGTACGCCAAGCCCCTCAGATTGCCATCTCTTTGCACGAAGCGCGTAGTAGCACTTGTTGGTTTCCACCTGTGGTAACTTATTGCTGATATCTAATTCCTGAAGTGCAGGGTAAACACTGCCATGTCAGATTCAGTTAAGTTATAGAAGAGGATTACAGCTACCCTTTGTCTTCAACTGTAAACAGCAATATTTATTCCAGAAATTGCTGGCCTTTCATACAGCGATGCACTCTAGTTATTTACTTTTTCTCAGCTCCCTTTCTCATTTTCAAATAGAACTTCCGAATTAAATAAAAAAAAGAAAGAAATTTAAATTAACAATCATCCTACTCTAATAACACACAATTAAAATAACACATTTTCATGGTTTATCATATGAGCCAGAATGCTAAGTCAGTGGTCAGCCTGCCTCATTTCTTCTTTTTATTAATCTTTTATTTCTTATTATTTGTCTTGGTGTGCCCAGAAGACACTACCAGGACTGGTGTGGGTTCTGCCTATGTGAGTACATGCGGCGTACCTGTCCTGCCCTTCCTGCTTGAGTGTTTTAAATAATCAAGAGAACGAAGAGATAATAAACCATCGCTGTCTAAACTCGAAGCCGCGCAGAGACAGGAGAACCAGCCGATCTCGCTTTGCCTCTTCCATGAGGGAGGTGCTGCTGGCAGGGAAGCGCACAAAGCAGCACAACAGGGAGCAAGAACCGCACCCAGATGGACACCGCTTGATGCTGACGATAACAGCAAAAGGAGAAAAAAGAGGAAACTGATAAGCTCTTTTTCTGCTATCCATCCTCAGGCACAATCAAACGCACAAGAAGATGCTGCAGAGCTACTCAGGACAGCAATCCAACATTGTGCACATCCTTCAGCCCTGCTGAATCTGGGGAGGGAAATTTCAGCTTCTAGCTAAGAGCGTGCTTGCTGTTAGGGCAGCCGGCAGCTCTGCTGCCTTTTACTGTCATCCCCCTTCAGTGCTCGGAAGATGGCTGGGCACAGCCCTTCATATGGCACAACAGCGCAAAAGCAAAACGAGCTGTAGTATCAATTTCTGTGGTTTCACCTCAAAACAACATGTAGTCATTGCTCAGATGTTGGGTTTGTGAACAAAAAGAAACTGGGTGGAGCCTCTTCCCTATCTCTAATCTGATGAGCTGGGACTTCCCCACGGGAACAGTGTGTTGGAAGGTGCCGAGGGGTCTGCAGTGCCCGGGGATCCAGCGGGCTCTGGGCACTGACGGGGGC